>Ga0160432_100561_pt1 | contig 21896 bp, 20 predicted proteins | sample HID1971M_E0MG_FD_108250 | JGI IMG/M metagenome (GOLD analysis project Ga0160432, IMG submission 108250) | Enriched millipede-associated microbial communities from UW Madison campus, WI, USA - HID1971M_E0 MG | ecosystem: Host-associated > Arthropoda: Insects > Digestive system > Unclassified ... | reverse complement strand
CGACGTGCCCACCCCTGCGTACGCCCACCCGGGCGACGCGGGCGCGGACCTCGTGACCACGGTCGACGTCGAGATCCCTCCGCAGGGCCGCGTCGTCGTGCCCACGGGGGTGGCGATCGCGCTGCCGGAGGGGTTCGCGGCGTTCGTGCACCCGCGCTCCGGCCTCGCGGCGAAGCACGGGGTGACCGTCGTGAACGCGCCCGGCACCATCGACGCGGGCTACCGCGGGGAGATCAAGGTGATCCTCCTGAACACGGACGTCGCCGAGCCGGTGCGGCTGCGCCGGGGCGACCGCGTGGCGCAGCTCGTCGTGCAGCGGGTGGAGCACGCCCGCTTCCTCGTGGCGACGACGCTGCCGGGGTCGCACCGCGGCGAGGGCGGCTTCGGGTCGAGCGGCGGTTTCGCGGGCGGCTGACGCCCCCGGACACTTTCCGGAGGCGTGAGCGAACCGGTCTAGTGTGGGAGATGGGTAGGGCTCGTCCGGCCGCCGGGCGAGCAGGACGACGAGAAGGAGATCCTCCGTGGGGCTGTTCCGGCGCAACGCGTCGAAGAAGGGGACCGACGAGGCCCGCGAGCCCGCGACCGCGGAGGCCGCGACGCCCGCCGCCGGCCCCGGCCCGGACACCGACGAGACCGTCGCGGAGCGTCCGGAGCGCGGCCCGTTCGACTCGACCCAGGTGACGGGCATGGGGCCCCGTGTGGACCTCGGAGCCGTCTGGCTGCCCGTCCTGCCCGGCCTCGAGCTGCGCATGGAGGTCGACAAGAAGACCCAGAAGGTGACCGGGGTGTCCGCGACGCTCAACGGCTCCGGCCTGCAGGTCCAGGCGTTCGCGGCCCCCCGCACGGACGGCATCTGGGACGAGGTGCGCGCCGAGATCGGGTCGTCCATCACGCGCCAGGGCGGCACGGTCGACGACGTGCCCGGCACGTTCGGGCGGGAGCTCATCGCGCGCATCCCGGCCACCGGGCCGGACGGCAAGCCGGCCGTGCGACCCGCCCGCTTCGTGGGCGTAGACGGGCCGCGCTGGTTCCTGCGCGGCGTGCTGTCGGGGCGTGCCGCGGTCGACCCGGAGGCCGCCAAGCAGCTCGAGTCCGTGTTCGCGAACGTCGTGGTGGTGCGGGACGGCAACCCCCGCCCGCCGCGCGACCTGCTCACGCTGACCCTGCCCAAGAGCGCGCGCCAGGGTGGCGCGCCGGGTGAGGACACCACCGCGGGCCCCGAGGGCGCCGCACCGCAGACACCGTCGTTCGACCCGCTGACCCGCGGGCCGGAGATCACCGAGATCCGGTGACCGACCCGGCCGCGAGGCCGGCTCGTCCACCAGCCTGGAGCTGTTGATGTCCCTGCGAACCGCCGTCCGGCACGCGCTGGCCTCGGCCGACGAGGTCGCCGCCGACGAGGAGCGCCACGAGGCAGCGGCCCACCGCGGCTGCACGCCGGTCGCCGACCTGGGTGACCGCCGTCGGGCGAGCGCGGCCGGCGTGCTGCGCTCGGTCGTGCTGCGCCCCCGCGAGGGGGTGCCGACCGTGGAGGCCGAGCTGTACGACGGCTCCGGCTCCCTCGACCTCGTGTGGCTCGGGCGCCGGGCCATCGCGGGCATCGACCCGGGCCGCCGCATCCGCGTCGAGGGCCTGGTGTGCGACATCGACGGGCGACGCACGATGTTCAACCCGCGGTACGAGCTGCGCGCGCGGGCCGGCGAGTGAGCGACGGGTACCCCGCGGCGGGGAAGCCGACCGGTCCGACCGACCCGGGTGGCTCCACGGCCCCCGCCGCCGACGGGCGCGGGGTGCGGGCGGTCACGGGCGACTCGTTCTCGTTCGGGCAGGCGGTCGGCGGCGTGCGCGGCGTGGTCGAGGCGGTGCTGCCCGGCCTGCTCTTCGTGGTCATCTACGTCATCGCCTCGATGGGCTCGTCGACCGGCGAGGACGAGCGCGGCGCCCTGACCTGGGCGCTGGTCGCCTCCGTGGGCGCAGCGCTCGTCGCCGTCGTGGCGCGGCTCGCGCAGCGCACGCCGATCACCCAGGCGCTGGGCGGGCTGCTCGGCATCGGCGTGGGCGTGTTCTGGGCCTGGAGATCCGGCGAGGCCCAGAACTTCTACGTGTGGGGGCTGTGGACCAACGCCGCGTACCTCGCCGCCATCCTCGTGTCGCTGGCGGTGCGCTGGCCCGTGGTCGGGCTCGTGGTGGAGGCGGTACGCGGCGGGTTCGCCGACGTCGCCGCCGAGCGGGCCCGCGACGGCGAACCGGCCCGGCCCGGGCCCGCCGGCACCACCACGCCCGACGCCGACGCCGCGAGCCCCCTCGCCGCGCTGGTCGCCTGGCGCAAGGACCCGGAGCTCGTCCGGCGCTACACCCTCGCCACCTGGTTCTGGGCGGGGCTGTTCGCGGTGCGGCTCGCGGTGAAGGTGCCGCTGTACTTCGCCGACAGCGTCGGCTGGCTGGGCACCGCCCACCTGGTGCTGGGCGTCCCGCTGTGGGGCCTGGTGCTCTGGCTCACCTGGGTCGTCGTGCGCGGGGCGCACACCGGGCGGCCCGCGGGTGCGCCGAGCGGCCCGTCGGCCTAGCGGTCGTCGCGGGAGTCGTCCTCGGGCGCGGTGACCGGCTCGGCACCTCGGCCGTCGTCGGGTGCGCCGTCGTCGGGCGTGCCGTCCGTGACGGCCAGCTCGGGCGCCACGAGCCCGTCACCGGCCGCGACGGCCGGGGCGGGCGGGGCGCCGTGGGCGAGCAGGTGCTGGAGGGACTCCTCGTCGGCCTGGCTGCCCATCACGAGCACCAGCTCGTCGCCGGTCTCGAGCGTGTCGTCCACGGTCGGTGCCAGCGGCTGCGCGCCGCGCACGATGCACGCGAGCACCGTGTCCGTGGGCCAGACGACGGCACCGACGCGGGCACCCACCAGCGGCGAGTCGTCCGGCAGGGTCACCTCGACGATGTCCGCGCCGGACTGGTGGAACGTGAAGATCCGCACCAGGTCACCGACCGCTACGGCCTCCTCGACCATCGCGGTCATGATCCGCGGGGTCGACACGGCGACGTCGACGCCCCAGGACCCGTCGAACATCCACTCGTTCTTCGGGTTGTTGACCCGCGCCACCGTGCGGGGGACGCCGAACTCCGTCTTGCACAGCAGGGAGAAGACGAGGTTGGCCTTGTCGTCGCCGGTGGCGCCGACGACCACGTCGGCGCCGGTGACGTCGGCGGCCTCGAGGGAGGACAGCTCGCACGCGTCGGCGAGCAGCCAGTCGGCCTCGGGCACCTGCGCGACCCGCATCGCGGCGGGGTTCCTGTCGATGAGCACGACCTCGTGGTCGTGCGAGAGGAGCTCGCGGGCGATCGACCGGCCGACCGACCCGGCCCCGGCGACGACGACGCGCATCAGCTCTCCTCCTGCCGCGGCTCGTGCGTGAGGACCCGCTCGACGGCGGCCGCGTCGTCGGCGCGCATGAGGACGTGCAGCACGTCGTTCTCCTGCAGCACCGAGGCCGGCGTCGGCAGGACACCGTCGGTGTAGCGCGACAGGAAGGCGACCCGCGCCCCGGTGGCCTCCTCGATGCGGTGCACGGTCGTGCCGGCCCAGCCGGGGTGGTAGTCGACCTGCGCGAGCCGGATCTGCCCGGACGGGTCGCGGTACTCGTCGGTGGCGCCGAGGGGGAGCATGCGACGCAGCACCTGGTCGGCCGTCCACCGCACGGTCGCGACCGTCGGGATGCCGAGGCGCTGGTAGATCTCCGCGCGCTGGGGGTCGTAGATGCGGGCCACGACGTTCTCGACGCCGTAGGTCTCGCGCGCGACGCGCGCCGCGAGCACGTTGGAGTTGTCGCCGTCGGACACGGCGGCGAAGGCGTACGTGTCCTCGATGCCGGCCTGGACCAGCGTGTCCCGGTCGAACCCGACGCCGGTCACCTTCTGGCCGGAGAACCCGGCCGGGAGGCGGCGGAACGCGTCGGGGTTCTGGTCGACGACGGCCACGGAGTGGCCGCGGGACTCGATCGTCTGGGCGAGCGTCGACCCGACGCGGCCGCAGCCCATGATCACGAAGTGCACGGGCGAAACGCTATACCTCGTCAGGCCCACGGTCATCGCGACGGGACGGGCGCGCCCGCGGCCGCCGGCGGGCATAGCATTGCTCGACGTGTCGGACATCGCGGACGCTGCCAAACGGCTCCTCATCGGTCGCCCCATGCGCAGCGAGAACCTGGGGCACACGCTGCTGCCCAAGCGCGTCGCGCTGCCGGTCTTCGCCTCGGACGCGTTGTCGTCCGTCGCGTACGCGCCCGACGAGATCCTCCTGACGCTCGCCGTCGCCGGTATCGCCGCGACGACGATCTCCCCGTGGGTGGGGCTCGGCGTCGTCGTGGTGCTGCTCGTGGTGGTGTCGTCCTACCGCCAGAACGTGCGCGCCTACCCCTCCGGCGGAGGTGACTACGAGGTCGCGACGACGAACCTCGGGCCGTCGGCCGGCATCGGCGTCGCGTCGGCGCTGCTCGTCGACTACGTCCTGACCGTGGCGGTCTCGATCTCGTCGGGAGCGCAGTACGCGGCGTCGGCACTGCCGTTCCTGCGCGGGCACGAGGTGCTGTTCGCCGTGGCGGTCGTGGTGATCCTCACGGTGATGAACCTGCGGGGCGTGCGCGAGTCGGGCACGGTGTTCGCGATCCCGACGTACTGCTTCATGGCCCTCGTCGGCCTCCTGGCCGTCGTCGGGGCGATCCGGTTCTTCGCGGACGACCTGCCGATGGCGGAGAGCGCCGGCTTCGAGATGACGCCCGAGGCGGGCTTCGACCAGGGACTCACGGGCCTGGCGGGAGCCTTCCTCCTGGCCCGGGCCTTCGCGTCCGGCTGTGCCGCCCTCACCGGTGTCGAGGCGATCAGCAACGGCGTCCCGGCGTTCCGCAAGCCCAAGTCGCGCAACGCGGCCACCACCCTGGCCCTCCTGGGCGGCATCTCCGCGACGATGATGATCTCGATCCTGCTCCTCGCGCAGGCCACCGGCGTGAAGTACGTCGAGGACGCGCACGACCAGCTCACCGCCGGCGGGCAGCCGCTGCCGGAGGACTACAACCAGCACCCCGTGCTCAGCCAGCTGGCGGCGGCCGTGTTCCAGGGCTTCACGCCCGCGTTCGTGGCGATCTCGATCGTCACCGGGCTGATCCTCGTGCTCGCGGCGAACACCGCCTTCAACGGCTTCCCCGTGCTCGGCTCGATCCTCGCCAAGGACGGCTTCCTGCCGCGTCAGCTGCACACGCGCGGCGACCGGCTCGCGTTCTCCAACGGCATCATCACCCTGGCCGTCGCGGCGATCGTCCTCATCGTGGCGTTCGACGCGCAGGTCACGCGCCTCATCCAGCTCTACATCGTGGGCGTGTTCGTGTCGTTCACGCTCTCGCAGCTCGGCATGCTGCGGCACTGGACGCGGGCGCTGCGCAAGGAGCCCGATCCCACGGAACGCGCCCGTATGCAGCGCTCCCGCGTCGTCAACGGCGTGGGCTTCGTGATGACGGCGACGGTGCTCGTCATCGTGCTGGCGACGAAGTTCACGCACGGCGCGTGGATCACGCTGCTGGCGATGGCCGTGCTCTTCGCCCTGATGAAGGCGATCCGCGCCCACTACGCCCGGGTGCGCGACGAGCTCGAGCTCGACGACGTGGCGGGCGCGCGCGCCCTGCCCAGCCGCGTCCACGCCATCGTGCTCGTCTCGAAGATCCACAAGCCGACGATGCGCGCCGTGGCGTACGCGCGGGCGTCGCGCCCGTCGGTGCTCGAGGCCGTGACCGTCGGCGTGGACGCCGAGGAGATCGCGGACCTGCGGGCGCGGTGGGAGGCGCTCGACCTGCCGGTGCCGCTGCGCGTCCTCGACTCGCCCTTCCGCGAGATCACCCGGCCCGTGCTGAAGTACGTGCGCTCCGTGCGCCGCGACTCGCCCCGCGACCTCGTCGTCGTCTACATCCCCGAGTACGTCGTCGGGCACTGGTGGGAGCAGCTGCTGCACAACCAGTCGGCCCTCCGCCTCAAGGGGCGGCTGCTGTTCACGCCCGGCGTCGTGGTGGCGTCCGTGCCGTGGCAGCTGTCGTCGTCTGCGGGCCAGACCGGGCTGGAGGGCACCTCGCCCCGCGGCCCCCGGTTCTGAGCCCGGGCGCGCGCGGGGGAGAATGGTGCCCATGCCCCGACCCCGCCGTTCCGCGCCGCGCCCTCGTCCCACCGCCCCGGACCCCGAGGTGGGTCGGGAGGTCGAGCTCGAGGTCGGCCCCGTCGCGCACGGCGGGCACTGCGTCGCGCGCCTCGACGGCCGCGTCGTCTTCGTGCGCCACACCCTGCCCGGCGAGCGCGTCCGTGCTCGGGTCACCGAGACCGGCAGCCGGTTCTGGCGCGCCGACGCGGTCGAGGTCCTCGAGGCGTCGCCCGACCGTGTCCCGTCCGCCTGGCCGGAGGCCGGCCCGGGCGGGGTGGGCGGCGGCGAGCTCGCGCACGTGGCGCTGCCCGCGCAGCGCCGCTGGAAGGCCGCCGTCCTCGCCGAGCAGCTGCAGCGGCTCGCGAAGCTCGAGCGCGAGGTCGAGGTGGAGGCGGCGCCCGGCGACGACGAGCGCGGCGGGCTCGGGTACCGGACCCGCGTCGACCTCGTCGCCGACGCCGACGGTCGGGCCGGGATGCGGCGCTTCCGCTCGCACGACGTGGTGGCGCTCGACGGCATGCCCCTGGCGACCGAGGGGGTCGCGGCGCTCGCGGACACCGAGGACGTGTGGACCCGCCGCTGGCGGCCCGGCGCCCGGCTCGAGCTGGTGGCGCCGGCGGACGGCGCGGACGCCCTCCTCCTGGTCGACGAGGTGCCGTGGCGCCGCGGCCGCGGGGACACCCGCCCGAACGCCCGCCGGTCGGTCACCGAGTCGGTGCGGGCGGGCGGCGCCGAGCACCGCTACCGCGTGGCGGGCGACGGCTTCTGGCAGGTGCACCGGGCGGCGCCCGACCTGCTCGGCGCGGCCGTGCTCGACGCGACGGGCGACGTGGACGGCGCGACCGTGCTCGACCTCTACTCCGGCGCCGGCCTGTTCACCGTGCCGCTCGCCGCGGCCGTCGGCGGCTCCGGGCGCGTCGTCGCCGTCGAGGGTGACGCCCGTGCCGTGAAGGACGCGCGCCGCAACGCCCACGACCTGCCGCAGGTCGAGCTGCACCTGGGCGCCGTGGACCGGGTCCTCGCCGACGGCGACGCGACCGGGTCGGACGTGGGCGCCGCCGACGTCGTCGTGCTGGACCCGCCGCGCGCCGGCGCCGGCCGGTCCGTCGTCGACGCGATGGCCGGTCGCGGCCCCCGGCGGGTCGTCTACGTCGCCTGCGACCCGGCCGCCCTGGCCCGCGACGTCGCGTACCTGGCCGGGCACGGCTACGAGCTGACGGGGCTGCGGGCCTTCGACCTCTTCCCGATGACGCACCACGTCGAGGCGGTCGCCGTCCTGGACCGCTGACGGCTCGGTGCCGTCGCGACAGGTCAGGCGTGGCGGGCGGCCGCCGAGGCGAAGCCGAGCCACGTGTGCCGGTTGCGCCACCAGCACCACCCCACCTTGGGGGCGCCACGGCGCGCGCTGCCGTCGCGGCCGGTCCCGTTCGAGATCCAGACGGCGGGCGTGCGCGCGTCGTAGGTGCCGTCCGGCCGCCGCAGCCGGGACCCGATCGTCATGAAGCAGAGGTTGCGGGCGAGGACGTCGGGGGACTGCAGCACCCAGTGGATCCCCTCGGCGAGCGTGAGCGGGCTCCGGCCGCGCGCGGAGATCGCCGGCTCCGCCTCCTCGGGCGACCAGTTCGCCATCTCGTCGCCCCGCTCGGGGGCGGCGAGGGCGTAGACGTCGGCGTCCGGCACGTCGACGCCGGGCACGGGCCCGAAGTCGTCCACGTCGGCCATGTCCACGACGACGAAGCCCGGGCGCTCCACGGCGCCCCCGCGGACCGTCGTCGTGCGGCGCAGGTGCCCGGCGAGGGCGGACGGCGGCAGGACGCGCGGGTGGACCACCAGGAGCGACCCGGCCGGGGCCGTGCGTTCCAGCGCCGCGGCGGCGTCGCGCAGCGCGGCGGGGGAGAGGGACGTGAGCGGCACGACGCCGCGCACCAGGAGCAGCTCGGCCTGGGCGGTGAGCGGCGGCAGCGCGGGCACGTCGTCGCCGGTCGTCACGCGGGGGCGGGCGTCGGACGTCGGGCGGGCGGGTGCGTCGGACGGGGCGGCGGAGGTCGTGGGGGTGCGCGACGGCATGGGCGTCCTTCCGGTCGGGGGCAGCTGCACAACGCGCTGGCCACGGCGCTTGTTCCCGTGCGGCGTACGGGAATTTCTCCCGGCCGACCGTGCCGGGACCTGACGCCGAGATATCTTGACGTCAAGATATATGGGCTATGCTGACCAGGTGCCCGGCGTACGCTGGGCGGAGCCCCCCAGAACCACGGCGTCGGAACCGTCGCGCCGCAGCGCGTACGGTGCCGCCGCCGGCCAGCCCCGCAGAAGGAGCCGCAGTGAGCAGCGTGGACACGTTCGGATCGAAGGGAACGCTGGAGGTCGGCGGGAAGGCCTACGAGATCTTCCGCCTCTCCGCCGTCGAGGGCGCCGAGCGCCTCCCGTACTCCCTGAAGATCCTCGCCGAGAACCTCCTGCGCACCGAGGACGGCGCGAACATCACCGCCGACCACGTGCGCGCCCTCGCGTCCTGGGACCCGGACGCCCAGCCCGACACGGAGATCCAGTTCACGCCCGCGCGCGTGATCATGCAGGACTTCACCGGCGTGCCCTGCGTCGTCGACCTCGCCACGATGCGCGAGGCCGTCGCTGAGCTCGGCGGCGACCCGAAGCGGATCAACCCGCTCGCCCCCGCCGAGATGGTCATCGACCACTCCGTGCAGATCGACGTCGCCGGCCGCGCGGACGCCTTCGCCCGCAACGTCGAGTTCGAGTACGAGCGCAACCACGAGCGCTACCAGTTCCTGCGCTGGGGCCAGACGGCGTTCGACGACTTCAAGGTCGTCCCCCCGGGCACCGGCATCGTGCACCAGGTCAACATCGAGTACCTGGCGCGCACGATCATGACCCGCGAGGTGGAGGTCGACGGGCAGAGCGTGCTGCGCGCCTACCCCGACACCTGCGTCGGCACCGACTCGCACACCACGATGGTCAACGGCCTCGGCGTCCTGGGCTGGGGCGTCGGCGGCATCGAGGCCGAGGCGGCCATGCTGGGCCAGCCGGTGTCGATGCTCATCCCGCGCGTCGTCGGCTTCAAGCTGTCGGGTTCCATCCCGGCGGGCGTCACCGCGACCGACGTCGTGCTCACGATCACCCAGATGCTGCGCCAGCACGGCGTGGTCGGGAAGTTCGTCGAGTTCTACGGCGCGGGCGTCGCCCAGGTGCCGCTGGCCAACCGCGCCACCATCGGCAACATGAGCCCCGAGTTCGGCTCGACGGCCGCGATCTTCCCGATCGACGACGTCACCCTGGACTACCTGCGCCTCACCGGCCGCAGCGACGAGCAGCTCGCGCTCGTCGAGGCGTACGCGAAGGAGCAGGGCTTGTGGCTCGACCCGAGCTCGGAGTCCTACGTCGAGCCGAAGTTCTCCGAGTACCTCGAGCTCGACCTCGGCACCGTCGTGCCGTCGATCGCCGGCCCGAAGCGCCCGCAGGACCGCATCGAGCTGTCGAACGCGAAGTCCGCGTTCGCCCGTGACCTGCCCGCCTACGCCCCCGAGGTCATCGACTCCGTGGACGAGGCCGAGAAGGAGTCGTTCCCGGCCTCCGACTCGCCGTCCACGCACGCCCAGGTGCGGCGCACCGTGGCGGTGACGGACAGCGAGGGCAAGCAGTTCGAGCTGTTCCACGGCGCGGTCGCGATCGCCTCGATCACGTCGTGCACCAACACGTCGAACCCGTCGGTCATGCTCGCCGCGGCGCTCCTGGCGAAGAAGGCCGTCGAGAAGGGCCTCACGTCCAAGCCGTGGGTCAAGACCTCGATGGCGCCCGGCTCGCAGGTCGTGACGAACTACTACGAGAAGGCCGGCATGTGGCCGTACCTGGAGAAGCTCGGCTTCCACCTGGTCGGCTACGGCTGCGCCACCTGCATCGGCAACTCCGGCCCGCTCGACGAGAAGATCTCCGAGGCGGTCAACGAGCACGACCTGTCGGTCGTCTCGGTCCTGTCGGGCAACCGCAACTTCGAGGGGCGCATCAACCCCGACGTGAAGATGAACTACCTCGCGTCGCCGCCCCTGGTCATCGCGTACGCGCTCGCCGGCACCATGGAGTTCGACTTCGAGTCCGACCCGCTGGGCCGCGACGAGGCCGGGAACCCGATCTTCCTGCGCGACATCTGGCCGACGCCGGAGGAGGTCCAGGCGACGATCGACTCGTCGATCGACCGCGGCATGTTCACCAAGGACTACGCCGACGTGTTCACCGGCGACGACCGCTGGCGGGCGCTCGAGACCCCCGAGGGCGACACGTTCTCCTGGGACTCCGAGTCCACGTACGTGCGCAAGCCCCCGTACTTCGAGGGCATGGGCGCGCAGCCCGAGCCCGTCGCGGACATCTCCGGCGCCCGCGTCCTCGCGAAGCTCGGCGACTCGGTCACCACGGACCACATCTCGCCCGCCGGCGCCATCAAGGCGGACAGCCCGGCCGGGGTGTACCTGGCCGAGCACGGCATCGGGCGTCGTGACTTCAACTCCTACGGCTCGCGCCGTGGGAACCACGAGGTCATGATCCGCGGCACGTTCGCGAACATCCGCCTCAAGAACCAGCTGCTGGACGGCGTCGAGGGCGGCTTCACGTTCAACTTCGTGAAGAACGCCCAGGACACCATCTACGACGCGGCGCAGGACTATGCGGCGCAGGGCACCCCGCTGGTGGTGCTCGGCGGCAAGGAGTACGGCTCCGGCTCGTCGCGCGACTGGGCCGCCAAGGGCACCGCGCTGCTGGGCGTCAAGGCGGTCATCACCGAGTCGTTCGAGCGCATCCACCGCTCCAACCTCATCGGCATGGGCGTGCTCCCGCTGCAGTTCCCGGCCGGCGAGAGCGCCGGGTCGCTGGGCCTCGACGGCACCGAGTCGTTCGACATCGCGGGCATCACCGCGCTGAACGACGGCGCCACCCCGGAGACCGTCAAGGTCACGGCCACGAAGGGCGATGGCTCGACCGTCGAGTTCGACGCCGTGGTGCGCATCGACACCCCGGGTGAGGCGGACTACTACCGCAACGGCGGCATCCTGCAGTACGTTCTGCGCTCGCTCGTCGCCTGACGGGTCTCGCACCGACGGCGCCCCGCCCCTCCGCAGAGGGGCGGGGCGCCGTCGTTCCCTGACGGTGTCGTGTCGGTGCCGCCGGCGGGAGTCGCCTCCGTCGGCACGGGTCAGGAGGTGGCAGTCGAGGCCGGGAAGCGCGCGGCGCTGCGGGCGCCGCTGCGCGCCGTGATGTGGTCGACGACGGCGTCCAGCACGTCGTGGTCGTCGAGGATGCGGTTGTGGCCCAGGCCGGAGGTGACGAGGAGCTCGCTGCCCGGGTGGGCGGCGTGCAACCGACGTGCCTGGACCGGGTCGACCATCTGGTCGTCGACGTCCTGGACGAAGAGCGTCGGAAGGCCTGCCGGCACGGGGTGCGCGACGAGGTCGATCCGGGCACGCGCATCCGTCACGCCGCCGGGGAAGTTCAGGGCGACGTGATCGCAGAACCGGTCGTGCAGCCGGTCGGGGAGCCCGGCGAGGCGCAGGAACGCCTCGGCCACCGCGTCGAAGCCCGTCGACGTGGAGAGGGTGGCGAACCGGTCGGCGGCGAAACCGGCGTGGAGCGCCAGCCCGGCGGCCAGCCCGCCCACGGAGTGACCCACGACGCCGGCGAAGGTTCCCTCCACCTCCTGGACCGCGTGCATCGCGGCGACCTGGTCCAGGGCCGACATCCGACGCCCCGACGAGTCGCCGTGCGCCACGCCGTCGAAGGAGACGACAGCCGTCCCGGCGTCCTCGAACGCCCGGACGAGCGCGGCGAGCCGGGAGGCGCGGTGCCGCCACCCGTGCACGAGCAGCACGCGGGGGGCGCCGGCGTCGCCCCATCGGTAGGTGACGATGCGGTCGCCGGCAACCCGGACGGTCCCGCGGGTGGCGCGCTCGTGGACGGCGCGGTCCACGGGTCGGACGGGAGCGGGCGGGCCGACGTGCCAGAAGGCGCGCGTGCCCAGGCGGATCGCGAGCGGGGGAGCGACGGCGGACAGCGCACGGAAGCCCGTGCTGACGGCGGTCGGGACGTAGGGCACGAGAGACCTCCTGAGCGAGAAACTGTACGATCGTTCGCACAGTATCACTGAACGAACGGTCGTACACTCGTGCGCATGAGTGCTTCAGCTCCTGCCGCGACCACCGGCGCGGCCCCCGGCGCCGTCGACGGCCGACGACTGCGCGGTGACCGCACGCGCCGGGCGGTCCTCGACCGGGCGGTGCACGCGGCATCGGTGGAGGGCCTCGACGGCCTGACCTTCGGCACGCTGGCGGCGTCCGTTCCCGTGAACAAGAGCGGCATCGCCGGTTTGTTCGGCTCGAAGGAGGGCCTGCAGCTCGCGGTGGTGGCGCACGCACGCGACGTCTACCGCGCGACCGTGGTGCTCCCGGCCGCCGAGGGGGAGCCCGGACTCGCCAGGCTGTGGCGCACGGTGCTGGCCTGGTTGACCTATTCCGAGGAGCGCGTCTTCGACGGCGGCTGCTTCTTCCGTGCGGCGGCGACGGAGCTCGACGCCCGCACGCCCGGTCCGGTGCGGGACGCGGTCGTGGCCGCGCTGCGGGACTGGGACGCCTACCTCGTGCGCCTCGCGACGGGCGCCGTCGAGCGGGGCGAGCTCGCGGAGGGCACGGACGTCGGTCAGCTGGTCTTCACGCTCGACGCGGTGCTCGATCGCGCCGACCTCGCGTCCGTGCTCCTCGCCGATCCGGACGCGTACGCGCGGGCGCGCCGCGCCGCGCGCGGTCTGCTCGCCGCCGCAGGCGCCGACCCTGCCGCACTGCCCGCCGACGGCCTGGACGGTTGAGCGCGCGCCGTCCACCGGGTGCCCTGTCCGTGGGGCCCTAGGACTGCCCACCTTCGCGCGCCCGCAGGCCGTAGGTCCCGGTCGTCAGGGTGGCGTACGACGCGGCGACGATCTCCTCGAGGACGCCCAGGTCCACCTGCGCGAGGTCCTTGAGGTACAGGCAACCCACGCCGGTCACGTGCGGGCCGAGGCGGGCAAGCGCGCCGGCGTGCGCCTCCACGCCGTCCGAGAGGTACACGACGCACGCCGCCGCGCGCGGGGAGAAGCCCGCCGCGGCGGCGTGGCCCGTGCGCCTGCTGGCGTAGGTGTACCGGTACTCCCCGAACCCGACGATCGAGGCGCCGAACATCCGCGGGGGCTGCCGGGTGACGCGCTCCATGAGCGCGAGCAGGGTCTCCGCGTCCCGTCGCCGGAGCGGGCGTGCGACCTCGGCGACGAACGCGCGCGGGTCGGCGTCGGTCCAGGTGGTTCGCGGGGTGTCGCCGGCCATGGGACCAGTCTGCCTGCTCGCGCGGCCGCGGTGGCGGCCGGTCAGCTACCCGGCCGCTACCCGGCCGCAAGGTGGCGTCGTAGCAGGGGTGCCGTCCGGTCCATCGTGGCGGCCAGCCAGTCGGTCAGCTCGTCCGGCAGGGTGTCATGGGTCCAGACGAGCCGGGACCGGCCGTCGTCGAGGGCGAACACCTGCATCGACGTGTTGTCGTGACGCACCTCGTCGCCGATCCAGGCGTAGGCCAGACGTCGGGCCGCCTCGTCGCGCCCCACGAGCCGCTCCCGCGCGGTCGTGCCGTCGGCGAAGGTCAGCTCCCGGACGTCCGGTCGCACCATCCGGCTCCCGGTCAGCGCGCCCCCGGACATGCGCATCGGGCCGTTCTCGAAGTCGCCCACGATCGCCCACACCGATTCCGGCGACGCGTCGACGACGATCTCTCGTACCACTGTGGCCATGGGTCTGCTCCCTTCATCGTTGGCTGTGCTCCGACCTGCTGACCCGCTCGGGCCACCGAGATCCGCGCGGTGCGGTGACCGTGAGCTCACGGCCGAAAGCTGGCCCGGTACTCCGTCGGCGTCCGGCCGGTCAGCTCCTTGAACGCGGCGTTGAAGGCGGACAGCGAGGCGTACCCGACCGCGAACGCGATGTCGGTGACCGGCGCGTCCCCCGCGGCGAGCTCCTCGATCGCGGCCACCACCCGCATCCGGCGCAGCACCGCCCGCCAGGTCATACCGGCCTCCTCCTCGAAGCGCCGCGCCAGGGAGCGTGGCGCGAGGCCCACCTCGGCGGCCACGTCCTCGAACAGGACCCCGTCGCCGAGCCGCTGCTCGGTCAGCGCGAGGGCCCGGCGCAGCTCCGGTGACCGGCCGGCGGGCACGACGACCGGGCTCGGCTGCCGGGCGAGCCGCCAGGTCACGGCGGCGAGCGCGGCGAAGAGTGCCTCCGCGTACGCCGTGAGCGGCTCGTCGGACTCGCCCCACGTGCGGCACCCTGCCAGCAGCTCGCGCGCCAGCGGGTCGAGGTCGAAGACGGTCAAGGGTGCCGGCGGGGTCGGGGCGAACCCGGTGTCGAAGAGGACCGACGCGGTCGTGGCCGGCCGCGGGATGCTCACCCGGATCGGCCGGCCCGCCTCGATCAGCGCGGCCCGCGCCGGCGGCAACAACCACGCCTGGCCCTGCGCCTCCAGCCGCAGGGTCCCGGCGGAGGCGCAGAGCAGGTAGTGGCGGTCCGGGCACAGGTCGCGAGCGGGCTGCGGCGCGAACGTGCGGACGAAGCTGTACGCCCCGCGGGTCATCGACCGTCTCGCACAGGCCGATCCTAGGGGCCTGTCGCGGCACCGGTCAGGCCACGATCTCCAGCAGGTCGGCACGGAACCGTCTGCTCTGGGGCGCGCCGGTCATCATCGGCCGGATCGTCGCGCTCGACCGCGCGAAGGAGTCGGACCTCAGGTAGCCGGCGAACGCGGTCTCGTCGTCCCACTCGTGGACCACGGCGATCGCGGTGTCGTCCTCGCGCGCGGCGTAGACCCGGAAGGCGACGTTGCCTGGCATGGCGCGCACCCGGTCGCCCTCCGCGTCGAACTGGGCGAGGGCGGCGGGACGGTCGGTGGCAGCAGTCCTGAAGTCGAGGATCGCGATGAACATAGGGGCCTCCTGGAGCCGGCGGCGGCAGCCGCGAGAACGGGACGACCCGATCCTCCGGCAGCACCCGCGGGGCGCGCCCCCGCCGGCCGGACACGTTCACGCCCCCAGCGGACACGCCACGACCCGGCGACGCGCGGCGCTGCTCGCCGACGCGCGACCGACGCCTCGGCTCTCCTCAGTCCACCTCGGCGAGGAGCGCCGGGAGGGCGTGGCGGCCGATGGGGACCATGCGGGGGTGCAGCTCGGGGTGCGCGAGCATGTTCGTCGCGTACAGCAACGACCAGCCCGCCGCGCGCGCCCAGGTCCCGTCGTCCCAGCCGAGGCCCCCGTTCGCGCGCGCCTGGATCTCGGCCCGGCAGGCGGCGCGTCCGGCATCGTCGAAGCACAGCCAGAGCGCGCCGAGGTCGGAGGCCGGGTCGCCGGAGGTCACGTCGCCCCAGTCGACGACGGCGGCCAGCCGGTCCGGCCGCCCGTCACCGCCGGGGGCCACCACCAGGTTCGCCGGGTGCGGGTCGCCGTGCAGCCACACCGGCGGTCCGTCGTGGGCGGGGGCGTCCAGAGCGCGGTCCCAGAGGCGGCGCGCCGCCGCGCGCACCCCGGCGGGGGCGGTCGCGAGGCGCGCGTCGAGGGCCGACGGGTCGCGCGCCTCCGCGCGCTCGCGCAGCGGCACGCCGCGCACAGGGTTCGCCGGCGCGTCGTCGGGCGCTGGCACGTGCACCGCGGCGAGGAGGCGGCCGAACGTCCGCGCCCACGCGGTGCGGGCGGGCGCCGGGGTGGCCTCGGCGCTCACGCCGTCCGCCCACGGCACGACGTTCCACGACCACGGGTAGCCCAGCGCCGGGCTGGGGCGGCCGACGCGCACCGGCGCCGGCACGACGACGTCGGGCACCACGGCGCGGAGCCGCGCGGCCAGGGCGGGCAGCGCTCGTTGCTCGTGCTCGAGGAGAGGCGCCGCGAGGGCACGCCGCGGCAGGCGCACCGCCAGGTCGTCGCCGAGCCGCACCATGACGTTGTCCCAGCCGTTCGCCACGATCTCCAGGGGGCGTCCGGCCAGGTCGGGGTGCTGCTCCGCGAGCAGCGCGCGGGTCAGGGGGACGTCGACGTCGATCTCGGCGGCAGGCACCCGGGCATCATCCCAGGCGACGGGGTCGACGACGGCGCGGGCGTCGGTGGCTCACAGCTCGCGCTCGCGGCCGTGGTCCCACGGCTCCGTCCACCCCAGGCGGTCGAACGCCGCGTCGAGGATGCCGGCCGTGAAGCCCCACACCAGGTGCGGCGTGCCGTCGACGTCGTGCACCTCGAAACCGGGACCGCGCCAGGTGCGCCCGGCGCGCCGCAGCACGGTCGTGACGCGGTGGTCGGGGTCCAGCAGGTCGGCCACCGGCGCGCGGAACACGTGCGACGACTCCGCGACGTCCACCACGCGGACGGGGGTGGGCCGCGCCCACCACCCGAGCACGGGCGTCACGAGGTGGTTGCTCACGGGCATCGGCAGCTCCGTCAGCGTGCCGAGCACCTCGACGCCTCCCGCGTCGAGCCCCGTCTCCTCGACGGCCTCGCGGAGGGCGGCGTCGACCGGGGTCTCGCCGTCCTCGGCCCGGCCGCCGGGGAAGGCGACCTGCCCCGCGTGGGAGCGCAGCGTCGCCGCGCGCTCCAGGAGCAGCACGTCCAGGTCCTGCGCGACGGCGAGGGCCTGGGCGTCGTGGTCCGCCGCGAGGTCGTCCAGCACGCCGAAGAGCACGAGGACGGCCGCGGGGCGCGCGGACGCGGCGTCGAGGTCGCCGCGCGCCAGCCCCCAGTCGGACAGGAACCGGCGGTCCGCCGCGAGCTCCACGAGCTGTGCGCGGGCGGCGTGCCCGTCCGCGCCGAGAGACCCCGCGGTCGTCCCCGTGCTCATGGCCGGGTCACCAGCTCGTGGCGACCGGCATGCCCTCGGCGTAGCCGGCGGCGGACTGGACGCCCACCAGCGCACGGTCGTGGAACTCCCCGAGCGTGCGGGCTCCGGCGTACGTGCAGCTGGAGCGCAGGCCGGACGTGATCTCGTCGAGCAGGTCCTCGACGCCGGGGCGCAGCGGGTCGAGGTACATCTTCCCGGTGGAGATGCCCTCCTCGTACAGCGCCTTGCGCGCGCGGGCGAAGGCGGTGCCCGCCCCGGCCGTGCGGGCGGCGACGGCGCGCGCGGACGCCATGCCGAACGAGTCCTTGTACAGGCGGCCGGTGCCGTCGTCGTGCAGGTCGCCGGGCGACTCGTACGTGCCGGCGAACCAGGAGCCGACCATCACCTGCGAGGCCCCCGCGGCCAGCGCCAGCGCCACGTCGCGCGGGTGGCGCACACCGCCGTCGGCCCAGACGTGCTTGCCGAGCTCGCGCGCGGCGGCCGCGCACTCGAGCACGGCGGAGAACTGCGGGCGGCCCACGGCGGTCTGCATGCGCGTGGTGCACATCGCGCCCGGCCCGACGCCGACCTTGAGGATGTCGGCGCCCGCGGCGACGAGGTCGCGCACGCCGGCCGCGGTCACGACGTTGCCCGCCACGACCGGCACCTGCGGGTCGACGGAGCGGACGGCCTCGAGGGCCTGCAGCATCTTCGACTGGTGACCGTGCGCGGTGTCGACGACGAGCACGTCCACGCCCGCGTCGAGCAGCTCGCGGGTCTTGGCCGCGACGTCGCCGTTGATGCCGACGGCCGCGCCGATCCGCAGGCGTCCGGCGGCGTCGAGCGCGGGCCGGTACACGGACGACCGCACCGCGCCCTTGCGCGTGAGAGCGCCCGCGAGGACGCCGTCGCGCACCACGGGCGCCAGGTGGATCTTGGCGGCGTGCATGCGCTCGAACGTGGCCTCGAGGCCCTCCGCGTCGATCGCCGCGGCGTCCAGGGCGACGACGTCGTCCGACATCACCTGGTGCACCTGCGCGAACCGGTCGACGGCGGCGCAGTCGCCCTCGGTGACGACGCCGACGGGCTTGCCGTCGGCCACGACGACCGCCGCGCCGTGCGCGCGCTTGCCCAGCAGGGTCAGCACCGTCGAGACGGTGTCCGTGGGCGCCACGACGACGGGCGTCTCGATGACCGGGTCCTTGGACTTCACGTCGGCCACGACGTCGGCGACGACGTCCACCGGGATGTCCTGCGGGATGATCGCGATGCCGCCACGGCGGGCGACGGTCTCGGACATGCGGCGGCCCGCGACGGCCGTCATGTTCGCGACGACGACCGGGATGGTGGTGCCCGTGCCGTCGTCGGTGGCGAGGTCGACGTCGAAGCGGCTGGTCACGTCCGAGCGGGACGGGACCATGAAGACGTCGCCGTAGGTGAGGTCGGTGGTGGGCTGCTGCCCGTCGAGAAAGCGCACAGGTGTCCCCTGAGAGATGTGTCGGGAGAGGGCGAGCATCCTGGGTCGTCCCTCTGCCGAACGCTCGCCGGCGGTCACGTGTTCCCGTCGGCAGGTCGAAACTACCCTCTACCGCGCCCGCGCGTGGCGGAGCGCGATCCGTGGGACGTCCCGGACCACCGGACGGGACCGCCTAGAGTGGTGTGGCTATGAACGGGGAGGAACGCATGAGCCTGCTGAGCAGCATCGGCTCGCCCGAGGACGTCCGCCGGCTCTCGCCGGAGCAGACGACGCAGCTCGCGGCGGAGATCCGGGCCTTCCTGGTCGACCAGGTGTCGCGCACCGGAGGGCACCTGGGGCCGAACCTGGGCGTCGTCGAGCTGACGATCGCGCTGCACCGGGTGTTCGCGTCCCCGCGGGACACCCTCGTGTTCGACACGGGGCACCAGGCGTACGTGCACAAGCTCCTCACGGGGCGCCAGGACTTCTCCGCGCTGCGCAAGGCGGGCGGCATGTCCGGCTACCCGTCGCGAGCCGAGTCCGAGCACGACGTCGTCGAGAACTCGCACGCGTCCACGGCGCTCTCGTGGGCCGACGGCGTCGCCAAGGCGAACGCCGTGCAGGGCCACCCCGAGCGGCACGTCGCCGCCGTCATCGGCGACGGCGCGCTCACCGGCGGCATGGCCTGGGAGGCGCTGAACAACATCGCGGCCTCGCAGGACCGTCGTCTCGTCATCGTCGTCAACGACAACGGGCGCTCGTACTCGCCGACCATCGGCGGGGTGGCGAACCACCTCGACACGCTGCGCACCACCCGCGGCTACGAGGCCTTCCTGTCATGGGGCAAGCGCACCCTGCACCGCACGGGCGCGCCCGGGCGCTTCGCGTACGACTGGCTGCACGGGCTGAAGAAGGGCCTCAAGGACGTCGTCGCGCCGCAGGGCATGTTCGAGGACCTCGGCCTGAAGTACGTCGGCCCGGTCGACGGGCACGACGTCGCGGCGATGGAGCACGCGCTGCGCCGCGCCAGGGCGTACGGCGGCCCCGTGATCGTGCACGCCATCACGGAGAAGGGCCGGGGCTACACGCCGGCCGAGCAGGACGTCGCCGACCGCTTCCACGCCGTCGGGCAGATCCACCCCGAGACCGGCCTGCCCGTCGCGCCGTCGCGGTTCGGCTGGACCAAGGTCTTCGCCGACGAGATCGTGAAGATCGGCCGCGACCGGCCGGACGTCGTCGCGATCACCGCGGCGATGCTGCACCCCGTGGGTCTGGCGCCGTTCGCGGAGGAGTTCCCGGACCGCACCTTCGACGTCGGGATCGCCGAGCAGCACGCCGCGACCTCGGCGGCCGGCATGGCCTTCGCCGGGCTGCACCCGGTGGTCGCGGTCTACGCCACGTTCCTCAACCGCGCCTTCGACCAGGTGCTCATGGACGCCGCACTGCACCGGGCGGGCGTGACGTTCGTGCTCGACCGGGCCGGCATCACCGGCGACGACGGCGCCAGCCACAACGGCATGTGGGACATGGCGATGCTGCGGATCGTCCCCGGGCTGCGGCTGGCGGCTCCCCGCGACGAGCCCACCCTGCGCGCGGCACTGCGCGCGGCGGTCGACGTCGACGACGCGCCGACGGTGGTGCGCTACCCCAAGGGCGCGCTCGCCGACGCCATCCCGGCGCTCGAGGAGCTCGACGGCGTGGACGTCGTCGCGCGCCACGTGCCCGGGGCCGCCGGCGCGGGCGACGGGCGCAAGGTGCTCGTCGTGGGCGTCGGGTCGATGGTGGGCACGGCGCTCGCGGCGGGTGAGTCCCTGGCCGCGCACGGCCTGGCGGTCGACGTCGTCGCACCGACGTGGGTGCTTCCGGTGCCCGAGGCGCTCGTGAAGCTCGCCGGCGAGCACGACCTCGTGCTGACGATCGAGGACGGCGTCGTCGACGGCGGCGTCGGCGCGATGACCGCACAGCGGGCGGGGGAGCAGGGCGTGCGCACGCCGTTCGTGCACGTCGGCCTGCCGGTGGCGTTCCTCGACCACGCGACCCGTGACCAGATCCTCGGCCGGCAGCGGATGCGCGCCGAGGACGCCGTGCGCGACGCCCTGGCGGCGCTCGCCCGCGACTGACGGGTCCGAGACGCCCGGGCGCCCCGGGGTGCCCGGCGGCTAGCCTCCGGCCATGATCTGGCTCTTCGACCTGGACAACACCCTGGTGGGCCGCGCGGAGGCGTTCGAGGCCTGGGCGTCGGGCGAGGTGGACCGCGCGGGCAAGGATGCGGCCGACCTCGCGGCGATCCTCGATGCTGACGAGGGCGGGCACGGCTCCAAGGAGGCGCTGGCGCGCGTGCTGATCGACCGGCTCGGGTGGGACGACGACGTGCCCGCCGCGATCGAGCGGTTCCGCGCCGGCATCGTCGAGCGGGTGCGGGCCTACGACGGCGTGCTCTTCTCCCTCGACGTGCTGCGTGGCGCGGGGCACCGGGTCGCCGTGGTGACCAACGGGACGTCGGCCCAGCAGCGGGCCAAGCTCGCGCGCTGCGGGCTCGAGGGGCACGTGGACGCCGTCGTCGTCTCAGGGGAGGAGGGCGTGGCCAAGCCCGACCCCCGCATCGTCGAGATCGCGCTGGAGCGGCTCGGGGCGGCCGACGTCGACCGGCGGGACGTGTGGATGGTCGGCGACGCGGCGCACGCCGACGTGGCGGTCGGCCGCGCCGCCGGGACACGCACGGTGTGGGTGTCGCACGGCCGGTCGTGGGACGGGCCGGACCGCCCCGACGTCGTGGCCCCGACGACGCGCGAGGCGATCGCGCTGGCCGCCTCGCCGCCCGGCGCCGTCCTGGACTGAAACCTTCGAGCACGGGATCTGTATCGCCATCCGGCTGTTTGGCGATACGGATCCCATGCTCGAAGGGTGTCTGCGACGTCACAGCCGTTCGGCGTCGCTTGTGAAGGTATTCACGAATAGGCTGTGGTCAGACCTCAGAAGGAGGGGGCTCCATGACCACCGACGCGGCACCCACCACGACCACCGCCTGGACGGGCTTCACCCCGGGACCCTGGTGCGACGGCATCGACGTGCGCGACTTCATCCAGCGCAACTACACCCCGTACACGGGCGACGACGCGTTCCTCGCGGGGCCGACGGCGCGGACCACCGCGGTGTGGGAGAAGCTCTCGGCGATGTTCCCGGCCGAGCGCGAGAAGGGTGTCTACGACGTCGACCCGCACACGCCGGCGGGCATCACCGCGCACGGGCCGGGCTACATCGACCGCGACGCCGAGCTGATCGTCGGACTGCAGACCGACGCGCCGCTCAGGCGTGCGATCATGCCGAACGGCGGCTGGCGCATGGTCGAGGGTGCGCTGAAGACGTACGGCTACCCGGTGGACGAGAACCTCAGGAAGGTCTT
>Ga0160432_100559_pt1 | contig 21909 bp, 16 predicted proteins | sample HID1971M_E0MG_FD_108250 | JGI IMG/M metagenome (GOLD analysis project Ga0160432, IMG submission 108250) | Enriched millipede-associated microbial communities from UW Madison campus, WI, USA - HID1971M_E0 MG | ecosystem: Host-associated > Arthropoda: Insects > Digestive system > Unclassified ... | reverse complement strand
TTCGCGCGCATCGTCTACGGCGCGCGCACCTCCATGCTCATCGCGCTCGCCGCCACCGCCCTCACCACCCTGCTCGGCGTCCTCTTCGGGCTCCTCGCCGGGTACCACGGCGGCAAGGTCGACCAGGTCGTCTCGCGCGTCATGGACTTCCTCATGGCGTTCCCCGCCCTGATCTTCATGATCGCGATCCTGTCGGCGCTCCCCGCGAGCAACCGCGCGCCGCTGCTCGTGCTCGTCATCTCGGTGTTCGGGTGGCCCTACCTCGCCCGGGTCGTGCGCGGCCAGACGATGACGATCACCCAGCGCGAGTTCGTCGAGGCGGCCCGGGCGTCCGGGGCGTCGGGCTGGCGGATCGTGCTGCTGGAGATCCTGCCGAACCTGCGCTCCACGATCATCGTCATGACGACGCTCGCCGTGCCCGGGTACATCGGCACCGAGGCGGGGCTGAGCTTCCTCGGCGTGGGCGTCGTCCCGCCGACCCCGTCCTGGGGGCAGATGATCGCGCAGTCGATGAGCTGGTACGCCGTCGACCCGATGTACTTCCTGATCCCCGGAACCTTCCTGTTCCTGCTCGTGCTGTCCTTCACGGTCCTCGGTGACCGGCTCAAGGACGTCGTCGACGCGGGGGAGAGGCGCTGATGGTCCGCTTTCTCGTGACGAGGCTCGCCGGCATGGTGGGCGTGCTGTTCCTCGTCGTCCTGTTCACGTACGCGATCTTCTTCGCGCTCGCCCCCGACCCGGCCGTGCAGATCTGCGGCAAGAACTGCACGCCCGAGCTGATCGACCAGATCCGCACCAACCTGGGCCTGGACCGGCCCTTCTACGAGCAGTTCCTCGGCTTCCTGTCGGGGCTGTTCGTCGGCACGACGTACGGCACGGGCGCCAACGCGATCGACTGCGCGGCGCCGTGCCTGGGCTACTCCTTCCAGACCGGGCAGCCCGTGCTCGAGATGTTCGAGCAGCGCTTCGGCGTCTCGGCCACCCTCGCCGTGGGCGCGGCCGTGCTGTGGCTGCTCATGGGCGTCTCGGGCGGCATGATCGCCGCGATCAAGAAGGGCACCTGGTTCGACCGGGCCGCCACCGGCGCCGCGCTGGGCGGCGTCTCCATCCCCAACTACGTGCTCGCCCTGGTGCTGCAGTACGTGCTGGTGGTCAGGCTCGGCTGGCTGCCGTTCCCCCAGGCGGTGCCGTTCGCCGCCGACCCCGGGCAGTGGTTCCTCAACTTCGTCATGCCGTGGCTGGTGCTCGCGTTCACCTACGCGTCGATGTACCAGCGGCTCACGCGGGCGAACGTGCTCGACACGCTCGACGAGAACTTCGTGCGCACCGCGCGCGCGAAGGGGCTCGCGCCGCGGCTGGTGTGGCGGCGGCACGCCCTGCGGCCCGCGCTGACCCCGGTCGTGACGCTGTTCGGCATGGACTTCGCCGGCCTGCTGGGCGGCGCGATCATCATCGAGACCGTCTTCGGCCTCAACGGCATCGGCAAGATGGCGTCCGACTCCATCACCAAGAACGACCAGCCGGTCATCATGGGCGTCACGCTCGTCGCGGCGTTCCTGGTGATCGTCGGGAACGTGATCGTCGACATCGTCTACACGACCATCGACCCGCGTGTCCGGGTCGGGGCCAGGGCATGAGGGGGCGGGCATGAGCACGCTGCTCGAGGTCGAGGACCTCACCATCACGTTCCGGACGGCGCACGGGCCGGTCGACGTCGTGGACGGGCTCTCGTTCACGCTGGAGCAGGGCGCGTCGCTGGGGATCGTCGGCGAGTCGGGCTCCGGCAAGTCGATGACGTCGCTCGCCGTCATGGGGCTGCTGCCGCCCACGGCGAGCCTGCGCGGCCGCGTGTCCCTGGACGGCGCCGAGCTCACGGCGCTGCCCGAGTCGAAGGTGCGGCGACTGCGCGGCGACCGCATGTCGATGATCTTCCAGGACCCGCTGTCCTCCCTGAACCCGTACTACTCCGTGGGGATGCAGATCGAGGAGGCCTACCGGGCGCACCGTCCCGGGGTCACCCGGCGGCAGGCGCGCAAGGTCGCGGTCGAGGCGATGGAGCGCGTGCACATCGCGGACGCCGCCCGGCGGGTGGACCACTACCCGCACCAGTTCTCCGGCGGGATGCGCCAGCGCGTGATGATCGCGATGGCGCTCTCCACCGAGCCGGACCTGCTCATCGCCGACGAGCCGACCACCGCGCTCGACGTCACCGTGCAGGCCCAGATCCTCGACCTGCTCCAGGAGGTGCGGCGGGAGACGGGGACGGCGCTGATCCTCATCTCGCACGACCTCGCCGTCGTGTCCGAGATCGCCGAGGACGTCGTCGTCATGCGGCACGGCGTCGCGGTGGAGCAGGCCCCCGCCGAGCGGCTGTTCTCCGACCCGCAGCACCCGTACACGCGCGCGCTGCTCGACGCCGTCCCCCGGATCGACGACGAGATCGGCGAGCTGCGCGGCATCGACAGCGCCGCCGGCGTGGGAGGGAAGTCATGAGCACGACGAGCACCGGCGAGAGCACCGGGCAGAGCACCGGGCAGAGCACCGGGACCGACGCCGTCGCCCCCGCGAGCGCCCCGGCGGCCTCGACGTCGCCCGGGTCCGGGCCGCTGCTGCGCGCCACCGACCTGGTCAAGGAGTTCGCGGTGCCCGGCACCGGCGGGCTGCTGGGCCGGGCGGACACGTTCCGGGCGGTCGACGGCGTGAGCCTCGAGGTGCGCGCCCGGGAGACGCTGGCGCTGGTCGGCGAGTCCGGGTCCGGCAAGTCGACGACGGCGCGGATCGTCGCGCGCCTCATGGACGCGACGTCGGGCGAGGTCGTCTTCGACGGCGAGCCGGTGACGCGCGCGAAGGGCGACCGGCTGCGACGGTTCCGCAGCGACGTGCAGGTGGTGTTCCAGGACCCGTACTCGTCGCTCAACCCCCGGCACACCGTGGAGCGCATCGTCACCGCGCCGCTGGTCTACCAGGGTCGCGAGGTGCCCGGCGGCACGCGGGCGTTCACCCAGCAGCTCATGGAGCGCGTGGGCCTGGACCCCGACCACCACCGCCGCTACCCGTCGCAGTTCTCCGGCGGCCAGGCGCAGCGCATCGGCATCGCCCGCGCGCTCGCCGTGTCGCCGCGGCTGGTGGTCTGCGACGAGGCGGTGTCCGCGCTCGACGTGTCGGTGCAGGCGCAGATCATCAACCTGCTGCGCCGGCTGCAGCGCGAGGAGGGGTTCAGCTACCTCTTCATCGCGCACGACCTCGCCGTGGTGCGGCAGATCGCCGACCGCGTCGCCGTGATGTCGCAGGGCCGGATCGTCGAGCAGGGCGAGCGCGACGCCGTCTTCGACGACCCGCAGCACGAGTACACCCGGACCCTGCTGGCCGCCGTGCCGCGCATCCGCCCCGAGTGGGAGCGGGCGCGCCGCGAGGCCGCGGGGGCACGGGCCGAGGAGGAGACCACCGCATGACGACCTATCACCTGCCCGGGCTGCACGTCACCGAGCGCGCGGACACCGTGCCGCTGGACCGGTCCCGGCCCGACGGCGAGCAGATCACCGTGTTCTGGCGCGAGCTCGTCGATCCCGAGCGCCGCGGCGACGACCTGCCCCTGCTCGTCTACCTGCAGGGCGGGCCGGGCGGCGCGTCGCCGCGCCCGCTGACGCGCGACGGCTGGCTCGACGAGGCCCTGACGACGTACCGCGTGATCCTGCCGGACCAGCGGGGCACCGGCCGCAGCACGCCGCTGGACGGCGAGGAGGTGGCGGCGCGGGGGGACGCCGTCGCGGGCGCCGACTACCTGGCGTGCTTCCGCGCGGACTCGATCGTGGCCGACCTGGAGCACGTGCGCCGCACCCACTACGACGGCCGCCGATGGGCGAGCCTGGGCCAGTCGTTCGGCGGCTGGATCACGCTCGCCTACCTCTCGACCGCGCCGGAGGGGCTGGCCGCCTGCTACGTCACGGGCGGCATCCCGGGCACGCCCGCGAGCGCCGACGAGGTCTACCGCCGCACGTTCGCGCGTGCCGAGGCCAAGACGCGCCGCTACTACGACCTGTACCCGCAGGACGTCGACGCCGTGGCCGCGATCGCCGACCGGCTCGCCGAGGGCGACGTGCGCCTGCCCGACGGCGACGCGCTCACGGTGCACCGGTTCCAGTCCCTGGGCATCGACCTGGGGATGAAGCCCGGGTCGGAGCGGCTGCACTGGCTGGTCGACGAGGCGTTCGTGCGCCCCGGCCGCCTGTCGCACGCGTTCCTCGAGCAGGTGATGGTGCGGACGTCCTCGGCGGGCAACCCGCTGTTCTGGACCCTGCAGGAGTCGATCTACGGCGACGGCGCGAACGGCCCGACGGCATGGGCGGCGCAGCGCGCCCGCGACGAGCGGCCGCAGTTCGGCCCGGACGAGCGGCCGCTCCTGCTCACGGGGGAGATGGCCTTCCCGTGGATGTTCGACGAGGTGCGGCTGCTGCGGTCGTTCGCCCCCGCGGTGCACGAGCTCGCCGTGCGGGCCGAGTGGAGCCCGCTGTACGACGTCGGCCGGCTCGCGGCGAACGACGTGCCGCTGGCCGCCGCGGTGTACTTCGACGACATGTACGTGGACTCGGGCCTGCAGCTCGACACCCTGTCCAGGCTGGGGAGCTCCCAGGCCTGGGTGACCAACGAGTACGAGCACGACGGACTCGGCGACCCCCGGGTGCTGCGGCGCCTGCGGGAGCTCGTCCGGGACGCGGGAGGAGAACGACGATGACGCAGGCACCCCAGGACGCGCACCAGCACCGCCCGCCCCACTCCGGGAACCGGACGCCACGCCTCACCGAGGTGCCGGCCTTCACGGAGATGATCTCCCAGGGCTGGGGCACCGACGTGGTCGAGGCGCGCGTGCCCGACGGCGCGGCCGAGGCCGCGGCGGCGCACCGGGCGCGGCTGGCCGAGCGGCTGGGCGACCGGACGGTCGTCGTCGGCGCCGGTCGCGCCCCCGTGCGCAGCAACGACACGTCTTACGACTTCCGCGCCGACAGCGACTTCGTGTGGCTGACGGGCTGCCAGCTCGAGGACGCCGTCGTCGTGCTGCACGGCGCCGAGGCGGTGCTCTACGCGCCGCCGCCGGCGCGCCCGGGCGACCCCGCGTTCTTCTCGGACGCGATGCACGGCGAGCTGTGGGTGGGCGCGTCGCCCGGCCTCAGCGAGTGGGAGCGGGCGCTGGGAATCCCCGTCCGCCCGCTCTCGGACCTCGACGACGCCCTGGCCCACGGGTCGGGCTGGTGGGCAGGCCGCGCCGTGCCCGCCGACGTGGTCGCGCGCCACGGCCTGGAGCCGTCGGGCGAGCTCGCCCGGGTGTGCTCCGACCTGCGCATGGTCAAGGACGCCTGGGAGGTGGGGCAGCTGCGCGCCGCCGTCGACCACACGGTGACGGGCTTCGAGGCCGTCGTCCGCGAGATCCCGGCCGCGGTCCGTGCCGGCGGGGAGCGCTGGCTGCAGGGCACGTTCGACCGGCACGCCCGCACCACGGGCAACGGCCCCGGCTACGCGACCATCGTCGGCAGCGGGCCCCACGCCCCCACCCTGCACTGGGTGCGGTGCGACGGGCCGGTGCTGCCCGACATGCCGCTGCTGCTGGACATGGGGGTCGAGGAGAACAGCCTGTACACGGCCGACGTCACGCGCACCGTGCCGCCGTCGGGCCGGTTCACCGCGGAGCAGCGCGCCGTGCACGACCTCGTGGAGAAGAGCCACCGGGCGGGCATGGCGCACGTGCGGCCGGGGGTGAACTACCTCGACTTCCACTACGCGGCGATGGAGGTCATCGCCCAGGGCCTGCACGACTGGGGCCTGCTGCCCGTGTCGGTCGACGAGGCGCTGTCGCCGCAGGGCCAGCACCACCGCCGCTGGCTCGTGTGCGGCATCGGCCACCACCTGGGGCTCGACGTGCACGACTGCGCGCACAGCGACTGGCAGGACTACATGGGCGCCGATCTGGAGCCGGGCGTCGTGATGACCGTCGAGCCGGGCCTGTACTTCCACGCCCACGACCTCACCGTGCCGCCGGAGCTGCGCGGCGTCGGCGTGCGGCTGGAGGACGACCTGCTGGTCACCGGGGCGGGGCACGAGGTGCTGTCCGACGCCCTGCCCATCGACGCCGCCGGCATCGAGGCCTGGACGGCGGAGCTGCTGAAGGGAGCACGGGCGTGAACACGGTACGAGACCGGGGCGGGCTGCCCGCCCTGACGGCAGCAGCGACGGCGGCGGCGCTGGGAGCGTCGCTGCTCGCGGGAGCGGGCACGGCGGCCGCCGCCGACGCCCCGCCCGAGATCCCCGTGGCGGCGGACGGCACCGTCGCCGCCGACCCGGCGTACGAGGGACCGCAGGTCACCGAGGTCCGCGTGATCAACGAGGGCAAGTTCCTCGAGATCTCGTGGGACCGGTACGTCGACGAGACCGCGGCGGTGAGCCCCGAGAACGTCACGCTCTCCCAGGGCGGCACGACCGTCGCCCTCACCGCGAAGCCCGCCACCGGGCCCACCGACACGATCTTCTTCGACCCGGACAACCGGCAGATCGCGGCGTCCGACGCGAACAGCATGGCGCGGCTCCCCGACGACCTCCACCTGGCGAGCATCGCCTACACCGGCACGCTCGACCCCGACGAGCCGCTCACCCTCACCGTGGACGGGTCGCAGATCGAGGACGCCGAGGGCCGGCCCGCCCGGGACGCGACGTACACCGGCGTCCCCCGGCTCGACTACTACACGCAGTCCGTGACGACGGGGTCCGGGATCGTCGTCAAGGCGAACCCGCGCGTCGATCCGGCGACGCTGGACCTCGCCGCCGCGCAGGTGGACGTCCAGCTCGGCAAGGACGACAACGGGATCGCGGCCCGGATGGCCGACTTCGGCTGCTCGCTCGCGGTGTACGCGGCGCGGGAGAACGCCTACCTCGTGCCCGAGCACCGGGGTGGCTACGACCCGGAGATGTACGACGTCGAGGGCTACGGCGGCAGCGAGTGGAACGGCTGCGTGTCGTCGATCTCCGAGCGCAACGTGCTGCGCACGCGCGGGAACGAGGACGCGTTCCTGAACACGGGCTACCCGAACGAGAACATCCTGGTGCACGAGTTCGGCCACGCCGTGCGGCTCGTGGGCATCGAGACGCTGGCGGACACGAGCCTCTCCGACGAGCTGTACGCCGCCTACGAGAACTCCTGGTCGACCGGCCGGTGGCCGAACACCTACGCGATCGGCAACATCGACGAGTACTTCGCGACGCTGTCGGCGATCTGGTTCGACGTCATGGCGGAGAAGCCGGACTGGACCGACGGGGTGCGCAGCCCCATCAACACCCGGGCCGAGCTGAAGGCGTACGACCCGCAGGCCTACGCGCTCTTCGCCAAGGTCTACCCCGCCGACCTCACGCTCCCCGCCCCCTGGGACGAGCCGGCGCCCGACGTCCACCACGGCGACCACACCCAGCTGCCGGAGCGGCCCGAGCGGGAGACGGCGCAGGACGTCGACTTCGCCGCGGACGCGTTCCGGATCGTCACCGACGGGATCGGCACCGAGTACCAGGTGGACCGGTACGCGGGCGACGGCGACCACCCCGAGCGGGACATGGTCGTCTGGTCGAGGTGGGGCGACGGCGTCTGGTCGGTCGCCCCGGTCGGAGGCGGCGCGTACACGATCACGGCGTCCGACGGCTCCGGCGCGCTCGCCGCGGTCTCGGACACCGAGGTCCGGTACGCCGGCGTCGAGGCGGACGCGGACGACGCGCGGCAGCGGTGGACGTTCGTGCCGGACGCCACCACCGAGGCCGAGCCGTACGACGGGCACCTGGTCAACGCCGCGACCGGCGGCGCCCTCGACGTCGACGGCCGCACCACGTCGGGCGTCTCGCTCGCCCTGTCGGACCCGGCCGACGCGACCCGGTGGCTGCTGGAGGACACCACCCGTACGGCGGTCCAGGGCGTCGGCGCCTACCTGCTGCCGGACGTCACCGCCCCGGAGGTCACGTCCGCGTGGGCGCACCCGAACCGGAAGGCCCTGACCCTCGACGCGACGGACGACGCGTCCGGCGTCGCGCTCCTCGAGTACCGGGTCGGTGCCGGCGACTGGACGACCTACCGCGACGTCCTCCACCTCGGTGCGCGGGACCGGATCGAGGCCCGCGCCACCGACCGGGCGGGGAACGTCTCGCGCGTCCTCGTCGTCGAGCGGCGCTGACCGGACGACACGACAGGCGGTCGACACCGTGGTGTCGACCGCCTGTCTGTCGTGCGGAAGGGCCGTTCAGCCGCGCTCGTGCGCGCCGATCATCGGCAGGCCGAAGGCCAGCCCGACGGCGAGGATGCCGCCGACGACCATGTAGGGGTCCAGGGTCGGGTTCCCGCCGGAGGCGCCGGAGCCGAACAGCACGATGCCACCCAGGAAGAGCACGAACGCGCCGAGGAAACGGCCGAGGACGGCACCGGTGGGCTCGGACTTGACGCGCGGGTTGACCTGGAAGTCGCTCATGGTCCGAGGATAGGCCGCCCGCGGCGGACGGGGCCAACGCCCGCCGCGGGCCGGTCACTGCTCAGCTGCGCACGCGCACCGTCAGCTCCTTGCTGCGGGTCTCGCCGGCGGCGTTGGTGAGCACGGCGACGTACCGGTGCGTGCCGGGCGCCCGGCCCGTGAGCACGGTGGCGGCGGACTGCGCCTCTCCCCCGGTGCCCGGCACGAGCTCCTGCCGGTCCACCTCGACACCGTCCTCGTACAGCACGTAGCCCGTGGCCTGCGTGCCCCACCACTTGTCCATCGCGACGACGTAGTCCCCGTCCCCGGGCACGTCGTCCGAGCCGTTGTCGTGCGACAGCGTGGGCGTGCCCGGGTTCGCGTCGGTCACCCGCACCGTGTGGGGGCCGCCGCACGGCGTCGTCCCCGCCGCGTTGACGAGCTCGCAGTTGTACTCGTACTCGCCGTTCTTCTTCCCGGCGACGGGGACGGCGATCCGCTGGGCGTCCGTGCCGCCGTACGTGAGCTTCTCGGTGTGGATCAGCGCGCCGTCCTCGTACAGCCGCAGGCTGGTGGCGTTCTCGCCCCACCACAGGTCCACGAGCACCCGGAAGTCACCGTCGCGCAGGCCGGTGTCCCAGCCGTTGTCGTCGCTGATCCGGGCCGTGCCCGGCGCCCCGGCGGGAACCAGCACGTCGAGCGTGCCGACGGTGCCGTTCACCTCGACCTCGACGGTCGCCCGGCCGGGCGCGACGGCGGTCGCCTCGTGGGTCGCCGGGTCGAGCGCCAGCACGGTGCCCGACGGCGCGTCGGCGGCCGCCCCGACGAAGACCCGCTCGCCGCCCCAGCGCGAGGAGACCGGCCACGCGACCGGCACCTCGCGCGTGCCGTCCTGCGTGAGCAGCGCGCTGACCTGGCCCGACGTGCCCACCGCGAGCTCCTCGGGCCCGCTCACCGCGACGTTCTCGGCGCGCGCCTCGACCTCCCAGGAGAACCAGCCGCCGTCGCCGGTGCCCTGCGCCGCCGGGTCGACGCCGATCATCGACCAGCCGGTGAACCCGCCGTCGGCGGGCGTGCTCGCCGGGCTCTTGCCGGAGTTGCCGTTGACGACGGAGGGGATGCCGTCCGCGGTGGCCGCGTGGAAGACGCCCACGTGCGAACCGACGGACGCGACCTGCTTGCCCGACGTCTCGCGGAAGTCCTCGAACCAGCCGCGCAGCGTCTCGGCCTCCACCCGGTCGACGAGCTGGCTGGCCTTCGTGGGCAGCGGATCGTCGAGCGGGTGGTGGAAGAGCGTCACGACGCCGGTCACGTCGTCGTCCGCGGCCGCGTCGTCCAGCGCCTCGCGCAGCGCGCGGAGCTGGGCGAAGTCGCTGCCCAGGCGCCCGCTGGAGGAGTCGAGCATCACGAGTCGCGTGGTGCCGCCGTCGCCGCGCGGGGCGGGCACGTCGACGACGTGCGTGCGCTCGCCGAACTCGTCCTCGAAGTTCTCGATCGAGCCACCCATGACCTCGTGGTTGCCCGGCAGGTAGTACCAGGGGAAGTCGGCGTCGGCGAGGCCCTCGTCGAGCACCTCGCGGGCCAGGTCGAAGTCGGCGGGCGACGCCTCGTCCACCAGGTCGCCGTTGATGACGAGCAGGTCCGGGTCGGCCGCGACGATCTCCGCCAGCGCCTGCCGCGCGCCCTGCACCGCCCCGGACTCCGGGTCGCGGGCGACGAACTGCGCGTCGGACAGCACCGCGACGCGCAACGGCGCGTCGTCCGTGGCCCCCTCGGCGACGACCACCGGGTCCTCGACCCGCTCCGCCTGCGGCGCCTCGACGTCCGGCGGCACCTGGGCCCGCAGGTCCGACACGACGACCTCGCCCGTGTACTGCTCCGCGGCCCGCGTCTCGAGGAGGCGCAGGCGCTGCAGGGTGAGCGGGAACGCGACGCCCTCGGGCACGGCGACCTGCACCTGGCGCCAGCCCTCCCACGAGACGGTCGGGCCGTCGAGGTTCGTGACGACCCCGTCGCCCTGGCGCACCTGGAGCCGCAGCCACGCCCCCTTCCCGTCGCCGTGCACCCACGCCGTGAGCGTGCGCGGCTGCCCGGGCACCACGATCCCGCCGCCCGGCGCGACGGCGTACTGGCCGCGCGTGGCCGTGGACTGCGTGAAGTCGTAGGTGAGCCGCAGGCCCGCCGCGCCCTCGTGGCCCTCGGCCGGGCCGACGGACCCGCCGGGCGCCCGGTCGTGCGCGGAGGTCCAGCGGTCGGCGTCGGCGAGGTCGGTCAGGACCACGTCCTCGAGCGAGACCGCCACCGCGACCTCGACCTCCTCGCCGCCCACCACGAGCGTGAAGGTCGCGGCGCCCGAGCCCTGCAGCGCGCGGACCGTGAACGACCCGTCGGCCGCCGGCTCCAGCGCGGCGACGCCGTCGCCGCCCGTGACCTCGACGTCGCGGGCCTCCACGGGCGCGGACCAGCCGTCGGCGTCGTGCCCGACGACGGTGAGGGAGGCGGTCGCGTCCGCGTCCGGGAGGGTGACCACCGGCTCGGGCACCGTGAGGCGCGCGAGGTCGCCGAGCACCGTGAGGTCCGCGGCGCCCGTCGCGACGCCGTCCGACGCGGGGGTCGCGGCGCGGACGGTCGCGGAGCCCGGCGCGACGCCGGTGACGACGCCCGCGCCGTCGTCGGCGCGGACGGTCGCGACGCGCGCGTCGGTCGTCGTCCAGTCGTCCGGGCGGGCGTCGACGGGGGCGCGGGACTCGTCGTACCCGGCGGCCGTGAGGGTGCGGTGCAGCCCGGGGAAGACGCGCAGCGCGTCGCCGGCGGGGGCGTCGCCCGTGGGCACGGCCGCGCGGACGTCGAAGGCGTGCACCTCGCCCGAGCCCTCGGGGGTGAACAGCCCGAGGCCGTTCGCGTCCAGGCGCTCGGCGCCGTCGGACGGGCTGTTCAGCACGCTGGTGCGGGCGTCGCCGGGCAGTCGCGCGACCATCGTCGTGGAGCCGCCGCCGTCGAGGTTGATCGCGTCGTCGGCCCCGAGCTGGCCGAGGAGCCGGCCCAGCTCCGGCAGGGACGCCCCGATGCTCTGCGCCTGCCGGCCGTCCACGACCACGAGGTACGCCGTCGCGCCGTCCGCGCTGAGGCCCACCGCGGTGCGGGGGTGGCGGAGCGTCGCGAAGTCGCTGGTGGACGACGTGACCTCGCCGTCCTCGAGCAGCCAGTCGTCGGGGTCGCCGCCGATGGCGGTGCGGATCTCGCCGAGGTCGTCGCGCAGGCCGTAGGCGAGCGTCACCTCGTCACCCGCCTCGAGCGCGGCGAGGGCGTCGGCCGCGGCACCGGGCCGGGCGACCACGGCGCGGACGTCGGCGGGCAGGCGGCCGGAGCCCGGCGCGCCCACGGAGACGACGCTCCCGGCCGTGCCGTCGGTGCTGCCGGGCGCGGTGCGGACCTGCACCTCGACGCCCTGCTCCCCCGCGCCCAACGGGCGGGTGCGGGCGGCGTCGCCCCAGGCGTCGTCGAAGACGGCGACGCCGCCCGCCGGGACCGCGGTGACGTTGAGGCCGGCGACGGGCAGCTCCTGCGCCTCGGCCCCGGCACCCCATGCGACGTTCCCCTGGAGGAACAGCTCCGCGAGGCGCGCGACGCCCGACGGGTCGACCGTCAGGGCCTTCTCGCGGCCGGAGGCCGCGGACTTGAGCAGCGTGCCGTCGTCCACGGCCGCGCCCAGCGCCGCGCCGGAGCTGTTGATGTCGAAGAAGTCGCCGTTGATCGCGGCGACGGCGCCCCGGCCGGCGGCCATCTCGCTCACGGTGGCGTTGCCGGCGACCGCGTCGGGGCCGAGGTAGCCGAGGCGCGGCCCGTCGTCCTGCCCGAGGTGCGCGACGAGCACCTCGCCGCTCAGCCAGCCCTCCGCGGAGACGCGCGCGAACTCCGTGAGCTCCAGCCCCGGGGCGATCAGCCGCTCCGCGCGCTCGGTGACGATCGCGGCGCCGGCGTCGTCCAGGGGCAGGTCGGCGACCTCGTCGGTGACGGTGCCGGTGAGGGCGGCCGTCGTGGCGGGGGCGACGTCGGCGGTCGCGACCGGCAGGTCGCGCGGGTCGCCCGGCGGGGCGGCCGCGGCGGTGCCCGCGGGCACCGCCATCGCCAGGCCGAGCAGGAGGCCGACCCCCGCGGGGACGGTGCGTCGGGCTGGGGGCAGTGCTCGGCTCTGTGCTCGGCTCATCGGGGATCCTCCGCTGGTCGGGCCGGGACGTGCGCCGTCGCAGCGTCCCGCGACCAGGTTGCCACCAACTTTCATGATGTCAACCAGGAGGGAAACTTTTCACCGTCATGGACGGGCGACCCGCCGGTTCACGTCGCGCGACCGCCCGCGAGTTCCGCCATGGTGGGACGCATGGACCACCGCCGCTCCACCCCCCGCCCCGCCCGTCGCACCCGCGCGCTCGCCGCGCTGGGCGCGGCGGCGCTGACCGTGACGACCGCCGTCGTGGGCACCACCGCCGCATCCACCGCGAGCGCCGCCCCGCACGACGACCTGAAGGTGCCCACCGCCGTGGGGTACGGCGGCGCGGTCAGCACGGTGGACCCGGAGGCGAGCCGCGTCGGCCTGGACGTGCTGCGCAAGGGCGGCAACGCGGTCGACGCGGCGGTGGCGGCGGCGGCCGCGCTGGGCGTGACCGAGCCGTACAGCGCAGGTATCGGGGGCGGCGGGTACTTCGTGTACTACGACGCAGATAGCGGCGAGGTGCAGACGATCGACGGCCGCGAGACGGCGCCGGCGGAGATGCCGAACGACGCGTTCGTCGACCCGGCCACGGGCAAGCCGTACCCGTTCACGCCGGACCTGGTGACCAGCGGCGTCTCGGTCGGCACGCCCGGCACGCCCGCCACCTGGCAGACGGCGCTCGACGAGTGGGGCACCTACTCCCTGAAGAAGGCGCTCAAGCCGGCGACCCAGCTGGCGCGCCGCGGCTTCGTCGTCGACCAGACGTTCCACGACCAGACGGCGGACAACGCCGAGCGGTTCGCGGCGTTCCCCGCCACGGCGGAGCTGTACCTGCCGGGCGGGGAGCCGCCCGCCGTCGGCAGCGTGTTCCGCAACCGCGACCTGGCGGACACGTACGACCTGCTGGCGAAGCACGGCACCGACGCGTTCTACGGGGGGCCGCTCGCGGCCGAGATGGTCGACGTCGTGCAGCACCCGCAGACCTCGCCGGACACCGAGCTGCCCGTCCCGCCCGGCTACCTCGACGTCGACGACCTGGCCGGGTACGAGGCGCTGCTGCAGGACCCGACCGTGTCCGACTACCGCGACTACGACGTCTACGGCATGGCGCCGTCCTCCAGCGGCGGGTCCACGGTGGGCGAGGCCCTGAACATCCTCGAGACGTTCGACCTGGCCGGCATGGACGACGCCGCCTACCTGCACCACTACCTCGAGGCGAGCGCCCTGGCATTCGCCGACCGCGGCGCGTACGTGGGCGACCCGGCGTTCGTCGACGTGCCCCTCGACACCCTGCTGTCGGACGACTTCGCGGCCGAGCGGGCGTGCCTGCTGGACCCGGGGTCGGCGGCGACGAAGCCCGTCGCGCCCGGTGACGTCCTCGCCGACGACGCGGCGTGCGGCGAGACGATCGCCCCCGCCGACTCGGACACGGAGAACGTCTCGACGACGAACCTCACCGTGGTCGACAAGGACGGGAACGTCGTCGAGTACACCCTGACGATCGAGCAGACCGGCGGCTCGGGGATGCTCGTGCCGGGCCGCGGCTTCCTGCTGAACAACGAGCTCACCGACTTCTCCACCGTGTGGGCGGCGGACGACCCGAACCGCATCGAGCCCGGCAAGCGGCCGCGGTCGTCGATGGCGCCGACGATCGTGCTGCGCGACGACGAGCCGGTCCTCGCCCTCGGTTCTCCCGGCGGCTCCACCATCATCACGACCGTGCTGCAGACGCTCACCAACCACCTCGACCGCGGCATGCCGATCGGCGACGCGCTCGCCGCCCCGCGCGCGGCGCAGCGCAACACGGCGTCCGTCACGGCGGAGCCGGAGTTCATCGACGCGTACGGGCCCGAGCTCGAGGCGTACGGGCACACGCTGGTGCCGGCGGGCGACGCGTTCACCTCCGCCGCGGAGATCGGCGCCGCCACGGCGGTGCAGATCGGCGACGACGGCCTGCTCACCGCCGTCTCCGAGCCGCGGCGCCGCGGCGGCGGGGCGGCGATGGTGGTGGAGCCTGCGACGCCGTGAGGCCGGGGGCTCAGCCCTGCGGCAGGACGATGTTCACCAGGTTCGCCGACGAGCCGCGCACCATCTGGCCGGCGGTGTCCTCGACCCCGCCCGACACCGACAGCCGCGTGTACGGGACGTCCGTGGTGCGCATCGGGAACGCGACGTAGTAGCTGGTCCCTGGCTCGACCTGCTTGGTCACCTCGCCGTACACGGACGAGGCGACGATCGTGAGCGTCTCCGTGTCGGTGTTCTGCACCCGCACGGCGAGGTAGTTGGTGCCGCCCAGCGTGCGGATCTGCGCCGTGGGCAGGAAGTCCGTGCCACCGTTGAATCCGTCGCCCGAGACGACGACGAAGTCGCGGACCAAGTCCTCGTCGACGACGGTCGCCGTCGAGGACGTGGCGGTCGTGCTGGTAGAGGCCGTGGCAGCTCCGGCCGCGCTGGTGGCGGACAGGGCGAGGGCGAGCAGTGTGCCGGTGACGGCTCGGACGGTACGTGTGTGCGACATGCGTGAACTCCTCATGACTCGGCAGTGGTCTGTGCGGGAGCGGTCCGGCTGGCGCGCCGGAGCTGACGGGGCACCGGCCCTCAGTCCTCCGGGAGGACGACGTTCATCATGTTGATCCCGGTGCCGCGCACGAGGTTGCCGTCGGCGTCGAGCACCTCCGCGACGACGAGCAGGGGGACGAGCGGCACGGTGGAGGTCCGGAGGTTGAAGGCCACGTAGCCGGACGTGCCCGGCTCGACGAGCAGCGTCTTCTCGCCGTGAGCGCTCGAGATCTGGACCCGCGCGGGCTCGCTGTCGTCGTTGTGCACCCGCACGGCCAGGTAGTTGCTGTCACCCATGAGCCGGATCTGCGCCTCCGGCCGCACCCAGACACCGCCGTTGAACGCGTCCCCGCCGACTCCCACGAACTCGCGCACCGCGGTGACGTCGGCGGCCGACGCGACAGCGACGCCGTGCCCGCCCGTCGGCGCGGAGGCGGACGCCGGGACGGCGGCCGCGCTCGTCAGGACGGCTGCGACCCCGGCGATCGCGAGAACACGGGACGTGCGGGACAGGCTTCTCGAGGGCATGCGGGATCTCCTTCGACCGGGACAGGATGGCCACGTCGTCGCGACCCGGACCGAACCTAATGGCCCATCCCGGTCCTGGCGCGGCGTCAGCTCCGGAGAGTCGACTACCCCGACGAGCGCAGCGCGGCGTCCAGGGCCGACTGGAGCTCCGAGACGCGGTCCCGGGTGATCGGCGGGACGGGGTAGCGGCTGAGCACGGCCACGACGGTCGGGGTGGCACGATGCCGCGCCTCGTCGATCAACGGCTCCCCCGCCGCGGGATCGCCGCCGGCGTTCAGCTCGGCGATGCGGGCCGCGCTCGCCGCCGCGCGCAGGATGTGCCCCACCTGGGTCGCGCGGGCGATCGGATGGAGGTAGGCCGCCGACGCCGCGTCGCCCGCGGACCGCGCGGCCAGGCGCGCGACCTCGGTCGACGCCTCCCTCGCCGCGCGGTGCGCATCCAGCGACGTGACCCGCTGCAGCCGGGTGCGCCGCGCGCCGTCCGCGAACTCGCGCGCCGCGTCGATCGCGGCGCGCGGACGTGGGTCGCGGGGGTGCACGTGCTCGAACTCCGGCAGGACCTCCTCCGCGCAGGCCACCACGAAGCGGGCGACCGCCCGCAGCTCGTCCATGGTCAGCGCGAAGTCGCCCGTCACCGTCGCCACGAGCCCGACCCTCTCACGGCACCGCCACGGACCACGCCTGGCGGCCTCCCCTCAGGCCGTGAGGCTCGCAGGTACGCCGGCGAGGACCGACGGCAGGTCGGCGACGCTGTCGACGACGTGCGTGTGCGGCGCAGCCTCGAGCACGGCCCGCGGCACTCCCCCGCTGAGCACCCCGACCACGAGCCGGGCGCCGGCGTTGGTGCCGGCCTCGAGGTCGAGCACGGTGTCGCCGACCGTGAGCACCCGGGCGACGTCCCTGACGCCGGTCCGCTCCATCGCCCGGTGCACCAGGTAGGGCGCGGGGCGGCCGGCGGGCACGTCGTCGGTGGTCACGACGGCGTCCACGACGCCGTCGGCCCACCCCAGCCGGTCGAGCAGCAGGCCGGTGACGTCGGCGGAGAATCCCGTGGTCAGGGCGATCCGGGCGCCCCGGTCGCGCAGGGCGGCGAACGCGTCGAGCACGCCGGGCATGGCGGTGGGCGGGGTGGCGTCGTAGGCCTCGCGCAGCAGGCGCTCGAAGTCGGCGAAGGCCGGCTCGACGGCGGACGGGTCGCCGCCGAGCTCCAGCAGGGCGCGGATGGCGGTGCGCTTGTCCGCGCCCATCCACCGGGCCACGTCGGCGACGTCGGCCGAGCTGCCGTGCCGGCGCACGGCGTCGTGCAGCGCGCGGTAGACGGCGCTGCCCTCCTCCACGGTGGTGCCGGCGATGTCCAGGGCGGCGAGATCGATCACGAGGGGTCCTTCCGGTCGGTGGAGCTGGTGGTGAGGGTGGGCGCCGAGCGTTCGGCGCGGTCGAGGACGTCGACGGCCAGGCCGAGGCCCGTGGTCATGCCGATGCCCGTGGTGACGGTGGCGACGTGCACGCCGGGCGCGGGCTCGGCGACGAGGAACTCCCGGCCGGGCGCGGTGGCGTAGGTGCCCTGCCAGCGCTCGACGACGCGCGGGTCCGGGCCGAGGAGGTCGTCCCGGAACAGGTCGCGGCCCAGCCGCAGGAGCACGTCGAAGCCCTCCTCGTCCTGGAACACCGGCGCGTCGTCGGCGCGCCGGTGGGTGTCGCCGAGGATCAGGGTGCTGCCCTGCGGTGTCGCCATGAGGTTGACGTCCCAGGCGGCCCCGGCGGGGTCGGCGGCCGCCAGCTCGGCCGCCACGTCGGGGGCCGACGGGCAGGCCGCGAACGCCGCGTACCGCACCATCGACCAGCCGGTGAGCAGCGGCGTGGTGAGGCCGACCGGGCTCGCGGGCGCCACCCGCAGCATGTGCAGCCGGCAGCGGCGCAGCCCGATCTCCTCGGCGAGGTCCGGGAGCAGCCGGTCGAGGTCGTGGTGGGCGGCGACCACGACGACGTCGGCCTCGAGCACGCCGCGCGTGGTCTCGACGCGGCCGGGCGCGACGGCGCGGGCCGCCGTCCGCCACCGGAACGCCACGCCCTGGCTCTCCAGCCACCGGGCGAGCGCGGGCGCCGCGGCCCGCGGGTCGACGAGCAGGTCGAGCGGCAGGTGCGCGCCCCCGACCACCGGGCCCGGGCGCACGGGCACGGCCGCCCGGGTCTCCGCCGCGTCGAGGAGGCGCACCTCGTCGGGGCCCCGCTCGGCGGCGAGCTCGCCGAGCAGCCGCTGCTCGGCGCCGGTCCGGGCGACGACGTGCGTGCCCACCGGGGCGACGTCGAACCCCGCCGCGGAGCCGAGCGACAGCCAGCGCTCGCGGGCCGCGAGCGCGTACCGGCGTGCGCCGCCTGCCTGCGGGGTCGTGCAGACGTGCCCGAAGTTCTGCACGGACGACCCCACCACGGCGGACGCCTGCTCGACGACGGTCACGCGGTGTCCGCGCCGGTGCGCCTCGGCGGCGACGCCGAGCCCCACGACGCCCGCGCCCACCACGACGACGCGGCGGCCGGTCGCGCGGGTGGGGCTGACGGTCGGGCTGACGGTCGGCGTGGTCGTCGTGGCGGAGCCGGTCATCGGGTCCCTCCCGGGGTGCGGCGGACGGGTTCGGGGTCGTTCACCGGACGGCCACCTGGGGCCGGTACGGTCCGGGCGTGAGCAGGGAGACAGGGTCGTCGGCACGGATCGTGCGCGTGCTCGCGGACGAGCTCGCCGACCTGCCCTCGGGGACGCTCGTCGCGTCCGAGGCGGAGGTGGGCCGGCGCTTCGGCGTCGGCCGCGCCGCGGCGCGCGCGGCGCTGGGCGAGCTGGAGCGCCGCATGCTCGTCAGCCGCATCCAGGGCCTCGGCACGTTCACGCGGCGGCGCGTCGACTACCTGGTGGCGCCCGGCCGCGCGCCGTCGTGGAGCCGGACCCTGCGGGAGGCCGGCGCCTCGCCGCGCACCGTCGTGCTCGCCTGCGACGACGTCCCGCTGCCCGACGACGTCGCCGCGGCGCTGGAGGTGGCGCCCGGCACGCGCGGCTTCCGCCTGGTGCGCCGGTCGCACATCGACGAGATGCCCGCCGCGTGGGGGGTCGAGTGGCTGGCCGCCGACCTCGTGCCCGAGCTGCCCGCCGCCCTGCGGATCGAGGAGTCGTTGGACACGATCCTGCGGGAGATGGCGGGGGTGCGGCCCGAGCGCGCATGGACCCGGGCGAGCGTGGAGCCTGCCCCCGAGGAGGCCAGCGACGGCCTGGGCTGCCGGCCGGGCGACCCCGCGTGGCTCATGGCGAGCCTCGCGCGCGACGGCGCCGGCGGTCGCCCGCTGCTGTCCACCGAGCGGTGGGTGCGCGCCGACGCGGTGCGCGTCGTGCTCGAGCTGGGTGACGGCCGCGACGCCTGACGCGGTCCTCACGGCACCACCGCCGCGCGCGGCGCCGTCCCGGCGGGGCCGGTGAGCAGGGCGCCGACCGCGGCGAGCGGTGCGGCGGGGGTCACGAGCTCGCCCCACGGGACGGCGTCCCGGGTGCGGTCCAGCAGCCGGAGCGCGGCCCTCAGGTGCCGCGGCTCGTAGTTGTGGACGCCGGTCACGGTGAGCCAGCCCCGCACCACGCGCTCCGGGTCGAGCGGCACGGCGGGCGCGGGCGCGACCGAGCCGGCGAGCACGAGCCGGCCCCCGACGTCGAGGGCGTCGAGGCAGCGGGCCACCGCCGCGCTCGCGCCGGAGAGCTCGATCGCGACGTCGACGGGTGCGACGTCCTCGTGGATGCCCAGGGTCGCCGTGGCGCCGAAGCGGGTCGCGAGCCGTCGCCGTCCGACGTCCGGGTCGGTGACGACGACCTCCGTCGCCCCGGCGTCCCGGGCCGCGACGACGGCGGCCAGGCCGAGCATGCCGGCGCCGCTGACGAGCACCCGGCGACCGGCCAGCGGGCCCGCGGCGTCGACCGTCGCCATGACGGTCGCGGTGGCGCACCCGGCGGGGGCGGCGAGGGCGTCCGGCACGGTCACCGGCACGCGGGCGATCGTCGCGCCGGCCGGCAGCAGCACGTGCCGGGCGTACGTCCCGGACAGCGGCCAGCCCGAGTCGAAGGCCTCGTGGCCCACCTTGCGCACCGCCCGGCACTTGGCGGTGCGCCCGTCGCGGCAGCGGTCGCACGCGCCGCAGGCCACGGTGACGCCCCACACGACGCGGTCGCCCGCGGCGAGCGCGCCGCCGTCGTCGCCCACGGCGCCGCCGGGACCGACCTCGACGATCTCGCCCACCGCCTCGTGCCCGAGCACGGAGGGCGACGGCGACGAGCGCCGCCCGGAGACCGTGTGCCGGTCGCTGCCGCACACGGTCGCGAGGACGACGCGGACGAGCACCTCGCCCGGCCCGGGTGCGGGCAGCGGCACGTCGACGAGGCGGACGGCGTCGCCGCCCTCCCAGAGCGCGACGGTGGTCAGGACAGCTGAGCGCGGATCCATCCGGAGAGCCTCTCGATGAGCAGGACGACGACGAAGACGAGCAGCACGATCCCGCCCGCCACCTGGAAGTGGAGGGTGCGGACGGCCTCGAAGAGCAGGAAGCCGACCCCGCCGGCGCCGACGATGCCGAGGATCGTCGACGTGCGGATGTTGACGTCCAGGAGGTACAGGCCCGACCCGACGATCGCGGGCATCCCCTGGGGCAGGACGGCGGAGAACAGGACCTTCCACCAGCCGCCGCCCACGGAGCGGACGGCCTCGGCGGGGCCGGGCGGGACCTCCTCGACGGCGTCCGCGACGAGCTTGCCGAGGAAGCCGATCGACCCGATGCCGAGCGCGACGGCGCCCGCGACGGGCCCGAGCCCGACGGCCGCGACGAAGACGACGGCGAGGACGAGCTCGGGGATGGCGCGCACCACGAGGATCGCGGCGCGCGCCGCGGCGTACACCCACGGGTGCGGCGCCACGTTGCGCGCGGCGAGCAGGCCCAGCGGCAGCGACAGCAGCACGCCGATGCCCGTGGCGGACAGACCGATGGCGAGAGTCTGCAGCAGCGCCTCCCACAGCGCCGGCCCCAGAGTGGTGAGGTCGGGCGGGAACGTGCGCCCGGCCACCGCGAGCAGGTCGGGCACCGACGTGACCAGCGCGAACGGGTCGATGCCGAGCCGCACGAACGACACGACGAGCAGCGCGGCGGCCGCCGCGCCGGAGAGGAACCGGACCGCGCGGTCCCGCGCGTACCGGGGGTTCTTCGGCGCGAGCAGCGTGCGACGGATCGCGACGGACAGCAGCTCCATGCCCGCCACCAGCACGAGGATCACGAGCACGATGCCCATGGCCTTGGGGTAGACCAGGCCGCGCAGCGCGTCCTGCAGGGCGAAGCCGATGCCGCCGGCGCCCACGAAGCCGAGCACCACGGAGGTGCGCAGGTTGATGTCCACCCGGTACACGAACGCGGACACCCACGCGGGCACGACCTGCGGCACGACGCCGTTCAGCAGCTCGCGCACCCGGCCCACCCCGACGGCGCGCACGGCCTCGCGCGGGCCCGGGTCGGCGCTCTCGACGGCGTCGGCGAACAGCTTGCCGAGCATGCCCACGGAGTGCAGGGCCAGGGCGAGCACGCCGGGCAGCACGCCGAGCCCCAGGGCCCGCACGAACAGCACGGCGAACACCAGGTCCGGCACGGCGCGGCAGAACGTGATGATCCCGCGGGCGACGGCCGCCACCGCGGGATGCGGCGTCGTCGTGCGGGCCGCGAGGAAGGCGAGCGGCACGGACAGCAGCGTCGCGAGCACCGTGCCGAGGAACGCCATGAGCACCGTGTCGAGCGCGAGCGTCGCGATGCGGGCCGGGTCCGACAGCTCCGGCGGCACCATCCGCCCGAGCAGGTTCGCCACGTCCTCCCCGCCCGCGACGAGCGTCGGCAGGTCCAGGCCGATGGCCGACGACGCCACCAGCGCCAGCAGCACGAACCCGCCGGCCAGCCAGCGGAGCACCCGCCGGCGGGGGTCCACCGGTGGACGGAGCGGGTCGCGGCGCCGGCCCGGGCCGCCGGGCCCGTCGGCGCCCGCGGGGCCGCCGTCGTGCCGGGCGGGCGCCGTCCTGGAACCCGCGGGCGCCACCGGGGCCGCCGTCACGCCGCCACCGCCGCGGGCTCGACCCGCCGGTA
>Ga0160432_100543_pt1 | contig 22597 bp, 24 predicted proteins | sample HID1971M_E0MG_FD_108250 | JGI IMG/M metagenome (GOLD analysis project Ga0160432, IMG submission 108250) | Enriched millipede-associated microbial communities from UW Madison campus, WI, USA - HID1971M_E0 MG | ecosystem: Host-associated > Arthropoda: Insects > Digestive system > Unclassified ... | reverse complement strand
TGCGCCTCGCCGGGCAGGACTCGCGCCGCGGCACGTTCGTCCAGCGCCACGCCGTGCTGCACGACCGCAACACCGGCGCCGAGTGGACGCCGCTGCTGTACCTGTCGGGCGACCAGGCGAAGTTCTGGGTGTACGACTCCTCGCTCAGCGAGTACGCGGCCCTCGGCTTCGAGTACGGCTACTCCGTGGAGCGGCCCGACGCCCTGGTGCTCTGGGAGGCGCAGTTCGGCGACTTCGTCAACGGCGCCCAGACCGTCATCGACGAGTTCATCTCGTCGGCGGAACAGAAGTGGGGCCAGAGCTCGTCGCTGGTCATGCTGCTGCCGCACGGCTACGAGGGCCAGGGGCCGGACCACTCGTCCGCCCGCATCGAGCGCTTCCTGCAGCTCGCGGCCGAGAACAACATGACGGTGGCGCAGCCGTCCACGCCGGCGTCGTACTTCCACCTGCTGCGCCAGCAGGCGTACGCCCGCCCGCGCCGCCCGCTGGTCGTCTTCACGCCGAAGCAGCTGCTGCGCCTCAAGGCCGCGGCCTCCAGCGTGGAGGACTTCACCACCGGCACCTTCGAGCCGGTGCTGCCGGACACGACGGTGGACGCGGCGCAGGTCGACCGCGTGCTCCTGTGCACCGGCCGCCTCTACTACGACCTGCTCGCCGAGCGCACCAAGCGCCAGGACACCCGGACCGCCATCGTCCGCCTGGAGCAGCTCTACCCGTTCCCGGAGGAGCAGGTCCGCGCGCAGCTGGCGCAGTACCCGAACGCCGACGTCGTGTGGGTCCAGGACGAGCCGGAGAACCAGGGCGCCTGGTCGTTCCTGCACCTGGCCATGCCGGAGGACCTGCCGCGCGTGCGCGTCGCGTCCCGCCCGGCGTCCGCGTCGACCGCCGCCGGCACGGCCAAGCGGCACAAGGAGCAGCAGGAGGTCCTGGTCGCCCAGGCCTTCGACCGCGCGTGATGCCCGCGTGGCGCCGAGATAGAGAAGCTGGACCCGCGAGATAGAGAAGGGGCGGTCCGCACCTGGTGCGGACCGCCCCTTCTCTATCTCGCGGGTCCAGCTTCTCTATCTCGGCTCCGTGGACACCCTCGGCGGGCGGCCTGCGGACGGCTGGCGCTCACCACCTGTCGTGCACGTGCTCCCGGATCGCGTCGTCGTAGATCTCGCGCACACCGGACGTGAAGAGCGGCCCGAGCACGCCGGCGTCGCCGGCGGCGGCGTTGAGTCGCGCCTGCTCGGGGCTGCGTGCCCCCGGGATGACCGTGGAGACGCCGGGCTGCTGCCACACCCAGGCGATGGCCGCCTGCGCGGGCGTGAGGTCCTGTCCGAGGGCCGAGCCGGCGAGCTCCGTGAAGCGGGCGGCGGCGTCGACGCCGACGTCGAACGGCACGCCGGAGAAGGTCTCGCCCACGTCGAAGGCCTTGCCCTCGCGGTTGAACGTGCGGTGGTCGTCCTCCGAGAAGGTGGTCTCGTGGGTGTACCGGCCCGACAGCAGCCCCGAGGCCAGCGGCACCCGCGCGACGATGCCCACGCCGGCCGCGGACGCCGCGGGCAGCACCTGCTCCAGCGGCTTGAGCCGGAACGCGTTGAGGATGATCTGCACGGTGGCGACACCAGGGCGCGCGATGGCGGTGAGCGCCTCCTCGACGGTCTCCACGGAGACGCCGTAGGCGGCGGTGACGCCGTCGGCCACGAGCGTGTCCAGCGCGTCGTACACCTCGTCGTCGGAGTAGACGGACGTCGGCGGGCAGTGCAGCTGCACGAGGTCGAGGGTCTCGACGCCGAGGTTCCGGCGCGACCGGTCGGTCCACTCGCGGAAGTTCGCCAGGACGTAGTTCTCCGGCACCTGGTCCGTCCGCCGGCCCATCTTCGTGGCGACGGTGATCCCGTCGCCGCGGTGGTCGGCGAGGAAGGCTCCGAGGGCCTGCTCGCTGCGGCCGTCGCCGTAGACGTCCGCGGTGTCGAAGAACGTCACGCCGGACTCGAACGCGGCATCCAGCACCGACCGGGCCTGGTCGTCGTCGACCATCCCCCAGTCCGCCCCCAGCTGCCAGGTTCCCAGGCCGACGACCGACACCAGCCGACCGGTGCGGCCGAGCACCTGTTTCTCCATCGTTCCCCCGTTCGGTGGCGCCGAGCGTCCTGGGGACCCGCGGCGCGGACCCCTCGCGCGCGCGAGGGGACGTCTCGTCAGATATCTGGCTCCCCTACGCTACGTCGCCCGCACCGATCCGGCGTGCCGACTACGGTGTGAGCGTGAACACCGCTGACTCCCCCGCCGTCCCTGCCCCGTCGGGCCGGCAGTTCCGCATCTCCTCCGGCAAGCACCGGGCCACCGTCACCGAGGTCGGGGCGATGGTGCGCGAGTACACCGTCGCCGGCCGCGACGTGTTCGTGCCGTTCGCCGAGGACGAGGCGGCCCCCGTCTTCAACGCCGCCGTCCTCGCCCCGTGGCCGAACCGTCTGCGTGACGGCGCCTACACGACCGACGGCGTCCGGCACCAGGTGGCGGTGAGCGAGCCCGACCGCGGGACGGCGCTGCACGGCCTCGTGTGCTGGTACCGCTGGACACCGGTCGAGGTGGCCGACGACGCGGTGACGCTCGAGCTCGCCCTCCCGGCGCAGAAGGGCTGGCCGTTCCAGCTCGTGCTCCGGACCCGCTACGCGGTGTCCGACGCGGGCCTGGAGGTGGTGGTCAGCGCGCGCAACGTCGGCACCGGGACCGCGCCGTACGGCGTGGGCTTCCACCCGTGGCTGTCCACCGGCGGCGCCGCCCTGGACGACTGCACCGTCAGCCTGGACGCCACGACGCACGTCACCGTCGACGACCGGTTGCTGCCGACCGGCACCGAGCCCGTCGCCGGCCCGTACGACCTGCGCACCACGCGGTCGCTCGCCGGCCTGGACCTCGACGACGCGTGGACGGGTGCCACCCGCGACGACGCCGGGCTGTCGTGGGCCCGGCTCGGCCGCCCCGACGGGAGCACCGCCGCGATCTGGATGGACGGCTCCATGGACTGCTGGCAGGTCTGCTCGGCCGACCACATCACCGGCTACGAGCGGTTCGGCCTCGCCGCCGAGCCGATGAGCTGCGTGGCCGACGCGTTCAACACCGGCGAGCGCCTCGTCCGCCTCGCCCCCGGCGACGAGCACGTCGTGCGCTGGGGCGCCACCCTGCTCTGACCTGTCAGGGCCACAAGCACGTATACCTGGCCGTGGCCCTGACAACTCGGGGAGCCGCGCGGCGTGGGATCCTGCCTCACGACCGGGCGTGCGGCGACAATGGCCGCGCAACTGCGAGACAGGACTTGGACGGTGAAGGCTCAGTGACCCAGACCGAGGTACGCATCTGCGTCGTGGGCGACGAGCTCAGCGTGGGCGTCGGGGACGCCCGCGCCCTGGGGTGGACGGGGCGCGTCATGGCCCGGACCCGCTTCGGGCGGCCGGCGATGGCATTCACGCTCGCCGTGCCCGGGGAGACCAGCTCGGCGCTCGGCGCCCGCTGGCAGGCGGAGACGGAGTCGCGCTTCGGCCCGGAGGACACGTGCGAGAACCGCCTCGTCGTGGCCCTCGGTCGGCACGACGTCGACTCGTCGCTCTCGGTGGCGCGGTCGCGGCTCAACCTCGCGAACATCCTCGACGTGGCGGAGACGAGCCGGGTCCCGGCGTTCGTCGTCGGGCCGCCGCCGGGCCGGCCGGAGGACGGCGGTCGCATCGCGGACCTCTCGGCCGCGTTCTCCGACGTCGCGAACCGGCGCCGCGTGCCGTACGTCGACACGTACACGCCGCTGGCGCAGCACGAGCAATGGCTGGCCGACCTCGCGACCAACGGCTCGACCTACCCGGGGCAGGCCGGATACGGCCTCATGGCGTGGCTCGTGCTGCACACCGGCTGGCACGCGTGGCTGGGGCTGCCCGCCGACGAGTGACGGCCGGTCTCACGACCGCTCAGACGCCCGCCCGTTCGGCCAGGCCGCGGACGTACGCGGCCTGGCCGACGTGCTGCAGGTCGTCGCCGACGACGCTGACGAGCCGCACCCCGAGCGTGACGGGCGGGTCCCAGCCGGTGTCCACCACGCGCTCCAGGTCCGCGGCCGTCACCGTCTCCAGGTAGGCGGTCGTCGCGGCGTGCACGTCGTCGAGGTAGCCCCGCAGCAGTGCCGCGTCGGCGCGGACGGCCGCGACCTGCTCCGGCGTGTGGCCGTACCCCGTGTCCGCGACGTCGAACGGCAGGCCGAACTTCGTGGCCCAGCCGCCGGCGGTCCAGCGCTGCTCGGCGTCGGCGACGTCAGCGACGTGGTCGTCCTGCACCCGTGCCAGGTGCCACACGAGCCACGCGACGGTGTTCGCCCCCGGGTCGGGGCGGTACGTCAGTCGCTCGGCCGTGGCCCCGCGGAGCACGCGGTGCGCCGTCTCGGCGATCCGCCCGAAGGCGTCGGTCAGCAGGGCGACGTGGGGTGCGGACGGTGTCGTCATCGTGCTCCTCCTCCCCGACGCCCCGGGTGGGCGCCGGTCAGCGACGGTCGACGGTGACGTGCGCGGACGTCACCGTCGCGGACAGGTAGGCGGCGCTACGGCCGTCGGCGGGCTGCTCGCCGTGGTCGACGACGAGGGTCGCGCCGGCGCTCGGCAGCACCGAGCCGTCGAGGACGACCTGGCCGGACGCGCCCCGCACCTTGAGGTTCACCGGCGTGCCGGCCGGGAGGCGCAGGTCGATCGCGCCCGAGACCGTCTTGGCGGTGATCAGCGGGCTCGCCTGGGTGGCGGTGACCGTCGCGGCCCCGGACACGGTGTTCAGGGAGACCCGTGCGAGCGCACCGGCCAGGGCGATCGACCCGGCGGCGCTGTTCGCCGTCACGTCCCCGGTGTGCCCCTCGGCCGCCAGCGCGCCCGAGACGGTCTTGAGCGCCATCGGGCCGGCGGTCCCGGTCGTGCGCACGGCGCCCGTCACGGTCTTCACCGCGACCTTGCGGCCGCCGGCGACCTCGACGTCCGCGCCGAGGGTGCCGACGTCGACCGCCCCGTCAGCCGGGACGACGACGCGCACCACGGCGCGCTCGCTCTGACGCGGGTTGCGCAGCTTCGCCATGACGGAGTCGAGCACCGAGCTCTCGTAGCCCACGCGCAACCGGTCGCCGTCGCGCACGACCTGGAGCGGCTTGGCGCCCACCTCGAGCAGCTCGATCCGCACGCCCGTCGCGGCCGGGTCGGCGACGACGTCGGCGCGGCCGTCCTGCAGGCGGAGCGTCACTCCCGTCGCGTTCTCGACGTCGATGGTCTGCGGGGCGGCGACCGCCCACGACTCCGTGCTCATGAGGCTCCCTGTGGTGCTCGGGCTGTGCTGGGGACGGGTAACACCCTGGCAGACCCCGGTGACGTGCGGATCGGGGATGCCCCGGATTCCGACCCCGGGCCTCGGGTGTGGGACCATGGGACCCGACCCCTCGTCCATCCTTCGTGAGGAGACCACCATGAGCAAGCGCGGTCGCAAGCGCCGTAGCCGCAAGGGCAACGCCGCGAACCACGGCAAGCGTCCCAACGCCTGACGCGCCGAGGTAGTACGACATTCGCCGAGGTAGTTCCGGTGGAGCGGTGGCCACAGGCCACACCGCCACCGGAACTACCTCGGCGAATGTCGTATTACCTCGGCGTGAGCGCTACTCGGCCGTGGACATCACCGTGAGCTGCGCATGGATGCGCACCCGCAGGGTCTCCGGCGCGCGCTCCGAGCAGGAGCGGCGGACCAGCTGCTTGACGAGCTCCTCGATGCTCAGCTCCGCCAGGCACGGCGAGCAGTGCGCGACGTGCGCGCGCATCCGCTGCTCGTCCTCGGGCGTCATCTCGGAGTCGAGGAACTCGTTCAGGTGCACGAGCGCGTGCTCGCACTCGTTCTCCCCCTCGGCCCGGTCGTGCGGGATGGGGGTGATGGGGTCGGTCATGACGCTCCTCCACGAGCCGGGACCAGGCCACGCTGAGCGGCGTAGTCGGCGAGCAGCTCGCGCAGCTGCCGGCGCCCGCGGTGCAGCCGGGACATCACCGTCCCGATCGGCGTACCCATGATCTCGGCGATCTCCTTGTAGGGGAAGCCCTCGACGTCGGCGTAGTAGACGACCATGCGCCGGTCCTCGGGCAGCTCCTGCAGCGCGCGCTTCACGTCGGAGTCCGGGAGCCGGTCGAGCGCCTCTGCCTCGGCCGACCGCAGCCCCTGCGACGTGTGCGACGCGGCGCGGGCGATCTGCCAGTCCTCGACGTCCTCCGCCTGGGACTGCTGCGGCTCGCGCTGCTTCTTGCGGTAGCTGTTGATGAACGTGTTCGTGAGGATGCGGTACAGCCAGGCCTTGAGGTTGGTACCCGGCTTGTACTGGTGGAAGGCGGCGAACGCCTTCGCGAACGTCTCCTGCACCAGGTCCTCGGCGTCCGCGGGGTTGCGCGTCATGCGCAGCGCGGCGGAGTAGAGCTGGTCCAGGTACTGCAGGGCGTCGCGCTCGAAGCGCTCGGCCCGGGCCGCGTTGGTCTCTCCCTCGGGGGCACGCTCCGTGTCCTCGGGGATCTCCTCGCCGTCCGGGTTCTGCCCGGTGCTCCCGCGCGGGGCGTCGCCCGCCGGGTCAAGGTCCTGGGTCATCACCGTCGAGCCTAGTCCAGCCACTGGGCGGGGTCCTCCGATCCACGGGGTGTGCAGGTCTGTCGTGGGGCCGACCACCGCGTCGTCCGCGCTCGCCGTCAGGGCGTCGGCCGGGACGGCGAACAGCCGCACGGACTCACGTCCGGCTGTGGGGACGGCGGTCGCCGTCGTCGAGGTGCGGGTGCTCACGTGGCGTGCAACCGCGGGAGAGGCCTCCGCATTCCCGTGCCGACCACCCCGGGCGCACCGACGGGAGCCTCGGCGCGGGACGCGTCAGGAGACGCGTCAGGACGCCACCGGTGCGGCGAACCGGCGCCGGTAGGAGACCGGGCTGGTGCCGAGCTGGCGGGCGAAGTGGTGCCGCAGCACGGGCGCGCTGCCGAACCCGACCACCCGTGCGATCTCGTCGACGGGCGCCTCGGTCGACTCGAGCAGCTCCTGCGCCCGGGCGACGCGCTGGCGCGCGAGCCAGGCCGCCGGTGTCGTGCCCGTCTCCTGACGGAAGCGGCGCGCGAAGGTGCGCTCGGACAGCGCTGCCCGGCGCGCCAGCCGGGACACGGTGTGCTCCTCGGCCAGGTGCTGCCGCATCCAGGCCAGCAGGCCGGCGAGCGACTCGCCCTCGCGGGGCAGCGGGTCGACGACGAACTGCGCCTGGCCGCCCTCGCGCTGCGGCGGCACCACCATGCGCCGGGCGACGGCGCGGGCGGCGTCGGCGCCGACCTGCGTCCGCACGAGGTGCAGCGCGGCGTCGATCCCTGCGGCGGTCCCCGCGCTGGTGAGCACGCGTCCGTCCTCGACATAGAGCGCGTCGGGGTCGACGTCGGCGGTGGGGACCTCGGCCGCGAGCCGCTCCGTGTACATCCAGTGCGTGGTGCACCGCCGGCCGTCGAGCAGTCCCGCCCGCGCGAGCGTGAACGCGCCGGAGCAGATGGCGAACAGCCAGGCACCGCGGGCGTGGGCCGCCCGGAGCGCGTCGAGGTAGGCCTGCGGGAGGGCCGCCGCGCCGTCGTCGATTCCGTACGCGACGGCGACGACGAGGTCGGCGTCGTCGAGCGCCTCGAGGCCGTGCTCCACGACGACGGGGAAGCCGCCCTTGGTCATCACGGGCCCGGGCTCGGGGGCGCAGAGAGTGAAGTCGAACGAGGGGCCGCCCGTGTCGCGACGGTCGATGCCGAACACCTCGTACGCGACGCCGAGCTCGAACGGCGCGACGCCCGGGACGATGACGGCGGCGACCTTGTGGATCATGCTGCTCATGCTCCCACGTCGATGGCGGAAAGTCGACGCATACTGTCACTTCTGCCACTCGTGGCAGAAGTGCAACGCACGAAGGATTACTGCCATGACCGCACTGATCCTCGTCCTCGCCGTCCTGCTCCTCGCCGCCTACGCCGCCCGCCTCGTCCGGACGGTCCGCCGCGACGGCCTCGGCACCCGCCGCCCGCCGCGCTCCCACCCCGACTGGTGGGACGGCGCGCCCGCCTGACGCACGCCCGCGCCGCGCCCGTCGGTCGCCGCGCAAGCGTGGGTCGGCTCTGCCACAGTGGGCCCATGCTGCTGCGCCGTATCGCCCGTCCCCTCCTGGCCGCCCCGTTCGTCTACGACGGGATCCAGGCCGTGCTGCACCCGGCCGAGCACGTGGACGCCGCCCGTGAGGGCTCCACGCTCGTCACCGACGCCGTCGGCGCCGAGCCGCTCAGCGACCGTCAGCTCGGGCTCCTGGTGCGGGCGCACGGCGCCGTGACCGCCGTGGCCGGCGTCCTGCTCGCCGTCGGCCGCACGCCACGCACCGCCGCGCTCGCGCTCGCCGCGCTCACCGCGCCGCTCGCCGTCGCCCACCAGCCGTTCACCAGCAAGGGCGCCGAGCGCAGCCTGCGCACCGCGGCCTTCGTCAAGGACCTCGGCAAGGTCGGCGCCGCCGTCATCGCGGGCGTGGACCTCGAGGGCCGGCCGGGCGTCACCTACCGCGTGCAGCAGGCGCGCGAGCACGCCACCCGCCTCGCGGAGGCGAAGGCCGGGGCGGTGAAGGCCACGACGAAGGCCGAGGCCCAGAAGCTGCGCGCGAAGGTCGCCGAGGCGGTCTGACCCCCGGCGTGAGGCGCCTCGGGCCGCGAGACACGCCGCCCCGGGGGCGGCCCGTGAACTAGCCTCGGAGCCATGACCTCCGCCGTCCCGCCGCACGCCGCCCCGCCCGCCCCCGACGTCGTCGACGAGTGGGCGGCACCGGTCGCGACGGGACCGCTGGACGCGACGGTCGAGGTGCCGGGCAGCAAGTCGCTGACGAACCGCCTGCTCGTGCTGGCCGCGCTCGCCGGCGGTGCGGGCACGCTGCGCGGGGCGCTGCGCTCGCGCGACGCCGACCTCATGATCGGCGCGCTGCGCGCCCTGGGCGCCGGCATCGACGAGGGCGACGACCCGAGCACCCTGCACGTGACCCCGGGTCCGCTGCGCGGTGACGTGGACGTCGACACCGGGCTGGCGGGCACGGTGATGCGGTTCCTGCCCCCGGTCGCGGCCCTGGCCGACGGCCCGGTGCGCTTCGACGGCGACCCCGAGGCGCGGGTGCGGCCGATGCTGCCGGTGCTCGCGGCGCTGGGCAGCCTGGGCGTGCGCGTCACCTCCCCCGACGGCGGGACGCCGACGCACCTGCCCTTCACCGTGCACGGCACCGGCCGGGTGGCGGGCGGCGCCGTCGACGTCGACGCGTCGGCGTCGTCCCAGTTCGTCTCGGCCCTGCTGCTCGCGGGCGCCCGCTTCGAGCGCGGCCTCACGCTGCGGCACATCGGCACCACCCTGCCGAGCCTCCCGCACATCGCGATGACCGTGGCCACGCTGCGCGACGTCGGCGTCGAGGTGGACGACTCGCGCGACGGCATCTGGCAGGTGGCCCCGGGCCCGGTCGCCCCTCGCGACGTGCGGGTCGAGCCGGACCTGTCCAACGCTGCCCCGTTCCTCGCGGCCGCGCTGGTGGGCGGCGGCAGCGTGCGCGTGCCGGGCTGGCCCACCGAGACCACCCAGCCGGGCGCGCTGCTCCCGGACCTGTTCGCCCGGCTCGGGGCGCAGGCACGCCTGGACGGCGACGTCCTGACGGTCACGGGCACGGGCGAGGTCCGCGGAGCCGACCTGGACCTGCACGCCGCGGGCGAGCTCGCCCCGACCTTCGCCGTCCTCGCCGCGCTCGCCGACTCCCCCACCCGCCTGCGCGGCATCGCGCACCTGCGGGGCCACGAGACCGACCGGCTGGCGGCGCTCGCCACCGAGATCACCCGGCTCGGCGGGCAGGCCGAGGAGACGCGCGACGGGCTCGTCATCACGCCGCGACCGCTGCACGGCGGCCTGTTCCGCACCTACGCCGACCACCGCATGGCGACGTCGGCCGCCGTCCTGGGCCTGCGGGTGCCAGGCGTGCGGGTGGAGAACGTCGGCACCACGGCCAAGACGCTGCCCGGCTTCGACGGGATGTGGGAGCGGATGCTCGGCGCCGGCGCCGCCACGGAGGGCGAGGCCTGATGGCCCGCCGGGCCGTCGACGAGCACGCGCAGTACGCGCGGCCCTCGAAGCGCGGCTCACGGCCCCGCACCAAGCAGCGCCCGGAGCACGCCGACGCCCAGGTCGGCATGGTGACCGGCGTCGACCGCGGCCGATACACCCTCGTGGTCGACGACGGCACCGCGGACGAGCGCACCGTCCTCGCGATGAAGGCGCGCGAGCTCACGCGCACCCGCGTCGTCGTGGGCGACCGCGTGGACGTCGTCGGCGACACCTCGGGCGACGCGGGCACGCTCGCCCGCATCGTGCGGATCCAGGACCGGTCGTCGGTGCTGCGGCGCACGGCGGACGACACCGACCCCTACGAGCGGATCGTCGTCGCGAACGCCGACCAGCTCGTCGTGGTCACCGCGCTCGCGCAGCCCGAGCCGCGCACCGGCATGATCGACCGCTGCGTCGTCGCCGCCTACGACGCGGGCATGGACGTGCTGTTGTGCCTCACGAAGGCCGACCTCGCGGACCCCGCCCCCCTGCGCGAGCTGTACACGCCGCTGGGCGTCGACGTCGTGGTCACGCGCCAGGACGACCCGGCCAGCGTCGAGACCGTCCGCGAGCGCCTGGCCGGGCGCACGTCGGTGCTGGTGGGGCACTCGGGGGTCGGCAAGTCGACGCTCATCAACGCGCTCGTGCCCCACGCCGACCGTGCCACCGGCGTGGTGAACGACGTCACCGGCCGAGGCCGCCACACGTCCACGTCGGCGGTCGCGCTGCGGCTGCCGGCCTCGCCCGAGCAGGGCGCCGTGCAGGACGGGTGGGTGGTCGACACCCCGGGCGTCCGGTCGTTCGGGCTGGCGCACGTCGAGACCGACCACCTGCTGCAGGCGTTCGAGGACCTCGCCGAGGTGGCCGCCGACTGCCCGCGGGGCTGCACGCACCTCGCGGACGCCCCCGACTGCGCGCTCGACGACTGGCTCGCCGCTTCGCCCGACGACGAGCGCCCCGCGCGCGAGGCCCGCGTCGCGTCGTTCCGGCGCCTGCTGACCGCGCGCCACGCCGCCGACTGACCCGCGCGCCCACGACCTTCCCGCGATTCGTCAGGCACAACTTGTCAGTCTGGACTGATGAGTTTTACGGTGGCGGGGTGCCCTCCACGCCCGATCCCGTCCAGGCCGCCGCGGCAGCGCGCGAGCTGCGCTCGTTCGTCGGACGGCTGCGCCGCCGCTTCGTCGAGCTGAGCGACAACCAGGAGCTCACACCGTCGCAGACGTCGCTGCTCTCCCGCCTCGCCAAGCACGGACCGGCGTCGCCCGGCGCGCTCGCCGCGGCCGAGCGGGTCCGCCCGCAGTCCCTCGGCGCCACCCTCGGCGTCGTCGCCGAGCGCGGTCTCGTGCGCCGGGATCCCGACCCCACCGACGGCCGCCGCCAGGTGATCTCCCTCAGCGACGACGGCCGCGCGTTCGTCGAGGGCCGACGCGAGGCCGGGCAGGAATGGCTGACGCACGCGCTGCGCGAGCGCCTCACCACCGAGGAGCTGGCCACGGTGACCGCCGCCCTCGCACTCCTGGACCGGACGCTCCTCGACGCCGCGCCCACCGTCCCCGCGCCCGCCGTCCCCGCACCCGCCGGCAAGGCCGATCGGCCGTGACGCTGCTCCACCGCCACCCCGCCCACCGCGGCTCCGGCGGGGTCAGCCGCAACGGCGGCCCGGCGGGCTACGACCGACGCCTCACGCTGCCGCTGGCTCTCGGCTCGCTGCTCAACCCGATCAACTCGTCGATGATCGCGGTGGCGCTCGTGCCCATCGGGATCGCGTTCGGCGCCCCGGCCGCGCAGACGGTCTGGCTCGTCACCGCGCTCTACCTCGTGACGGCGGTGGGCCAGCCGGTGGTCGGGCGCGTGGTCGACCTCGTCGGGCCGCGGCGCCCGTACCTGGTCGGGGCCGCGCTCGTCGGCGTCGCCGGCCTGCTCGGCGCGCTGGCCCCCTCGCTCGGCGTGCTCGTGCTCGCCCGCGCGCTGCTCGGTCTCGGCACCTGCGCCGCCTACCCGGCGGCGATGTGGCTGGTGCGGCGCGCGACCGAACGCTCCGGCGAGGACCGCGGCATCGCGACGGTGCTCACCGTCCTCGCCGTCACGAACCAGGTCACGATGATCGTCGGCCCGACGCTCGGCGGGCTGCTCGTCGGCGCCGGGGGCTGGCGTGCGATCTTCCTGGTCAACGTACCGCTCGCGGCCGCATGCCTCGTGCTGGGCGGCCTCCGGCTGCCGCGCGCGACCCCCGCGGACCACGCCGCCGATCACGCCGCCGATCATGCCCCCGACGACCCGCGGGACGACGACACGGCCCTCGCCACGCGCCTCGACGTCCTCGGCGTGCTGCTCTTCGCGGCCGCACTCACCAGCCTGATGCTCGTGCTCGTCGGCGCCGCGCCCTGGTGGGTGCTCGCCGCCACCGCCGTGACGGGTGCCTGGTTCGCGCGGCACGAGCTGCGCGCCCCTCGCCCGTTCATCGACCTGCGGCTGCTCGCGGGGAACCGTCCGCTGCTGCTCACGTACGCCCGCGCCCTGCTCACCGCCACCGCCACGTACGCGTTCATGTTCGGCTACGTGCAGTGGCTCGAGCAGGGCCGTGGCCTGAGCGAGGCCGCCGCGGGGCTGCTGATGCTGCCGACGTCGGTCGTCGCGGTCGCGGTCGCGTCGGCGACCGGGCGTCGCGCCCCCGTGCGGACCGCCCTGCTCGTCGGGTCCGGGTCGCTGCTGCTCGGCGGCGCGGTCCTCGCCGTCGTGGAGCCCGCCAGCCCGACGTGGCTGCTCGTCCTCGCCGGCGTCGGCATCGGCGGGATGCAGGGCCTGGCCGGGCTCGCGCACCAGAAGGCGCTCGCACGCCAGGCCGACGCCGCGTCCGTCGGAGCCGCCTCCGGGCTGCTGCGCACCTTCATGTACCTCGGCGCGCTGGTGTCCACGGCGGCCATCGCCGCCCTCTATGCCGACGGCCCCACGACGGCGGGCCTGCACGACCTCGCCCTCGCGATGGCGGCCTGCGCCGTCGTCGTCGCCGCCCTCACGCTCGTCGACCGCTCCCTGCGGCGCCTCCCCACGACTGTTCGCACCGTCCCTGCACCTGTCCCTGCACCTGTCCCAGCACCCGGAGAGAACCGCTGATGACCTTCACCACCCTCGACCCCCGCACCGCGCTCGTCGTCGTCGACCTGCAGGCCGGCATCCTCGCCGCGCCCGTGGAGCCGCACCCCGCCGACGCCGTGCTCGCCCGCTCCGTCGAGCTCGCGGAAGCCTTCCGCGCCCGCGACCTGCCCGTCGTTCTCGTCAGGGTCACCGGCGCGCCCGACGGCTCCGACGCCGTGTCCTCGCGCACCGACGGCGCCCGGGCCGCCGGCCCCCGCCCCCCGCGCCCCGCGGGCTGGGACGTGCTCGACCCCGCCCTGCACACGTCGCCCTCCGACCTCGTCGTGACCAAGCGCAGCTGGGGCGCCTTCTACGGCACCGACCTCGACCTGCAGCTGCGACGGCGCGGCGTCTCGCAGGTCGTGCTGACGGGCATCGCCACCAGCATCGGCGTCGAGTCGACCGCCCGCGCCGCGCACGAGCACGGCTACCACGTGGCCCTCGTCACCGACGCGATGTCCGACCGCTCCGCCGACGCGCACCGGCACAGCACCGCGCGGATCTTCCCCGCGCTCGGTGAGACCGGCACGACGGCGGACCTGCTCGCCCTGCTCGAGGCCTGACGACCGCGCAGCGGTCGCCGTCCCGGTCCGCGCGCCTGCCCACCAGGGCGGCGCGCGGACCGCTACCGTGTGAGGCGTGTCGTACACCCAGCCGTCTCCCAGCCCGACCAGCGGGCCCGCGCGCACGTACGAGGACGACCTGCGCCTGGCCCACGTGATCGCCGACCAGGTGGACGCGATCACGATGTCCCGCTTCAAGGCGCTCGACCTGCGCGTGGAGACGAAGCCCGACAACACCCCGGTCAGCGACGCCGACCGCTCCGCCGAGGAGTTCATCCGCGCCCAGCTGCACCGCGCGCGGACCCGCGACGCGATCGTCGGCGAGGAGTACGGCTCCGCGGGCAGCGGTGCGCGGCGCTGGATCATCGACCCGATCGACGGGACCAAGAACTTCGTGCGCGGCGTCCCCGTGTGGGCCACCCTCATCGCGCTGGCCGACGGCGAGGAGGTCGTGATGGGCCTCGTCTCGGCGCCTGCGATCGGCCGCCGCTGGTGGGCGGCGAAGGGCTCGGGCGCCTGGACCGGCAAGTCGCTCGCGTCGGCGTCGCGGATGTCGGTCTCCGGCGTGGGCACGCTGTCCGACGCCTCGTTCGCCTACTCGTCCCTGTCCGGGTGGGAGGAGCACGGCAAGCTCAACGGCTTCCTCGACCTCACCCGCCAGGTGTGGCGCACCCGCGGCTACGGCGACTTCTGGTCGTACATGCTCGTCGCCGAGGGCGCAGCCGACATCGCCGCCGAACCCGAGCTCGAGGTCTACGACATGGCCGCCCTCGTGCCCATCGTCACCGAGGCCGGCGGCCGCTTCACCGCGCTCGACGGCGCCCCCGGCCCGTGGCACGGCAACGCGCTCGCCACGAACAGCAAGCTCCACGACGAGACGCTCGTCTACCTCGGCTGAACGTTGGTGGGCGCCCACCACGCTCAGGGGCGAGGGATCTGAGGGATCTCGGTCGGGTCGTACCAGAGCAGGTCGCGGTCGGTGACGCGCTGGAGCGCGGCGTCCAGCGCCGCCTCGGCCGTCGCGGCCGCGTCGCCGGCGCGCTCCGCGTCGTTCTCCTCGTCGGCGGCGGCGAGCACCGCGCGCACGTCGTCCGCGGCCTCAGGCTCGTCGACGTGGACGGCGACCACGGCCACGCCGGTCAGGGCGGAGACGTCGACGGCGCTGGGCTCGTCGGCGCCGTCGACCACCGTGACCTCGGTGTCCGGCACGTCCAGCGAGACGACGACGCGGAGCGGCACGGCGGCGCGGCGAGCGGCCACGAGCGCCAGCGAGTCGTCCGCGGCGGCGAGGAAGGCCTCGTACTCGCGGCTCTCGTCGTCCTCGTCGGGCAGCTCACGGGCGAGGGCGGGCGTCACCGCGTGCGCGCGGCGGGCAGGGACGTCCCACCGCACCCCGGCGGCGGCGACCGCGGCGCCCTCGAGCTCGTCCAGCGTGGCGGGAACGTAGATGCGCATGCGCACAGTCTGCCGCGAGCGGCGGCCCCGCGCTCACACCTCCGCCGGCACCGCCGCGGCGACCGTCTCCCGCACCCTCCGGGCGAGCCCCTCGAACGCCACGGTCACCGGCGAGCCCGGAGCCTCCTCCGCGAGCGTGCGACCGGCCAGCAGCCCGGCGTCCAGCCCGGCGGCGTCGTCGGGGACCAGGTGGACGTCGTCGACCCCGGCATAGCGCGCCAGCGCCTCCCGCACCGCCGCCTCCGGGCGCGAGCCTGCCGCCGACGCGCGCACACGGTTCGCGACGACCACACGCTCGCCCGCGACGGGCACGGGCACCTCGCGCAGCTCCTCGAGCCCGCGCACGAGCCGCTGGATGCCCACCGGGTCGGCCGCGCCGACCACCACGACGACGTCCGCCGCCTGCAGCGCCGCGAGCGTCGCCCCGTTGCGCTGCGGCGCGTGGGTGTCGTACATGAGCAGCTCGTCGGCCTCCAGGAGCGGCCCGCAGTCGACGACGGTCCAGTCGGCCAGCTCGCGTGCCCGCTCGAGGACCACCTCGACGGCGCTGGCCGGCAGCTCGGGCCACCGCGCTGCGCGGGTGATCCCGGTCAGCACCCGCAGCCGGTCGCCGACGACCGGGCTGTGGCGGGCCAGCGTCGGCAGGTCGAGCGAGCCGTGCGCCGCGGCACGGGCGACGGCCGCGAGCCCCGGGGCGTCGTCGAGCAGGCCCAGCCGGGCCGCCACCGACGCGCCGTAGGTGTCGGCGTCCACGACCAGCGCGTGCTCGGCCGCCGACGGGTCGGCCGCCTCACGTCGGGCGCGACCGTGGCGGCGGCGCCCGCGCGACAGGCCGCCGAGCACGGCCGCGAGCTCGAGCGCCGTCGTCGTGCGCCCCGGCGCGCCCACGGGGCCCCAGACCGCGACGACGTGCCCGCGGCGGGGCGTGGCGGCGTCGGCGACGACCTGCTCGAGCCCGAGGGCGCCCTCCGCGACGAGCGGGTCGTCGACGCCCTGACCGCCGTGCCCCAGCACGAGGTCACCGGGCCCGCCGGGCGGCGCGGGCACCGGCGCCGCGTCGCGCACCGCGGCGAGCAGCAGCCCCTCGTCGTACCGCTCGACGACGACGTCGACGCCCAGCGCGTGCAGCCTCGCCGTCGGCGCGACGTCGTCACCGAGCGCGACGACACGGACGCCCGCGGCGTGCAGCCGGCCCACCGCCTCCCGGTCCAGGCCCGGCAGGTCCCCGGAGACCAGCGCGACCGCGCCCGCACCCGCCGCGGCCGCCGCGAGCAGCTCGGCCACGTCGCCGCAACGACGGGTGACGGTGGCCCCGGAACCAGGGCCGCCCAGGGCGAGGACGGCGTCGGTCTCCGACGCGCCGCGCACCGCGCACAGGACGGTGATGCTCCCCATCAGACGCCGGCCCCGGCCTGCGGCACCACGGTCACGCTGCCGGGGACCGCCAGCGCCCGGAGGACGACAGGCAGGTCGTCCGAGGGCACGAGCACGTGGAGCGTGGCACCGTCCGCGACGACGAGCCCGGTCCCCGCCTCGTCGACCTGCTCGACGACGACGCCCTCGACGAGCGGCGCCGGTTCCGCAGCCGCGGCCTCGGCGCCGGCGGGCGCCTCGGGCGTCGACCAGAGGTCGACGGCGGACCCCGGCTTCACCCGGGACGACATGGCCTGGTCGACGGGCACCGAGACCGAGCGCACGTCCACCTCCGCGGCGTCGCCGAGGGCCGAGCGGGCGACCAGCTCGCCGTCGTCGACCACGCGCAGCGCGACCACCTGGTCCGGCAGCTCCTGGTCGGCACGCAGGTAGAGCTCGGTCCCCGCGTCGATCCGCACGTCGACCGTGCGCAGCCGCGCCACGTCCACGGTCTCGCCCGGCGTGAGGGTGCCGTCGGCCGCGTAGACGGGCACCGTGCGGCCCGCGGACGAGACGGCCCACGAGCCGAGGGCCACGGACACGGCGACGATCACGACGCCGACGACCAGCCGGGGGTCGCGCCAGGTGGGGCGGCGCAGACGCGCGGCCACGGGTGCCGGCAAGGGGTCGGTGCTCACGGACGTCCTCCGGGGTTGTCTGGACGCGGCCTCGGCGCAGCGTCGCGCCGGAACCTATCATCAGCCACCCCACGCATGCTTTCGGCAACCACTGTGGACAACCGCGGTCATCGTCCCTGACCGCTGTGCCAGAATTGCCCGTATGGCCAGCCGGTTCCTCTCCCTCGCGGACGTGCAGGAGTTGCTCAGCATCTCCAGCACCCAGGCCTACTCGCTCGTGCGCTCGGGCGAACTGCCCGCCATCCAGGTGGGCCCCAAGAAGGTGTGGCGGGTCGAGGCGAGCAAGCTCGAGGAGTACATCGAGCACCAGTACGCCCGCACGCGCGAGCGGATCGCGTCGGGCGACCTCTGACGGTCCCCGCGCCAGGATCCCCCGGCGACCTCAGGCCTCGCTGACGCGCAGCACGGCCCCGAACGGGACCGTGCGCACGACGGGCCGCGACCGCTCCGCCTCCTCGACGTCGAGGTGGTCGGCGCCCACGCGCCCGATCCGCCCGGTGACCGACCCTCCCGCCGTGCGGACCAGCACCCGGGCGCGGTCGCGCTGCAGCCCCCGGAGCACGTGACCCAGCCCGAGCCGGTCCGTGCGCGCCTGCGACGGCGTCGCGAGCCGGCCGAGGCCGACGACGGAGGCGAGCGCGGCCAGCGGCACCAGGTGCTGCACCCGGCCCCGGGCGCCGCTGCCGTCGAGGAGCAGCCACGCGTGCGCGACGCGGGCGAGCCGGCCCTCGATCCCCTCGCCGTCGAGCAGCTCGAGCCGCAGGACGGCGCCGGTGGCGGCCCGCAGCCGGTCGGCGAACGGGATCGACGCCTGCTCGGCGCGCGTGAGCTCGGCGACCGTGCCCTCCCGCTCGGCCGCCTGCTCGGCGTCGAAGCGCGCCTCGAGGTCCGCGAAGAGCAGCTCCCACCTGGCCGGACCCGTGCCCGTCATGAGGCTCCTCTCGTCGGGGTCGGTGCCCACAGGATGCCCGGGTGGACAGACCCGGCACCAGTCCGCTTCAATATCCACCACCAGAACACATCAACCGCTATCAACCTGCATCACCATGAACGATCCGGGATGACGGCGGAGGGACGAAGGAGACCTCGATGTCCGGCAGCACGCACCGCGACCGGCCCGCCCGGCGGGACGACGCCTCCGCCCGCTCGAGCAGACCCGCGGCCGGTCTCGGCCGGCTCGCCGTCCTCACGGTCGCGGCGGCGGGTGTGGGCACCGCCCTGCTGCTGCGCGCGGCCGCCCTCGTCCCGCGGACCACCACCGCGGCCGCCGGCCTCACCGTCGACCGGTGGGTCGAGCTCGCCGTGCTCGCCGCCGGGCTGCTCGCCGCCGTCTGGCTCACCCTGAGCGGGGCAGTCGCCCTGGCCTGCGTCGCCGCGTCGCTGCTCGGCCGCCGGTGGCGTGCCGGCGAGGCCGCCGTCGAGCGGCTCGCGCCCGTCGCCGTCCGCCGCCTCGTCCGGACCGCCGTCGGCGTCGGCGTCGGCGCAGGTCTCACGCTCGCCCCGACCGCGGCCCTGGCGGCCGACGTACCCCCCACCGCGCCGGCCGCTCACGGCGCGTCCGTCGTCCTCGACCTCGGGTGGCAGCCCACCGCCACGGAGGCCGACGTGCCGGGCCCCGACCCTGCCCTGACGCCGCCCGGCCAGGTCGGGCACGAGGAAGCGGAAGATGCGTCCGCCCCGGAGATCGCGGCCGTCCCGGTCGTGCGCCAAGCCGCGGACGATGCCGCCGACGATGCCGCAGCTGATCCTGCCGACGGCGCGGACGACGGCGGGCCGAACCGTGTGGTGCTCCGCGGCGACACGCTGTGGGGCATCGCGGCCCAGGCGCTCGGCGGCTCCCCCACCGACGCGGAGATCCTCCGCGAGGTGACGCGTTGGCACGCCGAGAACCGCGACGTCGTCGGCGCGGACCCCGACCGGCTCCTGCCCGGCCAGATCCTGCGCGCCCCGGCCTGACGCCTCGACGTCCCACGACTCCCGCACCACCCACCGGAGGGCATCATGACCGCGACGACGACCGCGACGACCACCGCGACGACCACGCCGGCGCCGGGAGCTTCCCCGGAGCAGGGCGCCCCCGCCCCCGGAACCGCACCGGAGGACGAGACGGCGTCGCCCGGCACCGGACGGGGCACCCGGCCGAGCACCGAGGCGGGCGGTCGCGAGGACGACGCCGCGGCCACTGCGGCGACGGACGACGACGTCCCCTCCCGCCGCGCGCTGCGGGTGTCCGCCCCGCCCCGTCCGACCGGCCCGGCGGGCTATCCCGAGGCGAGCACCCGGCCGGCACCACGGACGCGGCGGGTGCGGGTCGGCACCCCGGGGGTGCGTCGCGGCCCGGGCGACGACCAGGACCCGGCGGCGCGGCCGCTGCGGGAGACCGACCCCGCGCCGCTGCCTGACCCGACGGCGCAGTGCTGCACGGTCGTGCGCGCGGCGGTCGAGGTGCTGCGCGGGGAGCGGCCGGCGGCGCAGCTCGCCCGCTGGGTCACGCCGCAGGTGCGCGACCAGCTCGCCGAGCGTGCCCGGATCGGCCTGGCCCACGCCCCCCTGCGGAACGAGGAGCACCACCGGCCCGTCCAGGTGCGGCGCGTCCGGCTGGTCCGCCTGGGCGACGACGTGGCCGAGGCGACCGTCGTCCTGGACGACGACGGCCGGGTGCGCGCCGCGGCCGTCCGGCTGGAGGCCCGTCGGGGCGCCTGGCGGGTCGCCGTCCTCGAGGTGGGCTGACCGGTTCCCGCGAGAGAGAGAACTCGGACCCGCGAGATAGAGAGGTGGCGGCGCCAGAAGCCTGGCGCCGCCACCTCTCTATCTCGCGGGTCCGAGTTCTCTCTCTCGCGCGAGGGTCACTCCTCGTTGATGCCGTGGCAGACCTTGTACTTCTTGCCGGAGCCGCAAGGGCACTGGGCGTTGCGCGGCGTGCCGGGGAAGGTCCGGCCGTCGCTGGTCGCCGCGGCGGCCTCGCCGTGCAGCTCCCGGCGCGACCGGCGCGTGGGGGCGCCGGTCGTCGTGGTCGAGCCGTCCTCGCTCGGCGACGAGTAGGAGAGGCGCTGCGGCGCCGGGGCGTCGAGCCCCTTGGCCAGGAGCACCGGCTCCTCCGCCGGGGCCGGCTCGGGTTCGGTCGGAGCGGCGGGGGCCTCGGGCTCGGCGACCGGCGCAGCCTCGGCGGCCGGCGCGGTCCCGCCCGCCACGACCTGGCCCGCGTCGGACTGCGCGGCGGCGGCGGCGCTGGCCGCGGAGATCACCGGGGCACCGGGGGCACCCTGGGCGCCGGGCTGCTGCACCTGCACGTCGAGGTTGAACAGGAACCCGACCGACTCCTCCTTGATGGACTCCGTCATCGCCTGGAACAGCTGGAAGCCCTCACGCTGGTACTCGATCAGGGGGTCGCGCTGCGCCATCGCGCGCAGCCCGATGCCCTCCTTGAGGTAGTCCATCTCGTAGAGGTGCTCGCGCCACTTGCGGTCGAGCACCGAGAGCACGACGCGGCGCTCGAGCTGACGCATGGCGGGCTCGCCGAGCGACTCCTCGCGCGCCTCGTACGCCACGCGGGCGTCGGAGAGCAGCTCCTCGAGGATCATCTCGTGGCTCAGCCGGCCGACGCCGCCCGCCTCCTCGACCACGTCCTCCGGCGTGATCGCCACCGGGTACACGGACTTCAGCGCCGTCCACAGCGCGTCCAGGTCCCAGGCCTCGGGGTTGCCGTCTGCGGTCGCGCCGTCCACGTACGCGGTGACGACGTCCGTGAGGAAGTGCTGCACCTGGTCCTCGAGGTCCTCGCCCTCGAGCACGCGCTTGCGCTCCGCGTAGATGACCGAGCGCTGCCGGGACAGGACGTCGTCGTACTTGAGGACGTTCTTGCGGATCTCGAAGTTGCGGGCCTCGACCTGCGACTGGGCGCTCTGGATGCCGCGCGTCACCATCTTCGACTCGAGCGGCATGTCGTCGGGGAAGCCGGCGCGGTCCATCATCGAGGACGCGAGGCCGGAGTTGAACAGGCGCATCAGGTCGTCCTGCATGGACAGGTAGAACCGCGACTCGCCCGGGTCGCCCTGACGGCCGGAGCGACCGCGCAGCTGGTTGTCGATCCGGCGCGACTCGTGCCGCTCCGTGCCCAGCACGTACAGGCCCCCGAGCTCGGTGACCTCCTCGTGCTCCGACGCCACCGCCTGCTTGGCCTTCTCGAGCACGTCCGGCCAGGCCGCCTCGTAGGCCTCCGGGTCCTCCCCGGCGTCGAGGCCGCGCTGGGCCATCTCGGAGACGGCGAGGAACTCGGCGTTGCCACCGAGCATGATGTCGGTGCCGCGCCCGGCCATGTTGGTGGCGACGGTGACGGCGCCCTTGCGGCCGGCCTGCGCGACGACGGACGCCTCGCGCTCGTGCTCCTTGGCGTTCAGGACGCTGTGCGGCACGCCCGCACGCTTGAGCAGGCCCGAGAGCAGCTCGGACTTCTCCACGCTCGTGGTGCCGACCAGCACCGGCTGGCCCTTCGCGTGCCGCTCGACGATGTCGTCGACGACGGCGTTGAACTTGCCGTCCTCGTTCTTGTAGACGAGGTCGGCCTGGTCCATGCGGATCATGGGGCGGTTGGTGGGGATCGGCACGACGCCCAGCTTGTAGGTGCCCTGGAACTCGGCGGCCGCGGTCTCGGCCGTACCGGTCATGCCGGACAGCTTGCTGTAGAGGCGGAAGTCGTTCTGCAGCGTGATCGTGGCGAGCGTCTGGTTCTCCGCCTTGATCTGCACGCCCTCCTTGGCCTCGATGGCCTGGTGCATGCCCTCGTTGTAGCGGCGGCCGGCGAGGATGCGGCCGGTGTGCTCGTCGACGATCATGACCTCGCCGTTGAGCACGACGTAGTCCTTGTCGCGCTTGAACAGCTCCTTCGCCTTGATGGCGTTGTTGAGGAAGCCGATCAGCGGCGTGTTCAGCGACTCGTACAGGTTGTCGATGCCGAGGTAGTCCTCGATCTTCTCGATGCCGGGCTCGAGCACGCCGACGGTCTTCTTCTTCTCGTCGACCTCGTAGTCCTTCTCGACCTCGAGGCGGCGCACCACCTTGGCGAACTCGGTGTACCAGCGGTTCGCGTCCCCGGAGGCGGGGCCGGAGATGATGAGCGGGGTACGGGCCTCGTCGATCAGGATCGAGTCCACCTCGTCGACGATGGCGAAGTGGTGGCCGCGCTGTACCAGGTCGTCGGGCGACCAGGCCATGTTGTCGCGCAGGTAGTCGAAGCCGAACTCG
>Ga0160432_100538_pt1 | contig 22743 bp, 16 predicted proteins | sample HID1971M_E0MG_FD_108250 | JGI IMG/M metagenome (GOLD analysis project Ga0160432, IMG submission 108250) | Enriched millipede-associated microbial communities from UW Madison campus, WI, USA - HID1971M_E0 MG | ecosystem: Host-associated > Arthropoda: Insects > Digestive system > Unclassified ... | reverse complement strand
TCGGCTCCGACTCCCTGATGAAGCCGCCGAGAGGGCGGCCACGACGGAAGGAACCGAAATGCCTCGCATCACCCCCAACCTCTGGTTCGACGGTCAGGCCCTCGACGCGGCGGAGTACTACGTGTCGGTCTTCCCCGGCTCGCGCATCACCGATGTGAGCCGCATGGGCGAGGACGGCCCCGTTCTCACGGTCTCGTTCGAGCTCGACGGCCAGCCGTACCTGGGCCTCAACGGCGGCCCGCAGTTCACGTTCACCGAGGCCGTGTCGTTCGTGATCGACTGCGTCGACCAGGCCGAGGTCGACCGCTACTGGGACGAGCTCGTCTCACAGGGCGGCGAAGAGGGCCGCTGCGGCTGGCTGAAGGACCGCTTCGGCCTGTCGTGGCAGGTCGTGCCGCGCGCGCTCGTCGAGCTGCTCACCGATGCTGATCCGCGCCGCGCGATGGCCGCCGGCACCGCGCTGCAGGGCATGACCCGCATCGATGTGGCGGGGCTGCGCGCCGCTGCGGACGCCGCCTGAACGGCGGGGAGTGGATGCCTCGACCCGGCGGGCGACGCCGGGTCGAGGCATCCACTCGTCAGAGCTCGCGGGCGCTGCGCGTGCGGCGGATCGTGAGGAACGCGCCCAGCGCGATCGCGGTGAGGGCGCCGAGCGGGATCAGCGGCGACAGCCCGCCGCCACCGGTCGCGGGCAGCGGATGCGCGGACGCCGTGTTGGTGAGCGTCAGCTCGGCGGTCGCGGGCGAGGCCGTCTGCGACATCGGCAGGGTGACGTGGCCGTCCGCACCGGGTGTGAGCGTCTGGCCGTCGACGGACCACGTCGGCGTGCCCCAGTCGACCCCGGGAACCGGCGCCGGATCGACCTCGCGCACCTCGATGATCGTGCTGACCGGGAAGTACGGCGAGTACTGCGTCACGTTCGGCTCGAGCGCGACGCGGGGCTGCTGCTCGCCGTCCAGCCACCAGTCCACCGGGAACGTGGTGCCCGCGGGGATGCTGCCCGCGCCGCCACCCTCGACGACCTTGGTGACGGCCCAGCGGGTCATCGCGACGACCGAGTTGGTCACCTCGAGCACGGGCGTGTCGCCGAGACCGATGACCACGGAGCTGCCGGGGTTCCAGGTCGTGCCGCTCCACTCGTAGCCCGGGGGGAGCGCCGCCGCGTCGGGCTCCTCTTCGATGAGCCAGATCGTCGTGCCGATCGGGAACGTGATCGTGTTGCCCGAACCGTCGACCGGCCCGGCGGGCGTGCCGTCCGCGGGGAGTGTGAACCTGCCGGCGGTCACCGTCAGGTCGGGTTCGTGCGCGACATAGTCGATCGTGAACGCGTCGGTGAGCAGCTGGTCGGCGTCGATGCCCGAGAGGTCCTTCTGCACGAGGAACGTGCCGCGCAGCACCGACACGTCGTTCGTCAGGGTCGAGCGCACGACGGCCTGGTCGTCCTGCCCGATCACGAGCTGATCGAGCTGGAACTGCGCCCCCAGCCATGACAGGTGCGGGACGGCGGGCGGCGTGAGCTCGGTGTACGTGATGACCGTGCCGTAGGGGAACAGCATCGGCGCGCCGTCGTCGTCGAGCGGGCCCACCGCAGTGCCGTCGCCGGGGAGGCGCAGGATCCCGGTGCGCACCTCGCCGGTCGGCAGCGTCGCCGTCCACGCGACCGTGAACTCCAGCCCGGGCGGGATCTGGTCAGGCGGCACGCCCTGGAACGCCTTCGACAGCTCGAACGTGCCTTCGCGCAGGACGTTGGTCACCTCGATCGAGATGTCGCCCGTCTCAGGCAGCGGGATGTCGGCGATCGCGCCGGTCAGGTCCGGCTGGCCCTCGTCGAACGCGGTCGGCCGGTACGTCACCGGCTCGCCGTCATCCACGGTCACGGTGATGACCGGCAGCTCCCAGTCGGAGGCATCCGTCGGGGCGCCGTCGAGTGTCGGCACGAGTTCGGCGAGCTCCAGGGTGTCGGCGTCGGTCTCGACGGCGTCGATGGGCTGCGGGTCCCCGACGGGCAGGTCCATCGTGGTGCGCGTTCCGGCCGGATCGGTGTTGTAGCTCACCGCGTACCCGTACGCCGGGTCGGCCGCATCCCCGGTCGCGGCCTTCACGATCGTGATCGTGCGCTCCGCATCGGCGGGCGTGACCGCGTTGGTCAGCTCGACGGCGACCGTGCTGCCGTCCTCGATGACGAACGTGCGGCCCGGATCCCAGCCCACGCTCGACCATTCGTAGCCGTCGGGCGGGATGACGCCCGAGAGGTCCTCGGTGAGGACGATGCGCGTGCCGACGGGGAACTGCCGGCCGACGTCCACCACGGTGCCGTCCAGCGGCACGAACAGCGTGCCCTCGTCGATCTGGGTGGTGCCGTCCCACGCGGTCCAGTGCACCGGGACCGTCGCGCCCGCCGGCACATCGACCGGATCGCCGCCGAGGAAGTCGATCGACTTCGTGATGCTGAACGTGCCGGTGATCTCGGTCGCGGTGTTCGTCACGACCACGTCGGCGGTGCCCGCGCCGATCGTCAGCGGGTTCGGCACGATCGTCGCATCGCCCCACTCCCAGCCGGGCACCGTCTCGGGCTCGATCTCTTCGAAGGTCACGACGGTCCCGATCGGGAACTGCGTGCCCACGGCGACCGGAGTGCCGTCGGCGGGCACCTCGAGGGTGCCCACGATCGCCTCGCCCTCCGGGGGGACGGCGCGGTAGTTGACCGTGAACGTCGTGCCCACGGGCAGAGCCGAGTCGTCGATGCCCGACAGCTCCTTGCGGACGGCGAACGTGCCGCTGTCGGCGTTGCAGGGGATCTCGCTGGAGAACAGGTACGAATGCACCTCGCCGCCCTTGATGGTGACGTTCTGGGCGATCACCTGCCCGTCGAGGGGCGCGGCCGTCACGGTGACCGACGCGTCGGGCGCGTAGATCGAGCCGTCCATACGTGCCTGACCGGCCGTGACCTCGACGTCGCCGGTCAGCTGCGACAGGTCCCATACGACGTACGGCGCGTACTGTCCCTGCGGATCGATGCGCGCACCGGTCACGGTCGTCGTGCCCGCGGGGACGCGGATCACGAGCGGGTTGGTGACGCCGGGCGTCGGGCTGCCGGACGAGAACTGGATGAGCGTGGCACCGCCCAGATCCGCGTAGTCCAGCACGTTGGGCATGTCGGCGCTGAGCGGCCCGAGGACGACTCGGTCGCCGGCGTGCTCGGCGACGGTGACGGGGTACCCGATGCCGGCCGTCGGGTCGGCGATGTCGGCGAAGCAGGCCGACGCCTCGGCCCACGAGGCCTGCCGGTTGGCCTCGACGTAGTCGGCGACGGCGGTGCTCGAGGTGTTCGCCGTGTAGATGCTGCCGCCGCCGGTCGAGCCGGACGGCGGTGCGGCGCTGGCAGGGTACTGCTGGTGCGTCGAGTCGATCAACGGCGTCTGATCGGGATTCGACGGGTTCTGGTTGAGGCGGATCCAGTCCGCGCGCGCGAAGGGCTGCCACGGCCCGTCACGCTGCACCATCTTGAGGTCGCCGTACAGTGCGGGGTCGGTCGTCCCGGCGCTCGTGATCGCGAGGATCCCGGTGCTGGCGGTGCTGTACCGCCCGACGAGGAAGCGGGTCGGGTCGCCGTCGACCGTGGGGAGGTCGTAGGCGCCCGTGCCGGCCGACACGTGGATGATCGAGTACGTCCCGCTGCTGCCCTGGACGGTTGCGGTCCCGCCGACGGCGATGCTGCCCTCGGTCTCCTGGTTCTGCAGCAGTGCGTCCTCACGTGCGTACACCGTGAAGCCGCCTGCGATGGCGAACGGGTTCACCGACTCGGGGTACGCGGCCGCGGCCGGGAGCGCCGGCAGCGCCGTGAGCGCGACGGCGCCGGTCGCCGCCAGCGTGGCGGAGAGGGCTGCGGCCAGGAAGCGGCGCAGGCGGGGTCGATCAGTAGTGCTCACAGGGATGCTCCTCTTGCACCGCCTGGTCTCCCCCCGGGCAGTGCGACGCAGTCGGGCGCTGTCGTGGGATTCAGTACACCACACCCGGTGTCGCCCGTCACGTGACTCGGCGGGCGACGCGGCGCATGATGGGCGCATGGCGACCCTCGACGACGTACGGGCCATCGCGCTCGCGTTCCCCGGGGTGATCGAGCGCGTCGACGGTCAGCGCGGCGGCCTCTCGTGGCGGACCGCGTCGGGCGGCTTCGTGTGGGAGCGCGGACCCAGCGGTCACGACCTGCAGCAGCTCGACGCCCTGGGACGGCAGTGGCCGGACGGCGTCGTGGTCGGCGTCCGCACCGACGGCGAGCAGGCCAAGCTCGCGTTGATCGAGACATACCCCGACGCGTTCTTCACGATCCCGCACTTCGACGGGTACCCCGCCGTGCTGGTCCGGCTCGACGCCATCGACCTCGACCTGCTGCGCGAGGTCGTGACCGACGCGTGGCTGCTGAAGGTGACCAAGCGGGTGGCGAAGGAGTGGCTGGCGGCGCATCCGCCGGCGTGATCGGGGATGCAGGGCGCCCGGCATCCGATCGCCACCCGGCCCCGCAACCCCCGAGACGCCGATCGGCGCCGGACCCGTGCGGGCCCGGCGCCGATCATGTGGCGGATGCTACGGCGTCACTCGCGGGCGAGCGCGGCGAGCGCTTCGAGCTCGAGGTCGAGGTACTGCTCCTCGCTGATGTCGACGCCGACTCCGAGCAGCGTGCCGCCGGTGAACGGGAACGGGTTCGCATACTGCCCGCTGACTGGGTCGGCGCTGTCGTAGCCGACGCACAGGCCGTCGCCGCCGAGCGAGAACTTGCCCACCTGCGCCCGCATCGGCCCTTCGGCGACCACCTGGTCGTCGACGTACAGCTTCGCGGTGCCGATCGACTCGCCGTGCTCGCCCGCGCTCTCGCGGATGAACTCCACGCCCAGCGCATGCTTGCCCGGAGTGAGCGCCTCGGACGTGAACGTCTGCTCGGGGGGGATGCCGAGGAAGTTGTACACGTAGTTCAGCCGGCCGTCCTTGATGAACAGCGAGTGGCCGCCGAAGCGTGAGCCGTGCGCGAACAGCACGCCCTGCGCCCCCTCTTCGAGGATCACGTCGGCGATGATCTTGTACGAGCGTCCGCGGACGTTCACCGCGACGCTCTCCGCGATCGACGTGGTGTTCGGGTAGTAGATGTACCGGGTGCGCGGCGGCTCGGACTGCGGGCGCTCGATCGTCAGCTGGTCGCGCGCCGAGCGGTCGTCGAGCGGCAGCACGTTGTTCTTGTCGGCCTCTTCGAACCACGCGTCGATGAGCTCCTGAAGCTTCTCGGGATGCTCGGCGGCGAGGTCCTTCGACTCCGACCGGTCGGCGTCGACGTGGTACAGCTCCCACCGGTCCTCGTCGAAGCGGCCGTGGCCGGTCAGCGGGGCGTGGATCGCGGCGGCCTTCCAGCCGTCCTTCCAGATGCCGCGCGTGCCGAGCATCGCGTAGTACTGCACCTTCTTCTCGGTGGGCCCGTCGGGCGCCGCGTCGAACGAGTACTTCATCGAGACGCCGTCGAGGGGGCGCTGCTCGACGCCGCGGAATGTCGTCGGCATGTCGATGCCGGTGACGTCGAGCACCGTCGCGACGATGTCGGTCGAGTGGTGGTACTGGTGGCGGATCTCGCCCTTGGCGGTGATGCCCGCCGGCCAGTGGATCACCATGGGGTCGCACGTGCCGCCCGAGAACTGCGAGTAGCGCTTGAACATCTGGAACGGGGTCGAGAACGCCGTCGCCCACCCGGTCGGGTAGTGGTTGTACGTCTCGGGTCCGCCCAGCACGCCGATCTTGTCGAGGTTCTCCTTCAGGTCGTCGGGGAACCCGTTGAAGAACTTGTTCTCGTTGACCGAGCCGTCCGGCGACCCCTCGCCCGATGCGCCGTTGTCGGCGCAGTAGAAGATGAGCGTGTTGTCGAGCTGGCCCGAGTCCTCGAGGTAGTCGATGATGCGCCCGATCTGGGTGTCGGTGTACTCGCTGAAGCCCGCGAACACTTCGGCCATGCGGGCGAACAGGCGCTTCTCGTCGTCCGACAGCGTGTCCCACGGCTTGACGTAGTCCGCCGCGTTCGCCTGGTCCTCGGGCATCGGGTTGATGGGGGTCAGCACCGTGTCGGCGGGGAGGATGCCGCGCTCGACCATGCGGGCCAGCACCCACTCCCGGTATGCGTCGTAGCCGTCGTCGAAGACGCCCTTGTACTTGTCGATGTACTCCTTCGGCGCGTGGTGCGGCGCGTGGTTGGCGCCCGGGTTGAACCACGTGTACCAGGGCTTGGACGGGTTCGACGCGTTCTGGTCGCGGATCAGGCGGATGGTCTGGTCGGCGAGGTCCTTCGAGAGGTGGTACCCCTTTTCGGGCGTGTACGGGGGCTCGATGAAGTGGTTGTCCTCGACGAGATCGGGGTACCACTGGTTGGTCTCGCCGCCGATGAAGCCGTAGAAGCGGTCGAAGCCCATCGCGAGCGGCCACTGCTCCTTGCTGCCGCCGGTCGAGATGTCCTCTTCGGGCACGTTGTGGTTCTTGCCGATCCAGAACGTCGAGTATCCGTTCTTCTGCAGCACGTGGCCGATCGTGGCGCACGACTCGGGGATGTGGCCCGACAGGCCCGGGAACCCGTTCGTGCCCTCCATGATGTTGCCCATGCCGTTGACGTGGTGGTTGCGGCCCGTCAGGAACGTCGAGCGCGTCGGCGAGCACAGTGCCGTCGTGTGCCACTGCGTGTACGTGAGGCCGTTCTGCGCGAGGCGGTCGAGCGTGGGCATGTTGATCCGCCCGCCGTACGGCGACCACGACGCCATGCCGGTGTCGTCGTACAGGATCACCAGCACGTTCGGGGCGCCTTCGGGCGCCTTCGGACGTTCGTACGGGGCCCAGTCCGCGACGGAATCGCGGACGTCGAGCTTGATGGTCCCCTTGAACTCTGCGGCCATGTCTGTCTCCTACTTCGTTCCCCGGCACTCCGCGCGAAGGTGCGACGCCATGTCGACGCTATCGACTGGGCCGTGCCGGCGGAAGGAACGACGCGTCGTCCGGATGCACCGTCGCATCGGCGCCCTGACCGCTACGGTGAGTCCGACAGCCGAATCGACCACGACCAGGAGGCAACGCCCATGGGCGCCGTCATCGGAGAGATCCTTCCCCTCGCCCTCGGTGTGGCGATCAGCCCCATCCCGATCATCGCGGCGATCCTCATGCTGCTGTCGCCGAAGGCGCGCGTGACGAGCGTCGGATTCCTGCTCGGCTGGGTGATCGGCATCATCGTCGCGGTGACCGTGTTCACCCTGCTGTCGTCGGTGCTTCCCGACGACGATCCGGACGCCTCCAAGCCCATCCAGGGCGTCATCCAGCTGATCCTCGGGGCCCTGCTGCTCCTCCTCGCCGTGCGCCAGTGGCGCGGCCGGCCGAAGGCGGGCGAAGAGCCCGCGATGCCCAAGTGGATGCAGGCCATCGACAAGGTGACCTTCCCGGTCGCGTTCGGCCTCGGCTTTCTGCTCTCGGCGATCAATCCCAAGAACCTGCTCATGGCGGCCGGGGCGGGCGTCGACATCGGCTCGGCCGGTCTCGACACCGGCTCGATCGTGCTGGTGATCGCGATCTTCACGCTGCTGGCGGCATCCACCGTCCTGGTTCCGGTCGTCGGGTACCTGATCGCGGCCGACCGGCTGCGCGGCCCGCTCGATGCGCTGCGCGTGTGGCTCGCGAAGGAGAACGCGATCATCATGGCCGTGCTGCTGCTGGTGATCGGCGTCTCGCTGATCGGCAAGGGCATCGGCAGCTTCTAGGTCGGATACGGTGTCGGGTGATGCCTAATCTCCACGACCAGGTGCTGCTTCCCGGTGGCACGTTCACGATGGGCTCCGACGAGTTCTACCCCGACGAGCAGCCCGTCCACGAGCGCGAGGTCGCGCCGTTCCGCATCGACCGCTACGCCGTCACCAACGAGCAGTACGCCGCGTTCGTCGACGACACGGGGTACGTCACCGTCGCCGAGCGCGAACTCGACCCGGCGAACTTCGAAGGCGCCGACCCCGCAGATCTCGTCCCGGGCGCCATGGTGTTCACCCCGACGCGGGGGCCGGTCGACCTGCGCGACTGGCGCAACTGGTGGCGCTGGCAGCCCGGCGCGCACTGGCGCCGGCCGTTCGGACCGGAGTCGTCCATCGACGAGCGGCTGCGGCATCCCGTCGTCCACATCGCGTTCGAAGACGCCCAGGCCTACGCCGAGTGGACGGGACTGCGCCTGCCCACCGAGACCGAGCACGAGTACGCCGCCCGCGGCGGGCTAGAGGGCAAGCGGTTCGCGTGGGGCGACGAGCCCTACCCGGGCGGCGTCGCGCAGGCGAACTCGTGGCTCGGCCGCTTCCCCTACGACAACCAGGGGGTGGGGGATGCCGCCCCCGTCGGCTCTTACGCCCCCAACGGCTACGGGCTCTACGACATGACCGGGAACGTCTGGGAGTGGACCACCGACTTCTACACGCCGCGGCATCTGCGGCTGTCGGACAAGCCCGTCGACGCCGGCAAGCGCGCGAACCTGCTGGCGGCCGCGAGCGCGCAGGACGGTTTCCCGTCGATCCCGCGCCGCGTGCTCAAGGGCGGCTCGCACCTGTGCTCGCCCGACTACTGCCTGCGCTTCCGCCCCGCGGCGCGCTCGCCGCAGGCCGAGGACACCGGCATGTCACACATCGGCTTCCGCCTCGTCGGCGAGGCCTGAGCGGCCCCGCCCCGCCCGCGAACCGTCGCAAACGGCCGTGCTGAGCGGTCCTGAGCGACACTTTGCGACGGCTCACGGGGCGGAAGGGCATCAGCGCGGCGCAGCGTGCCAGCCGCGGTCCGTCAGATGCCTGCCTATCAGGGCGAACTTCTCGCGTCGGCCGGCGGCGTCGTGCTTGCGAGTGACACGGACGATCCGCCATCCCAGGCGGGCCAGCGCGTCCATGCGGTCGAGGTCCCGCGCAAACTGCCGGTCGTCGGTCCGATGCTGCTCCCCGTCGAACTCGAGCATCGTCTTCTGGTCTCGATAGACGAGGTCTCCGAACGCGACGAAGGTGCCGTGCTCGTCGACGATGCGTCCGTTGACCTCGGGCTCGGGAAGGCCGAAGTCGGCGGCATCCAAACGGAGTCCCGTCTCCGCGTTCGAGTCGGTCCGTTCCCGGATGAGTTCCACCGCAACGCGGAGGCGCTGCACGCCCCGGCGGCCTGCGCGTCGTCGCACCGCGCGCCGCAGCTCATCGAGTGTCGTGATGGGCTGGTGTCGACGAGTCAGTGCGTCACCGAGCACGACGAGCTGGCGCACCGAGAGCGACGCGCCGAGCTGGCACCACGCGTCGACGGGGTGCACGACGACAACGCCGTCGACCATGACGGTGCGCAGAGACGCCGGCTCCGCCTCGTGGCCTCGGACACCGGCGCCCCGCGCCCGCTCCACCTCGCCGAGGCTGGTCACGTGGATTTCTGCGACGCAGGCCGCGGGGACCGACACGCCGCACAGGAGGAGCGCCGTACCGTGACTGAGCGCCTCACCGCGGCGGAGCTTTGCGGAGTATGCAGTGGCGCGTCGGGCCGGCCCGACGGCCTCTCCACGTGAGCGCACGCCGTGAAATGGAGTGTCGAGGTCACGGGCACGCAACCGGCGTCGGCTCACTCCACCCGCGAGCGCGTCGCGCACGGTGAAATCCTGCCCGGTCAGGGATTCTGGGAGAGGGTGCGGCGACCGCATACAGCGATGCTGCTCGCCCCAGCCTGTCGTCGGTCTCGTCTCCCCGCCACCTGTGGACAACCCACCTTCTGCCCTGCCCTGTGGACAACGCCCCCGCTGTCCCTTCTCGTTGGCCGAGCCGTCGCGAATGGCCGGAACCGCGGCCGACTACGCGGCCGTATGCGACGGTTCGCGGAACAGGATGGGGCCGGGGCTGGGGCTCAGGCGGCGGGGAAGACCTGCGACCAGTCGTCTCGGACGCTGATGACCGTCACGCCGTCGGCCGTCAGCGCGTGCTCGGCGCCCTTGTCGTACGGGGCGTCGCCACGGCCGGTGTCGTCGTCGTGGTGCACGAGCAGGGCGAGGGAACGAGGGCTGCCCTGCGCGAAGCGAAGCATCGGCACATCGCCGTTCGAGTTGCCGGCCGCGAGGATCGGGCGGCGTCCGGTGCGCATCCAGATGCGCACCGGCTTCTCGGGGCCGTCGTCGAAGAACGCGAGCTTGGGGGCGTAGCGCACGACGTTCGCGTCGGCGTCGTAGGTGAGGCCCATGCCCGTGCCGACCACGCGCTCGGCGGGGATGCCGTAGTACGCCTCGGTCATCGGGCGCATGAAGTCGCGCTCGCCGCCCGACACGATGTACGTCGTGAAGCCGTTCGCCTCGAGGAACCGGATGAGCTCGACCATCGGCTGGTAGACCGCGTCGGCGTACGGGGTGCCGAGCGTGAGGTGGCGCGCGTCGCGGTAGAACTCGGCGACGGATGCCGCGTACTCGTCGACCGTCATGCCGCCGGACGTGCCCGCCACGGCGCCGATGAGGACGCCGAGGTCGGAATCGTCGCCGGCATAGTGCTTGTCGACCGCCGCCGCCAGCCACGACAGGTCACCGCTCGCCGCCGCCCGGTACGGCTGCGTCGAGGCGAGCGACGGGTCGGCAGCCGCCGCCGCCTTCCACTGCTCCAGCAGGTAGTGCAGCTGCGTCACGAGCGGCTTCTCGGTCCACAGCGTGCCGTCGTTATCGAACACGGCGACCCGCGCCTCGGGGGCGACGTAGTCCGGTCCGCTCTCGTCGGTCACGGCGGCGACGAAGTCGAGGATCGCGGTGCGGGTGGCGGTGTCGCGCCACGAGGGCAGGGAGTCGCTCATGGAGGCGACTCTAGCGGGGCGCGGCCACGCAGCGCCGGGGAGTCTCAGCTCGCGGCGACGAACGCCTCGTAGTCTCCGCGCGACAGGTCGGCATAGGCCCGCGCCCACTCCAGGATCGCCTCCGCCACGACGCGCCCGTTGCCGATGTAGCCCGCCATCTGCGCGACAGTCTCGGACTGTGCGTGCGCGCGGGCCAGCGTGACCGCGCACGCCTGCGCATACGTGCCGAACGGCAGGTCCTCCAGCGTCTCGGCCGTGATGCCGCCCTTCATGTCGCGGAACTGGCGCACGTAGAAGTCGCGGCCCTCGGGCCCCCGGGCGTGACCGAGGAACGGATCCGAGAACGCCTGCAGGGTCTTCTGCAGTGCGACCACGCGGGCGCCCTGGCCCTGTTCGGCGATGTAGCGGTCCGCCTTGACCGGCTGCTCGATGTCGCCGTACTCCGCGAGGACGCTGCGGCCCGCTTCTTTGATCTGCAGCAGCAGGGGCCGTCCGTCGCCGTCCTGGAAGACGGCGATCCAGCAGCGCGTGCCGACGCTTCCGACCCCGACGACCCGCCGGGCGATGTCCGCGAACGCGTAGTCGTGCAGCAGCACGCGGATGCTGACGTCCGCGCTGGAGATGTAGGTCTCGATGTAGCCCTGCAGGCGGTTCGCGAACTCGGACTCGACGTGGGTCATGGTCGGCGGCTGGTCGACGAAACGGCGCCGGCCGTCTTCGTCCAGCTGGGTCAGCTTGCGCGCCGCCTTGTCGCCGGTGCGCTTCTTCGCTTCGCGGATCGCGATGCGCATCGCGCGCCGGGACTGGGGGTCCATGATCGCGAGCGCCGCATCGAGGTCCGAGTGCCGGTAGAACCGCTCGAGAGGCGTCTGCCCGACCGACGACCTGATCGCGCGCGCATAGGCGTAGACGGCGGCACGGACCGCAGCATCCACCACCGCCTCATCGCGCGACGTGGCTTGACCTGCGATGACGACGCTGGCGATCAGCCGCTTGAGATCCCACTCCCAGGGCGCCCACGCAGCCTCGTCGAAGTCGTTGAGGTCGAATACGAGGGTGCGCTGCGGCGAGGCGTAGAAGCCGAAGTTGGCGACGTGCGCGTCGCCGCACGACGCGACCAGGATGCCGCTGTGCGGGTCGCGCGCGAGGTCCGCAGCCTGCAGTGCAGCGGTGGCCCGGTAGAACGCGAAGGGGTTCGCCGACATCCGCTCGGTCCGCAGCGGCACGAGTTCCGGCACGCGGGTCCGGTTCTGCGCGGCCAGGATCCCCAGCGGATCGCGACCCGTCGTGGTCAGGGCCGACAGCGATCGCCGCGGTGTCCGCCGACGCGCTTCCTGCCCCGCCGACAGCTGTTCCTGGGTGCTCACCGGCCCGACCCAACCGGCGTCTGACGTCGTGCTCACGTGATCATCCTCACTCTCGTGTCCGGTCGGGCGCATCACCCTCGTCAGATGATGCGGCTGTCCTCGCGGACGTCGAACAGGCCGAGCTCGGTCGCGCGCTCGATCGCGGCATCGCGCGACGCCACGCCGAGCTTGCGGTAGATGTGCGCGAGATGCGTCTTGATCGTGTTGGTCGACAGGAAGCACCGCTCGGCGATGTCGGCGATCGTGTAGCGGGTCGGGAGGTAGCCGACCAGCTCGAGCTCGCGCGGCGTCAGCTCGTCCGCCAGCCGTTCGCCGCGCGACGATCCCTGGCTGCGCAGGCGGTCCGCGACCGACTTGCCGAACTCGGTGCGCCCGGTCGGCACCTCGTCGATCACGTCGAGCAGTGCGGACCCCACCCGCAGGAACGGGCGGGCGAGCCTGTCGTCCTGCGAGCGCTCCAGGGCGATCTCGAGGTGCTCCCTGGCGGCCACCCGGTGCCCCTCGGCCAGGCACAGCCAGGCGGTGAGCGCTTCGACCTCGATGCCGGCGATCGGGTTCGGCTGCACCCCCGCCGCGCCGAGCTGGGCGAGCCGTACGCGGGCATGCGCCGTGCGCCCGGCCTCGATGATCCCGGCGACCTCCTCGAACGCGGCCGCCGACCATTCCGCCGCGGGCGGCAGCGGTGCACCGGACGAGCCCTTCAGACGCGACTCCCGCAGCGAGATCGACGTGAGCGCCTGCCGCACCAGCGGAGGCGGCGGGCCGAGCGATTCGACGCCGTCGGCGGCGTCGCGAGGGTGGATGACGCGCGCCGCTGCGTGCGCGAGCCAGAGCAGCTGCGTGCGATTGTCGGATGCCGCGGCCGCCGCCGCCACCGCGAGAGAGGCCGCGCCGGCGCCGGCCTCGCCGCGCTGGATGCACACGAGCGCGCGCGCGAGGTGCGCGTCCGCGGGGGCGGGATGCCCGTGCGCGCCGATGTCGCGCGCCAGGTCGAGAGCCTCGTTCGCGTGCTCGGAGGCGTCGGTGAGCAGGCCCGACAGCGCCTCGGCGATCGCCAGGGTTCCCAGCGCGTGCACACGATGACGCGGATGCGCGAGCGCGACGGGCGAGAGCGCCGTCACGAGCTGCTCGCGCGCCTGGTCGACGTGCCCGAGCATGAGGCGGGCGCGACCGCCCGACACGCGACTGAGCAGCAGCAGCAGGGGGCGGGACGTGAGGCCCATCAGGTCGGGCGGCTGGGCGTCGGGGTGAGCTTCCAGCAGCGCCACGGCCTCGTCGGCGATGTCGACGAACAGTTCGGGGTGAGGGGAGAACTGCACCTCCGCGGCGAGGTAGCTCAGGGCGATCTGGCGGCGGCCGATCGAGAGCCCGCGGTCGGCGACGAGGCGCTGCAGCGTGTCGACGGCCGAGACGCCGTGGCCGCTCATCATGTTCGCGATCGCGAGCATCAGCTCGGCGTCGGGGCGCGCGGCCCGGACCTCGGCGGGCACGAGCGAGAGCCACTGGGCGATCTTGGCGGTGTGCACCGCTTCATACGGATCGGGTCCGATGCGCAGGATCAGGTCCATCGCACGGCTCCAGCGGCGTCCGCGCAGGAGGTACTCGATCGCGGTGTCGACGTCGCCGGCAGCGAGGAACCACTCGGCCGCTGCTTCGAGCACCGACTCCTCGACCGCGGCGTCCGTCGCGCGCAGGCGATAGATCAGCAGATCACGGAACAGCCGGTGGAAGCGGAACCAGCCGGGCCTGCCCGGCACGCGCACGAGGAACAGCGAGTCCCGCTCGAGGCCGGTGAGGAAGACGTCGCCGCCGCTGACATCGGCCACCGCTTCGGCGAGCCCCGCCGACACCTCGTCGAGCACCGCGAGACGCATGAGCGCGTCGCGCCGTGCGGGCCGCAGCCCGTCGAGCACCTCGACGCTCAGGTAGGTCATGACGAGCTGGTCGGTGTCGGTGAGCTCGTCGACGATGCGGTCGGGATCGTCCGCGAAGCGCAGACGCAGCGCCGTGAGCTGGACGCCTGCCGCCCATCCCTCGGTCTGCGCCGTCACGGCCGCCGCGGTCGCCGGCGCGATCTCGCGCCCCGCGATCGCCGACAGCACCCGGCCGGTCGTGTCGTCGTCGAACGCGAGCTCGCGCTGCCGGATCTCGACGAGGCCGTGCTCGAGCCGGTGACGGCTCCACCCCAGGTTGAGGTCGACACGGGAGGAGAAGACCACATGCACGTTGCCGGGGAGCAGATCCACCAGCCGCCACAGATCTGTCAGCACCGCCGTCTTCGACAGGTGGTCGAGATCGTCGAACACCAGGACGAGGTCGCCGGCGTCTGCCAGCCGCTCGGCGAGGTCCACGAGGAACGGCTCCCCGAGCCGCGCCCTGGCCGTCACGGCGGGAAGCTCGGGGGGCGAGAACCGCGGCGCGACGGCGGCGATCCCGGCGCACAACCGCCGGACGAACCCGCCGACCGCCCGATCGGCCGCGGTGAGGTCGAACCACGCGACGGCGAGGTCGGGGCGGGACTGCGCCCACTGCGTGATCAGCACCGTCTTGCCGGCGCCTGCGGGGGCCACCACGAGCGCCAGCGGCGACACGAGGGCCGCATCCAGCCGGCGCCGCAGCGCAGGGCGATCCACGGCGTGCGGTGGCGTTCTGCGAGGTTCGACCACGGACATCCCTTCCCCCGGGGACTGCGGTGGCCAAATCATCCCACAGGGGTGACGTGGCGGCGAGAGGCATGCAGAAGAGTTACGCGTGCGGAGCCCGGACGCCACGGGCACGTCGTCTCAGGGGGGTCACGATGCGCGATCAGACGGTCGAGATCGTGGTCGGCGGGCCGCTCAGCCACGATCTGGTCGTGACGGCGCTGGAAGGCTTCACGGTCACGACCGACGAGCAGGGCCGCACGCATGTGGTGGGCCCGGTGCCGGACCAGGCGCGGCTCATCGGCCTGCTCGCGATGTTCGACGGGCTGCACATCACGGTGATCTCGGTGAACCCGATCGAGGGTGAGGATTCTCACCCTCACCGGGTGACGTGACGGTCGCAGACGCGCTCGTAGCCTGTGGCCAGACGGCGGGCGTGGGGTCCGCCGCAGACGATTGGATTCGGTATGGATCTGTGGGGCTGGGTCGCCTGGTTCTTCTGGTTCTTCGTGTTCTTCGCGTACCTGATGGTCCTCTTCTCGATCATCGGCGATCTGTTCCGCGACGACTCGGTCAACGGATGGCTCAAGGCGGTGTGGATCATCTTCCTGATCTTCGTGCCGTTCCTGACCGCGCTCATCTACCTCATCGCGCGGGGGTCGGGCATGCAGAAACGCTCGATCGAGCAGGCCCAGGCGATGCGTGCGCAGCAGGACCAGTACATCAGGGCGACAGCGGGGTCCGGCTCCGCGTCGGCTGCTGACGAGATCGGCAAGGCGAAGGGCCTCCTCGACTCGGGTGCGATCTCGCAGGCCGAGTACGACGCGCTCAAGACCAAGGCCCTCGGGGCCTGACGCCAGGGAAGGAGAGACGGATGAGTACAGCAACCGAACGCACCGGCTGGGCGGGCTGGGGCGTCTTCGCCGCAGTGATCCTGATCGTCAGCGGTGTCTTCAGCGGGCTCCAGGGACTCGTGGCCCTCATCGGCCCCGATGCCTACTTCGCCGTCGTCGACGGCTCCCTGTTCCTGTTCGACGTGCAGGGCTGGGGGTGGTGGAACCTCATCATCGGCGTGCTGCTGCTCCTGACCGGGCTCGCACTGCTCGCCGGCCAGACGTGGGCGCGAGTGGTGGCGATCATCCTCGCCGTGCTGAGCGCCGTCGGACAGCTCATGCTGATCTCGGTGCAGCCGTGGTGGGCGCTGGCCATCATCGCGGTCGACGTGCTGGTGATCTACGCGCTCACGGTGCACGGCCGTGAGCTCAAGGCCGAGGCATAGTCCGAGGCGCATGATGCCCGGGGCCCACGGCCCCGGGCATCGTCACGTCGCGGCGGCTCGAACCCGGCTCGCCGCTGATCGATGCCGTGACCTCCGGCCCCGGCATCACCGCAAGTCAGGTGTCGGCGGCCGTGGCCGCGTACCTGGTCCTCATGGCGGCACGCCGGCCACGAGCTGCCGTCGATCCTCCTCATCACGATCCCGTCGGCGATCGTCGCGTGCATCCCGACGTCGTACGGGCAGCAACGTCTCGGCAAGGATCTGCTCGACGACTCGGAGCTTCCGAAGCGCGTCGCCGGGCCGCGTCGAACTGTCGCCGGCACTGCGCGCGCGGTACGACGCGAAGATGGCCGGGACCGCCGCGGGCGGATCATCGGGTGCCAGAGAAGGTCGCCGCGACCGGGAAGGGCTGATGCTCAGCCGCCGATCACGCTCTCGTGCCCGCTCGACGGCGCGGGGTCGGGGAGGCGGCGCATCCGCATGGCGTTGAGCGCCCCGGCACCGGCGGCGAGGATCGGCACGAACAGCGCGACCTGCAGGGCGAAGGGACCTGCCTCGTCGTTGATGCGGACGATCTCGTCGGCGGTCGCGGGCGGCTCGTCCGCGAGCAGCTCCTGCAGCCCGGTGCTCGACATGAGCTCCGCGTCCTCTTCGAGCACCGCGTTGACCTGCGTCTTCTCGTCGTCCGACAGCACGGTGCTCGACGCGGTGAGGCTCGCGAAGCTGCTCGCCAGGGCAGCCAGGAGGATCGCGCCGGCGAACGCGAGGCCGAACGAGAGTCCGAACGAGCCCGCGGCCGAGTTGACGCCGGCGGCCTCGCTCACGCGCTCCTCGGCGATCGGCGACAGGGTGTAGTTGTTGAGTTGCGAGACGAGCATGCCCAGGCCCGAGCCCACGATGATGAGCGGGATGGCGAGGTACCAGCCGCTGGTCGCGACGGGGACGAGTGGCACCAGGATGACGAGTCCCACCAGTGCGAGCAGGAAGCCCCACAGGATGACCGTGGCGGGCCGTCGCTTGATGCCGCGTCCTGCCAGCAGCGCGATGACGAACATGCTGAGCGACAACGGCGCGATCGACAGGCCCGCGAGGAACGCGTCGTACTCCAGCACCATTTGCAGGTACAGGGGGAGCACGATCATCGTGCCGCCGAGGGTGATCTGCTGCAGTAGCTGGCCCGTCGCCCCGGTGCGGAACGGCTTCGAGCGGAACAGCTCCGGGTCCAGCAGGGTGGCCCGGCCGCGGCGCTTGCGGCGGACGAGCCAGAACCCGAGGCCCAGGAGGGCGATGACGCCCAACGCGATCGTCGCACCGACGTAGCCCGCGCCCTCCTGCCACAGCAGGATGCCGAGCACGATGCCGCCCATGCCGACGACCGAGAGCACCGAGCCGAAGACGTCGACCGACCGGTCGCCGGTGAACGGCACGTCCTTCACGAGCCGCACGCCGATGAGCACCACCAGGATCACGAGGGCCTCGAGGGCGAAGCCGACGCGCCACGACAGGAAGGTCGTGATGGCGCCGCCGAGGAGCGGCCCGACGGCCGCCGCGATCGCGGCGGCCGCGCCGACCATCGCGTACACACGCGTGCGGTGCGCTCCCTCGAAGTTGCCGTGGATGAGGGACTGCATCGACGGCAGCAGCAGGGAGGCCCCGAGCCCGCCGATGATGGCCCAGAAGATGATGACGGCGGTCAGGCTCCACGCGAAGGTCATCGCGACGGCCCCGATCATGTAGCCGATGAGGCCGAAGATGTAGGCGCGCTTGCGGCCGATCAGGTCGCCGGTCTTGCCGCCGATGAGGATGAAGGCGGCAGACACCAGCGCCTCGAGCGCGATCGCGCCCTGCACGCCGCTGGCCGTGGCATCCAGATCCCGTACGACGGCAGAGATCGAGACGTTCATCAGCGACGTGTCGACGACGAGGACGAACATCGCCATCGCCATCAGGATCGCGACGCGCGCGTTGAAGGGAGGTGCCTCAGGCCCGCTGCTCATGAGGGAAGCGAACCATGCCCGGCCGCCGCGGGAATCACCCCGGCCGGGTGACGGCACTCGGTACAGACTGACGCCATGAGCAGGATCACGTCGGATGCCGCACCGGACGCGGTCGCGCCCGAGCAGACTCCCCGCACGGAGCGGGAGTCGCTGTACCTGTCGCTCGGCGCGCAGGTGGTCGGCGCCGTCTACGGCTTCGTGCTCGCGCAGGTCACCGGTGCGCTGTCGCTGACGGGCGAGGATCCGTTCGCGATGTGGGCGGCGGTGGGCGCGGCTGTCGTCGCGGCCGTGGCCGCCACGGTCGGCTACTGGCGGTCGCGGTCGCAGCCCGACCAGCAGTGGCGGCGCGACCTGCCGTCGTGGCTGTTCACGGTCAACACGATCTCGGTCGTCGTCGTGCACGTCGCGCTCGCCTTCCTCGCCACATACGCGCTGTATCGCCTGCTCGCGCTCGGCTTCATCGGCCTGCCGGTGGTCACGTTCTGGGCCGTCGTGCTGATGGCGGTCACCCTCGGCCTGTCCGCCTACTTCGTCTATCTGTCGTCGTCGAGCATCACGACGCAGCGCCTGTCGACGCTGCTGATGGCCTTCATCTCGATCGGCACGCTCACCGCGACCATCACGACGCCCGATCCGCAGTGGTGGACGGTGCACTTCAGCCAGCTGGGCACCTTCGACGACCTCTCGAGCTGGATCTTCAACGGCACCCTCATCGCGGGCGGCCTGCTGGTCACGACGTTCGCCGTCCACATCTCGCGCGACCTGCGCGCCCTCGTCGATGCCGGCACGCTCGTCAACCCCCGCGTCGCGGGCTTCGTGAGCACGGCGTTCGTGATCATGGGCGTCATGCTCGCGTTCGTCGGCATCGTGCCGGTGGACGTCAATCTCCTGATCCACAACCTGTCGGCCTCGGGCATGGCGGTGGCCTACCTGGTGCTGCTGATCGCCGGCTATCGCGTGCTGAGGGGGATGCCGCGGGCCTACTTCGTCGCGGCGTCGACGTTCCTGGCGGCCACGGCCGTGTCGATCGTGCTGTTCGCCGTCGGGTACTTCTCGCTCACCGCGTTCGAGATCATCGTCTTCGCGCTCATCTTCGGCTGGATCGCGGTGTTCATGCGATTCCTCGGCGTCGCCGGGCGCCGGGATGCCGCCGACCCAGGAGGCACGGCATGACCGACCTGTCCGATCCGCAGCCCGACGCGCCGCCCGAGCGCCGCCGCGGCCCGCTGAACGTGCAGGCGCTGTTCCAGCGTCCTCTCGTGTCCGGATTCCTCGCGACCATCGGTGTGCTCGGCGCGCTGCTCCTCGGCACCGCCTTCATGTCGATCGGCACGATCCTGCTGTACATCGTGCTCGCGATGTTCCTCGCGCTCGGCCTCGACCCGATCGTGCGGATGCTGGAGCGCCGCAAGCTCAAGCGGCCGATCGCCATCCTGATCGTGTTCGGGTGCTTCGCCGTGCTGTTCGTGCTGTTCCTGGTGTTCGTGCTGCCGCCGCTGCTCGCGCAGATCGGGCAGTTCATCAGGGCGATCCCCGACGCCCTCGACAAGGTCGACGAGACGTCGTGGTTCGCCGCGCTCACGCCCGACATGCAGGCGGCGATCACGGGCGTGGTCCAGGGCGTCGCCGACTGGATCGCGAGCCCGTCGACGCACGCCGCGATCGGCGTCGGGATCGTCGCCGCCGGTGTCGGATTCGTCGCCGCGATCTCGGCGAGCTTCATCGTCGTCGCGCTGACCCTGTACTTCCTCGCGTCGCTGGATGCCACCAAGCAGGCGTTCTACAAGCTCGCCCCGGCGCACAACCGCCCCAAGCTCGAAGAGCTGACCGAGCGGATCACGGCGTCGGTGGGCAGCGCGCTGCTCGGCTCGGTGACGCTCTCGGCGCTGAACGCGGGCGCGGTGTTCCTGCTGCACCTGTTCATCGGCCTGCCGTTCGCCGCCTTGATGGCGGTCATCGCGTTCGTCATCACGCTCATCCCGCTGTTCGGCTCGGTGATCTTCCTCGTGCTGGGCACGGCGGTGGCGCTGTTCTCCAGCCCGACGCAGGCCCTCATCTTCTTGATCTGCTACCTCGTCTACATCCAGATCGAGTCGTACGTGCTCAGCCCGCGGATCATGAACCGTGCGGTGGCGATCCCTGCCGCGCTGGTGCTCATCGCAGCGATGGTCGGCGGCGCGCTGGGCGGCGTCATCGGGGTCCTGGTCGCGCTGCCGGTGACGGCATCCATCCTCCTCATCATCCGCGAGATCGTCGTTCCCCGGCAGGACCTCAAGATCACCCCGGAGGGGTGAACGCCCCCTCGGTAGCGTCGGACACATGACCACCGCTACCGGAGGATCCACCGAAGCCCCCTGGTTCGCTCAGGAGGCGGACGCCGTCGTCGCGAGCGTCGCCACCGACCGCGACGCCGGCCTGACGAGTGCGGAGGCCGAGCGAAGGCTCGCCGAGCACGGGCCGAACGCGATCGCCGCCGAACCAGAGCCGTCGGTGTGGCAGGTGTCGCTCAGACAGCTCGCCGACCCGATGAACGTGATGCTCGTCGCGGTGGCGATCATCAGCCTGTTCATCAACCAGGTCAGCGTCGGCATCCTCGTCGGCGCGCTGGTGATCCTCAACGTGTTCCTCGGCACGCGGCAGGAGATGAAGGCCAAGGCGTCCGTCGACGCCCTCGCCAAGATGCAGATCCCGAAGGCGAAGGTCATCCGCGACGGCGTGCTGCTGCAGGTCGATGCGACCTCTCTCGTGCCGGGCGACGTCATCACGCTCGAGGCCGGCGACATCGTCCCCGCCGACGGCAGGATCCTCCGCTCGGCGACGCTCGAGACGCAGGAGGCCGCGCTCACCGGTGAGAGCGCGCCGATCGCGAAGGATGCCGCTGCCATCGCCGATCCCGACACGACGCTCGGCGACCGGGCCAACATGGTGTTCCAGAACACCCAGGTGACACGCGGCACGGCGACGGCGGTGATCGTGGCCACCGGCATGGGCACGCAGATGGGGCAGATCGCCTCGATGCTGTCGGCGGTCAAGCCGTCGAAGTCGCCGCTGCAGCGCGAACTCGACTCGCTGACCGGGGTCCTCGGCTGGATCGCGTGGGGCGCCGTCGCGATCATCATCATCACGGGGCTCCTGCGCGGGCAGGAGATCACCTCGGTGATCCTCCTGGGCATCTCGATGGCGATCTCGGCCATCCCGACCGGCATGCCCTCGTTCGTGCAGGCCATGCTCTCGTACGGATCGCGGCAGCTGGCCGAGCACAAGGCCGTCGTGAAGAACCTCACGGACGTCGAGACGCTCGGAGCCACCAGCGCCATCAACTCCGACAAGACCGGCACGCTCACGATGAACGAGATGACGGTGGACTCGCTGTACTACGCCGGCGAGTGGTTCACCGTCAGCGGCACCGGCTACGAGAAGACCGGCGACATCCTCCACGCCGCCGGCCTGCCGACCCCGGACTTCACCCAGCTCGCATTGGCGCTCACGCTGTGCAGCGACGCAACGGTGTCGGACGACGGCGACGTCATCGGCGACCCGACCGAGGCCGCCCTGGTCGTGCTGGCGGCGAAGATGGGGGCGGATGCCGCCCTCACGCGCGTGCAGTACCCCCGGGCCGCAGAGGTGCCGTTCGACTCGGCATACAAGTTCATGGCGACGTTCCACGAGCGCGCGGCGGCCGGCGGCGGCACGGAGCTCGTGGAGCTCGTCAAGGGCGGTCCGGATGTCGTGCTCGAGCGCTGCTCGTCGGTGCTCACCGTCGACGGCGTCGCGCCGATCGAAGAGAAGCGGCAGGCGATCCTCGACGCGAACCGGCAGCTCTCGGAGCGGGGCCTGCGCGTCCTCGCGTTCGCGGTGCGGCGCCTCGCGCCCGGCACGCCCACCCCGGCCGACCCGATGGCCGAGGTGAAGGACCTCAGCCTCGCGGGGCTCGTAGGCATCATCGACCCGCTGCGTCCGTCGTCGAAGGAGGCGGTGCGGATCGCCCGCGAGGCGGGCATCGAGGTCCGCATGATCACAGGCGACCACGCCATCACCGCGGCGGCGATCGGCGCGCAGCTCGGGCTGGGCGACGGAGCCGCCAGCGGCGCCGAGATCCAGGCGATGTCGGACGAGGAGCTCAAGGCGAAGCTCCCGCACCTCCACGTGTTCGGCCGCGTCACGCCCGAAGACAAACTGCGCCTCGCGAGGCTCATGCAGGAGGACGGCGCGGTCGTGGCCATGACGGGCGACGCCGTGAACGACGCGGCGGCGCTCAAGCAGGCCGACATCGGCGTCGCGATGGGCTCCGGCAGCGACGTGACCAAGCAGGCCGGAAAGATGATCCTCGTCGACGACAACTTCGGCACCCTCGTGACGGCGGTGCGGCTGGGGCGGGCGATCTACGACAAGATCGTCAGCTACGTACGCTTCCAGATGTCGCAGCTGTTCTCGCTGGTGCTGCTGTTCCTGGTGGCGAGCCTGTTCAACATCAACGAGGGCGTGCCGCTGACGCCGATCATGGTGCTGTTCCTCAACTTCTTCATCGCCATCTTCCCCGTCATCGTGATCCTGCTGGATCCGGCGCCCGACGGCATCATGCAGAAGCCGCCGCGCGACCCGAAGAAGACCATCGCGAACGGCGGTGC
>Ga0160432_100526_pt1 | contig 23305 bp, 22 predicted proteins | sample HID1971M_E0MG_FD_108250 | JGI IMG/M metagenome (GOLD analysis project Ga0160432, IMG submission 108250) | Enriched millipede-associated microbial communities from UW Madison campus, WI, USA - HID1971M_E0 MG | ecosystem: Host-associated > Arthropoda: Insects > Digestive system > Unclassified ... | reverse complement strand
GAAGGCGGGATTTTCCCGGCGATCTTCGGCACCGTGATGATGACCCTGATCATGGCGATGATCGTGACCCCGTTCGGCGTGCTGGCGGCGGTGTACCTGCGTGAATACGCCAAGCAGAACGCGCTGACCCGGGTGATCCGTATTGCTGTGAACAACCTGGCGGGTGTTCCGGCCATCGTCTACGGCGTGTTCGGCCTGGGCTTCTTCGTCTATGTGCTGGGTGGCTCGCTCGACCGGTTGTTCTTCCCTGAAGCCTTGCCGGCGCCGACCTTCGGTACACCGGGCTTGATGTGGGCTTCGTTGACCCTGGCGCTGTTGGCGGTGCCGGTGGTGATCGTGGCCACCGAAGAAGGCCTGGCGCGGATTCCTCGCACCGTGCGCGAAGGCTCGTTGGCCCTCGGCGCGACCAAGGCGGAAACCTTGTGGAAGATCGTGCTGCCAATGGCCAGCCCGGCGATGATGACCGGCATGATCCTCGCCGTGGCCCGCGCCGCCGGTGAAGTGGCGCCATTGATGCTGGTGGGTGTGGTGAAACTGGCGCCGTCGTTGCCGGTGGACGGCAACTACCCGTACCTGCACCTGGACCAGAAGATCATGCACCTGGGCTTCCACATCTATGACGTAGGCTTCCAGAGCCCGAACGTCGAAGCCGCGCGGCCGCTGGTGTATGCCACGGCGCTGCTGCTGGTGCTGGTGATCGCCACGTTGAACCTGTCGGCGGTGTACATCCGTAACCACCTGCGCGAGAAGTACAAGGCGCTGGATAGCTAATCACCGCGGCCCCTGTAGGAGCTGGCTTGCCAGCGAAGCTTTTGGCGTCAGTGAGTACGCCTTCGCTGGCAAGCCAGCTCCTACAGGGGACCGGCGCAACACACAGAATTTGAGTAACCCGCAGGCCCGGCCTGCGGCCCCGAACCGAATTTGTTAGCACAGGGAGCCTCCCATGCAGCACGAAGCACATACCCACGGCATCAACATGTCGGCCCTGGGTCGCGACAAACAGAGCCTGAGCCTCGAGCAGGAAACCGTAGCCATCGAAGTGCCGGGCCTGAGCCTGTTCTACGGCGACAAACAAGCGCTGTACGACGTCAGCATGAACATCCCGAAACAGCGCGTGACCGCCTTCATCGGCCCGTCCGGCTGCGGCAAGTCGACGCTGCTGCGCACCTTCAACCGCATGAACGACCTGGTGGACGGTTGCCGTGTCGAAGGCGCGATCAACCTGTACGGCAACAACATCTACCGCAAGGGCGAAGACGTGGCCGAGCTGCGTCGTCGCGTCGGCATGGTGTTCCAGAAGCCGAACCCGTTCCCGAAAACCATCTACGAAAACGTGGTCTACGGCCTGCGCATCCAGGGCATCAACAAGAAGCGCGTACTGGACGAAGCCGTTGAGTGGGCATTGAAAGGCGCGGCCTTGTGGGACGAAGTCAAAGACCGTCTGCACGAGTCGGCACTGGGCCTGTCCGGTGGTCAGCAACAACGTTTGGTGATCGCCCGCACCATCGCCGTGGAACCGGAAGTGCTGTTGCTCGACGAACCCTGCTCGGCACTCGACCCGATCTCGACGCTGAAAGTCGAAGAGCTGATCTACGAACTGAAATCGAAGTTCACCATCGTCATCGTGACCCACAACATGCAACAGGCCGCGCGGGTTTCCGACTACACGGCGTTCATGTACATGGGCAAACTGGTGGAATTCGGCGACACCGATACTCTGTTCACCAATCCGGCGAAGAAGCAGACCGAAGACTACATCACCGGACGATACGGCTAGCCGTACAGCCGCAAGCTTCGAGCTGCAAGCGGCAAGTAAAAGCAGTTCAGCGTAACGACTCAAATCAGCTTGCAGCTTGTAGCTTGCGGCTTACAGCTTTTGCGGAGCAATCGCATGATTAGTAAAGAAGGCCTTACCCACCACATTTCCGCGCAGTTCAACGCCGAACTGGAGGAAGTGCGCAGCCACCTCCTGGCCATGGGCGGGCTGGTCGAGAAGCAGGTCAACGACGCGGTCACCGCGCTGATCGAGGCCGATTCCGGCCTGGCCCAGCAGGTGCGCGAGATCGACGACCAGATCAACCAGATGGAACGCAACATCGACGAAGAATGCCTGCGCATCCTGGCCCGTCGCCAGCCGGCGGCGTCCGATTTGCGCCTGATCATCAGCATCTCCAAGTCGGTGATCGACCTGGAGCGCATCGGTGACGAAGCGACCAAGATCGCCCGTCGCGCCATCCAGCTGTGCGAAGAAGGCGAAGCACCGCGCGGTTACGTCGAGGTGCGCCACATCGGCGACCAGGTGCGCAACATGGTCCGTGATGCGCTGGATGCCTTTGCCCGTTTCGACGCCGACCTGGCGTTGTCGGTGGCGCAGTACGACAAGATCATCGACCGCGAATACAAGACCGCCTTGCGTGAGCTGGCAACCTACATGATGGAAGACCCGCGCTCTATCTCGCGGGTCTTGAGCATCATCTGGGTCCTGCGTTCGCTGGAGCGTATCGGCGACCACGCGCGCAATATCTCGGAACTGGTGATTTATCTGGTGCGCGGCACTGACGTTCGTCACCTGGGCCTCAAGCGCATGAAGGAAGAAGTTGAAGGGACCAGCGGCGAAACCGCTAATGTTCCGGGTAAATCTGACGATAAGTAAGATTGCCCAACTAAAGCGCCCGGCCTATTGGCCGGGCGTTTTCGTTTGGGGTTCACCGGGATTTTTTAAAGGGGTTGTGAATGAGTAAGGTCAGTGTGTTGGTCGTGGACGATGCTGCGTTCATTCGTGACCTGGTGAAGAAATGCCTGCGCAACTATTTTCCGGGCATGCGCATCGAAGACGCGGTCAACGGCCGCAAGGCTCAGTCGCTGCTGGCCAGGGAAGCATTTGACCTGGTGCTGTGCGACTGGGAAATGCCGGAGATGTCGGGCCTGGAACTGCTGACCTGGTGCCGCGGGCAAGACAGCCTCAAAGGCATGCCATTCGTGATGGTGACCAGCCGCGGCGACAAGGAAAACGTCGTCCAGGCGATCCAGGCCGGCGTTTCCGGTTACGTCAGCAAGCCGTTCACCAACGAGCAACTGATCACCAAGGTCAAGCAGGCGCTGCACAAGGTCGGCAAACTCGACATCTTGACAAGCGTGGCGGCGACCAAAACGATCTCGGCATTCGGTACCGACACCCTGAACGCATTGACCGGCGCCAAGCCTGCCGTGAGCACACCGGCGGCCGCTGTACCGTCCCCAGGCTTGCTCAACAGCCCACCGGTCAAGGCTCCAGTGGTTGCTGCTGCTGGCGGCGGCGGGCGTGGCCAGGGTCAGCTGCGGCTGCCCAACGGCATCCAGCCGTGCGTGATCAAGGCGCTGAGCCTCAAGGAAGCGCTGCTGGTGGTCAAGCGCACCGACAGCCTGCCGCAGGTCCTCGACAGCGCCGTACTGGATCTGGAGCAGGGCGAGAGTGCCGAAGTGGCGCGGCTCAACGGTTACCTGCACGCCGTGGTGGCCCACGAGCCAAAGCCCGACAGCGACTGGCTGCAACTGACCTTCCGCTTCGTCGATCAGGACGCTCAGAAACTGGACTACATCTCCCGCCTGATTGCTCGTGGTACCGCGCAGAAACACTTTATTCCTGGCGCTTAAGACCGCCATCGCGAGCAAGCTCGCTCCCACATTGGAATGCATTTCAAAATGTGGGAGCGGGCTTGCTCGCGAAGAGGCCCTCGAAATCACCGTACATCCATCTGAACATCTGCCGACTTCACAGGTCCATTGCGCCTGCTAGGCTCAAACCCAAACCTGACTCGACAGAATCCCGCCCATGTTCGCGCGCCTGCTGTTTTTCTGTGGTCTTTTCATCGCCTCGACGTCGGCCATGGCCATGACCATCTATAAGTCCACCGACGCCGATGGCGTGGTCTCCTACAGCGACCGCCCCACCAAAGGCTCCAGCGTGTTCACGTTCCGCGATCGCATGGTCGAGAACCTCGAGCGTCAGGTGTATCTCGTCGTCATGAAAAAGGACGGCGTGGACAGCGTCTACGTGCGCAATGACCTCTATGCGCCGGTAGAAATCGAATTGAGTTTCACCGGGTTGAAAAACGTCAGCGGTGCGCCGAGTCGTCCCATTCGTCGGGTGATGCCTTTGCGTAGCAGCATTCGCCTGGCGCAGCTCACGCCGACCAAGGCCGGACAGCCACTCGCGTATCTGCCAAAGTTCGAATATTCCCTGGGTGACCCCGCAGGCGCTGCCGTGGCCTACCGATATCCGTACCCCTGGCGTGGCGGGCCGTTTCGCGTGAGTCAGGGTGCCGAAGGCCAGTACAGCCACTTCGGCCCGAGGAATCGCTATGCCATTGACATCGCCATGCCGGAGGGCACGCCGATCATTGCCGCGCGGGGCGGGATGGTGGTGAAGACCGAAAACGGGCAGACCGGGCGCGGTACCGATCCATCAGGCAATTTCGTGCGGGTGCTGCACGATGACGGGACGATGGGTGTGTACCTGCACCTGCAAAAAGGTTCGGTCAGCGTTCGCGAAGGGCAGCGGGTGGGGGTGGGCAGCCCGCTGGCGCTATCGGGCAATACCGGCAACAGCAGCGGGCCGCATCTGCACTTCGTGGTGCAGCGCAATACCGGGATGGGATTGGTGTCGATTCCGTACCAGTTCAAGCAACCGATGGGCGCGTTGCCCAACTTTGCGTTGGGCAAGCGGTGATGGATAGTCTGACGTGACGCCTTCGCTGGCAAGCCAGCTCCTACAGGATCTGCGCATAACCTGTAGGAGCAAGCTTGCTCGCGAAGGGCGCGCCGCGAATCCAGATCAGCCCATCAATCGAGCATCAACACCTTGGCCAGCACAATCTTCGGCCCTTTCATCTTCTTGATGATGATGCGCAGGCCTTCGACTTCCAGCACTTCTTCCTCTTCAGGTACGCGCTTGAGGCTTTCGTAGACCAGGCCTGCGAGGGTTTCGGCCTCGACGTGGTCCAGGTCAATGCCCAGCAGCCGCTCGACCTTGAACAGTGGCGTATCGCCCCGTACCAGCAGCTTGCCCGGTTGATAGGCGAGGATGCCGCGCTCGGCCTTGCGATGTTCGTCCTGGATATCGCCTACCAGCACTTCCAGCACGTCTTCCATGGTCAGGTAGCCGATGATGTTGCCATCGGCTTCCTCGACCACGGCGAAGTGCGAGCCGCCCTTGCGGAACTGCTCCAGCAATTGCGACAACGGCATGTGCCGCGACACGCGCTCCAGCGGACGGGTCAGTTCGGCCAGGTTGAACGACTCGGGAATGTGGTCCAGGGCCGCCAGTTCAAGCAGCAGGTCCTTGATGTGCAGCAGGCCGACGAACTCCTGGCGCTCGCTGTCATACACCGGGTAACGGCTGAACTTGTGGCGACGGAACATCGCCAGGATTTCCTTGAGCGGTGCATTGAACTCCAGGGTCACCAGGTCTTCGCGGGAGTTGGCCCAGTCGACCACTTCCAGTTCGCCCATTTCCACGGCCGAGGCCAGTACGCGCATGCCCTGGTCGCTCGGGTCCTGGCCACGGCTGGAGTGCAGGATCAGTTTCAGTTCTTCGCGGCTGTAATGGTGCTCGTGATGCGGGCCGGGTTCGCCTTGCCCTGCGATGCGCAGGATCTGGTTGGCGCTGGCGTTGAGCAGGTAAATGGCCGGGTACATGGCCCAGTAGAACAGGTACAGCGGCACCGCGGTCCACAGCGACAGCAATTCCGGTTTGCGGATGGCCCAGGATTTCGGGGCGAGCTCGCCGACCACGATGTGCAGGTACGAAATGATGAAGAACGCGGTGAAGAACGACACGCCCTTGACCACTTCCGGCGACTGTACGCCGACCGTTTCGAGCACCGGTTCGAGAATATGCGCGAACGCCGGCTCACCGACCCAGCCGAGGCCGAGGGAGGCGAGGGTGATACCCAATTGACACGCCGACAGGTAGGCATCGAGCTGACTGTGCACGGTGCGCAGGATGTGTCCGCGCCAGCCGTGTTGTTCAGCGATGGCTTCGACCCGGGTCGAGCGCAATTTGACCATGGCAAATTCCGCCGCAACGAAAAATCCGTTGAGCAACACCAGGATCAGAGCAAAAAGAATCATGCCGAAGTCGGCGAATATTGTTGCGAGGGTCAAGCCAGGGGAAGGGTCCATGATGGAGTTTTGCGGGTTCCGTGTAATCGAAAGGAAAGAAAAAAGTGCACCTGAAAGGCAGGCACAAGTCAGCCAATGTAGCGGCTGACCGTGCGATTGCCTAGTGGCGCGTGCTGGCCGGTATCAGTCAGTGGTGCTGATAACCCGTGATCTGCTGACCTGGGCGGGCGCAAAGTGGCAGGTAAACGTGCTGCCGTGCCCCGGCACACTGCTGATTTCCATCCGCGCGCGGTGGCGCAACAGCACGTGTTTGACGATTGCCAGGCCCAGCCCGGTGCCGCCGGTGTTGGAGTTGCGACTGGAGTCGACGCGGTAGAAACGTTCGGTCAGGCGCGGCAGGTGTTTGCTGTCGATACCGATGCCGGAGTCCTGCACGCTCAGGTGCGCGCCTTGCTCGTCGCCCCACCAGCGAATGCGGATGTTGCCTTCGGCCTGGGTGTATTTCACCGCGTTGAACACCAGGTTGGAAAACGCGCTGCGCAATTCCGCTTCACTGCCCTTGAGCAGGATCGTCGGGTCGGCTTCCAGGGTGATTTTCTGGTTTTTCTGGCCGGACAGCTGCTGGGCGTCACCCTTGATCGATTGCAGCAAGCCGTCGATGGCCACCGGCTGGTTGTCCGACGGGTAATCGGTGGCTTCCAGTTTGGCCAGCAACAGCAGGTCGTTGAGCAAGGTCTGCATGCGCCCGCCTTGCTGCTGCATTTGCTGCAGGGCGCGGGTCCAGCGCGGGTTCACTTCCTCGACGTTGTCGAGCAGGGTTTCCAGATAGCCACAGATCACCGTCAGCGGCGTGCGCAGTTCGTGGGAAACGTTGGCGATGAAGTCTTTGCGCATCTGCTCCAGCTGATGGATACGCGTCACGTCGCGCACCAGCATCAGGTGTTCATTGTTGCCGTAGCGGGTGATGTACAGCTGGATACGCATGCGGTCGTTGGTCGGCGACGGGATTTCCAGCGGTTCGGCGTAGCTGTCCTGCTCGAAGTATTCCTTGAAGCGCGGATGGCGTACCAGGTTGGTCACCGGCTGGCCGCTGTCCTGCGGCGTCTTTAAGCCCAGCAGGGTTTCAGCGGCGCGGTTCCACCATTCCAGGTTGCCATCGCTGTCGAGCATGACCACCGCGTCCTTCAAGGCCGCGGTGGACTCCTGGACCCGGTCGATGACCGCTTGCAGGCGTCCGCGAACGCGTTGGTCGCGACGTTGCAGGTGGTAGATGCTGTCGAACACTTCGCCCCACAGGCCGTAGCCATCGGGTGGCGCTTCATCGGGTTTGTGCAGGCGCAGCCATTCGTGCAGGCGCAGCAGTTGCTTGAGGGTCCAGGCCAGGTAAACGCCAAGTCCCGCGGCGAGGCTCCAGCCGTAGTAGCCGGTGATCAGGCCGATCACCAGGCAGGCGGTGACCAGCAGCAGCATGTGGCGAATCAGGGTGCCATGCCAGTTTTGGTTCACGGAGCGTCCTTAACGCAGCTTTAAGTTTCAAGCTGCAAGCCTCAAGTTAGATCGGCGGTGTTTCTGCTTGCCGCTTGTAGCTTGTAGCTTGCCGCTGTATTCATGCCTTGGTCGAAAACCGATATCCGGTGCCGCGCACGGTTTGTACCAGGTTTTCGTAGGCATCGCCGAGGGCTTTGCGCAGGCGCCGGATGTGCACGTCGACGGTGCGCTCCTCGACATACACGTTGCCGCCCCAGACCTGGTCCAGCAACTGGCCACGGGTGTAGGCGCGTTCCTGGTGGGTCATGAAGAATTGCAGCAGACGGTATTCGGTCGGCCCCATTTCCGCCGGTTTGCCGTCGATGGTCACGCGGTGGCCGATCGGGTCGAGCAGCAGGCCGCCAACTTCGATTGGCGCTTCGCCATCGCTAGGGCCGGCTCGGCGCAGCACTGCCTTGAGGCGCGCGACCAGCTCGCGGGGGGAAAAGGGTTTGGTGATGTAGTCATCGGCGCCGACTTCCAGGCCCTGGATCTTGTTGTCCTCTTCGCCCTTGGCGGTGAGCATGATGATCGGGATGTCCCCGGTCAGCTCGTCGCGCTTGAGGCGGCGGGCCAGCTCGATGCCGGACGTGCCGGGCAGCATCCAGTCGAGCAGGATCAGGTCCGGCTTGCGGTCGACGATAATGGCGTGGGCCTGCTGGGAGTTCTCCGCCTCCATGCAGTCATAGCCGGCCATTTCCAACGCAACGGCGATCATTTCGCGAATGGGTGCTTCGTCGTCGACGATCAGAATGCTCCTGCCAACCATGCGTTAATCCTCTTGTCATTTAACTGTCTTGCGCCGCATTAGATAACGGAATTATTGCAGTCGTGTGACAGTATTTTAGTCCCCCGGCGATTGTCATGAACCTGGACTAAGCTCTAAGTCCGAATCCTGACAACCACAAACGGAAGGTTTCCATGAAACACATTGCTCAATCCTGGAAGGCTTTGCTGGTGACTGCTGCGCTAACGCTGCCGACCATGGCCTTCGCCGCCGACCCGGCGATGATGAAAGATGGGATGATGGTCGACCATAAGGGCATGACCCTGTACACGTTCGACAAGGACTCGGGCGGAAAGTCGATGTGTAACGACGACTGCGCCAAGAACTGGCCGCCATTGATGGCTCCGGCGGGTGCCACGGCGTCTGGCAAGTGGAGCGTCATCAAGCGCGATGACGGTACCAGTCAATACGCTTACGACGGCAAGCCGATGTATACGTTCGTGAAAGATGAAAAGCCGGGAGACATGAAGGGCGACAAGATGAAGGACGTCTGGCACGTCATGCATGAGTCGCAAAAATAACCGGTGCCGTAATTCGCAAAAAGATCGCAGCCCCTGTAGGAGCTGCCGAAGGCTGCGATCTTTTAACATCCTCAACGCAACCCGTAATCCAGCACAATCCCGACAAAAATCGCCAACCCCGCCCAATGGTTGTGCAAGAACGCCTTGAAACAACGCATCCGGTCTTTGCTGCGGGTGTACCAGAACTCCCAGGCAAAACAGCCCGCCGCCACCGCCAGACCGAGGTGGAACCAGCCCCCCAGCTCGAATTTCGAACCGGCCAGCAACAGGCAACCCAACGCCAACCCCTGCAAGGTCAGGATGATCGCCCGGTCGGCCTCGCCAAACAGGATTGCCGTGGATTTCACGCCGATTTTCAAGTCATCGTCGCGGTCGGTCATCGCGTAGTAGGTGTCATAACCCACCGTCCACATCAGGTTGGCGATGTACAGCAGCCAGGCCGCCGCCGGCAGTTCGCCGGTTTCGGCGGTGAATGCCATCGGCATGCCCCAGGAGAACGCCGCCCCCAGCACCACCTGTGGGTAATAGGTGTAGCGCTTCATGAACGGATAACTGAACGCTAGCGCCAGGCCGCCGAGTGACAACCAGATGGTGGCGGCATTGGTGCACAGCACCAACAGGAAACTCACGCCCATCAGCAGCGCAAAGAACACCAGGGCTTCCCGGGAACTGATCTTGCCGCTCACCAGCGGTCGCTGTTCGGTGCGTTTCACATGGCCATCGACCTTGCGGTCCGCCCAATCATTGATCACGCAGCCGCCCGCGCGGGTCAGCACCACGCCAAGGACGAAAATCACGATATTGGCCAGGGACGGCGAGCCCTTGCCGGCAATCCACAGCGCCCACAGCGTCGGCCACAGCAGCAGGTAGATGCCGATCGGCTTGTCCATGCGCGTCAGCTGAATGAAGTCCCAGGCCCGGGGATTCAAGCGGTTCAAGGACTTGAGCAGGCTCTGGTACATCAGCAATTCTCCGGATCGGCGCCGGCGGCGCTCCACAGGGTCGGCAGGAAAATCTCGGCTACTAGCACACTCAGGGCGCCACGGTCGAAGCGCGAGCGCCGGCCCCACAACTCTGGCGCTCGCACTTCCGCCGGCAGCCACGCCTGAGGATAGTGACAAACCTCGATGGCCCGGCGCTGGAAGGCGTGATCGCAAAACAGCAATTCGCCCAGGGAGCGACTGCCCAGCTCGTCCATGTGCAAGCCGTCGCCCTGTAGTGCACTACGTGCCGCGACGCTGCGGGCAAACACCCAAGCCTCGCCATGACCGCGCAGATACACCTCGCGCACCCAGCCCTCACTGTCTTCAGCCAGGTCCAGGGCGGCACATTCGTCAGCACGCAGAGGCTGCCAGCCTTCGAACAGCGGCGTGACGCTGAAGCCGTCATTCGACAAACGGGTCAGGCGACGGGTCAGTGATCCTTCGTCGAACAACCAGTCGAGGGTAGACGTGTCGGGGAGGGGAGCGAGTTGGCTTCTGGTCACCCAGAATGGGGGTTTTGAGTGCGGCACAGTGAGTCATTATTGGCAGCAAATGAGGCGGCGAGCTTACCATGTCAGCTGATAAGTTTGAGTGATCCGGGCGTCCATTGCGCCGAACACGCTTGCATCTGTCCGGCCCCATCAGTACAAAACGCCCTGAGCCGGACAGCAGCACTTTATCCATCGACCGTTCGCGCCAGTAAAAGCCTGAATTTGAGGAAGTACCTGAATGAAAAAGTGGCAATGTATCGTCTGCGGCCTGATCTATAACGAAGCCGACGGTTGGCCCGATGACGGCATCGCGCCGGGCACCCTGTGGCAAGACGTGCCGGAAGACTGGCTGTGCCCGGATTGCGGCGTCGGCAAAATGGATTTCGAAATGATCGAAATCAACTGAGACAATTAGAGGAGTAAGGAATGAACGCACCTGTCGTCATCATTGGTACCGGGCTGGCTGGCTACAACGTCGCCCGCGAGTTTCGCAAACTCGACAGCGAAACCCCGCTGCTGCTGATTACCGCCGATGACGGGCGCTCCTACTCCAAGCCCATGCTCTCTACTGGATTCGGCAAGAACAAGGATGCCGACGGCCTGAGCATGGCCGAACCGGGCGCGATGGCCGAGCAGTTGAAGGCCGAAGTGCGTACCCATACCCGCATCAGTGGCATCGACCCGGGCCACAAGCGGCTGTGGATCGGCGAGGAAGCGGTGATCTACCGTGACCTGGTGTTGGCCTGGGGCGCCGAAACCGTGCGCGTGCCCATCGAAGGCGACGCAGCGGATTGCATATTCCCGATCAACGACCTGGAAGACTACGCGCGCTTTCGCGCGGCAGCGGCCGGCAAGCGACGGGTATTGTTGCTGGGCGCCGGCCTGATCGGCTGCGAATTCGCCAACGACCTGACCCTGGGTGGCTACGAGGTGCAACTGGTTGCGCCGTGCGAGCAGGTCATGCCGACCCTGTTGCACCCGGCGGCGGCCGCAGCGGTCCAGGCCGGGCTGGAAAGCCTGGGCGCACGCTTCCACCTCGGCCCGGTACTCAATCGCCTGCAGCGGGTTGCTGACGGCCTGGAAGCCCATCTTTCCGACGGTCAGGTCATTCCGTGCGACGTGGTGGTCTCGGCCATTGGCCTGCGTCCGCGCATCGACCTGGCCGCGGCTGCTGGCTTGCAAGTCAATCGCGGCGTAGTGGTCGACCGCCACCTGCAAACCTCCCACGCCAACATCTACGCCTTGGGTGACTGCGCCGAGGTCGATGGGCTGAATCTGTTGTACGTGATGCCCCTGATGAGTTGTGCGAGAGCGCTGGCCCAGACCCTCGCCGGTAACCCGACGGTGGTCAGCTATGGTCCGATGCCCATTACCGTGAAAACTCCGGTCTGCCCATTGGTGGTATCGCCGCCACCACGGGGTTCGGAGGGCGTCTGGACGGTCGAAGGGCAGGGCGCCGACATCAAGGTTTTATGCCGCGATAGCAACGGCAAACTGCTCGGATATGCCCTGACAGGCGCGGCCGTGATGGAAAAACTGGCCCTCAACAAAGAGCTTCCGGCACTGCTGGCGTAAATACCGGTCGTTCTGTCGGAATAACCCCCCTTTTGCTCAAACATTGGCCGCGCCGACACTGGCGCGGCTCCTCGCTGCGTGCCATCCTCACTCCCGTCTGCCGCAGAGTAGAGCACCTGCGGCGCTTTGGGCGCTGCTCCGCAGAGAGCAGCACGGACATAACAACAACAAACCGTCAAAGGGGCTTCACTCATATGCGTAAACCAGAACTCGCCGCAGCCATTGCTGAAAAAGCAGATCTCACCAAAGAGCAGGCCAACCGCGTCCTCAATGCCGTTCTCGAAGAAATCACCGGCGCCCTGCACCGCAAGGACAGCGTGACGCTGGTAGGTTTCGGCACCTTCCTGCAACGCCACCGCGGTGCCCGCACCGGCAAAAACCCGCAAACCGGTGAGCCGGTTAAAATCAAGGCCAGCAACACTGTTGCGTTCAAGCCGGGTAAGTCGTTGAAGGATAGTGTTAATCCGTAATTCGCATGCCCCTTTGCGGGGCTGCTGAAAAAATGGGCACGCCAACAAGGTTGGGTGCCTATTTTTTTTGTCTCGACTCCGGCCTTTGCAGGAGCTGGCTTGCCAGCGAAGGCGGTGTGTCAGGCACCATCAAACTGCAAGCGATACGCGGCCGCCACCAATCGGAGGATCCTTAAGCTTGAAGGAAATTTCCGAAAGGTTTGCGAGAGGGGAAAATCAAAGGATCGCAGCCTGCGGCAGCTCCTACAGGAGAGTGCACGCGCGAGGTGGGGGGCTTACAAACGGCGAGTTTCAAATCCTTAAACACGGTTCGAAAATGATGAAATTGCTTACAAAATTGAGGAAGCATCCGACGCTTTTTTAAGGTTGGCCTTCGGAAGCGCGAAGGTTAGCGTGGTCACTCCAATATTCCTCGGAGATTCACCATGCCCAAGGTCAATGATTTACCCGCCGGATCGGAAACCGAAAGCACTACCCCGTACATGTCCGCGACTTCCAGAAAGTTGCACCAGGCTGCCAATCGCGCCCTGGACCATTACCTGAAACCCAATGCCCTGGTCATGACTGGCGCCCATACGCCCAGCACGATCTTTGTCGTGGCACCGGACATCGACAACGAAACGCTGTTGGCCCACGCCTGTGAGTCGTTGGCCTCGGCGAACGTGATGGCGAGTGAAATCGCCGCGATGCTGGAAGGGGCGCACCGCAGCACGATGTTGGCGCTGCAGCAGGTGATCATGCTCGGTGAGTTGGCGGTCAATCGGGTGCTGGATAATGTTGCCCCGTCGCAACCTGTTTGAGCCCTAAAAGGAGAGCTGTCGTCAGTGACTTGGTAGTCATCGGCGTCAAAAAATCGGGCATCTCCTCCTAACGTATCGCGAAGGTGGCATTCTGGCTTTTAAGCGCTACACTGCGCCGGCCGTTCATTTTTCTTTTGAGGCTGTGCACATGAAATTTCGTTTTCTGCTGTGGATGATGGGTCTATTGATGAGCCGGGCCAGTCGCTCCAATCCTGCGTTCCAGCAGCAGCTGGGTGACAAGGCGTTGGTGTTTCAGCTGCAGACCCTGGACGGGAAAGTAGCGCGGCACTTCCGGGTGAAGGATCAGCGCATTACCAGCAAGGCGGGTGTGCACGATGAGCCGGCGTTTGCGATTGCCTTCAAGGACGCGGCGTATGGTTTTGCCACGATGCAGGCGAAGAACAAGCAGTTGGCGTTCATGACGGGGATCCAGGACAAGTCGATTCAGATCAAGGGCAACCCGGCGCTGGTGATCTGGTTCCAGGGGTTGACCAAGTATTTGAAGCCGAAGAAGCCGAAGAAGGTGTAGGAGCAAGCTCGCTCCTAAAGGGGTGGCGTTCCGATGAGGTACTTCACCCCTGGCTGAATTGCGACGCGAGTTCGCGCAGCATCACTTCGGCTTCAAGCACCTTGCTGACGACGTCTTCGGCCTTGGCGCGGCTCAGGCCGAGGCGCTCCAGCAGGGCGTCGGGGATGTCTTCGTCCGGTCCGGAGCCGATGCCTCGGCTGCGCAGCAGGCGCACGGCGAGGCACACCAGGTTCGGGTACTCGGCGAACGTGCCGTCGTAGGTCGGGTCGTGCTGGAAGCGCAGCGCGGTGGTGAGCTCTTCCGGCATGTCCCAGTAGCGCATCAGCCATGAGCCGATCTGTTCACGGCTGATGCCCAGCAGGTGTTGTTCCACAAAGCTGTGGCACAGGTGCGGGTTGACCTCCATGTGCCGGCAGATCAGCGAGAAGTGCGGCGGGAACACGTGGGCCAGCAACAGGTAGCCGAAGTTGTGCAGCAGGCCCGCCAGGTAGGTCAGGCCCGCTTCCGGGCGCTGGGCGCGGGGCATGGCGCGGGTCAGGCCTTCGATGACCGCGGCCGTGTAGATCGATTGCTGCCAGTACGGTGTGCTGTGTTGCGGGCGGTCCTTGGGCAAGCTCAGGGTTTTGCCCAGGGCCAGGCCCAGCGCCAGGTTGATCACCAGGTCGAAACCCAGTACCCGGACGATCGCGTCTTCCACCGAACGGATCTTGCCCGGTGAGGCGTAGTACGGCGATGCCGCCCAGCTCACCACTTGTGCGGCCAGCGCCGGGTCGGTTTCGACCACGCCGGTAATGTCGTCGATGGTGGCGTTGGGATCGACGCGCAGCTTGATGATCTTCTGCGCCGTTTCGGCCAGCGGTGGAATCTCGATGGTCGCTTCCAGTCGTTGCTGGATGCGGCGCGCGGTGAACGCCTGGACGGCCTGGGAGATTTCCTCGCGGTCATCGTCAGGGCGATCGAGGTTGGGGCGGATGCTGCTCAGGTTCTCGCCGAAGTTGGCGGCGCTGGCCTTGGTCAGCATGGACCGGAAGGCTTCACTGCTGATCTCCAGCAGTACGCCCGGCTCCCCCGAGTTGACCAACACCATGGGCTCGCGCAACAGGCTTTCTTCGTACAGGCAGGGCGAGCTGGTCAGCGATGGCAAGCCCGGCAGCAGGCTCAGGTGGTGCTTGCCGAGCATTTTTTCCAGGCGTTCGGTCGACACGGCCGTGAGCCGCCGGCCGGTGAGTTCGGTCAGGCGATTGAGGTCGAGCAATTGGCTCTGCGGATACAACACCATCAGCGAACCGACACTGTCGTCGAGCAGCACGGCCTGGACTTTGCGCGCGGCATTCAGGCCGTGGTGGTCGAGCACTTCTTTGAAGGTGATGCCCATTTTTTCCAGCAGCAGACGAATGACCGACGGAGCGTGCGGAGTATCAGGTGCGAGGGCAACTTCGGTCATGGTCTGTATCCGGTTCAAAACAATTTCAGGAGTATAACCAGCTTGCTCAAAGCCATGGCCTGGAAACTGAGACGGTGCTCACACTTGGCCGTATTGCTGCCCATGGCGCAACCAGCGGTCGAGTAATGGGCTGACATGCTCAGGCCAGCGTTCCAGCAAGGCCTGGGCGGCGTCGCGTACGGCGGGCAGCAGATCGGCGTCGCGCATCAGGTCGGCGACCTTGAATTGGAGCAGGCCGGTTTGCCGGGTGCCGAGCATTTCGCCGGGGCCGCGCAGCTCGAGGTCCTTTTCGGCGATCACGAAGCCGTCGTTGGTTTCGCGCATGATACCCAGCCGCTGGCGTCCGATCTGTGACAACGGCGGATGATAGAGCAGCACGCAATGGCTGACCGCGCTGCCCCGTCCGACGCGGCCGCGTAACTGGTGGAGTTGCGCCAGGCCCAGGCGTTCGGGGTTTTCGATGATCATCAGGCTGGCATTGGGCACGTCGACGCCGACTTCGATCACGGTGGTGGCGACCAGCAGCTGCAGGTTGCCCGCCTTGAACTGGGCCATCACTTCGGCTTTTTCGGCAGGTTTCATGCGGCCGTGAATCAGCCCCACTTTCAACTCGCCGAGGGCCGCGGTGAGGTCTTCGTAGGTGGTTTGCGCGGCCTGGCAGGTCAACTCTTCCGACTCTTCGATCAGCGTGCATACCCAGTAGGCCTGACGCCCTTCGGCGCACGCACCCCGTACCCGTTCGATGACTTCGACGCGCCGTGTATCGGTGATCAGTACGGTGTTCACCGGGGTTCGGCCAGGTGGCAACTCATCGAGGATCGAGGTGTCGAGGTCGGCGTAGGCGCTCATGGCCAGGGTGCGAGGGATCGGTGTGGCAGTCATGATCAACTGATGCGGGCACATGCGCCCGCCGACCCCTTTCTGCCGCAACGCCAGGCGTTGTTGCACGCCGAAACGGTGCTGTTCATCGATGATCACCAGCGCCAGGTTCTGGAACTGCACTTCGTCCTGGAACAGCGCGTGGGTGCCTACCACCATGGGTGTGCCGTTGGCGATCTGCTCCAGCGCGCTCACACGGTTCTTGCCCTTGAGCTTACCGGCCAGCCAGGCGACTTCGATGCCCAGCGGTTCGAGCCAGCGCTTGAAGGTGATGTAGTGCTGTTCGGCGAGAATCTCGGTCGGTGCCATCAGCGCGACCTGATAACCCGCTTCCAGGGCCTGCAGCGCGGCAAGCGCGGCGACCACTGTCTTGCCGGCGCCGACGTCACCTTGAATCAGGCGCAGCATCGGCTCGTGCTGACTGAGGTCGTAGGCAATTTCGTTGCCGACCCGCTGCTGTGCGCCTGTGGGGCTGAAGCCGAGGTTGGCCAGGTACTTGCCCGGCAGCCGGGTGGCCTTGGGCATCGCCGGTGCGCGCAGCGAACGCATGCTCTCGCGCAGCCGTTGCTGGGACAGTTGATGGGTCAGCAGTTCTTCGAAGGCCAGGCGATGCTGGGCCCAGTGATGTCCCAGGGCGAGTTCGTCCACATCGGCATCGGCAGGCGGGTTATGCAGGTAGCGGATCGCATCGGCCAGCGGCGCCAGTTGGTAATCCCGGGCCAGCTCCTTTGGCAGCCAGTCGGGCAGGCTGCTGGGGCCGAGCAGGGTCAGGGTTTGCATGCACAGCTGGCGCAGGCGCTGTTGGGTCAGGCCTTCGGTGAGCGGGTACACCGGGGTCAGGGTTTCATCCACGGGCGGCGGTTCGTCGCCGGTGATGGCGCGGTATTCCGGGTGGTAGATTTCCAGCCCCGAGGCGCCGGGCCGCACTTCACCGTAGCAGCGAATCCGCGTGCCGCGCTTGAGGCCTTCTTTCTGTGCATTGCTGAAATGGTAGAAGCGCAGGCTCAGGCCGCCGGTGCCGTCCTGCATGCGCACGACGAGGCTGCGGCGCCGGCCCATGACCACGTCGGCGCCGCTGACGGTGCCTTCGACGACGGCGTCCTGTCCCGGTCGCAAGTGGCCGATCGGCACCACGCGGGTGCGATCCTGGTAACGCAGCGGCAGGTGAAACAGAACGTCCTGGAGATTTTCCAGGCCGACCTTGGCGAGTTTTTCGGCCATGGCTTCGCCAACACCCTTGAGTGCCGTCACCGACACTTGCGACAACTCGGTCATGGCGTTGCTTAACCCGCCGTTACCGGTGCCGCGGGTTTGGCCACCGAGCACAGGCGAATGGAATCAGCGAGGATTTCAATGGCCTTCGGCCGCGGGAAGCTCGCACGCCAGGCGATGGCCACGGTGCGATAGGGCGCTGGTGGCGACAGCGGGCGAACTTCGATCACACCGGGGGCGTAGTGATGGCTATCGACTGCCGACAGCGGCAGGATCGAAATGCCGAGGCCGGAAGCCACCATGTGACGGATGGTTTCCAGTGAGCTGGACTCCACCGTGGTGTGCTTGGCGCCGTCGTTGCCCTTGGTCAGGGTCGGGCAGGCTTCGAGTACCTGATCGCGGAAGCAATGGCCTTCGCCGAGCAGCAGCAGGCTCTTGTCGTTGAGCAGGCTGGCGTCGATGGTTTCTTTCTGTGTCCACGGGTGCTGGGCCGGCATCAGGACATAGAACGGCTCGTCATAGAGCTGCAAGGTCAGCACGTCGGCTTCGTTGAACGGCAGGGCGATGATGATCGCGTCGAGCTCGCCGTTGCGCAGTTTGTCCCGCAGCACGTGGGTGAAGTTTTCTTCGATGTACAACGGCATCTGCGGGGCAACCCGGTGCAGTTGCGGAATCAGGTGCGGAAACAGGTACGGGCCGACGGTATAGATCGCACCGACCTTCAGGGGGGCGGTGAGCTGGTTCTTGCCGGCCTGGGCCAGTTCGCGGATGCCTTGGGCCTGTTCAAGCACTTTTTGCGCCTGGGCGACGATCCCTTCGCCGACCGGGGTCAAGCGCACGGCGCTTTTGCTGCGCTCGAAAATCAGCACACCGAGTTCGTCTTCAAGCTTTTTCACGCCCACCGACAGGGTTGGCTGGCTGACGTGACAGCGCTCGGCGGCATGGCCGAAGTGCTGTTCTTGGGCGAGGGTAACGATGTAGCGTAATTCTGTGAGGGTCATAGCAAGCGTCCATGAAGTTGCAGGCCAAGCATACCGGCTGCAATCGATAGACGCACGTTATCAGACTGTGTGTGCCGCGTGACACAGGGCAATGCAAAAGGCAAAAAAGATCGCAGCCTGCGGCAGCTCCTACACGGGTTACTGCGATCCCTGTAGAGCTGCCGAAGGCTGCGATCTTTTGATTTGTTGCGTTTACCGCCGACGCTTCTCCAGCGAATAAACAAACGGCGCAACAATTTCGATGGAGCCATTGGTCAGCATGTCTGCCGGTGGCTTGGGCAGCGGTTGCGCGCGGCGGATCATTTCCAGGGTTGCCCGGTCCAGGTCCGCGGTGCCGGAGGCACCCACCAGCTCAAACGACAGCACGTTGCCTTCCCCGTCCACCACAAAGCGCAGCCGGTTCATGCCTTCCTTGCCCCGAGCCTGTGCACTGGCCGGGTACTTCTTGTACTTGGCCAGGTGGGCGAGCAGGGTGCCTTGCCAGCTCGCTTTGGCGGCCAGTTGAGCAGGGGATGGACCCGGCGCAGGCTGGGCGGATTTCTCCGTCGGAGCCGGGGTCGGTGGCGCCTCGCTCGGCTTGGCTTCCGACGGTTTTTCCTTCGGCGGCTCGGGCTTTTTCTCTACCGGCTTGGGCGGTTGCGGTTTCGGCTTGGGTTTGGCCGGCTTGGGCACGGCAATCTCGGCCTTCGGCGCTTCGGCAAGCTTGGGTATCGGCAGTTCTTCAACCGGTGCGGGTGGCTGCGGTGGCGTGACGACCTTCGGCGGTGCAGGCGGTGGCGGGGCGGGAACCGGCGCCAGCTCGACCATCATTGCCTGGGGCGGCAATTCGATGGGCGGGTGGGCGGTCCAGTTCACAGCCAGCGCGATCGCTAGCGCGTGAACGCCCAGCACGATCGCCAGGCTACCGCTGTAACGCGTCAGCTTATGGCGCGTAGTGATCATTTCTTGGCTGCCGTCTCAAGTCCGACCAGGCCCACCTTCAGGTAACCGGCGGCACGCAGATTATCCATCACGCTCATCAGGTCGCCATAATCCACGCCTTTGTCGGCCTGGAAGAAGATCGTCGTGTCTTTCTTGCCCTGGGTCCTTGCGTCGAGCGTGGCGCCCAGTGCTTCGGCCTTCACTTCGTCTTCGCCAAGGAACAGGCGCTGGTCAGCCTTGACGCTGAGGAACACCGGTTTCTCCGGCCGCGGCGCCGGTTTGGCGGTGGACGCAGGCAGGTCGACCTTGATGTCCACGGTGGCCAGCGGAGCCGCCACCATGAAGATGATCAGCAACACCAGCATCACGTCGATGAACGGCGTGACGTTGATTTCGTGGTTTTCGGACAGATCGTCGTCTGCCCCTTCTTTCAAATGCAGGCCCATGGCCGATTACCCCACTTTCACCATGTGCGGATGCGAGCTGCGCTCGGGCTGGTGGTCGAGGTCGCGGCTGACCAGCAGCAGGACTTCTGCCGACGCATCGGATACCTGCGCCTTGTAACCGGCGATGGAGCGGGCGAACACGTTGTAGATCACCACCGCAGGGATCGCTGCAACCAGGCCCAGTGCGGTCGCCAGCAGGGCTTCGGCGATGCCGGGGGCGACGACGGCGAGGTTGGTGGTCTGGGTCTTGGCGATGCCGATGAAGCTGTTCATGATGCCCCATACGGTACCGAACAGGCCGACGAACGGCGCGGTGGAACCGATGGTGGCGAGCACGCCAGTGCCGCTGCTCATGTTGCGACCGCAGGCCGCCACCAGGCGCTCAAGACGGAAGCTGACGCGTTCCTTGATGCCTTCTTTCTCGCGGCTGCTGGCCGACAGATGCATTTCTTCCAGGGCGTCATGAACCAGCAGGTTGGCCAGGGTGCCTGGTTTGGTCGCCGATGCGGCGGCTTCCTTGAGCGTGGCGGCTTTTTTCAAGTGCAAGATTTCAGTGCGCAGACGACGCTTGGCACCCATCAGCTCAAAGCCTTTGGCGATCCAGATGGTCCAGGTGATGATCGAGGCGATGGCCAGGCCGATCATCACGATTTTCACGATGATGTCGGCGTTCTGGTACATGCCCCACGGCGACAGGTCATGGGCCATGCCCAGGGTGTTGTCGGCTTCGAGGACTTCGGGAGCGTCTTCACCGATAGCATCTGCCGGTACCGCCTGGGCAGGATCGGTCGCGGCCGGCGTGACTGCCGGAGCGGCGTGGTCGGTCGGAGCAGGTACGGCGGCCGCAGCCGGGGTGGCGGGGGCTTGTGCGTCAGCAAAGGTGGCAGTTGGCGCCAGCATCAGGCTGAGTAGCAGGGCGGCCACCGCGCTCCAGGCGCGAGGTCGTTTGGTTGGCGAAGCGGAGAGTTGATTACGTGTCATGCTGGGCCGGACCTGAGAGGAAAAGACAGTTAATGTTCTTCCAGGCCTCGTGAGGCCGAGAACAAAGTGGTCCGCATTATTGCAATTAATTCTTGTTAACAGAAGTAATAGCGTCTCTTTTTTTCCTGTATTGCTAGCCGCTCGTCCATTGCCAGCGCTGGTTTGTCCCTTTTTGAGGAGAGTTTCCTGATGTCCGCACCCTCTGTTTTGATCGCCGGTTGCGGTGATGTCGGCAGTCGCCTGGCCACGCAATTGCTGGCTGGCGGGTGGGAGGTCCATGGTCTGCGCCGTGACGTTTCGCGCCTGCCCGACGGCGTTGTCGGGGTGGCCGGCGACTTGTTCGACAAAGAATGTCCAGCGACCTGGCCGGTCGGTGCGGTGGATTACCTGGTGTATTGCGCGGCCGCCACCGATCACGATGAGGCCGGTTACCGCGCCGCCTATGTCCAGGGCCTGCAGCATGTGCTGGAGTGGCTGGGCGACTATGGGCAGGTGCCTAATCGCCTGCTGTTCGTGTCCAGCAGCAGTGTCTACGGCCAGCAGCAGGGCGAGTGGATTGACGAGGCGTCGCCAGCCGTGGCGGCGGGTTATTCAGGGCGTGTGATGCTCGAGGCCGAGCAGATTGCGCTCAACAGCGGCATCCCGGCCAGTATCGTGCGATTGACCGGCATCTACGGCCCGGGTCGCGAGTGGTTGCTGACTCAGGTTCGCCGGGGGTATCGCGTGGCGGTCGATCCACCGCTTTACGCCAATCGAATTCATGCCGATGACGCCGCCGGGCTGATGGCCTGTCTGCTCGAGGCGGATCGGCGTGGCGTGGCACTGGATGACGTTTATATAGGCGTTGACGACGCGCCCGCAGCGCTGGCGGATGTGGTGGGCTGGCTACGTGAATATCTGGGGGTGACCGAATGGGCGGAGGACGCCACTGTGCGCCGTACGGGGAGCAAGCGTTGCAGCAATGCGCGGGCGAGGGCGTTGGGTTGGGTGCCGAAGTATCCGAGTTTCCGCGAAGGTTATGCAGCGATCATTGAAGGGCGTTGCTGATTTGTAAACGCCACAAATCCCTTGTAGGAGCGAGCTTGCTCGCGAAAGCGGCCTAACAGGCAACAAATTGTTGAATGTTATGGCCTCTTCGCGAGCAAGCTCGCTCCTACAGGAGTTATGTGTTGCTTATTGCTTCTCGAGCAACCACTTGCGGTTACCCGGCGTGTACTGGGGCATTTCGTCTGCCTGGGCGGCATTCACGGCCTGGAAAATTTCCAGTTCCTTGCCTTTGCGGGCAAAGATCCAGGGGTTTCCCTGGCCATTGAGTTGCAACCACATGTTGTCGTTGCCACCGCTCATCGACGCACAGTCACCCGCCAGGCACAGGGCATAACGATCGGCTTCCGGCAGCCCGATGACCTGGCCGTCGGCCTGGAATTGCACGCTATTGCCTTCGCCGGGGCCGCTGACGACCTTCCAGCTACCGCCCATGTACGCCGTGTACAGTGCGCGTTCGAAGCTGGCGCCCATCGGTGCACCATCCGGAACCGGAATCGGCGCGCGGTCGAAGACCTGCTCGGGTTCGTTGTCGCTGGCGGCCTGGCTCAGCTGCTTGCCGTCTCGCTTGAGCTCGCTGGCAGAGCTGCCATAAAAGTCGACTTTCCAGGCGCCGGACTGCTCGCCCAGCAACTTGCCTTCGACATTTTCAAAACCATTGGTGTAGCGGGCCTGGCTGGCCTTGGTGTTGACGTCCCACTCCAGGTTCGGACCATAGGCCTGGAGGGCTTCACGCAGGGGGCCGCCTTTGGCCGCAGCATCGATTGCCGCCTGGTTGATCCAGGTGCCACTGATATCACGGTCGGCAGGGTTGCTGGCACAACCGCCCAAGAACAGGGCGACCAGCGAGAGGGCTAGCGCAGCGCGCATGGTGGAATCCTTTCAAAACGCTTTTTATACATACGGCAGCGGCGCAGCCTTCAGAGGGCTGCGCCGGACGTATTACTCGATGACCAGGATGGCATCCATTTCAACCTGCGAACCCTTTGGCAGTGCGGCTACGCCGATGGCGGCGCGGGCAGGGTAAGGCTGGTCGAAGTACTTGCCCATGATCTCGTTGACCTTGGCGAAGTGGCTCAGGTCGGTGAGGAAGATGTTCAGCTTGACGATGTCCTTGAACGAACCGCCAGCGGCTTCAGCCACGGCCTTGAGGTTCTCGAACACCTGGACGGTCTGGGCTTCGAAGCCTTCGACCAGTTCCATGGTTTTCGGGTCCAGGGGAATCTGGCCCGACATGTAGACGGTGTTGCCAGCCTTGATCGCCTGGGAGTAAGTGCCGATGGCGGCCGGGGCCTTGTCGCTGGTGATAACAGTCTTGGTCATGAATGACTCCTTGTAAGGGGATGGCTTAGGCGCGCATGCGGGTGATGCGAATCACCCCGGTCAGGGCGCGCAGTTTCTTGATCACGCGGGCCAGGTGCACACGGTCGTGTACGCTGACCACCAGTTGGACCACGCTGATGCGACCATCGCGTTCATCCATGCTGATTTTCTCGATGTTGCCGTCGGCCGCGTTGACGCTGCTGGCCAACAGGGCGATCAGGCCGCGCTGGTGTTCGAGGTCGACGCGCAGTTCGACGTTGAATTCGCCG
>Ga0160432_100525_pt1 | contig 23309 bp, 19 predicted proteins | sample HID1971M_E0MG_FD_108250 | JGI IMG/M metagenome (GOLD analysis project Ga0160432, IMG submission 108250) | Enriched millipede-associated microbial communities from UW Madison campus, WI, USA - HID1971M_E0 MG | ecosystem: Host-associated > Arthropoda: Insects > Digestive system > Unclassified ... | reverse complement strand
TCGCCGAACGTCGTCGTGCCCGACCGGCTGTGCCAGCATGCCCGCATGACCACCGTGACGCTGCGCCCGATGACCCCGGCCGAGTTCGACGAGTGGCAGGACGCGCTGGCCGAGGACTACGCGGCGGAGCAGGTCGCGTCGGGCCGGTGGCCGTACGAGGGCGCCGTGCGGCGCGCCCGTGACGAGGCGGCACGGCTCTTGCCGCAGGGTCCCGCCACGAAACAGATGCTCGTCCGGGTCGCCGTGGACGCGGAGGGCGAGACCGTCGGCCGCGCCTGGGTGGCGCTGGACCCGCCCCACGGCATGCCGGGGATCGCGTTCCTCTACGACATCGAGGTCGTGGAGTCGCGGCGCGGCCAGGGCCTGGGGCGTGCGCTCCTCACGGCGGCGGAGGACGCTGCCCGGCAGGCGGGCGCGTCGGCGCTGGAGCTGAACGTCTTCGGGCGCAACGCCGCCGCGGTGTCGCTCTACGACTCCGCCGGGTACGCCGTCGTCACGCAGCAGATGCGCAAGGCGCTCTGACGCAGGCCCGTCCACGGGCGCGGGTCACCTGGCGATTCTCGTCGTGACCGCTCGGCGCGCGACACTGGGGGGAGCACTATCTGCCAAGACGAGGAGTACCAGGTGCCCCAGGGAACAGTCCGATGGTTCGACGCCGACCGCGGGTTCGGCTTCATCGACCTCGGGAACGAGGCCGAGGACCTGTTCGTGCATGCGTCCGAGATCGTCGGCGAGGACGGACCGAAGCTGCTCCGCGAGGGGCAGACCGTGGAGTTCGAGGTCGGCGAGGGTGACCGCGGCCCGCAGGCGCGGCACGTGCGGGTCACGGGCGACCGGGCCGCCGACGCGCCCGTGGGCGTGCTCGGCATCGTGAACTGGTACGAGCCGACCAAGGGATACGGCTTCGTCACGCCCGACGACGGCGGCGTCGAGATCTTCGTGCACAGCTCGGCGATCGTCGGGGGCGGTGTGATCTCGGAGGGTCAGCGGGTGGCGTTCATGGTCGTCGACGGGGAGAAGGGCCCGCAGGCGGACCACCTGCTGCCGCTCGCGGCGGAGGCGGCGCGACCGGCCTCCGACGGCGCGGACGGCACCGTGTCCTGGTTCGACGACACCAAGGGCTTCGGGTTCATCGCCCCCGACTCGGGGGGCGGGGACCTCTTCGTCCACGTCAACGCGCTCGGCCCGGGGCTGACCTCGCTGTCCGAGGGTGCGCGCGTGACTTACGACGTGGTCGACGGCGACAAGGGGCCGAACGCCCGCGACGTGCGGCTCGTGCGCGGCTCCGGGGGCGCGCGCGGGGCCACGGGACGTGACCGTGACCGGGGTGACCGTGGCCGGTCGAGCCGTCCCGCGGCGTCCGGCGGTCCGGTGCGCGGAGGTGAGGGCACCGTCGCGCGCTACGACGCGGACCGCGGCTTCGGCTTCATCACGCCCGACGCGGGGGGCGCGGACCTGTTCGTGCACGTGTCGGTCGTGCAGGGCGGCGAGTTCCTGGAGGAGGGCGACCGGGTCCGGTTCGCCGTGCGCCAGAGCGACCGCGGGCCGCAGGCCGACCGTGTCGAGCTGATCTGAGCACCGATCCCTGCTGTTCGCTCACGGCGAACAGCAGGGGCCACCTGCGGGAATATCGGCGCCCGGAGCAAGGTTGAGCCATACAGACTCAACTTTGGCCCCCGCGGTTTGCGAGGCGGGGACGCCGAGATTTACGTTGAGTGCAGTTGACTCAACCTCGGGCGCACAGGCGCCCGGACGTACGCATGGAGGCAGCACACATGGCTCGAGCAGTCGGTATCGACCTGGGTACCACCAACTCGGTGGTCGCCGTCCTGGAGGGCGGCGAGCCCACCGTCATCGCGAACGCGGAGGGGTCGCGCACGACGCCGTCCGTCGTCGCGTTCTCCAAGACCGGCGAGGTCCTCGTCGGTGAGGTGGCCAAGCGCCAGGCGGTCACCAACGTCGACCGCACCATCTCGTCGGTCAAGCGCCACATGGGCACCGACTGGTCGGTCGAGATCGACGACAAGAAGTACACCGCGCAGGAGATCTCGGCGCGCGTGCTCGGCAAGCTCAAGCGCGACGCCGAGGAGTACCTGGGCGAGCCCGTCACGGACGCGGTCATCACCGTCCCGGCGTACTTCAACGACGCCGAGCGCCAGGCCACGAAGGACGCCGGCCAGATCGCGGGCCTCAACGTGACCCGCATCGTCAACGAGCCCACCGCGGCCGCCCTCGCGTACGGCCTGGAGAAGGGCAAGGAGGACGAGCTCATCCTCGTCTTCGACCTGGGCGGCGGCACGTTCGACGTCTCGCTCCTCGAGGTCGGCAAGGACGAGGACGACTTCTCCACCATCCAGGTGCGCGCGACGTCCGGTGACAACCGCCTCGGCGGCGACGACTGGGACCAGCGCATCGTGGAGCACCTCATCAAGCAGGTGAAGAACTCCGCGGGCGTCGACCTGTCCAAGGACAAGATCGCCCTGCAGCGTCTGCGCGAGGCGGCCGAGCAGGCCAAGAAGGAGCTCTCCTCCGCGACGAGCACCAACATCTCGATGCAGTACCTGTCGATGAGCGAGAACGGCCCGGTCCACCTGGACGAGAAGCTCACGCGGGCACAGTTCCAGCAGATGACGCAGGACCTGATCGACCGCACCAAGGCGCCGTTCCACGCGGTCATCCGCGACGCCGGCATCTCGGTCTCCGACATCGACCACGTCGTGCTCGTAGGTGGTTCCACCCGCATGCCGGCCGTGTCCGAGGTCGTCAAGGAGCTCACCGGCGGCCGGGACGCCAACAAGGGCGTCAACCCGGACGAGGTCGTCGCCGTGGGCGCGGCCCTGCAGGCCGGCGTCATCGGCGGCGAGCGCAAGGACGTGCTGCTCATCGACGTCACCCCGCTGTCCCTCGGCATCGAGACCAAGGGCGGCGTGATGACCAAGCTCATCGAGCGCAACACGGCCATCCCGACCAAGCGCAGCGAGATCTTCTCCACGGCGGAGGACAACCAGCCGTCCGTGGCGATCCAGGTCTTCCAGGGCGAGCGTGAGTTCACCCGCGACAACAAGCCGCTGGGCACGTTCGAGCTCACCGGCATCGCTCCGGCGCCGCGCGGCGTCCCGCAGATCGAGGTCACCTTCGACATCGACGCGAACGGCATCGTGCACGTGTCCGCCAAGGACCGCGGCACGGGCACCGAGCAGTCGATGAAGATCACCGGCGGGTCGGCCCTCCCCAAGGAGGACATCGACCGCATGGTGAAGGACGCCGAGGAGCACGCCGCCGAGGACAAGAAGCGTCGCGAGGAGGCGGAGACCCGCAACCAGGCCGAGGCGTTCGCGTACTCGATGGAGAAGCAGATCGCGGACAACCGCGACAAGCTCCCCGCCGAGGTCGTGACCGAGGTCGAGGCCGACATCGCCGGCGTCAAGACCGCCCTGGAGGGCGAGGACGCCGGCGCCGTGAAGACCGCGTACGAGAAGCTCGGCGCGTCCTCGCAGAAGATCGGCCAGGCGCTCTACGCCACGGCCGAGCAGGAGCAGGCCGCGGGTGACACCGAGGCCGCTGCCGACGACGCCGCGTCCGCGGCGGGCGCGACGTCCGCTCCCGACGAGGACGTGGTCGACGCCGAGATCGTCGACGACGAGGACGACAAGAAGTGACGGACGAGAACACGCAGGGGACCCCCGAGCCCGAGGGCTCGGGGGACACCCCGTTCCAGTTCACGGACAAGCGGAAGGTCGACCCGACGTCCGGGGAGGCCCGGGAGACCTCCGGGGCCGCCGGCGACGAGGGCACGCCCGAGAGCTCCGACCCGCTCGCGGCGCTCGACTTCGAGCCCGAGGGCGAGGCCGCCGAGAGCGCCGAGGTCCTCCGGGCCAAGGCCGAGGCGGCGGAGCACCTGGACGCGCTGCAGCGCGAGCGGGCGTCGTTCACGAACTACCGCAACCGGTCGCTGCGCGACCAGGAGGCGGCGCGGGCCCAGGGCACGCAGGACGTGCTCGCCGCGCTGCTGCCGGTGCTCGACGACATCGAGCGCGCCAAGCAGCACGCCGAGCTGAGCGGGCCCATGGCGGCCATCGCGGAGAAGCTCGACGCGTCCCTGGCGAGGTTCGGCATCGAGCGGTTCGGCGCGGTCGGGGAGGAGTTCGACCCGAACGTCCACGAGGCGCTCATGCACAACGTGGACCCCGAGGCGACGGCGACCACCGTCGCGATGGTGGTCGAGCCCGGCTACCGCATCGGCGAGCGGGTCGTCCGCGCCGCCCGCGTGGGCGTCGTCGGCCCCGAGTGACACCGAAGTCCGGGCGGGGCGTGCCGAGACCGGCGTGCCCCGCCCGGGCCCTTTCGACGAGGATGATGAGATCACGAGCATGACCAGGAAGGGGGCGTCGTGACAGGCCAGGACTGGATCGAGAAGGACTTCTACTCCGCTCTCGGCGTCCCCAGGGACGCGGACGACGCGGCCATCAAGAAGGCGTACCGCAAGCTCGCGCGCCAGTACCACCCGGACCAGAACCCGGGCGACGCGTCGGCGGAGGCGAAGTTCAAGGAGATCGGCGAGGCGTACGCCGTGCTGTCCGACGCCGAGCAGCGCCAGCAGTACGACGCCGTGCGCGCCATGGCCGGGGGCGGAGCCCGCTTCGCGGCGGGCCCGGGTGGCGGCGGGAACGGGTTCGAGGACGTCTTCGGCTCCATGTTCGGCGGCGGCGCCGGCCCGAACGTGCGCTATCAGCAGTACCCCCAGGGCGGCGGCGGTCAGTACGCGCAGGGCGGCGGCTTCGAGGACATCCTCAGCTCCATGCTCGGCGGCCAGGGCGGGTTCCGGTCTGCCGGCCGGCAGCGCGCCGGCTTCACGGCGCCGCAGAAGGGCCCGGACGTCGCGGCCGAGACCACGCTGCCGTTCCGCACGGCGGTGGAGGGCGCCACCGTCGAGTTCACGGTGGACGGCCGCAAGGTCAAGACGAAGATCCCCGCCGGCGTGAACGACGGACGCAAGCTGCGCATCCGCGGCAAGGGACGCCCGGGCCCGGGCGGCGGCGACGCCGGCGACCTGGTGGTCACCGTGCACGTCGCGCCGCACCCCGTGTTCACGCTCGACGGCGCGAACCTGCGCATGACGGTCCCCGTGACGTTCGCGGAGGCTGCGCTGGGCACCACGGTCGAGGTGCCGACGCTCGACGGGCACAGCGTGAAGCTCAGGGTGCCGGCCGGCACGCCCACCGGGCGCGTGCTGCGCGTCAAGGGCCGCGGCGTCAAGAACGCCAAGGCGCAGGGCGACCTGCTGGTCACGGTCCAGGTGGCCGTGCCGCAGAAGCTCAGCAAGAAGGCGAAGGAGGCGCTCGAGGCGTTCGCCGCCGAGAGCGACCACGAGGACGTGCGGGCGGGGCTCACGCAGCGCGCGGCGGAATGACGCCGCGGCAGGGCCTGGGCTGACCGGTACCGAAGGGCACCGTGGGGCACACCGTGCGGCACCGAGCGAGGGAGGTAGCGATGGTCACCGACGACGCACCGGTGCTGACCGTGTCGCAGGCGGCCCGGCTCGCGGGCATGCACCCGCAGACGCTCCGGCAGTACGACCGGCTCGGGCTGGTCACGCCGCGCCGGACCGCCGGCCGCGGCCGGCGTTACTCCCAGCGCGACGTGGCGCGCCTGCTCGAGGTGCAGCGCCTCGCCCAGGTGGAGGGCATCAACCTCGCGGGGATCCGGCGCATCCTCGACCTGCAGGAGCACGTCGCCCAGCTCGAGGGCCGGCTCGCGGCGCTGGCGATGCAGCCCGGCGGCAGGGTGTTCACGGCCGGCACCTCGGGCGACGTCGTGGTCGTGCGACGCGGCCAGCGCGTGCGCCGCGCGGAGCGGGCCGACCTGGAGGCCGAGGAGGGCGCGCTGGTGCTGTGGCGCCCGCACCGCCGAGGCTGACGTCTTTTCGCAACGCAATTCTTTGCTAATTAGTGCGACGGTCATTCACGTGGGCAATCGGTAAGGCATTCCTTATCTGGAGCGCGGTGAATTCGTTCTCCCATTCGCTGTGCATTTCCGTGCGAGAGGAATATCGTGGTCGAAGGCGGCGAGAGCCGGCGTCGAGCGGCGAGGAGCGCACCATGAGCACGCTGATGGAGATGCCCGAGGTCACCGAGTGCACCGTCGAGGGCTGCGGTTACAACCACGACCACGGCTGTCACGCCGGGGCGGTGACGATCGCGGGGCACAGCGGCGACGCGGCGTGCGCCACGTTCATCCCGTTGAGCGCGAAGGGCGGCCTCGAGAAGGTCGTGGCCCACGTGGGCGCGTGCCAGCGCGGCGACTGCGTCCACAACACCGACCTCGAGTGCGCGGCGTCGGCCATCCGCGTCGGGCCAGGTCCGGACGACGACCGCCACGCCGACTGCCTCACCTACGCGCAGCCCTGACGAGTCGTCGGCCCGGCATCGACCCGGGCCCTGGGCCCCGGGCGGCTAGCGGGCCAGCTGCGTCAGCAGCTCGACGGCGGCGGCGTACGACGTCGGGAGGCGCTCCACCCACACCCGGGTGGGGCGCCTCAGCGCGTCTCCGAGACCCATGAGCGCGGCGTTGCGCTCCACCACCCCGCGGGTGGCCTTGGCCAGGTCGGGCACCCCCGTGTCCCGCCGCGCGAGCACGGTGAACACGCCGTCGGCGAGGGCGGCCATCGGATGGCCCTCGCCGTAGACCTGCTCGAGGGCGCGGCCGACGGTCGCGGAGCGCGCGGCACGGTCCCACGGGGCGAGCCCGTCGACGGCGGCGTCGACGACGACGAGGCAGTGCGTGTCCGGCACGCCCTGGTCCGCGCCGACGGCGGCGCCGTAGGTCTCCCGCAGACGTTCGGCCAGGTACTCGCGGGTGGGCAGCCCCGAGCTGGGGTCGCGCAGTGCGCCGAGCGCCGGCTCGGCGTCGCGGCCGCGCACCCACCCGACGGCCACGGCGCGGATCGCGTCGGGGTCCGGCGGGTGGTCGGTGGAGCGGTACAGGCACTCGACGTCGTCCAGCGTCTCGCCCAGGCCGACGCCGGCCCGCCCGCGCGCGGCGCCGAGGCGGTGGGCCGCGGCGTGGGGGGAGCGGCCGTCGTCGAAGGCCTCGACGAGCGCGTCGACGGCCGGGTGGTACCAGTCGTCGGGGCGCAACCACACCTCGGCGAGGCTCGTCGCGCGCCAGCGGTCGATCACGTCCGAGACGTGCTCGGGCGCGTCGGGGGGTCCGCTCGTGGACCGGTTCATGATGATGGGACCGCCATGGGCAGCCATCATGACGCAGTTGTGGGGCACTTTCATCGCAAGTCACCCCCGGATAGCCCTCTCCGCTGCCTGAGGCACGGTATCCCGCGGATCTTGGGCCGAAGTTCACCCCCGAGGTGGTGCTCGGGGCGCGTATGGTACGGGGGACTGCGTGGGCCCTGTCACGTAGCCTCGGGCACAGAGCAAAGGTCGGCCATGACGGACGTCTACGTGGGGTCGGACGACTCGGCACGGAGTGACGCCGAGCTGATCCTCGACGTGCGCGGCGGGGACCTCGAGGCGTTCGGGGCCCTCTACTCCCGGCACGTCCCGGCGGCGCGCGCCGTGGCCCGCCAGTACGTGCGCTCCTCGTCCGACGCGGACGACCTCGTCTCCGAGGCGTTCCACCGGGTGCTCGAGGTGCTGCAGCACGGCGGCGGCCCCGACGCGACGTTCCGCGCCTACCTGCTGACGGTCGTCCGGCGCCTGGCGGCCGACCTCGCGCGCGGCGTGAAGCGCACCCGCCCGACGGCCGACGACGGCACGTTCGAAGCCGCGCTCGGCCTGGTGGACCCCACCGACGTCTCCACCTTCGAGGGCTTCGAGCACTCCATCGTGAAGAACGCCTACCAGGCGCTGCCCGAGCGCTGGCAGGCCGTGCTCTGGTACACGGAGATCGAGGGACGCGCGCCGGCGGAGGTGGCCCCGATCCTCGGCCTGACCCCCAACGGCGTGTCCGCGCTCGCCTACCGCGCCCGCGAGGGGCTGCGGGTGGGCTACCTGCAGGAGCACCTCACGCACGCGCCCACCGACAGCTGCCGGGTGGTGAACCCCCTGCTCGGCGCCTACGTGCGGGGCGGGCTCGCCCGGCGCGAGGTCGCGAAGGTCGACGCGCACCTCGAGACGTGCGGGGAGTGCCGGTCCCTCGTGCTCGAGCTCGGGGACATCGCGCACGGCATGCGGGCGGTCGTGGCCCCGCTGATCGTGGGGCTCGCGGGCCTCGCCGTCGTGGGAGCGCTCCCCATCGGGGGCGCGCTGGGCGGCGCCCTCGGAGGGGCAGTCGCGTCCGGGGGCGTGGGTGCAGGGAGCGCCGTGGGTGCCGGGAGCGCCAGCGGCGTCGGCGCGGTCGCGGGCACCAGCACGGCCGCGTCGAGCACCGTCGGCGCCTCCGCGGTCGGGGGCGCGAGCATCACCGGCGGCGCGGGCGTCACGGGCGGCGCCGCCGCCGGCACGACGGCGGCCACGACAGCGGCCACGACGGCGGCCACGACAGCGGCCACGACGGCGGCCACGACGGCCGGCACGACGGCCGCCGGAGCCGCCACGGCCACCGCCGCCACCGCGGGCACGACGGCCGTGGCGACGGCGGGCACGGCGGCCGCCGCGAGCGCCGCGGTCGGCACGGCGAGCGTCGCTGCCGCGGCGAGCGCGGTCGCCGTCGCGACCGTCGGGGTCGTCACGGTGCTCAACGCGCTCACCGGCGGCGACGAGCCGCCGCAGGCCGCGCCGCCGGCGCCCGTGACCGTCCAGGGCGCCCCGTGGACCCCGCCCGGGGAGCAGCCGGGCCTGGGCGCGGTGCAGCCCGCCGAGGACGACCCCGCCGAGGACGACCCCGCCGAGCCCACCGAGCCCACCGCCGACCCGACGAACCCGGTCAACCTGCTCGGCACCACGCTCTTCGCCCCGGTCGCGGACCTCACGGTCACGGCCGCCGCCGCGCCGCTCGAGCCCCGCACGGCGCAGCCCCTGGTGCTCACCGTCGGCAACGCGGGGAAGGCGACGGCGAGCGCGACGGTCGTCGAGGTCGCGCTGCCGGACGGCGTCGACCTGGCGCAGCCACAGGCGCCGGCCGGCGCCTCCCTCGGCGACGTCCTCGCCGCGGACACCCTGTCGTGCACCCCGGGGGACGCCACCGGGCGGACGGCGCGCTGCACGGTCGGCACGCTCGAGCCGGGCGCGTCCCGCGACGTCACGGTGCCGGTGCGCGCGAACGCCGGCGGCAGCTACGCGATCGGGGTCGCGGTCTGGGCCGACGGCGTGGGGCGGGAGAACATCGCCATGCCGCTCACGACCGTGCGGCCCTACGGCGCCGAGCTCACGGTGGCCACCGGCGACGCCGTCTCCGTCTCGAACCCGGGCGCGGCCTGGGTGCCCGTCGCGGTGCGGAACACCGGCGACCAGCCGGCCGCCGCCTGGTCGGTGCAGCTGGGCGTGCCCGCCGGGCTGCGGCCGATCACGACCGACGGCGACCTCGTGTGCGTGCCGGACACGACGGGCGAGCCGGGAGCCGGCGCCGTCTGGACCTGCGTGGCCCGGCCCGAGGCGGCCCCGCTGGCGCCGGGCGAGCAGCGGTCGGTCCGGATGCGGGTCGTCGCGGACGGCTCCGCCGCGCCGGGAGCGGTGACGGTCTCCGCCGCACCCCAGCTGCCGGGCTCCCCGCACACGGTGGGCGGCAACGCCGCGGTGACGGTCGCGCAGTCGTGGGCGGGCGCGGCGTCGGGGGCACACGCGGTCGCCGCCCGCTGCACCGCTGTCGGCGGTGTGGGCACGGCGTCCGCCGTCGTCGAGGGCACGTACGTCAACCTCACCGACCAGAGCCTCGCGGTGCGGCTCGACGCCGCCGGCGACACCGCCGTCGCGGCGCAGGAGGTCGCGCCCGGGGCGTCGGTCACCGTGCAGATCCCCGACGGGCTCCGGGTCCCCCGGGGCGACGCCACGTGGACGGTCGCGACGACCCTCGGCGGCGAGACGTACCGCACCAGCGTGCCTGCCGGGCCGCACGGCTCCGCGGAGTGCTACGACCCGAGCTGGGCCGTCTCGAAGTCCGCCGAGACCGTGAACGTCGACGGCCGCCTGCAGGTGCGCGGCACGCTGACCAACGTCAGCGACGAGGCGATGCGGGTCGGGATGTCGGCCGCCGGCGTCACCACCGACCAGAAGCGGCTCGCGCCGGGGGAGAGCGCCACCTTCGTCGCCGCCACGGACCGCACGTCCCTCGGCGCGGGCGCCGCCGAGTTCCAGCTGTACCGCTGGGTGGCCGACCGTGACGGCGACGAGCCCGCGCAGGGCGTGGTGCCCGCCGTCGCCCCGGCGGCGCCGTACGCGGCCGCGACGCTCGCGCCCGCCGTCGGCGGGCCCGTGACGCTCACGGCGACCGAGTGCCGGTTCGACGACTCCGCCGACACGTCGTGGCGCACCGTCACCGTCCCCGTGGACAACAGCGGGTCCACGCATGCGGTGCGGTTCGCCGTGCGGGGCGACGCCGCGGTGGTCGGGGCCGGCGCGACGGGGACGCTGACGATGTCCGTGCCGTGGGGCACGCGCAGCCTGGCGGTGACCGCCGACGGGCGCGAGCTCGCCACGGTGGACGTGCCCGGCTTCGAGAGCTGCGCCACCGTGACCTGGCCCGAGTCGATGGACGTGGCCGTCGCCACGCGGTGCGTGGACGACCGCGCCCAGGTGGTGGTCGGCGTGCGCAACGGCGACGGCGTGCCCTGGAAGGCACGCCTCGCCGGTGGCGGCGACGAGGTCACCGTCGAGCCCGGCTCCGGCGCCACGCTCACGACGGCTCCCGCGGGGCTGACGGCGGAGGCCGACCACGTCACGCTGCGGCTCTCCCGCGAGATCGAGGACCGCCCGCGGTCGGTCGAGCGGACCGTCGAGCACGGCGCCGTGTCGTGCGTCGTCGTCGACCCGCAGGCGGGGCTGGAGCCGGGCGCCGTGCAGGTGGAGAAGGAGCGGTGGCGCTCGACGTCGACCCGGGCGGTGTCGGTGGTGCTGGACAACACCGGCTCGTCGGTGCCGCAGGACTTCGCGGTGCGGGGCTCTCAGGGCGCGTCCGTCGACGTGACCGTGCCCGCCCGCCAGAGCCTGACCGTCGACGGCGGCACCGTGCGGGGGCGTGACGGCGCCACCTACACCGTGCGCGCCGGCGACTGGTCCGTCGAGCTCGGCGTCGAGCCCTTCACCGGCACCACCGGCTGGTGCGCCGACCGGCCCCGCTGGGGCGGCGGGTACCAGGTGGGCGAGATGGCGTCGTGGCGCGGCGCGAACTACCGCTACGTCGGCCGCGGTGCCCAGGAGAGCGCCCAGGGTCAGGACGCGACGGCGTCGAGCCGGGGCCACGGGTGGGGCCGGGCCTGGGAGCGGGTCGGGGACTGCGAGTACCGCTGAGCCCGTACCGCCGAGCCCTGCCGAGCCCTGCCGCGCCGGCGCGGGTCAGACGATGCCGTACAGCCGGTCCCCGGCGTCGCCGAGGCCGGGCACGATGTACTTCTGGTCGTTGAGCCGCTCGTCGACGGCGGCCACGACGATCTGGACGTCGACGCGCGAGCCGATGGCCTCCTCGAGGACCTTGAGGCCCTCGGGCGTGGCCAGCAGGCAGACGGCGGTGACGTCGCGGGCGCCGCGCTCCAGCACGTAGTCGATGGCCGCGACGAGGGTGCCGCCGGTGGCGAGCATCGGGTCGAGCAGGAAGACCTGCCGGTCGGTGAGGTCGTCGGGCAGGCGGTTCGCGTAGGTGACGGCCTCGTACGTCGACTCGTCGCGCTGCAGGCCGAGGAAGCCGACCTCCGCCGTCGGGATCATCCGCGTCATGCCCTCGAGCATCCCCAGCCCGGCGCGCAGGATCGGCACCACGATGGGGCTCGGGTCGCTGAGGCGCACGCCCGTGGTCGTGGTGACCGGGGTGCGGATCTCCTTCGGCTCCGTGCGCACGTGCCGCGTCGCCTCGTAGGCGAGCAGGGTCACGAGCTCGTCGACGAGGAGACGGAACGTCGCCGACGGGGTGTTCTCGTCGCGGAGGACGGTGAGCTTGTGGTCCACCAGCGGGTGGTCGGCGACGTGCAGGCGCATGGGCCCACCGTACCCGGGGCCCGACGGCGCAGAGGGTCCGGCGGCTAGCCTGGCGGGGTGACGTCGGACTCCGCACCCCGTGGCCTCGCGCTGCCCTGGGCGGACGGCGAGTTCCCGCCGCACACCGTCAGCCAGCGTCGTGCGGTGTGGGACGCGCTCATGGGGCTGGCGCTGCACGAGGCGTCGCATGCGCTGGCCAGCGACGACGTGCCGGTCGGCGCGCTCGTCGTCGACGCGGACGGCCGGCTCGTCGGGCTCGGTCGCAACCGCCGCGAGGAGACCGGGGACCCGACGGCCCACGCCGAGGTGCTCGCGCTCCGGCAGGCCGCCATGACCCGCGGCGAGTGGCGGCTCGAGGGCTGCACCCTCGTCGTCACGCTCGAGCCGTGCGTCATGTGCGCGGGCGCGCTCGTCGCGGCGCGCGTGCGGCGGCTCGTCCTCGGCGCGTGGGACCCGAAGGCCGGTGCCACGGGCTCCGTCTGGGACCTCGTGCGCGACCAGCGCGCCAACCACGCCGTCGAGGTGGTCGGCGGGGTGCGCGAGGACGAGTGCGGGGGAATCCTGCGAGACTTCTTCGAGTCCCGCCGCTGACGACGACGCCGTGCGGGCCGATGAGTCCCCACGACGACGGAGGTCAGCAGGGCATGGACACGACGGCACCCACGACGGCCCCGACCCTGGGCGACTACGCCCGGCACAGCGCGTACTCCGACCCCGGCCCGCACGCCGACCTGCTCCGGGCGGTCGCCCCGGAGGCCGCCGCCGTCTCCGCGGCGGCGTGCGCGACGATCGTGCACTACCGCGCCGGCAGCCCTGCGCTCGCCGACGCGCAGCGCGCCGACATCGACCAGCGGTGGCTGGCGACGATCCTCGACACCGCCGTCGCCCGCCGCCCGGGACCGCTCGACGCGCCCCGCGACCTCCCGCAGCAGGTCGCCGGCTGCTGCCGAGACCACACCCTGTTCTCCGTCGGCGTGCTGCGCTCGCACGGCGTGCCCGCCCGTTCGCGGATCGGGTTCGCGGGCTACTTCGAGCCGCCGTTCTTCCACGACCACGTGGTCGTGGAGCACTGGGACGCTGCGGCGGACCGCTGGGTGCGGTGGGACCCGGAGCTCACGCCCGACGGCTCGTGGGACTTCGACGTGCGCGACATGCCCACGGGACCCGCGTCACCGTTCCCCACCGCCGCGGAGGTGTGGCGCGCGATCCGCGCGGGCGAGGTGGACCCGGCGTCGTACGGCGTCGCGCCGGAGCTGCCGGAGCTGGGCGGGCAGGACTTCGTGCGCGGCTACGTGCTGCTCGAGCTGGCGCACCGGATGCGCGACGAGGTGCTGCTGTGGGACGTGTGGGGCGCCACGCCCGACGACGTCCCCGGCGTGGCCGAGCTCCTGGCGCAGGAGCGGCCCGAGGACGGAGCCTCGGGGCCGCGGCCCGAGGAGCTCGACGCGCTCGCCGACGAGGTCGCCGCGCTGCTGGTCGCCGCCGACGCGGGCGACGTCGCGGCGGAGGCGGCGCTCGCCCAGCGGTACACCGGGCCGTGGGCGGCCCGCGGGCTCGTGACGACGCTGTCGCCGACCGGTCGGGTCGGCATCACCGACCTCCGGGAACGCGTGACCACCTGGAGGTGAGGCCGTGCGGGGTCAGAGGGCCGCGACGCGGATCCCGAAGACGTCGCGCAGCGCGCGCCGCGCGGCGTGCCAGCCGCCCATCCCGTGCACGCCGGGGCCGGGCGGGGTCGATGCCGAGCAGAGGTACACGCCGCCGGCCACGCGGTAGGGGTTCGCGCGCAGCGTGGGGCGGGAGAACATCTGCCACATCGTCGCGGCGCCGGCGGAGATGTCCCCGCCCACGTAGTTCTGGTTGTGCTCCGCCATGACGGCGGCGGGGATCGCGCGCGCGCCGACGACGACGTCGCGGAACCCCGGCGCGAAGCGCTCGATCTGCGCGGTGACGGTCTCCCTGACGTCGACGTCGGAGCCGGCGGGCACGTGCGTGTACGCCCACAGGGGCCGCAGCTCCCCGTTCCCGGAGACGACGCGGCGCGAGGGGTCGACGACGGTCGGGTCGCTGACCAGGCACAGCGGCCGCTCGGCGTGCCGGCCGGCGGCGACCGCGTTCTCGGCCGCAGCCATCTCCGCCCGGGTGCCGCCCACGTGCACGGTGCCCGCCCGGCCGACCTCCGGGTCCGCCCAGGGCACCGGGCCGGACAGCACGAAGTCCACCTTGGCGGCCGCGTTGCCGTACCGGAATCCCTCCAGCGCGCGGCGCAGGCTCGGCGCGACGGCGGGGCCCAGCACGTCGAGCAGGGTGCGGGGCGTCGTGTCGAACAGGACGGCGCGCGCGGCGGGCAGGTCCGCCGGCGTGCGCACCCGGTGACCCGTCACGACCGTGCCGCCGTGCGCCTCGAGGTCCGTGCGCAGGGCGGCCACGATCGCGCCGGACCCGCCGCGCGGCACCGCCCAGCCGCCGTCGAACCCGGTGTCGGAACCTGGGCGCACCCCGGTGGGCTGTGCGCCCGACAGGTTCGGGGTGGCGTGCGCCAGGGCGCCCAGCAGCAGGGCGGTGCCGGCGCCGGACAGCGAGGGCAGCGGGGTGATGGTGTGCGCGGCCACACCGGTGAGCAGCGCCCCGCCGTCGCCGGAGAACCGGGCGTCCCACGCCCGGGTGCCCTGCTCGAGCAGCGCCAGGGCGAACCGGACGGCGCCCGCCCCGGCCCGCAGCGGGTCGTCCGCGTCGAGCACCCCGGGCGGCACCGACCGGCGGTCGCCCATGCCGACGGCGACCACGGCCTCCCACTGCTCGGCCAGCGGGCCGAGCAGGGAACGCCACGCGTCGCCGTCGGGGCCGAGGCCCTCGGCCGTGCGCTCCAGGTCGCGGTACGCGACAGCGGCCCGCCCGCCGGGCAGCGGCTGCGCGTAGGACACCTCGGGCGTGAGGAGCTCGACGCCGTGCGCCGGCAGGTCGAAGGCGCGGAAGAACGGCGACGCCCACGCCATCGGGTGCACCGCCGAGCACACGTCGTGCACGACGCCGGCGGGCAGGCCGGCGAACAGGTCGCCGTCGTCGCCGGGCGCGAGCGTCCGGGCACCGCCGCCGATGGTCTCGTTGGCCTCCAGGACCGTCACGTACAGCCCGGCCCGGGCGAGGGTGACGGCGGCGGCGAGCCCGTTGGGGCCCGCACCGACCACGACCGCGTCGTCCACCGCGTCCTCCTTCGCCGCCGGCGCACCGCGCCGCGCTGCCCACGTCCCGTCCGGTCAGTTTTTCACCCGCTCGGACAACTCTGTCACGGCCCGTCGCGGGGTGTGGGAGCGCTATCCTCCCTGCGCTGCCCCAACGAACAGTGTGGCGCGCGCAAAGGAGAATACATGGCCACCGGTGCCCCCGAGCAGGTCCCCGACGCCCCGCCCGGAGAGCGTCGTCGCGCCCGTATCGTCACCTGTGCCGCGGTGGCGGTGCTGCTCACCGCGGCACTGGTGCAGATCGACGCCTGGCCCGTGACGGCCTACCGGCTCTTCAGCAACGTGCGCACGGCCGATGGCGTGAGCTTGACCCTCTGGGCGGAAGGTGTTGACGGCACGCGCACCGACCTGCGACCGCCCGCCGGCGAGGTGCTCGCCACGACCACCCACCTCTACCGGCAGCTCGAGGACGCCGACCCCGCCCATGCCCGGGAGCTGGTCGACGCGTGGCTCGAGCTCGCCGGGGTGCGGCCGGCGGACGTGTCGCGGGTGGTGCTCGAGCGCACGACGTGGCGGATGGACGCCGACACCCGGGAGAGGCACGAGACGGGCCACGCCGTCGTCGCGGTGGTGACCCCGTGAGCGCGCCGGTGACGAGCACGCCGACGAGGACCACCCGCCCTGCCGTGGCGTCGTGGGTCCGTGCGCTCGACGCGCGCCTGGTCGCGCCGGGTCCGGCGTGGCGGGCGCGCTGGCTGCACGCGGGGGTCGCGGCCGTCGTCGGGCTCCGGCTGCTCACGCGGGACTGGACGCAGCTCGCCGCCCGCCCGCCCGCGCTGCGGACCCACCTCAACCTGGTGGGCTGGGTGCCCGACCTGCCGGTCGCCGTGCTCGTCGCGCTGCAGGCGGTGGGGGTCGTCGCGGCCGTGCTGGCGATCGGGCGGGTGCGCCCCCGGCTCGCCTTCGCGGTCGCCTGGGCGGCGTACGTCGTGCTGGCCGGGCTGTGGGGCAGCTCGGGGAAGTTCATGCACAACGACGTCCTCACGGTGACCGTGGCGACCGTGCTGCTGTTCTCGTCCCCGCCCGTCCGCGGCGTCCCCGCGGACGACCGGCACCTCCGGTGGGGCTGGCCGCCCCGCGCGGCGCTCGCCGTCGTCGGCGTCGTCTACCTGCTCACCGGCGTGCAGAAGCTGCGGCACAGCGGGCCGGGGTGGGCCCTGGGCGACAACATGGCGTGGGTGCTGCGGCAGGGGACGTCCCCGTTCGGGGAGGGCTTCACCCTCGCCGTCGCGAACCTGCCCGCGCTGCCCCAGCTCCTCGCCACCGGGGCCCTGTGCCTCGAGCTGCTGGCGCCGCTCCTGCTGCTCGTCGCGTGGACCAGGATCCCGTTCGCGGTCGCCGTCGCGGTGATGCACACGAGCATCTGGGCGTGCCTCGGGCTCGACTACTCGGCCTGGTTCCTCACCGTCGCGGCGGTCGCCGTGCCGGCCGGCCTGCCGTGGCGCCCGCCGTGGTCCCGGCAGCTCTGGTCCAGGCGCCGGGCGCGCGTCGCGACGAGCTGAGGGTCGGGAGATCCCTACCGCGACCTCGGGGGCGACCTGGCTGCCCGTGGGCGGCGGCGCCGCCCTAGTCTCGAGGTCATGACCAGCACGGACGTCGCCGCGGGCGGCGTGGACGCCGCCCCGGCCCTGAGCTCGCGGGCAGCGCTGCTGCGCGCGCCCGTGGATCCGGCGACCGGCCGCGCCGTCGCGCAGCTCGCCGTGGGGACGGTGTGGCTGGCGAGCGCCGGCGTGGTCGTGTGGGTGCTGGTCCTGGTGTCGTCGGTCCTCGTGCCCGTCCTCGGTCTCGGGCTGCTCGCGCTCGGTGTGACGCTGCCCGCCGCCCGCTGGTTCGCCGCCCTCGAGCGGGAGCGGCTCGCGGCCCAGACCGGCGTCGTCGTGCCGGGCCCGCCGCTCGGTGCGTCCGGGCTGCCGCGGTCGTGGGCCGCCCTCCGGGGCACGCTGCGCGACGGGCGGGCGTGGGCGGCCGCGGGGTACGCGGTCGTCGCGATGCTGGTGTCCACGGCCTTCCTCGCCGCGGTGGCGGCCCTCGTCGGCGGGGCGGTCGCGCTCGTCGTCGTGATGGCGCGCGGCGGGGTCGGCGCGGCGGGCGGCGCGCCGGGGCCGGCGTGGCCGGTCGCGCTGGTCGGCGGCGCCGTCGGGGCCGTGCTCCTGCTCTGGCTCGCGGCGGCCGCCGCCCAGGCGGGCACGTCCCTCGTCCTGGCGCTGGCGCGGGCGTGCCTCGGCCCGTCCACGGCGGACCTCGCCCGGGCCCGGGCCCGCGACGCCGAGCACGCGGCGACGGCGGCGGCCGAGCGCGCCGCCGTCCTCACCGAGACGCGGTCCCAGGCCGTCGCGGCCGCCGACGCCGAGCGCCGACGCATCGAGCGGGACCTGCACGACGGCGCCCAGCAGCGGCTCGTGGCGCTCGGGGTCGAGCTCGGCGTGGCCCGCCGGCTCGCCGAGCGTGACCCGGCCGCGTCCGCCGCGGCCCTCGAGCACGCGCACGGCGAGGTCAAGGCGACCCTCGCCGAGCTGCGCGACCTCGTGCGCGGCATCCACCCCGCCGTCCTGTCCGACCGCGGGCTCGACGCCGCGCTGTCCGCCCTGGCGGCGCGCAGCCCCGTGCCCGTCCGGGTCGAGGCGTCCCCCGACGTCGCGCGGGCCGGCTCCGCGGCGCAGGCCGCGGCGTACTTCGTCGTCGCCGAGGCGCTGACCAACGTGGCCAAGCACGCCGACGCGCGCTCCGTCCGGGTGCGCGCCGACGTCACCGACGACGGGGCGCGTCTGCGCGTCGTCGTCACCGACGACGGCCGGGGCGGCGCGGAGCCGTCGCCCGGCAGCGGCCTCGCCGGCCTGCGCGGGCGGGTCGCCGCGCTCGACGGCGTCTTCGAGCTCGACAGCCCGCCCGGCGCGGGCACCCGACTGACCGTGGAGGTGCCGTGCGCATCGTGATCGCCGAGGACTCCGTGCTCCTCCTGGACGGGCTGACGCGGCTGCTCGCCGCCGAGGGCCACACGGTGACCGGCCACCGCACCGCCGACGAGCTCGTCGCCGCCCTGTCGCGGCCCGGCGCCGCGCTGCCCGACCTGCTCGTCACCGACGTCCGGATGCCGCCGTCCCACACCGACGAGGGCCTGCGCGCCGCGCTGCACCTGCGCAGCCTGCACCCGGACCTGCCGATCCTCGTGCTGTCGCAGTACGTCGAGCAGCGCTACGCGTCCGAGCTGCTGGCCCGCGGCGCGCACGCCCTCGGGTACGTCCTCAAGGACCGGGTGGCCGACGTCGACGCGTTCCTCGACGCCGTCGACCGCGTGGCCGGCGGTGGCACCGTCATCGACCCCGAGGTGGTCACGCAGGTCATCGCCCGCAGCCGCCGCTCCGACCTCGACCACCTCACCCGTCGCGAGCGCGAGGTGATCGCGCTCATGGCCGAGGGTCGCTCCAACACCGCCATCGCGGACCGCCTCGTCGTCGGGATGCCGGCCGTCGAGAAGCACGTCACCAGCATCCTCACCAAGCTCGGGCTGCCGCCCGACGCCGACGACAACCGACGCGTGCTCGCCGTGCTGCGGTGGCTCGACGAGAACGGAGCACGACCATGAGCACCACCGGACCCACCACCGGACCCGCCCCCGTGCCCGCCCCGCAGGAGCCGCACCGCGGCCCCGTCGGGCGCGCGCTGCTCGTCATCGGCATCGTCGTCGGGCTGCTCGCCGTGGCCTGGGGCGCGCTGTTCCTCGTGGACCGGGCGGTCGCGAGCACCACCACGCAGCACGAGACGTACGCCGCGGTCGGCACGGTCGAGCTGGTCGCCGACGGCGACGTGACCGTCCGCGCCGTCGACGGTGGCAGCACCGACGGGACGGTCGAGGTCGACCGGATCGCGCGCACCGGCCTCACGAGCCCCGCCTACAGCGCCGAGGAGGGCGCCGACCGCCTCGCCGTGCGGCACGAGTGCGAGGGCCTGCGGTGGATCCCCGGCAGGTGCGCCGGCGACCTGGCCGTCACGCTGCCGGCCGGCACCACGCTCGTGGTGCGGACCTCCAACGGCGACGTCGTCGCGTCCGGCGTCGCCGGGGGAGCCGAGCTGCGGTCGAGCAACGGCGACGTCGAGGTGACGCGCGCGGGCGGCGGGCTCGACGCCGGCTCCAGCAACGGCGACGTCGTCGTCGACCGGGCCGTGGGCGACGTCGTCGCGACCACCGCGAACGGGTCGGTCGAGGTGACCGGGGTCGACGGCTCCCTCGACGCGGACACCAGCAACGGCCGGGTCGACGTCTCCGGCGTGACCGGCGACGTCCGGGCCGAGTCCAGCAACGGCGACGTCACCGTCGTCGGCGACGGCGAGCCCGTGCGGCTCACGATCGAGACCTCGAACGGCGAGCAGACCGCCGAGGGGCCCTCGGACCCGGACGCCGACCGCACCGTGGAGATCCGGTCGTCCAACGGGGACGTCGCGTACCTCGTGCGCTGAGCGCGACGGCGGTCGTCGTCGGCCGCGGACCCGCGTCAGAGCCGGTCGGCCAGCGCGACGAGCGTCTCCGTGACGCCGTCGTCCACCTTGAGGGTGGCGAGCGGGTCGCCGCGGGTCTCGCCGCGGTTGACGATCACGACCGGCTTGCCGGCCTTGGCCGCGTGCCGCACGAACCGGAGCCCGCTCATCACGGTGAGCGACGTGCCCGCCACGAGCAGCGCGTCGGCGTCGTCCACCAGCGCGTACGCGCGCTGCACCCGCTCGCGCGGCACGTTCTCCCCGAAGTAGACGATCTCGGGCTTGAGCACCCCGCCGCAGAACTCGCACGCCGCGGGCACGAAGTGGCTGGTCTGCTCGATGACGGCGTCCGCGTCCGGCGCGGTCTCGATGTCCGCGACCGTGGCACCGTCGTCGAGCACCGACTCCACGAAGCCCGGGTTGAGCGCGTCGAGCCGCTCCGCGAGGTGCGCGCGGCTGATGACGCGGCCGCACTGCAGGCAGATCACGCGGTCGTAGCGGCCGTGCAGGTCGATGACGTGCCGCGACCCGGCGTCCTCGTGCAGCAGGTCCACGTTCTGCGTGATGACGCCGCGCACCACCCCGCGCTCCTCCAGCCGCACGAGCGCGCGGTGCCCCGCGTTCGGCTCGGTGCGGTGCACCACCTGCCAGCCCACGTGGTTGCGCGCCCAGTAGTGGCGGCGGAACGCCTCGTCGGCGACGAACTGCTGGTACGTCATCGGCGCGCGCTTCGGCGAGTCCGGGCTGCGGTAGTCGGGGATGCCCGAGTCCGTCGACACGCCCGCGCCCGTCAGCGCGGTGACCGTGCGGCCGCCGAGCAGGCGGACGGCGTCGTCGATCGTGCCGTGGTGCACGACGGCGTCGGGCGGGAGCTCCCACCGCCGGTCCTGGTACGTCGGGGCGAGCGGCCGGGGCACGGGTTGCACGCCTTCGAGCGTACGACGGCGCGGCAGGAGCCACCCGCCCCGCCGAGGTAGTTCAGGTCGTGCCGAGGTAGTTCATCTCCCCGCGAGGTAGTTCTCCTCTCGCCGAGGTAGTGGTCTGGACCACTACCTCGGCGAGGTTCGAACTACCTCGCGGTCAGCTCGTCGCCGTGCTCGACGACTGGTCCGGCTGCCCCTGGCCGCCGCCGGGGCCGCCGCCCATGCCGCCGGCGGGCGCCTCGCCCGCGGCGGCCGTGCCGACCTCCTTGCCGTCGGCGGTGAGCGTGTACGTCTCGCCGCCGGTGATCTCGGGGCCGCTGTAGACCACGGACTGCGCGGTCTTCGACAGCGTGATCGTCGCGACCTCGGTGCCGTCGGCGTCCACGACCGCCACGTCCGTGCCGGCCTCGAGCGTGGCGTCGGCGGTCAGCGCCACCCATGCCTGCGCCGAGTCCTCCGTCGGGGCCTGGGCCATGCCCGAGGAACCGACGGCGAGCACCGTGCCGCCCGTGACGGTCAGGTCGCCGGCGACGTCGAGCGCGCCGTTCCCGCCGTTCGTCGGGCCCTCGACGACGACGTCGCCACCGCTGATCTCCGCGACACCGTTGGAGTCCAGGCCGTCGCCCTCCGCGTCCAGGTGCACGGTGCCGTCGGTGATCGTCACCGACGCGCCCTCCACGACCTGGTCCATCGGAGCGCCTCCGCCACCGCCCTGCGGCATCTCGCCGTCGGCCGGCGGCTCGCCGGTCGGCATCGCGCCGTCCGCCGGGGGCTCCGGCGCCTGCTGCTCGTCCGACGTCGTGTCGCCGGCCGTGTCGTCGCCGGCCGTGTCGCCGGTGGCCGTGTCGTCCTCGGCCTCCTTGACGGTGGCGTTGAGGCCGTCGTCGGTGGACGTGATGTCGGTGGTGCCGCCGGACACGGCGATGGTGGCGGCCTCGATGCCCTCCTCGGAGCCGGTGACGGTGAGCGTGCCGTCGGTGATCGCGACGTCGGTGAAGCCCTGCACTCCGTCGGACCCGGCGTCGACGGTGACGTCGCCGCCGGTGAGCGCCACGTAGCCGACGGTCGCGTCGTCGTCGGCGTCGGACTTCAGCCCGTCGCCGCCGGCGGTGACGTCGATGGTGCCGCCGCTGACGACGAGGTAGTCCTTGCCGCGAACGGCGTCGTCAGCGGCGTCGACGGCGACGCTGCCGCTCGCGATCACGAGCCCGTCCTTGCCGGTGATGCCGTCGTTCGCGTGGCCGACGACGTCGAGCGCGCCGCCACCGGAGATCGCCAGGTCCGCCGTCGAGTAGAGGGCGGCGTCGGCGGCGTTGTCGGACGTCGTGTCGGCGTACTCCTCGGCGTCCTCGAGCCGGTTGGTGGATCCGTCGGCGAGGACCACGGACACCTGGTCGGCGTCCTGCACGTCGACGGCGGCGCCGGTGGAGCTCGTGACGTCCGCGCCGTCGAGCACGAGGCGCACGACGCCGTCGGCCGACGAGTCGACCACGACCTGCCCGTCGTCGAGCGTGCCGGAGATCCGGTACGTGCCCGGCTGCGTGATCGTCACGGTCGACCCGTCGACGGTGACGCCGTCGCCGGAGGCCGACGCTGACACCGAGGCAGAGTCGCCGTCGAGCGAGACGGCGACCTCGTCGGCCGTGTCCCAGGTCTGGTCGGCGAGGGCGGCGGTCTCCTCGGAGGACAGGTTCTCGGCGAGGACGTCCTGCGCGGACCGGCCGGCGTTGTCCGTCGCGGCGATCTCGGCGGCGGTGGTGCCGGAGCCGTCCGACGCCGCGGACGTGGTGGAGCCGGCGCTGCACGCGGCGAGCGCGCCGACGGTCAGGGTGCCGGCGGCGGCGAGCGCCACGGCTCGGGTCGAGAGAGCACGGTTCCACAGGGTCTTCTTCGGGCGGGGGAGATGCATGGTTCGGGTCCTCTTCGCTGGTGGGGATCGGCGGGGCGGGGCGCGGTCAGGCGACGCCGAGCCGCTCGCGCCGCAGGCGGCGCCAGGGGTGGTCGGGCAGGTCGGGCCGCAGGGTGGCGAGCCCGGTCGCGTACTTGGAGATGCGGTCGGGGCGGTGGCCGGCGCGCCAGAGGGCGCGGTCGGCGGACGACGGCGCGGTGCCGGCCTTGGTCTCGACGACGACGAGGTCGCCGACGTCGGCGCGGGCGTGGTCCGGCACGTCGCCGGCGTCCGCGAGCTGCCACCGCAGGCCGGTGTCGAGCGTGACGCGGGCGTCGGGCACCAGCACGGTGGTGCGCCGGTAGGCGGAGCGCAGCACGGGGGCGAGCTGCGTCGACGGGGGAGCGGCGAGGCGGGCGGCGGCCAGCCGGTCGTCGACGAATTCGAGCCCCTCGCCGGCGAGCGGGGTCGCCAGCTCCCACGGGCGGCGCTCCTTGACTGTGACGCCGCGGGCCGCGCGGGTCTTGACCTCGAGGAACGTGGTGTTCCCCGTGTCGACGTACGTGCGGGTGCGCACCTTGAACCGCCGGCGACGGCGTCGCGCGGCCAGCCGGAACGTCAGGAGGTCGGCCGTGTCGTAGTACGTCGAGGCATAGGTGAACGACCGGTCGCCGTCGATCTCCAGCACGCGGGGGCCGCCGGC
>Ga0160432_100523_pt1 | contig 23371 bp, 17 predicted proteins | sample HID1971M_E0MG_FD_108250 | JGI IMG/M metagenome (GOLD analysis project Ga0160432, IMG submission 108250) | Enriched millipede-associated microbial communities from UW Madison campus, WI, USA - HID1971M_E0 MG | ecosystem: Host-associated > Arthropoda: Insects > Digestive system > Unclassified ... | reverse complement strand
TCACATTCCAATGACCGACAACCGCAACGCCGAGGTCGCCTACCTGCCCCCGGCCGTCCCGCCCACGAACCACGGCCACACGACCGCCGCGTGGACGGCGATGATCGGCATCATGCTGGGCGTGGCCGTCGGCGCCGTCGGGATGCTGCCCCCGGTCCCGGACGCGGTGGTCTGGGTCGGCGCCGTGATCGTGGCCGCCTCGCTCGTGCTCGGTCTCGTGCTGCGCAACATGGGTCTCGGCCAGCCCAAGGACGGCGTGACGCCGCGCCGGTCCTCCGCCGGCCACTGAGGTCCTTCCGGCGGCGGCTCCGACCGCCGGCCGGCGCGACCGACGGCGCGCTCCCGACGACGGGGGGCGCGCCGTCGTCGTGTCCGCTCGGGAGCTGTCTCCTGTGCCGCGGCCCCGCCGGCGGGGCCGTCTCACGGTCGGAGACGTGTCGGGGCCGTCCCGCGGACGGGCCTACGATGGCAGGCAGACGTCGGTGCGGCGTCAGGGGACGGGGAGGCAGACCATGACGGTCCTGGAGGACATCGTCGCGGGGGTCCGCGAGGACCTCGCGGTACGCCAGGCGCGGACGTCGCTCGACGAGCTCAAGGAGCGCGCGGCCCGCGTGCCGGGCGCGCTCGAGTGCTGCGGCCGGCTGCTCTCGGAGGATCGCGTCGCCGTGATCGCCGAGGTGAAGCGGTCGAGCCCCAGCAAGGGCAGCCTGGCGTCGATCTCCGACCCGGCGGCGCTGGCCGAGGAGTACGCCAGCGGCGGGGCCAGCGCGATCTCCGTGCTCACGGAGCAGCGGCGGTTCGGGGGCTCGCTCGCCGACCTGGACGCCGTCCGCGCCCGGGTGGACGTGCCGGTCCTGCGCAAGGACTTCGTCGTCACGCCGTACCAGGTGTGGGAGGCGCGGGCCCACGGGGCGGACCTCGTGCTGCTCATCGTCGCGGCCCTGGAGCAGACCGTGCTGACGTCCCTGATCGAGCGGGTGCACTCGCTCGGCATGACGGCGCTGGTCGAGGCCCACACCGAGGACGAGGTACGCCGGGCGCTCGACGCCGGGGCGCGCGTCGTCGGCGTGAACGCCCGCGACCTCAAGACGCTCGAGGTGGACCGCACGACCTTCGGGCGGCTCGCCCCGCTCATCCCCGACGACGTCGTCCGCGTCGCCGAGTCAGGCGTCCGCGGCCCGCACGACGTGCTCGACTACGCCCGGTCCGGCGCGCACGCGGTGCTCGTCGGCGAGGCGCTCGTGACCGACGGCGCCCCGCGCCGGTCGGTGGCCGACCTGGTCGCGGCCGGGCAGCACCCCGCCCTGTGGTCGGTGCGTCCGGCGGCCCAGCCGTAACCACCGCAGCACGCCCACACGACCACGGCACAACACCACACGGCACACATCCCCACGGCGTCCTGGACGGCGGGCGGCGGAGGCCCGGGCGACCGGTACCCTCGGACGGCCCCTCGTGCAGAGCGCCGAGCGGTGCCGACGAGAGACGGAGGACCCGTGCCCGACCAGCCCGTACGGGAGGCCCTGACCGAGACCCTGGCGCACCAGGTGCTCGGGCGGCTCGCGGACGTCGAAGGCCCGTACTTCGGCCAGTTCGGGGGCCGCTTCGTGCCCGAGGCCCTGATCGCCGCGCTCGACGAGCTCGAGACGGAGTACCGCAAGGCGCTCGGCGACCCGGCGTTCACGGACGAGCTGGCGCGCCTGCACCGCGAGTACACCGGGCGTCCCTCGCCGCTCACGGAGGTGCCGCGCTTCGCGGAGCACTGCGGTGGCGCGGAGGCCGGGCACCGGGTGTTCCTCAAGCGCGAGGACCTCAACCACACCGGGTCGCACAAGATCAACAACGTCCTCGGCCAGGCGCTGCTGGTCAAGCGCATGGGCAAGACGCGCGTGATCGCCGAGACGGGCGCCGGGCAGCACGGCGTGGCCACGGCGACCGCGGCCGCCCTCCTCGACCTCGAGTGCGTCGTGTACATGGGCGAGGAGGACACGCAGCGCCAGGCGCTGAACGTCGCCCGGATGCGGCTGCTCGGTGCCGAGGTGGTGCCGGTGACCATCGGCTCGCGCACCCTCAAGGACGCCATCAACGAGGCGCTCCGCGACTGGGTCGCGAACGTCGAGTCCACGCACTACCTGCTCGGCACGGTCACGGGCCCGCACCCGTTCCCGGAGATGGTGCGCGAGTTCCACCGCATCATCGGCGAGGAGGCGCGCGAGCAGATCCTCGAGCGCACCGGCCGGCTGCCGGACGCCGTCGCGGCGTGCGTGGGCGGCGGGTCGAACGCGCTCGGCATCTTCAACGCCTTCCTCGACGACCAGGGGGTGTCCCTGCACGGCTTCGAGGCCGGGGGTGAGGGCATCGAGTCCGGCCGGCACGCGGCCCGGTTCTCCGGTGGTGCCCCGGGCGTGCTCCACGGCGCCCGCTCCTACCTGCTGCAGGACGACGACGGCCAGACGCTGCCGAGCCACTCCGTCTCGGCCGGGCTGGACTACCCGAGCGTCGGGCCCGCGCACTCCTGGCTGCACGACCTGGGGCGCGCCACCTACGAGCCCGTGACGGACGACGAGGCCATGGAGGCCTTCCGCCTCCTGTGCCGCACCGAGGGGATCATCCCGGCGATCGAGTCGGCGCACGCGCTCGCCGGTGCCCTGCGCCTCGGGCGCGAGGCCGCCGAGGCCGGACGTACCGGCCAGGTGATCCTGGTGAACCTGTCGGGTCGCGGGGACAAGGACGTGGCCACCGCGGCGCGGTGGTTCGGGCTCCTCGACGAGGAACAGCCGGACGCGACGCAGGAGGGGGACCAGTGACCACGACCGACACCTCGCCCGCGACGGCACCGTCCGCGGGGTCGACCACCGGCGCGCGCCTCGACGCCCTGCGCGACGAGGGTCGCGGCGCGCTCGTCGCCTACCTGCCCGTCGGGTTCCCCGACGTCGAGCGCTCGATCGAGGCTGTCCTGGCGACCGTGGACGCGGGCGCCGACGTCGTCGAGATCGGTGTGCCGTACACCGACCCGGTGATGGACGGCCCGGTGATCCAGCGTGCCGCGGAGGCCGCGCTCGCCGCCGGGACCCGGGTCCGGGACGTGCTGCGCGTCGTCGAGGCCGTGGCCGAGCACTCCGGCGGACGCGTGCCCGCCCTCGTGATGACGTACTGGAACCCGGTGCTGCGCTACGGGGTGGACGCGTTCGCGCGCGACCTCGCCGCCGCCGGGGGCGCCGGCCTCATCACCCCCGACCTCATCCCCGACGAGGGGGCCGACTGGATCGCGGCGTCGGAGGAGCACGGCCTGGACCGCGTGTTCCTCGTCGCGCCCAGCTCGACCCCCGAGCGCCTGGCGCTCACGGCACGGGCGTCGCGCGGCTTCGTCTACGCGGCGTCGACGATGGGCGTGACCGGCACCCGCGACCAGGTGGGCGACCGGGCCGAGCAGCTCGTCGCCGACACCCGCGCGGCGGGCGCCGACCACGTGTGCGTCGGGCTCGGCGTCTCGTCCGGCGACCAGGCCGCCGAGGTGGGCCGGTTCGCCGACGGCGTCATCGTCGGCTCGGCGCTCGTGCGCCCGCTGCTGGCCGACCGTCCCTGGGCCGACCGGCTCGACGCGTTGCGGACGACCGTGGCGGACCTCGCCGACGGCGTGCGCCGCGCCCGCGGAGGGCCGGGGGAGAGCGCGTGAGCGCGACCCTGCTGGCGTCCGCGGCTGCGGTGCAGGCGGCGATCCCGAGCCCGTCGCAGCACACCTGGTACCTCGGCCCGGTGCCGGTCCGCGCCTACGCGCTGGCCATCCTGGCCGGCATCGCCGTCGCGATCTGGATCACCACCAAGCGCTGGGTCGCCCGTGGCGGGGACCCGGACGACGTCCTCGACATCGCTTTCTGGGCCGTGCCGTTCGGCATCGTCGGCGGCCGGCTCTACCACGTGATCAGCACGCCCGAGCCGTACTGGGGCCCCGGCGGCGACCCCGTGCGTGCCCTGTACGTCTGGGAGGGCGGCCTGGGGATCTGGGGTGCGGTGGCGCTCGGCGCCGTCGGCGCCTGGATCGGCTGCCGCCGCAAGGGCGTGCGCCTGAGCTCGTTCGCGGACGCGCTCGCGCCCGGGCTCCTCGTCGCGCAAGCGGTGGGGCGCCTGGGCAACTGGTTCAACCAGGAGCTGTTCGGAGCACCCACGACGCTGCCCTGGGGCCTCGAGGTCTCCCCGGGGGTGATCGAGCAGCTCAACGCGGACACCGGCACGACGTTCGCGGCGGGCACCCTCTTCCACCCCACGTTCCTGTACGAGCTGCTCTGGAACCTCGGGGCGGCCGCACTTCTGGTCTGGCTCGACCGCCGGTACAGGCTCGGTCATGGGCGGGTATTCTGGGCCTACGTCGCGCTCTACACTCTGGGCAGGGTGTGGATCGAGATGCTCCGCATCGACACCGCCGAGCACGTGCTCGGGCTGCGTCTGAACGTGTGGACGTCGATCGTCGTGGGCCTGGGTGCCCTCGTCGCCTTCGTCCTCATCGGCAGGCGCCACCCGGAGCGTGAGGACGGGGTGGAGCTGCCCGGCCGCGGTCGCGACCGGCAGCAGGAGGACCGTCGGTCCGGCGAGGACCGGGACGACGTCGAGCAGGACACCGATCCTGACACCGAGCTTGACACCATGAGCACCGCGCACGCCGGGGCCGCCGCAGGCGCCTCCGGCCGGGACGACCGCCGCGACAGCGGCGGCGGACCGCACCGTGCGGACGCGGACGTCTCCGGACCCGACCAGGGACCGGCCGACCGCGCCTGAGGCGATTCCGACCGGGGCACCACCCGGTCGGGGCAGCCTATGTATCCGACGGGCCGACGACGTCCCGACCACCTTTGAGCATGACGCGCCCGCGTGCGGGCGTGCAGGAGGACGGTGTTGATGACCACGCCGCAGCATCGGGTCGCGCGGCCCTCGGCCCAGGGCCTCTACGACCCCGCGTCCGAGCACGACGCGTGCGGTGTCGCGTTCGTCGCGACCCTGCGCGGGACGCCCGGCCGCGACATCGTGGACGCGGGCCTGACCGCCCTGTTGAACCTCGACCACCGCGGAGCGGTCGGCGCGGAGGAGAACAGCGGGGACGGGGCCGGGATCCTCACGCAGATCCCGGACGCCTTCGTCCGTGACGTCGTCGCCGCCGAGCTCCCGCCCGCCGGCCACTACGCGATCGGCATGGCGTTCCTGCCGCAGGACCGTGCGGAGGCCGACGCGGCCGCCCGCCGGTTCGAGGCGATCGCCGCCGAGGAGAAGCTCGACGTCCTCGCCTGGCGCGACGTGCCGGTCACGGCCGACCTGGTCGGCCCGACGGCGCGCGCCTCGATGCCCCTGTTCCGGCAGGTCGTCGTGGCGGCCCCGTCGCGCGAGCTGTCGGGGCTCGAGCTCGACCGGCGCACCTACCGGCTGCGCAAGCGCGCGCAGAACGAGCTCGACCTGTTCCTCGCCTCGCTGTCGAGCCGCACGCTCACGTACAAGGGCATGCTCACGACGGCGCAGCTCGAGCCGTTCTTCCCGGACCTGAGCGACCCGCGCTACGCGTCGGAGATCGCGCTGGTCCACTCCCGGTTCTCCACGAACACGTTCCCGTCGTGGCCGCTCGCGCAGCCGTTCCGGCTCGTGGCGCACAACGGCGAGATCAACACCGTGCGGGGCAACCGCAACTGGATGGCGGCCCGCGAGAGCACCATGGCCAGCGAGGTGCTCGGGGACCTGTCGCCGCTGCTGCCGGTGTGCACGGAGGGGTCGAGCGACTCGGCCAGCTTCGACGAGGTGCTGGAGCTGCTGCACCTGTCCGGCCGCTCGCTGCCGCACGCCGTGCTGATGATGGTCCCGGAGGCGTGGGAGAACCACGCCGAGATGGACCCGGCCCGGCGCGCCTTCTACCAGTACCACGCGAACCTCATGGAGCCGTGGGACGGGCCCGCCTGCCTCACGTTCACCGACGGCACCCTCATCGGCGCCGTCCTCGACCGCAACGGCCTGCGGCCGGGCCGCTACTGGGTCACGGAGGACGGCCTCGTCGTGCTCGCGTCGGAGGCCGGCGTCCTGGACCTCGACCCCGCGACGATCGTGCGCAAGGGGCGCCTCGAGCCGGGGCGCATGTTCCTGGTCGACACCGAGCAGGGCCGGATCGTGGAGGACGACGAGCTCAAGTCGCAGCTCGCCGCCCAGCGGCCGTACGGCGAGTGGATCGCCGGCAACACGATCACGCTGGACTCGCTGCCCGAGCGCGAGCACGTCGCGCACTCGCCCGCGTCCGTCCAGCGGCGGCAGCGTGCCTTCGGGTACACCACCGAGGAGCTGAAGATCCTCCTCACGCCGATGGCCGACACGGCCGCGGAGGCGCTCGGGGCCATGGGCTCGGACACGCCGATCGCCGTCCTGTCGAGCCGGCCGCGGCTGCTGTTCGACTACTTCACGCAGATGTTCGCCCAGGTGACGAACCCGCCGCTGGACTCCATCCGCGAGCAGCTCGTCACGGCGATCGACAGCACGATCGGCCCGGAGCCGAACCTCCTCGAGGAGGTCGCGAGCCACGCCCGCAAGCTCGACCTGCCGTTCCCGGTGCTCGACAACGACGAGCTCGCCAAGATCGTGCGCATCGACCGCGACCCGCGGCTGGAGGGCGAGTTCCGCGCGGGCATCGTGCGCGGCCTCTACGAGGTGTCCGGCGGCGGCAAGGCGCTGCAGGCCCGGCTGGAGGAGATCTTCGCCCAGGTCGACGCGGACATCGCGGCGGGCGTGACGCACGTCGTGCTGTCCGACCGCGACTCCGACTCGGAGCTTGCGCCGATCCCGTCGCTGCTGCTGACCAGCGCCGTGCACCACCACCTCCTGCGGCAGGGCACGCGCACCCGGATCTCGCTGGTGGTCGAGGCCGGCGACGTGCGCGAGGTGCACCACGTCGCGCTCCTCATCGGGTACGGCGCCGCCGCGGTGAACCCGTACCTCGCCATGGAGACGGTGGAGGACCTCGCGCTGCGCGGTTACCTCGCCGTCACGCCGGAGGCGGCCGTCGCCAACCTCATCACCGCGCTCGGCAAGGGCGTGCTCAAGGTGATGAGCAAGATGGGCATCTCGACGATCATGTCCTACCGCGGCGCGCAGATCTTCGAGGCCGTCGGGCTCTCGCACGAGCTGGTCGAGGACTACTTCACCGGCACGACGAGCCGCCTGGCGGGCATCGGCCTGGACGTCATCGCGGCCGAGGTCGCGGCACGGCACGCGGAGGCGTACCCGGCGTCGGGCAACCACGCCGCGCACCAGCGGCTGACCAGCGGCGGCGAGTACCAGTGGCGCCGGGACGGGGAGGAGCACCTCTTCGACCCCGAGACCGTCTTCCGGCTGCAGCACGCCACCCGCACGGGGCGGATGGACATCTTCCGCCAGTACACGCGGCGCGTGGACGAGCAGTCCCGCCGGCTCATGACGCTGCGCGGCCTGCTGCGCTTCACCCCGGACCGCGAGCCGGTCCCGATCGACGAGGTCGAGTCGGTCGCCGACATCGTCAAGCGGTTCAACACCGGCGCGATGTCGTACGGGTCGATCTCCGCGGAGGCGCACGAGACCCTCGCGATCGCCATGAACCGTCTCGGCGGCCGGTCCAACACCGGCGAGGGCGGCGAGGACCCGGAGCGCCTGTACGACCCGGAGCGCCGCTCGCGGGTCAAGCAGATCGCGTCGGGGAGGTTCGGCGTGACGAGCGAGTACCTCACGAACGCCGACGACATCCAGATCAAGCTCGCCCAGGGCGCCAAGCCGGGCGAGGGCGGCCAGCTGCCCGGGCCCAAGGTGTACCCGTGGGTCGCCAAGACCCGGCACTCGACGCCCGGCGTGGGGCTCATCTCGCCGCCGCCGCACCACGACATCTACTCGATCGAGGACCTGGCGCAGCTCATCCACGACGTCAAGAACGCCAACCCGGCCGCGCGCGTGCACGTCAAGCTCGTCTCCGAGTTCGGCGTCGGCACCGTCGCGACGGGCGTGTCCAAGGCGCACGCGGACGTCGTGCTCATCTCGGGGCACGACGGCGGCACGGGCGCGAGCCCGCTGACGTCGCTCAAGCACGCGGGCACGCCGTGGGAGATCGGTCTCGCCGAGACCCAGCAGACGCTCGTGCTCAACAACCTGCGCGACCGCATCGTCGTGCAGGTGGACGGGCAGATGAAGACCGGTCGCGACGTCGTCGTGGCGGCGCTGCTCGGGGCCGAGGAGTTCGGCTTCGCCACGGCGCCGATGGTCGTCTCGGGCTGCGTCATGATGCGCGTCTGCCACCTGGACACCTGCCCGGTGGGCGTGGCCACCCAGAACCCGGAGCTGCGCAAGCGGTTCACGGGCAAGCCGGAGTTCGTCGTGAACTTCTTCGAGTTCATCGCGCAGGAGGTGCGCGAGCACCTCGCCTCGCTCGGCTTCCGCTCGATCGAGGAGGCCGTCGGGCACGTCGAGGCGCTCGACACACGCAAGGCCGTCGACCACTGGAAGGCGCAGGGTCTCGACCTCGCGCCGGTGCTCGCCGCGCCCGAGGCGGTGCCGGGCACCACGCTGCACCAGGTGGCCACCCAGGACCACGGCCTGGCCAAGGCACTGGACAACCAGCTGATCGAGAAGGCGCGCCCCGCGCTCGAGGACGCGCTCCCCGTGCGGATCGAGGCGCCGGTGCGCAACGTCAACCGGACCGTCGGCACCATGCTCGGTCACGAGGTGACCAAGCGGTACCGGGGTGCCGGGCTGCCCGACGACACGATCGACGTGACCCTCACGGGCTCCGCCGGCCAGTCCCTGGGCGCGTTCCTGCCGCGCGGTGTCACGCTGCGCCTGTACGGCGACGCCAACGACTACGTCGGCAAGGGCCTGTCGGGCGGCCGGATCGTGGTGCGCCCCGACCGGTCGGCGGTGCTCGAGGGCGCCGCGAACGTCGTGGCGGGCAACGTCATCGGCTACGGCGCGACGTCGGGCGAGATCCTGCTCCGGGGGCGCGTGGGCGAGCGGTTCGCCGTGCGCAACTCCGGCGCGACGCTGGTGACCGAGGGCGTGGGCGACCACGGCTGCGAGTACATGACCGGCGGGACGGTGCTGGTGCTCGGCCCCACGGGCCGCAACTTCGGCGCCGGGATGTCGGGCGGCGTCGCGTACGTGCTCAACCTGCGCGACGTCGCGATGAACATCCAGGCGGTGAAGAGCGGCGAGCTCGAGGTGGGGTCGCTGGACGACGCCGACTGGGACCGCGTGCGCGGCCTGCTGGAACGGCACCTGGCGGAGACCGGCTCGCCCGTGGCGGCCGAGCTCCTCGAGGACGACGGCGCGCGGGCCCGCTTCTCGCGCGTCCTGCCCGCGGGCTGGGCCCGCGTGCGTGCCGCGCTGGCCGACGCCGAGGCGGCAGGGAAGACGCTGGGCGAGGGCGACGACTTCGACCCGGCGATGTGGGAGCAGATCATGGAGGTGGCGCGTGGCTGACCCCCGCGGATTCCTGAAGGTGCGGGAGCGCGAGCTCCCGCCGAACCGCCCCGTCGAGGTGCGGCTGCGTGACTGGAAGGACACGCACGCCCATCGCGAGGAGGGCCAGCCGTTCCTCAAGGAGCAGGCGGGCCGCTGCATGGACTGCGGCATCCCGTTCTGCCACCAGGGATGCCCGCTCGGGAACCTCATCCCCGAGTGGAACGACCTGGTGTGGCGCGACCAGTGGGCCGACGCGATCGAGCGCCTGCACGCGACCAACAACTTCCCGGAGTTCACCGGGCGCGTCTGCCCGGCACCGTGCGAGACGAGCTGCGTGCTGGGCATCAACCAGCCCGCGGTGACGATCAAGAACGTCGAGGTCTCGATCATCGACGAGGCGTTCGAGCGGGGGTTGGTGACGCCGCAGGTGCCCCAGCGGCTCACGGGCTCGACCGTGGCCGTCGTCGGCTCGGGCCCGGCGGGCCTGGCCGCCGCCCAGCAGCTCACGCGCGCCGGCCACACGGTCGTCGTGTACGAGCGCGACGACGCGATCGGTGGGCTGCTGCGCTACGGCATCCCGGACTTCAAGCTCGAGAAGCTGCACATCGACCGTCGTCTCGAGCAGATGGAGGCCGAGGGCACCCGCTTCCGCCCGGGCGTCGCCATCGGCCGGGACATCACCTGGGACGCGCTGCGCCGCCGGTTCGACGCCGTGGTCCTGGCCACCGGCGCCACCGTGCCGCGCGAGCTCGCGATGCCGGGGCGCGACCTCGGGGGCGTGCACTTCGCGATGGACTTCCTGACCCCGGCGAACAAGGCCGCCACGGGGAGCCCCGTCGAGGGCGCGCCGTCGGCCGCGGGCAAGCACGTCGTGATCATCGGCGGCGGCGACACCGGCTCGGACTGCCTCGGCACGTCGTTGCGGCAGGGCGCGGCCAGCGTCACCACCCTGGCGATCGGCAAGAAGCCGCCGCTCGAGCGGTCGGCGAGCCAGCCGTGGCCGACCGACCCGATCGTCTTCGAGGTCTCGACGTCCCACGAGGAGGGCGGGGAGCGCAGCTACCTGGCCTCGACGGTAGAGTTCGTGGGCGGCGAGGACGGGAACGTCCGGGCCCTCAAGGTCGCCGAGACCGAGTACCTGCCGGACGGCCGGCGGGTGCCCAAGGAGGGCACCGAGCGGGAGATCCCGGCGGACCTGGTCCTCATCGCCATGGGGTTCACCGGCCCGGAGACCGACGAGCTGGTGGCCCAGACCGGCGCGGAGCTCACGACGCGCGGGCTGGTGCGGCGCGGCGACGACTACGCCACCAGCCTGCCCGGCGTGTACGCGACGGGTGACGCGGGCCGCGGGCAGTCGCTGATCGTCTGGGCGATCGCCGAGGGCCGCGCGACGGCGGCCGCCGTGGACGCCTACCTGCAGGGCAGCTCCGAGCTGCCCGCGCCGGTCGGCCCGCGGACGGTCGCGCTGCGAGGATAAGAAGAACAACGACGAAGCAGTACCCGGGGCCGTTCGGGCACCCGGGCGCCGCCCCGGCTCGCGCCGGGGCGGATCGACGACGAGGCTGGAGACATGCGCAGAGCGAAGATCGTGTGCACCATCGGACCCGCGACGGCGTCCCCGACCAAGCTCCGTGAGCTGGTCGACGCGGGCATGGACGTGGCCCGGATCAACCGGAGCCACGGGGAGCAGGCGGAGCACGAGGCCGTCTACCACGGTGTCCGAGAGGCGGCGAAGGAGTCCGGCCGCAACGTCGCAGTCCTCGTCGACCTCCAGGGCCCGAAGATCCGGCTCGGCCGGTTCGCGGGCGACCAGAAGCACTACCTCAACGAGGGTGACACGTTCACCATCACCACCGAGGACGTGGAGGGCACCAAGGAGCTCGTCTCGACGACCCACAAGGGTCTGGCGGGCGACGCCCGCGTCGGCGACCCGCTCCTCATCGACGACGGCAAGGTGCGCGTGCGCGTCACCGCCGTCGAGGGCCCGCGCGTCGTCACGACCGTCGAGGTCGCCGGCCCGGTCTCGAACAACAAGGGCATCAACCTCCCCGGCGTCGCGGTCTCCGTGCCGGCGCTGTCGGAGAAGGACACCGACGACCTGCGCTGGGCGCTGCGCATGGGCGCGGACATCATCGCGCTGTCGTTCGTGCGGTCCGCCAAGGACTACGACGACGTCGCGGCGATCATGGCGGAGGAGGGCCGCACGGTCCCCGTCGTCGCCAAGATCGAGAAGCCGCAGGCGGTGGAGAACCTGGAGGAGGTCGTCGCGGCCTTCGACGGCTTCATGGTGGCGCGCGGCGACCTCGCCGTGGAGATGCCGCTGGAGCAGGTCCCGCTGGTGCAGAAGCGCATCGTCGAGCTGGCCCGCCGCAACGCGAAGCCCGTCATCGTCGCCACGCAGGTGCTGGAGTCGATGACCACCAGCCCGACGCCGACGCGCGCCGAGGCCTCCGACTGCGCCAACGCGGTGCTCGACGGCGCCGACGCGGTCATGCTCTCGGGCGAGACCAGCGTGGGCGACTACCCGATCATCACGGTCCAGACGATGGCCCGGATCATCGAGGCGACCGAGGAGATGGGTCGCGAGCGCATCGCCCCCCTGGGCTCCTCCCCGCACACCCGCGGCGGCGTCATCACCCGTGCGGCCGCCGAGATCGGCGAGACGCTCGGCGTGAAGTACCTCGTGACGTTCACGCAGTCGGGCGACTCGGCCAAGCGCATGTCGCGCCTGCGCTCGGGCATCCCGCTGCTGGCCTTCACGCCCGAGGAGAGCGTGCGCAACGTCCTCGCGCTCACCTGGGGCACCACCACCTACCAGGTGCCGAAGGTCGACAGCGTCGACGCGATGGTCGGCCAGGTGGACTCCACGCTGCGCGCCAACGGTCTCGCCGAGCCCGGCGACCGCGTCGTGATCGTCTCCGGCGCCCCGGTGGGCGTTCCCGGTACGACCAACTCGATCCTCGTGCACCAGGTCGGCAGCCACTCCGACGTCTGATCGCACCCTGCGCGAGGCGGTTCCGCCTCGCGCCGGCACGCCGGGGGCGTGCGGCAGGTCTTGCCTGCCGCACGCCCCCGGCGTCGTCGTACCCGGCGTTCCAGGGCGGGGCCTAGCGGCTCACGAGCCGCCAGCCGTCGGCCCGGAACGCCTCGGGCGAGACCTCCCCGTCGAGCAGGAGGGCGCCCGGCGCGCGGGCGACGACGTCGTCGACCAGGACGCCGCGCCCCAGGTACGACGGGTCGGTCACGACGCGCCAGCGCAGCTCCAGGTCGCCCGGCGGCAGCTGTGCCCGGGCCTGCGCCCAGCGGCGCGTGCCGGAGCCGGACGCGGTGCCGTCGGGATGCTCGACCGGGCCGCGGTCGCGCACCGTGAACGGCAGCGGCGCCCAGGTCGCCCCGCCGTCGGCGGAGGTCTCCAGGTGGAGCAGGTCGGTCTCCTCGGTGTCGAGGTAGAGGTCGAACGCCAGACGGCCCCCGGTCGCGGGTACGTCGAGCGAGGTGGTGAGCGTCGACGTCGTGGCGTCCTCGTCGCCGGAGAACCAGGCGTCCACGCCGCGCCGGGGCCCGACCTCCTGGGCGTGGGCGAGGCCGCGGGCCCACTCCCGCCGGGCCGGGTTGATGCTGCCCGAGTCGCGCGAGGGGTGCACCCGGTTGGTCAGCAGGATCGCGAACGAGTGCGTGTCGAAGTCGAGGACGATCGACGTCCCCGTGTACCCGGTGTGCCCGGCCGTCCGCGGCCCGGACATCGCGTCCATGTACCACCGCTGGTCGAGCTCGAAGCCGAGCCCGTGGGCGTCCCCGGGGAACGCCGCGTTGAAGTCGGTCACCATGAGCCGCACCGACGCGGGCGACAGGATGCGGGCCGTGCCGTACCGCCCGCCGTTGAGCAGGGTCTGGGACAGGACGGCCAGGTCCCCGGCCGTGGAGAACACGCCGGCGTGCCCGGCGACCCCGCCCAGGGACCAGGCGTTCTCGTCGTGCACCTCGCCCCGGACGACGCCGCGCGGCGGGCTGGCCTGGTACTCCGTCGCCGCCGTACGTTCCACGGCGGTCGGGTGGTACCCGGTGTCGGTCATCCCGAGCGGGCCGGTGATCCGGTCGGCCACGACCTGGTCGAGCGGCTCGCCCCGCAGCCTCTCGACGAGCACGCCGAGACTGATGAGGTTGAGGTCGCTGTACAGGTAGCGCGTCCCCGGAGGCGCGTCGAGGGGCTGTGCCATGACGGCCGCGATCCGGGACTCGCGGTCCGGGTACGCGCTCCACAGGGGCAGCCAGGCGACGAACCCGGAGGTGTGGGTGAGCAGCTGCCGCACGGTGACCTGCTCCTTGCCGCCGGCGGCGAACTCGGGCAGGTAGGTGGCGAGCGGCTCGTCCAGCCCGACCCGTCCCTCCTGGACCAGCTGGACGACCGCGATCGACGTGAACAGCTTCGACACCGACGCGAGGTCGAAGATCGTGTCCTCGCGCATCGGCACGCGTCGGGCGTCGGGCAGGGGCGCGCCCCCGTCGCCGTAGGCGACGGCCCAGCCGCTCGCGTCGGTGCGCACCACCTTGCCCTCGTGTCCCATGAGCCCCACGGCGCCGGGGTAGAGGGGGTACGTCGCGGTCCCGACGGGCTGCTCGTGCGCGCGGACCAGCGCGACCGCGGCCTCGATCGGAGCCGGGTCCAGCCCGACGTCGGCCGGGGCGGCCGCGGCGAGCGTGGTCGACGGCGGCATGAACCGCACCGCGGGTCCGCCGTCGCCGGCCGCGGCGGACGCGCCGTGGACGACGGGGACCAGGACCACGAGCAGCCCGGTCACCAGCCCGGCCGCGAGCCCGGTCGTGACGGCTGCACGGCCGCGACGGGGCGCGCCCGGGCGGCTCATGACCGCGGCCCGCGGTAGATCAGGTACTGCCGGCGGCGCCGGTCGAAGTCCGCCAGCTCGTCGTGCCACGCGCCGACGACGTCGTCCGTGGTGGCCCCGGCGTCGATCTGCTGCCGCAGGCGCGGCGAGCCGGTGAGCTTGTCGATCCAGAAGGGCCGTGCGGGGTCCCACGCGTCTTCGCGCCAGGCGAACTCGGGGTAGATCGCTGCCGCGGCCACGAGCATCGCGACCCCGGTGCGCACCGGGTCGAACCGTGCCGGGTCGTCGACGGTGACCTGGACGCCGCCGCACACCGTGCCGGCGTGCTTGTTGAACGTCGGGTTGAAGTAGGCCTCGCGGAACCGGACGCCGGGCAGGCCCGCCTCGGTGAGCGCGGCCGCCCACCGGTGGTCGAGGAACGGCGCCCCGATGAGCTCGAAGGGGCGGGTGGTGCCGCGGCCCTCGGACAGGTTCGTGCCCTCGAACATGCAGGTCCCGGGGTAGGCGAGGGCCGTGTCCGGGGTCGGCATGTTGGGGCTGGGCATGACGAAGTCGAGACCGGTGCCCCCGAACGTGACGTCGCGGCGCCAGCCGGCGACCTCGACGACGTCGAGCCGGCCGAGCCGCGCCCCGGTGACGTCCGGCAGGAACTCGCCGTCGAAGAACCGGGCGAGCTCCCCGACGGTCATGCCGTGCGCCTGCACGATCTCCTTGGCGCCGACGCCCGAGGTGTACCCGGCCGTCATCATCGGCCCGCGCGCCGTGCCGCCCACCGGGTTGGGTCGGTCGAGGACGACGAAGCGGGAGCCCGTCGCGACGGCGGCCTGCATCGCCGTCCACATCGTCCAGATGTACGTGTAGAAGCGGGCGCCGACGTCCTGGATGTCGAAGACGACGGTCTCCACCTCCGCGGCCCGGAACATCTCGGTCATCTTCGCGACGCCGGCCCCGTAGGCGTCGTAGACGGTCAGCCCGGTGCGCTCGTCGACGAAGGTGCCCTCCGAGCCGCCGGCCTGGGCCGTCCCACGGAAGCCGTGCTCGGGTCCGAAGACGCCGACGAGGTCGACCGCGCCGGACTCGTGCATCTCGTCGACGACGTTGCGCAGGCTGCGCAGCACGCCGGTGGGGTTGGTGATCACGCCGACCCGCTCGCCGGCGAGGGCCGACCAGCCGTCGGCATGCGCCCGGTCGGCGCCGGGGACGACCGGGCGGGAGGGGATCCCGGCGGCCGCCGGGGCCGCCGCGCGTGGTGCCGCCTGCGCGGCGAGCGCCGTGAACGGGACGCTCGCCGCGCCCAGGAGGGTGCCGGTCAGCAGCCGGCGCCGGTCGAACCCGGGGCCCCGCGGTTCCCGGGGTGCCCGTGGGTCGACGGGTCCTGCGGCGGGGTGGTCGTTGCGCATCGTCAGGCGGTCCTTCCTGCCTCGTGCTGCCGCAGGACGGGGCACCGGCCGCGTCGTCGCGGACCGTGGGCGGGCCGGTCGTCCTGCCAGGGGCGTCGGCGGCGTGGCCGTCGCGGTGGGGTCGTCGCACCCTCGCCTCGTTGCGGGGGAGCGTCGACGCCGGACACGTGCGTGTGGTCAAGGTTTGCCCCGAGAGGGCTTGCCCCTGAAAGTTACCGACACCGCAGGACGGCGGCAAGGGATCGTGCCTGGGGGTTTCAGGTCGCGCGAGCGTCGACCGGACGTATGGGTGCCCCGGGTGGGATTCGAACCGAGCGGTTCCCAAAGACACGAGACGACCCGGACGGACGAAAAGCGGGCCTGACCTGCACCGGAATCTTCACCCTGTAGACACACGTAGACCCGCGCGTACTCTGCTTGTGACACGGCTTGTGACACGACGGGGGCAATCATGGCGGGGCGTAGCGGTTTCGGGCAGGTCACCAAGCTCCCGAGCGGACGATACCGCGCGCGGTACACCGTGCCCGGTGCCCGACAGAAGTGGGTGAACGCGCCCAAGACGTTCGAGAAGAAGAAGACGGCCGAGACGTGGCTGGCCCGCCAGCGCACCCAGATTGAAGACGGCGCCGTCCGCCCCGAGACGGTGGCGACGAGGACGACGCTCGGGGAGTACGCCGAGCAGTGGATCAAGACCCGTCGCAGCGCCAAGGGTGGCCCGCTGCGGCCGACGACGACGCGCACCTATCGGACCTACCTGAGCAAGCACATCGTGCCGACCCTGGGGCACCTGGCGCTTCCTGCGGTCACCCGCGACGTCATCCGCGCCTGGTACGCGGACCTGCCCGACGAGACCCCCACGGGCAACGCGCGCGTGTACGCCTTCCTCAAGTCCGTCTGTGCGACCGCCGTTGAGGATGGGCTGATGCCTGCCCAGCCGTGCGCCATCCGTGGCGGGTCGCAGAGCAAGCCGAAGACCAAGGTCACCGTGGCGACCCCGGCTCAGGTCGTGGCGCTCGCGGATGCCATGCCCGAGCACCTGCGGTTGGCGATCCTCCTGGGCGCGTGGTGCTCACTGCGCAACGGCGAGGTGCTGGAACTCCGACGTCGGGACGTCACCCCCGAGACCATCACCGTGGAGCGGGGCGTGACGTTCGTCGACAAGAAGGCCATCGTCGGCCCGCCGAAGACGGACGCCGGGGTCCGCACCGTCGCGGTGCCCCCGCACATCGGCAAGGAGATCTCCGAGCACCTGAAGAAGTGGGTGAACGCCGACGCCGACGCGCTCCTGTTCGTCAGGGCACCGGGGGACCGGACCAACCTGCACACCAACACGTTCGGGTACTTCACCAAGCAGGCGGTCAAGCGGACGGACCTGCCCGCAACTTTCAGGTTCCATCACCTGCGCCACTCGGGGCTCACTCTCGCGGCTCGCACGGGTGCCACCGTGGCCGAGCTGCAGGCCCGAGCGGGGCACTCGACTCCGCACATGGCCCTCAGATACCAGCACGCCGCATCGGAGCGGGACCGCGCCCTGGCGGATGCGCTGTCGGCGCTGGCAGAGGGCAGCGACGTCATCTAGTACGACGTCTCCTAGTTCGTGCAGAAGGTCAACGTCAAGAGGTCCGTCCCGACTTTCTTCTTGTGCACAGCCCTGGTCTCGCATCGTTGCAGGTCAGCGGGCATGGCAGTGGAGAGACACAGCCCGACGTTGCACTTGCGCACACCCGCGTCCACACATGGTCCACAGACATATCGGGTGCATCCACAGATTCGTCCACACCTGCGTCCACAGCGGACGTTGCACTCTGGCGCGAGGCCAGGAAGAGTCCGCAGTGTCAGTAAACGCGGTTAACGTCGCGGCAGGTGGCCAGCAGGCCACATGAGAAGACGGTGGCCCCGTCCGCAATCTTGGCGGATGAGGGACGGGACCACCGGTGAGTGCCCCCATAGGAGGCGGTTCCATGGAACCACATATCCCGGTGTACCTGTCACCGGTTGAGGCCGCGGTTCACGTCGGTGTGTCGCGGCGCACGATCGATCGCGCTATCGCGGACGGGCAGCTCCCTGCCTACCGCGCGGGCTCCCGAGTGGTGCGCATCCGCGTCACCGACCTCGAGGGTTGGCTGCGACCGATCGAGGCAGCTTGATCACCCGGCAGGTGTACGTCGTCGACGTCTCGACGCCCAGAGACGGCTTCGTGGACGAGCGACGTGCCCATGTCCAGATCGACGACCTCCTGCGTGTCGCCAGTCGCGGCTCAGCCGTCCGGCTCGTCGTCGGCAACGTGCCGCCCATGTTCGGAGCCTCCGAGCTGATGCGGCCCGCCCCCTACTGGGTCCAGCTCGTCACCGACCATGCCGTTCAGATCGAGGGCGAGGTTCGCGCCGTCCACGCCTGGACCGCAGCGCTCGAGGGGAGGGCGGCATGACGACGCCCGACTACTTCGACGCCTCCGCATACGACGAGCCGGTTCCCGGTTCCCCACCCCCTATGCGGGAACCGGGAACCGCGCTCTACGTCGACATCGCCAGCCTGCTCGACGGCACCATGCCTGAGCCGCCCAAGCCGGGAAGCCTCACCCGCGACGACGGGAACAAGATCTTCTACCGGGGACAGTTCAACCACATCATCGGTGACCCCGAGAGCGGCAAAACGTGGCTCTGTCTAGCAGCAGCAGCGGAGGCGCTGAGCGAGGGCGGCACCGCGCTCGTTATCGACATCGACCACAACGGCCCCGCGTCGACGACCACGCGCCTGCTCATGCTCGGCGCACCGGAGACGGCCCTGAGCAACCTCGAGCGCTTCCGGTACGTGGAGCCCGAGGACACCGCCCACCTGCTGAACGTCGTGCAGGACGTCGCCAACTGGAAGCCCCGCGTCGTCGTGCTCGACAGCATCGGGGAACTACTGCCCATGTTCGGGGCCTCGTCCAACAGCCCCGACGACTTCACGCGCATTCACCAGCTCGTCATCAAGCCGCTTGCGCGTACTGGTGCCGCCGTCCTCGGTATCGACCACCTGGCGAAGAACGAGGCGTCACGGGCGATGGGCGCGACCGGGACCGCTGCGAAGAACCGTGCGGTCGGTGGAGTCTCCGTCCGCGTCACCGTGGGCGAAGACAGGTTCGTCCCGGGACATGGGGGCTCGGCGTTCGTCCGCGTCGTCAAGGACCGTCACGGCGGTCTGCGGCAGCACTGCCCGACCGGAGACAAGGAGCCGCTGGCGGGAACGTTCCGGCTGTACGGCGACGACCACGACAGGCGATGGAAGCTCACGGCCCCACTCGAGGGTGAGCGCGTCCCGGACGAGGTCGCACCACTGGCCGACGTCGCGGCGATCGGTGCTCTCGATCCGCCGGCGACCACTGCCGAAGACGCGCGTCAACGGCTCGGCTGGCGCAAGGCCCGTGCCGTCGCGGCGCTTCGTGAGTTCCGTCGCGCGACCCCGGTTCCCGGTTCCCACACACAGGGTCGGGAACCGGGAACCGGAACCTGCACCTCCTGCAACGAGCCCATCGACCCCACCGCTGGCACCGTCCACCCCCTCTGCGAGGTGGCGGCATGAACCCGGAGACAGACATGACCACTGACCACGAGGCCGAGGTTCGGGCCAAGACCAAGCAGCGCCACAACCTGCGGGACCGCCTGCTCCGGCTCAGCACCCGCATGGGGAAGATGGACGTGGAGAGCATCGCCGCGATGCACGCCCACCTTGACGCCTTCCGTGACGAGCAGCGTGCCCGTCGTGAGGCTGGCAAGGAGGTGCGGGGATGAGCGACGTCCAGACCACCGACGAACCACTGATCCCCCAGTCCGAGGTCTCCCGCATCATGGGTGACCGCGTCCTGCGCGAGCGAGCCAAGTGGACGGCCGAGGTCGAGAGGTGGAAGGCCCACGCCCGCAAGCACGAGGCGAGGAACAAAGCCAACCACCGCAGGCTCATGCGCATTGACGACATCCTCGCCGAGATGGATGACGAGTGACCTGGCGAGCCTGCACTATCTGCGGCGAACCGAGCGCCGAGAGCAGGTGTGAAGAGCATCGGTATATCGAGCCGAAGCAAGCAACATCGGCAAGAGGATATGACGCTGCATGGAAGCGGCTTTCTATTCGTGCTCGTCGCTTGTCTCCGGTATGCGAGGACTGCGGCACGTCCGAAGACCTTACTGTGGACCACCTGCCTATCGCGTGGGAAAGGCGAGCAGCGGGCAAGCCTATTCGCCTTCAAGATGTGGCGGTTGTTTGTCGAGCGGACAACGCTAGGCGCGGTAAGGCGAGACCCACGGGGGTAGACCCTCGAGCCGGGTCGAGTCGACCCCGTGGTCAGGCCGAGAGCCAAAAACTCTTCCGGTCACAGAGAGGCGGTGAAGCATGAGGGCAGGCCCCAAGAAGGCGGTGACCGCCGATCCCCTGGACTTCTCCCACCTGGGACCCGTGGGTTGGAAGCGAGTCGACCAGTTCGCGCGGGAGTATCTGCTCGTGCCAAAGGGAGAAGGTTCCAAGACCCCGTTTCGACTCCGCAAGTGGCAGCTCGAGGTAGTGCGGGGTCTGTATCCCATGCGTGGGCAGCGTCCTCGTCAGGGCTTGCTTTCGATGCCCCGTGCGAATGGCAAAACGGCCCTGGCCGCGGTGCTCGGCGTGTACGGGCTTTTCGCTGACGAGGTCGAGTCTGCTCAGGTTCTCGTCGTCGCCAGCGACGAGCGCCAGGCGGGCCACGTCTTCAAGGCCGCTCAGCGCATGGTCGAGCTGAACCCGATCCTCGCGGAGCAGGTGCAGTTCTATCAGGACCGCATGGTCGTGCCGAACACGAACAGCGAGTTCCGCACCCTGCCGGCGACGGTGGATGCACTCCAGGGATTCGACCCGTCGCTACAGATCATCGACGAGCTGCATGTCGTCACCGAGGACGTCTGGAACGCCGTGACGTCCGCAGCGGGCAAGCGGCGTACATCCCTGGCCCTGGCCATCTCCACGCCCGCAGACAGCCCCGAGAGCGTCATGTGGCCCCTGGTCGAGTACGGGCGAACGGGTGAGGACCCCTCGTTCTACTTCAAGGAGTACGCGGCTCCCGAGGGTTGCGCGCTGGACGACGTCAAGGCGTGGAAGATCGCCAACCCCGCGCTCGGTGATTTCAAGTTCATCGACGCGATGAAGGCGACGATGCGCACGACTCGTGAGCCCGCGTTCCGGCGCTACCAGCTCGGGCAGTGGGTCGGTCAGGCCGAGTCGTGGCTCCCGTGGGGCCAGTGGGACACCTGCGCCGACCCCGGCCGCGAGGTCCGCGACAAGGAGCGCGTCGTCCTGGCGTTCGACGGTTCCGCGTCCGGCGACTCGACGGCCCTCGTGGGCTGCACCGTGGGCGAGGACCCGCACGTCTTCGTCGTGGACGTCTGGGAGAACCCGGGCGACCGTGGCTGGCGCGTCCCGCGTGAGCAGGTCGATACGGCCGTCGTCTCCGCCTTCGAGAAGTTCGACGTCGTCGAGCTGGCGGCCGACCCGTGGGGCTGGCGTACCGAAATCGAGTCGTGGTCCAAGAAGTTCGGAGAGCGGCGCGTTGTCGAGTACAACACCGCCTATGCCGGACGCATGGCCCCGGCGACTGACCGGCTCTATCAGGCAACCGCTACCGAGGCCATGACGCATGACGGCGATTCTCGAATGGCCGCGCACGTTGCCAACTGCAAGGCGAAGTCGACTTCCCAGGGCGACCTCGTGACCAAGGATAAGCGCGGTTCATCTCGCAAGATTGACGCCGCGGTCGCCGCTATCGTTGCATTCGATAGGGCCGCATTCCATTCCAACAAGACTACTCGCAAGCGCGCTGTCTCTTTCCGATAGGAGCACTACATGCCTGATGTCATGAAGGATCTTCACGACAAGCTCGACACCACCGCCCCGACCCTGTCGCGGCTCGACCAGTATTGGAACGGTGAGCAGCCCGCCGCGTTCCTTTCTGCGGCCTCGCGTGAGGCGCTGGGCGACAAGTTCCGGCTCATGTCGGTCAACTTCCCCCGGCTCGCGGTCGAGGCCCTGTCCGAGCGGCTGCGGGTGACCGGCTTCCGCATCGACGGGCCGGACTCCGACCCGGACGCCGCACTGTGGCAGGTGTGGCGACGCAACCGCATGGAGGACGCCGCCGCTCAGGCGCACACCGACGCCCTGGTCTACGGCCGGTCGTTCGTCATCGTGTGGGCGGGCGCGAACGGTCAGCCCCTCGTCACCGTCGAGAGCCCGCGACAGGTGGCCGTCCTGCGCGACCCTGCCACCCGTGAGGTGACGGCTGCGCTCAAGCGGTGGCACGCGGACGGACGCGGACACGCGGTGCTCTACGGCCCCGACCGGATCACCCGCTACGTCTCCCAGGCCCGCGTCACCGACGGCGGTTCACTGCCGTCGACGGGCTGGGACGCCGTGAGCGAGATTCCGAACCCGCTGGGCATCGTGCCCGTGGTGCCCATCGTCAACCGTGGCCGTCTGCTCGAGGTCGACGGCGTCTCGCATATGGACGACGTGCTCGACCTGTCCGACGCGCTCAACAAGATCGTCCTGGACATGCTCACGACCTCGGAGCACTACGCCCGCCCGCGGCGTTGGGCTTCGGGATTGGAGGTCGTCGAGGACGACGAGGGCAACCCCGTGAAGCCGTTCTCGGTGGCGCTGGACGACGTGTGGCAGTCGGAGGACCCGGCTACCAAGTTCGGGGAGTTCAAGGCAGCCGGGCTCGACGGATACACCGACGCCGCCGCGCTCCTGACGCAGCAGATCGGCGCGGTCACCGGACTCCCGCCTCACTATCTGGGGCTGAACGGCGACCAGCCCCCGAGCGCCGACGCGATCCGGTCGGCTGAGGCGTCCCTGGTGTCCCGCGCCTACGCGCTGCACCGGTCCCTCGGAACCGCTTGGGCCGACGTCGCCCGCCTCGTCGTGGCCGTGCGCGACGGTTCCGACCCGATGGCGCTGGACGTCGAGACCGTGTGGGCCAACCCCGAGACCCGGACGCTGGCACAGTCCGCCGACGCCGCCGCCAAGCTCGCCGGCATCGGCGTGCCCTTGCCCGTCGTCCTGGCCGACCAGCTCGGCTACACGCCCGCCCAGGTGGACCGGGTGCGCCAGGCGATCCGCTCGACCGCGCTCGACTCCGCCGCCGTCGACCTCGGGGAGCTGACCGCGTGACGTTCCGCGACCACCTGACCAAGCTGAGCGCCGCGACCGAGGCGAAAGTACTCGCCATCTTCGCGGCGTTCAGCGAGGGCAGCCTGAGCTACGACGAGGCCGTGGCGGGGATCGCGGCCGTCGTCGTGAAGGGCAACGCGCGCGCCGTGGCCCTGGCAGACCTGGCCCTGGCCGCGAACCTCATGACGGCCCTCAGGAAGCCCGTGGCGACCCTGGGGCTATCCGTGGACCCCGGCGAGTCCACGCGGCTGCACAAGGCCGCTGGGACGCTCCTGGCGCTCGAGGCTGTCACCCCCGAGCGCGTGGCCCGGCTGGGCCGCGCCGAGCCCCTGCAAGCCGGTCAGCGCGCGTTCTCCACGGCCGTAGGACACCACCCGGAGATCACCGGATGGGTACGCACCGTGTCCGGCTCGGCGTGCGAGCTGTGCCGCAAGTGGGCGGCGGGCGGACACGTCTATGCCGCCGACATGGAGATGTTTCACCACACCGGGTGCTCGTGCACCCAGACCATCGT
>Ga0160432_100515_pt1 | contig 24041 bp, 24 predicted proteins | sample HID1971M_E0MG_FD_108250 | JGI IMG/M metagenome (GOLD analysis project Ga0160432, IMG submission 108250) | Enriched millipede-associated microbial communities from UW Madison campus, WI, USA - HID1971M_E0 MG | ecosystem: Host-associated > Arthropoda: Insects > Digestive system > Unclassified ... | reverse complement strand
GTCGTCGTCCCACAGCGGGCACGGGTCGATGAGGCCCTGGCCCGGGACCAGGCACCACGGCTCGGACCACGGGCCGCGCGGGTCGGCCGCGGTGAGGACGAAGATCCCGTGGTCCGGGTCGGGGTAGACGATCCAGAACAGGCCGTCGTGGTGACGCAGGCTGGGCGCCCACACCCCGGAGCCGTGGCGGGGGAGCGCGTAGTGCCCCGCGGGAGGGACGGCGGGCAGCGCGTTCGCCACGTGCTCCCAGGACACGAGGTCGCGCGAGTGCAGCACGGGCAGCCCGGGGGCGCGGTTGAAGCTGGATGCGATGAGCCAGTAGTCGTCCCCGACGCGCACCGCGTCGGGGTCCGGCCAGTCCGCGTCGAGGACCGGGTTGCTGTAGTGGGTCATGGTCGCCTTCCGTCACGTCGCTGGGACAGTCGGCGAGAAACCGTGAGAAACCGGTTCCCGCCGTGCTGTGCCCAGCCTAGCAACCGGTTTCCGCCGGAGGGAACGCCCGAGCCCGACGGAGCGGCCCGCGGGTGACCCTCAGCCGGCCAGCACGTGCGACACGAAGAGCGCCACCGCCCCGACGAAGGAGACGGCGCCCACGGCGAGCGCGAGCCTCTGCAGGCCGCGGTTCCCGGCCCCGGAACGGAGCCGGACGAGCGCCCAGACCACCGCGGCGCCGGCCACCAGCGGGACCACGAAGAGCGCCAGCGAGGCGACCGCCAGCACGACCAGCCAGACGTCGGCGGCGGGCGTGGCGGCCGGCGCCACGGGGGTCGCGGCGGCGGGGGGCGACGGGGTCGAGGCGGCGGCGATGGCGTCCACCGGGCCCAGCTCGTCGAGCACGCGGCGGGCGCCGGCGTCGTCCGAGCCGTGCAGCGCGAGGGACTCGGCCGCGTGCTCGCGCACCGCGGCGAGCGTCTCGGCGCGCTCGCGCGGCTCGCTCGCGGCGAGCGCGCGCTCGAGGTCGGCGAGGTACGCCTCGACGACAGGGGGGAACGCGGGGGTGGTGGTCATCACTGCTCCAGGGTCGTGCGGACGTCGGCGGTGAACCGGGACCAGGTGGCGGTGAACGTCTCGAGCGCCGCCTGCCCCTCGGTCGTGAGCTCGTAGTACCGGCGCGGCGGGCCCATCGGCGACGCGATCTGCGTCGTCGTGACCCAGCCCTGCTGGCGCAGTCGCGAGAGCAGCGGGTACAGGGTGCCCTCGCTGGTCAGCAGGGTGCTCGTGGCGCCGAGGCGCTCGGCGAGCTCGAGGCCGTACGCCGGCCCCGACCGCAGGCAGGCCAGGACGCAGTACTCCACGACCCCTTTGCGGAGCTGGGTGAGGACCACGTCGGAGCTCGGTACCATGCGCCACAAGATAGCAGTCTCTTGCGTCGCAAGGTAGTGGTTTCGGACCCGACGGCCGCGTCCCGTCAGCCTGCCGCCGTGCGCACCAGAGCGGCGAGCTTCTCCTCGAACGCGGGGGTCCAGGCCAGCACGGCAAAGGAGGTCGGCCAGAAGTCGCCGTCGTCGAGGTGCGCCGCGGGGTCGAAGCCGACCGTCGCGTAGCGGGTCCCGAACTTCGCGGCGGGCTGCACGAACACCACCATCTTGCCGGCGGCGTCCGCGAAGCCCGGCATGCCGTAGTACGTCTTGGGCACGAGTTCGGGAGCGACCTCCGTGACGACCCGGTACAGCCCCTCGGCGATGTCCCGGTCGGTGCCCTCGAGCGGCTCGATCGCGTCGCGCACCGCCTTCTCGCCCGCGGCACGGTTCCTGCCGGCCTTCTCCTGCTCGCGCAGCTCCTTGGCGCGCTGCTTCACTGCCGCGCGCTCGTCGGCGCTCAGACCCTCGGACGTGGCCATGACGTTCCTCCCGGCTGGTGGTGCGGCGCCGTCGTGCGCCGCTCAGCACCAGGCTAGGGAGGGCGCTCGCCGCGGCGCTTCTTCGTTCCTGACCGGTACGGAACCCCTGAGCGGTGCAGAACCTGGGTCCGCGCACGACGACGCCCCGTCGCCCGGGGAGGCGACGGGGCGTCGTGCGGCGGGCCGGCGTCGGCGACAGGCCCGCACCGGGGTGTCAAGGCCCGGTGTGCTGCGTCCTAGTGGTGCCGGCCGAGGTGCGGCAGCACGTGGCGCGCGTACCGCTCGCCGACCGTCCGGGCCGTGTCGCGCGGGTCGTCGGCCCAGATCTCCTCGTTGAAGATCTCGGTCTCGACGTCCCCGGCGTAGCCCGCCTCGGCGACCCAGCGCGAGATCGTCGGGAAGTCGACGTACCCGTCGCCCACGTGGCCGCGCGAGTTGAGCGGGTCGGCGGCGAGCGGCAGGTTCCAGTCGCAGACCTGGTAGCCCGCGATGCGGCCCTCGGCCCCGGCCCGCGCGATCGAGGACCGCAGCTGCGGGTCCCACCACACGTGGTAGGTGTCGACGACGACGCCCACGGTCTCGGGCGCGAACGGCGCCGCGAGGTCGAGCGCCTGCCCGAGGGTCGAGATCACCGCGCGGTCGGCGGCGAACATGGGGTGCAGCGCCTCCAGCACGATCCGCACGTCGTGCTCGGCCGCGAACGGCGCGAGCTCGGCGATCCGGTCGGCCACGCGGGCGCGGGCGGCGACGACGTCGCGGTCGCCCGGCCCGGCGTCGGGGCGCGGGCCCCGGCCGGGCTCGCTGAGGGCGGGCAGGCCGCCGACGACGAACACCAGCTCGCGGGTGCCGACCCCCGCGGTCTCCTCGATGGCGCGCTTGTTGTCGTCGAGCGCCGCGGCGATGCCCGCCTCGTCCGCGGCCGTGAGGAACCCGCCGCGGCACAGCGACGAGACGCGCAGGCCGGCGTCCGACACGATGCGCGCCGCCTTCTCCGCGCCGTGCTCCTGCACCTGGTGGCGCCACAGGCCGACGGCACCGAGACCCGCGGCCGCCGCGGCGTCGACCGCCTCGGCGAGCGTGGCGTGCTTGACGGTGGCGGTGTTAAGGGAGCAGCGGCTCAGGTCCGCCGTCCCGGTCATGCGGTCACCCCGTTCGTCACCAGCAGGGCGTCCAGGCGGCGGGCGGCCAGCGCCGGGTCGAGGAGCATGCCGCAGCCGTCGGCGAGACGAGCCAGCTCCACGAGGTGCGCCAGCGAGCGGCCCGACTGCAGGCCGCCCACGAGCTGGAACCCGGCCTGGAAGCCGTTCAACCAGGACAGGAACGCCACGCCCGTCTTGTAGTAGTAGGTCGGCGCCGCGAAGATGTGCCGGCCCAGCTTCTCGGTCGAGGCGAGGATCGCGTGCCCCCGCGCCGCACCGTCCGGGTCGCCCGACTCCCCGGCGTCGAACGCCTGCAGCGCCGTGGACGCCGCCGGGTAGATCGCGGCGAAGATGCCGAGCAGGGCGTCGGAGCGCCCCTGCTCGTCGCCGGCGATCAGCTCCGGGTAGTTGAAGTCGTCGCCGGTGTACAGGCGCACGGGCGAGCCGTCGAGACTGGCTAGCGCCCGGCGCAGCCCGATCTCGTGCTGCGCGTCGAGCAGCGACACCTTGACGCCGTCGACCTTGTCCTGGTGGGCCCTGATGAGGTCGAGGAACGTGGCGGTCGCGGACGCCACGTCGTCGGACCCCCAGTAGCCCGCCAGGGCCGGGTCGAACATCGTGCCCAGCCAGTGCAGGACGACGGGCCTGTCGGCCTCGGCCAGCACGGCGTCGTAGACGCGGGCGTAGTCCTCGGGAGAGCGGGCCACCTTCGCCAGCGCGCGCGAGGCCATGACGATGACCTGCGCCCCGGCGTCCTGCACCACGTGCACCTGCTCGCGGTAGGCGTCGGTCACCGCGGCGAGGCCCGCCTCGCCGGGCTCGACCGTCGCGGGGTCGAGGTGGTCGGTGCCCGCCCCGCACGCGATGCGCGCGCCGACGGACGCGGCCTCGGCCGACGACCGGCGCACCAGCTCCTGCGTCGCGGCCCAGTCCAGGCCCATCCCGCGCTGGGCGGTGTCCATGGCGTCGGCGACGCCGAGACCGAAGCGCCAGATCTCGTGCCGGTAGGCGAGCGTCGCGTCCCAGTCGACGACGGCGGGCGCGCCCGGCACGTTCTCGGCGCCGACCTGCGGCACGACGTGCGCGGCCGCGAACGCGACGCGCGACGTGATGGGCGCGGCCGGGGCGTGCCACGGGCCCGGCGCGTTGAGCTCGCGCACCTCCGTGCCGGTGGCGCGGCCTGCGGCGTCGAACCGGGGGAGGCGCACGGTGACGCCGCTGGGCGCCAGCTCCGGCGCGAGCGCGGGGTTGAGGGTCGGCGTCGTCACAGGGTGATCTCCGGGACGTCGAGGCGGCGGCCCTCGGCCGACGACTGCAGCCCCAGCTCGGCGAGCTGCACGCCGCGGGCGGCGGACAGCAGGTCGAAGCGGTGCGGGCGCCCGGCGACGACGTCGCGCAGGAACTCCTCCCACTGCAGCTTGAAGCCGTTGTCGAGGTCGGCGTTCGCGGGCACCTCGAGCCACTGGTCGCGGAACGGCTCCGTGACGGGCAGGTCCGGGTTCCACACGGGCTTGGGGGTGTGGGCGCGCTGCTGCGCGACGCACTTGCGCAGGCCCGCCACGGCCGAGCCGTGGGTGCCGTCGATCTGGAACTCCACGAGCTCGTCGCGGTACACGCGCACGGCCCAGGAGGAGTTGATCTGCGCCACGACCGGGTCGCCGCCCGGCGTCTCGATCTCGAAGATGCCGTACGCGGCGTCGTCGGCGGTGGCGGCGTACTCCTTGCCCTGCTCGTCCCAGCGGGTCGGGATGTGGGTGGTGGTCTGCGCGTTGACGGTCTTGACCGCGCCGAGGATGCCCTCGAGGACGTAGTTCCAGTGGCAGAACATGTCCGTGGTCATGCCGCCGCCGTCCTCCTTGCGGTAGTTCCACGACGGGCGCTGGGCGGCCTGGTGCTCGCCCTCGAACACCCAGTAGCCGAACTCGCCGCGCAGCGACAGGATGCGGCCGAAGAACCCCTCGTCCACGAGGCGGCGCAGCTTGACCAGGCCCGGCAGGTACAGCTTGTCGTGCACGACGCCGGCGGTGACGCCGGTCTCCTCGCGCAGGCGGGCGAGCTCGACGGCCTCGGCCAGCGTCTCGGCGGTCGGCTTCTCCGTGTAGACGTGCTTGCCGGCCTGCATCGCCTTGGTGAGCGTCTTGGCGCGCAGCGACGTCATCGAGGCGTCGAACACGATGTCCGTGGCCGGGTCGGCGACGATCCCGTCGAGGTCGGTCGTGTACTCGGTGACCCCGTGCTTCGCGGCCAGCTCGGCGAGCTTGGACTCGTTGCGGCCCACCAGCACGGGCTCCACCTGCACGCGGGTCCCGTCGGCCAGCTCGACGCCGCCCTGCTCGCGGATCGGCAGGATCGAGCGCACGAGGTGCTGGCGGTAGCCCATGCGGCCCGTGACGCCGTTCATCGCGATGCGCAGCGTGCGCGGGGGTGTGGTGCTCACTCGGGACTCCTTCGTCGGTGCGTCTCGGCGGTGGCGGCGACGCGTGCGGAATGCGCTTTCCACCCAAGTTAGGCGCTGCCGACGCCACCGTCAAGCAGAAGGCCCCGGACGCTCGGCGCGCGGCGGGTGAGATCGGGGCCGGTTGACACTGCAGGAGCCAACCTGTTTCCTATAGGAAACACGATTCCACGATCGACGGAGATCTCCTTGCGCACTGCGGACACCTGGCCCATCGCCGCCAACATGCTGTCCTTCGGCTCCACCGCGGCCGACGGCACCCCGAACGTCGACGCCCCCGCCGAGTCCTGGCGCGGCCAGCTCCAGCAGGTCGCGGACCTGGGGTTCACGGACGTCGACCCCACCGACGCGTGGCTGTCGATCGGGGAGATGACCGACGCCCGGTTCGCCGAGCTGCTCGTCGTCCTCAAGGAGGTCGGGCTCACCGTGCCGTCCGTGTCGACGACGCGCCGCAGCGTCGTCGACGCCGCCCGCGGCGAGGACTACCTGCGGTTCGGCCACACGATCATCGACCGCGCGCCGGCGCTCGGCGCCGAGGTCGTGAACTTCGGCTTCATGCAGGCGCTCACGCCGGCCCAGGAGAAGGCGCTGTGGTTCTGGCTGGCCGAGGGGCACCACGACGACCTCGCCGACGCCGCGAACCGCGACCTCGCCGTGCGGCGGATCCGTGAGCTCGCCGACCACGCGGCCGAGGTGGGGATCCAGGTCAGCCTCGAGATGTACGAGGACACCTACATCGGCACGCCGGACCTCGCCGTGCGCTTCCTCGAGGACGTGGACCGCGACAACGTGGGGCTCAACCCCGACCTCGGCAACCTCGTGCGGCTGCACCGCGAGATCGAGGACATCCCGACGATGTTCGAGAAGGTGCTGCCGCACACGAACTTCTGGCACATCAAGAACTACACGCGCGACGTGGACCTGGCGACGGGCGCCTACGCGACCCACCCGACCCCGCTGGTGCAGGGCGTCGTCAACTACCGCGTGATGATCCGGCGGGCGCTCGAGCTCGGGTTCGAGGGCGTGTTCGTCTGCGAGCACTACGGGTCGGACAGCCTCGGCGTCGCGGCGCTCAACCGGGAGTACATCCGCGGCGTGCTGCGCTCCGCCGGGCGCTGAGCAGGCCCCTCCGGCGCCCCGCGCCGCCCCACCCGTCACCGCACGAGCAAAGGTGCTGCCCCCATGACGTACGTCCACAACCGTCCCGAGGACTTCGCCCGCGAGGCGCTCAGCGGCCTCGTCAAGGCCCACCCCGGCGTGCTGCGCCGCGTGCCCGGCGGCGTCGCCCGCGCCGAGGGCACGCGCCCCGGCAAGGTCGCCGTCGTCGTCGGCGGCGGCTCCGGCCACTACCCGGCGTTCGCCGGGCTCGTGGGCGAGGGCGTGGCCGACGCCGCCGTGTGCGGCGAGGTCTTCGCCTCCCCGTCCACGCGCCAGGTGCTCGACGTGTGCCGGGCCGCCGACGCCGGCGCGGGCATCTGGCTGTCCTTCGGCAACTACGCCGGGGACGTCCTCAACTTCGGCGCCGCGGCGAGCCGGCTGCGCGCGCAGGGCGTCGAGGTGGCCGTACGCCTCGTCACCGACGACGTGGCCTCCGCCCCCGCCGACCGCGCCGGCGAGCGCCGCGGCGTCGCGGGCGACCTCGTGGTCTTCAAGGTCGCGGGCGCGGCCGCGGAGTCCGGCGCGGACCTGGCCGAGGTCGACCGGCTCGCGGGGCTGGCCAACGAGCGCACCCGTTCCTTCGGCGTCGCCTTCGACGGCTGCACGCTGCCCGGCGCCGACGCGCCGCTGTTCAGCCTCCCGGAGGGGACGGCCGGCTGGGGCCTCGGGATCCACGGCGAGCCCGGCATCGGCGAGGAGGCGGTGCCGCCGGCCGCGGACCTGGCCGCCGAGCTCGTCGACCGTGTGCTCGCCGACCGGCCCGACGACGCCGACGGCCGCGCCGCCGTCCTCCTCAACGGGCTCGGCACGGTCAAGTACGAGGAGCTGTTCGTGCTCTGGGACCGGGTGCACGACCTGCTGACGGAGCGCGGCGTGACGCTGGTGGCGCCGCTCGTCGGCGAGTACGTCACGAGCCTCGACATGGCGGGCTGCTCGCTCACCGTGGCGTGGCTCGACGACGAGCTCGAGCCGCTGTGGCTCGCGCCCGCCACGACGCCCGCCTTCCGGCACGGGGGCTGGCGTGCCGCCCCGGTGGAGGCCGCGCCCGACGTCGTCACCGAGCCGGAGCCGCCGCTCGTCGTCGCGTCGTCGGCCGAGGGCGCCGAGGCGGCCCGCCTGGTGGTGCGCGCGCTGCACCGCGCGCAGCAGGTCCTGCACGACGCGGAGGACGAGCTCGGCGCGCTCGACGCGATCGCCGGCGACGGCGACCACGGGCGCGGCATGTGCCGTGGCGTCGACGCCGCGGTCGAGGCCGCCGACGAGGCGCTCGCCGCCGGGGCGGACGCCCCGTCCGTGCTGCGGCGCGCCGCGGAGCGCTGGGCCGACCGCGCGGGCGGCACGTCGGGGGCCCTGTGGGGCGTCGGGCTGCTCGCGCTCGCCGACCGGCTGCCCGGCGACGAGGTGCTGACTGGCGCCCACGTCGTCGACGGCGTGCGCGCCGCGCGCGACGAGGTCTGCGCGGTGGGCGGGGCCCGGGCGGGCGACAAGACGCTCGTCGACGCCCTCGACCCCGCCGTCGAGGCCTTGGCCGCGGCGCACGGGAACGGCGCGGCGGCGCCCGAGGCGTGGCAGTCCGCCGTGCGTGCCGCCCGGGACGGCGCGGACCGCACCAAGGACATCACGGCACGCCGCGGTCGCTCGCGCGTGCTGGGGGACAAGAGCCTCGGGGTCGCCGACCCGGGGGCGACGTCGCTCGCGCTCCTCCTCGCGGAGGTCGGGGACGCGCTCGGCGTCAGCACGGACGACGTGGAGGTGGCGGCACGATGACGACGACGCAGGGACCGGCCCAGGAAACGGCCCGCGAGACCACGCAGCAGACGCTTCGGGTCGCGATCGGCTCGGACGACGCCGGGTTCGACTACAAGGAGCTGCTCAAGGCCGACCTCGAGGCCGACGACCGCGTGGTCTCCGTGACCGACGTCGGCGTCGGGGGCGACGAGCACACGCCGTACCCCTACGTGGGTGCGGCCGCCGCGCGCCTCGTCGCCGAGGGGAAGGCCGACCGCGCGCTCCTCGTGTGCGGCACGGGACTCGGCGTCGCGATCGCCGCCAACAAGGTGCCCGGCGTCCGCGCCGTCACCGCCCACGACTCGTTCTCGGTCGAGCGCGCGGTGCTGTCCAACGACGCCCAGGTGCTGTGCTTCGGCCAGCGTGTCGTGGGCATCGAGCTCGCCCGCCGGCTGCTGCGCGAGTGGCTGGGGTACCGGTTCGACCCCACGTCGGCGTCCGCGCCCAAGGTCGCGGCGATCGGCGAGGTCGAGGCCGACGCCGGCACCGGGGCCGTCGGCGAGCCCGCCGGGTCCTGCGGATGACGCGCCGCCCGCTCGTCGCGGTCTCGTTGAAGGCATACCTCGGGGCCGCGGACACCGAGCGCTGGCTCGCCGCGGTCCGCGACGCCGCCCCCGCGGCCGACGTGGACCTCGCCGTGCTCCCCGCGTTCCCCCTGCTGCCCGCGGCCGCGCGGCTGCTCGCGGGGTCCGGGGTGGCCTGGGGCGCGCAGGACGTGGCCCCGGCCGCGCACGGCGCCCAGACCGGCGAGGTCACGGCGGACCTGCTCGCCGAGCTGGGCTGCACGATCGCCGTCGTGGGCCACGCCGAGCGGCGCGCGACGTTCCACGAGGACGACGACGTCGTGCGGGCCAAGGTCGCGCGCCTCGCCGAGGCGGAGCTCACCCCGCTGCTGTGCGTCGGCGAGCGCGAGCAGGTCTCCCCCCGGGAGGCGGCCGAGGTCGCGACGGCGCAGCTCGAGAGCGCGCTGCGGGGCTCCGACCCGCGCGAGGTCGTCGTGGGCTACGAGCCCGTCTGGGCGATCGGCGCCCCGCGGCCGGCGCCCGCCGAGCACGTCGTGACGGTCGCGCACGCGCTGCGCGAGCGGCTCGACGCGCTCGGCGTCGACGGCAGGGTGCTCTACGGCGGGGCGGCCGGTCCCGGCACGCTCACCGCCCTCGCGGGCGCCGTCGACGGCGTGTTCCTGGGGCGTTTCGCCCACGACGTCGCCGCCCTGCGCGACGTGCTCGACGAGGCCGCGGCCGCGCGACCTGCGGGTTCGGCCGCACGGCCGTGACCGCCACAGACTGGACCACGAGAGAGGAAGCAACGATGGTCACCAGCATCAGCAGCGTCGCCGTGATCGGCGCCGGCTACATGGGAGGCGGCATCGCGCAGTCGCTCGCGCTCGCGGGCCTGCCCGTCACGATCGCCGACGTCTCCGCCGAGGCGACGGAGGCCGCCTTCGCGCGCCTGCTCGCCGAGGCGCAGGAGTTCGAGGACGCCGGCCTGTACGACACGGGCGCGACCGAGGCGATCCGCGCCAACCTGCGCACGGCGCCCTCCATCGAGGAGGCCGTGGCCGACGTCGACTTCGTCGAGGAGGTCGTCTTCGAGTCGGTCGAGGTCAAGCACGACGTGCTGGGCCGCATCTCGGCCGCGGCCCGCGAGGACGCCGTCATCGGCTCGAACACCTCGACCATCCCGGCCCGCGTGCTCGCGACCGCGGTGAAGAACCCCGAGCGGTTCCTCACCGTGCACTTCTCGAACCCGGCCCCGTTCATCCCGGGCGTCGAGCTCGTGCTGGGGGAGCGCACCGACGAGGCCGTCGTGCCCGTGGTCAAGGAGCTGCTCGCGAAGGCCGACCGGGAGGCCGCGATCGTCGCCGACGTGCCCGGCTTCGTCCTCAACCGCCTGCAGTACGTGCTGCTCAAGGAGGCGATGTCGATCGCCGAGGAGGGCATCGCGTCCCCCGAGGACATCGACACCGTCGTGCGCACGACGTTCGGCTTCCGCCTGGGCTTCTTCGGTCCGTTCGCCATCGCCGACCAGGCCGGGCTCGACGTGTACGCCGGCGGCTTCCGGACGTTCGAGGAGGCGTTCGGCGAGCGGCTCAGCACGCCCGCGCTCATCCAGGACGCCGTCGCCGGCGACCGCCGGGGCGTGAAGAACGGCAAGGGCCTGCTCAAGGACTACACGCCCGAGCAGGTCAAGGCGCTGGTCGCCCACCGCAACAAGGCGTACAGCGAGATGGGTCGCCTCGTCCGCTCGCTCGGGCCCTCGCCGGCCTGACCGCTCCACCTCCCGCGGCGCGACCCCGTCCGGGTCGCGCCGCGCCCCGCGCACGGCTCGTCGTCGAGCCGTGCCCCCGCACGAGACACAGGAGTCCTCGAACGTGACACAGGTCAACGAGCCCGCCCTCGTCAGGAAGGTCACGCTGCGGCTGCTGCCGCTGCTGGTGGCCCTCTACACGGTGGCCTACATCGACCGCTCCGCCGTCGGTTTCGCGCAGCTCAGCATGGGCGCGGACGTCGGTATCGGCGACGCGGCGTTCGGCCTCGGCGCCGGGCTGTTCTTCATCGCGTACTTCCTGTTCGAGGTACCGAGCAACGTCCTCATGCAGAAGTTCGGCCCGCGGATGTGGTTCGTGCGCATCCTCGTGACCTGGGGCGCCATCACGATGGCGATGGCGCTCACGCAGGGTCCGATCAGCTTCTACGTGCTGCGCTTCCTCCTCGGTGTCGCCGAGGCCGGGTTCTACCCCGGCGTGATCTTCTACCTCACCACGTGGTTCCCGCACCGGCACCGCACGAAGGCGACGGGCACGTTCGTGATCTCGGCGCCGCTCGCCTTCATCATCATGTCGCCGCTGGCCGGCTGGCTGCTCGGCGTCTCCGGCCTCGGCATGTCCGGCTGGCAGTGGCTGTTCCTCGTCGTGGGCGCGGCCGCCGTGCTCATGGCGGTCCCGACGTGGAAGTTCCTGCCCGAGGCGCCGCACCGCGTGAAGTGGCTGTCGAAGGACGAGTCCGACTGGATCTCCCGCGAGCTGGAGAAGGACAAGGCGGAGCGCAGGCAGGAGGACGGGAAGAACCCGCTGCGCACGCTGGTCGACAAGCGGGTGCTGGTCTTCGCCCTGCTGTTCTTCCCCTCGACCGTGGGCGTGTACGGGCTGTCGTTCTGGCTGCCGCAGGTGGTGAACCAGTTCTCCACCTCCACCCTGCAGACCGGGATCCTCACCGACGTCCCGTACCTGTTCGCGCTCGTGGGCGTGCTGGTGACGTCGCGCTGGGCGGCCCGGCACTTCCGGGACAACTGGGTGCCGCTCGCGTGCCTGTTCGTCGGGTCCGCGATCGGCATGGGAGCGAGCGCCGCCGTCGCCTCGCCGGTGCTGCAGCTCGCCGGCCTGTCCCTCGCGGCCTTCTGCGTGTACTCCATCGCGGGCGTCTTCTGGTCCCTGCCGAGCGGGGTGCTGGCCGGCGCCACGGCCGCGGTGGCGATCGCGGCGATCAACTCGTTCGGCAACCTCGGCGGCTTCATCGGGCCGTACGTCGTGGGCCTCTTCACCCAGGCGACGGGGACCACCGAGGCCGGCATGTACTTCCTCATGGTGGTGCTGCTGCTCGGCGCGGTCGGCACGTTCGTCGCGCGCCGTGCCGTGGTGCGGATGCAGCGGGCGGACGACGCCGTCGAGCCGGGTGCGGTCGAGCCGGGTGCCGTCGAGCCGGGTGCCGACGCGCCGGGCGCCGAGGGCCGGGGCGCCGCGCGGGTCTGATCCCGCGGCCGCGAGCCGGCATCCCCGGAGGGCTACGCGCTCTGCGGGGGTGCCGGCTCCTCGCGTTCCGACAGGGACCGCGTCCGCACCCCCTCGATGTGCCGGCGCATGAGCTCCTGGGCCCGCTCGGGCACCCCCGACCGCATGGCGTCGAGGATCGCCCGGTGCTCCTCGACCGCCACCGCCTTGTCGGTGACGCCCTTGCCCGAGAACTGCCGGAAACGCTGTGCGAGCCCGCCGAGGGCGGCGAAGGCGGCGCGCAGGTAGGAGTTGTCCGCGGCCTCCGCGACCAGGGCGTGGAAGCGCTCGTCGGCCTCCCAGTAGTCGCGGAACTCCTGGTAGGTGGGGCCGTTGGGCGAGCTCTCGAGCTCCTCGACGGCCCGCTCCAGCCCGGCCAGGAACGCCTCGTCGCCGCGCTCGCAGGCGAAGTACGCGTTCGCCGGCTCGACGGCGAGCCGGGCGTCCATGAGGTCCGTCAGCTCCTTGGTGGTCGGCGCCGGGGTGACGAAGTAGCCGCGCAGGGCCACCCGCCGCACCATGCCGGTCGCCTCGAGCCGGGCCAGCGCCTCGCGCACCGGGGTCGGTGAGACGTCGAGGTCGCGGGCGATGCCGTCGATGTTGAGGCTGCTGCCCGCCGTCAGGGTGCCGTCCATGAGCCACGACAGCAGCTCGTCGAACACGTGGTCGGCGAGGGCCCTCCGCGGGACGGGGCGCGCGGTCGAGCTGCTGGTCCTGGGCACGGGCCGATTCTATCGGTGCGGACCTCGCCGGCCTCGCGGCGCCGCGGGCGGGGCGGCCGCCCCGGTCGGGTCCGACGGCACCGACGACACCGACGACACCGACGGAAGACGTTTTCCGCGCGCCGATAGGCTGTGCACCGGCGAGCACGTCCGGAGTGCCCGCGTCGGGCGGGTACCGGCCGCCCCGGAGATGGAGGTGTGCTCGTGGCCCGAGCAAGGCTGCAGGACGTCGCCGACCGAGCAGGGGTCTCCCTCGCCACGGCGTCGCGGGTGCTCAACGGCTCGGCGCGGCAGCCCGGGGCCGAGCTGGTCGCACGGGTCAAGACCGCGGCCGCGGATCTGGGGTACGTCGTGAACGCGCAGGCTCAGGCCCTGGCGCGGGCCCGGTCGGGGCTGCTCGGGCTGGTCGTGCAGGACATCTCCGACCCCTACTTCTCGTCCATCGCCGCCGGTGCGCAGGCCGCGGCCCGCGCCAGCGGGCGGCTCGTGCTGCTCGCGTCGACCGGCCGCGACCCCGTGGCCGAGCGGGAGGCCGTGGCTGCGTTCGCCGCCCAGCGTGTGGACGCCGTGGTCGTCGCCGGCACCCGGTGGACCCCCGACGACGACGCCGCCCTCGCGGCCGAGCTCGACGCGTTCGTCGCCGCGGGCGGCCGGTCCGTCATCGTCGGCCAGCCCGTGGGCGACGGCTCCGTGGTGCGCCCGCCCAACGCCACCGGCGCCCGCGCCCTTGCGGAGGCCCTGCTGGCGCAGGGGCAGCGGCGGTTCGTCGTGCTCGGCGGACCTGCGCGCGTCGTGACGTCGCGCGAGCGGACCGACGCCTTCACCGCGGCCGCCCGTGCCGCCGGCGGCGACGTCGCGGAGGTGCTGGTCACCGAGTTCTCCCGCGACGGCGGGTACGCGGCCGGCGACGACGTCGCGGAGCTCGTGCGTGAGCGCGCGGCCGAGAAGCCGCTGACGATCTTCGCCGTCACGGACGTCATGGCGATCGGCCTCATCGCCCGGCTGCGCGAGCTGGGGGTCGAGGTGCCGCGCGACGTGCGCGTCGCCGGGTTCGACGACGTCCCCACCCTGCGCGACCACGCGCCCGCCCTGTCCACCGTGCGCATCCCGCTCGAGGAGATGGGCAGCCTCGCCGTGCAGGCCGCCGTCGGCGACGCCGCCCCCGGCACCGTCACCGAGGTCGCCTTCGAGGTGCAGCTGCGCGACTCGACGCGCTGAGCGTCGGGCACGGCCCCGAAATACCCTCGCGCGGCCTCGGTACGGTGCCCGCATGCATCCTGCCCCGGCCCTGCTGCCGCGCTCGACCCCGTCCGCGGAGGGCGTCTCGTCCCGTGCCGTGCTCGAGCTGCTCGACCGGCTCGAGGCGCAGGCCGTGGAGTGCCACTCGCTCGTGGTCGTGCGGCACGGACGCGTCGTCGTCGAGGGCTGGTGGGCGCCGTACACCGCGGCCCGCCCGCACCTCCTGTACTCGCTGACCAAGTCGTTCACCGCCGTCGCCGTCGGGCTGGCGGTCGCGGACGGTCTGCTCTCCCTCGACGACCGCGTGGTCGACGTGCTGCCCGACAGCGTCCCGCCCGACGCCTCGGCGCAGGCACGTCGCCTGACCGTCCACCACCTGCTGTCGATGACCACGGGGCACCGCACCGACAGCCTCGCGGAGGCCTGGGCGCTGGAGCCGCGGGACCTGACGAAGGGCTTCCTGCGCGTGCCGTTCACCGGCCCGGAGGGTGCGGCGCACGGCTACGACAACGCCACCACCTACGTCCTGGCACGCATGGTGGAGCGGGCCACGGGGCGCGGCCTCCCCGAGCTCCTCGACGAGCGGATCTTCGCCCCGATGGGCATCGACCACGCCGAGTGGGACCGCGTGGCGAGCGGCGCGGCCTTCGGCTTCCACGGGTTGCACCTCACGACCGAGGCGGTGGCCGCGTTCGGCGAGCTGCTGCGGTGCGGCGGGCGCTGGGGCGACCGCCAGCTCGTGCCGCAGGCGTGGGTCGAGGTCGCGACGACGGCGCACGCCCCGACGGAGCAGGTCGACGGCTGGTCCGAGAACCCCGACGTGCTGTGCGGATACGGCTACCAGTTCTGGATGTCGCAGCACGGGTACCGGGGCGAGGGCTCGTTCGGCCAGCACTGCCTCGTCGTGCCGTCCCGCGACCTCGTGATCGTGGTGACGGCCGCGCTCGCCGGAGGCGGCGAGACGCTGCTCGGCCCGCTCTGGGAGTGCCTCCTCCCGGGCCTCGACGACGACGGGTCCCCGGCCGACGACGCCCGCCTCGCGCAGCGGCTGCGGGGGCTGAGCCTGGCGCCGGTGGCGGGGTCGGCGGGCGGGGAGGTGGTGACGGCACGCGTCGACGCGTCCGCCGAGGGCTCCGCGCTGCCGGACGGGACGCCCGTGACGGTCGAGTCCGACGGCGACGGGTGGCTCCTGCGTCTCGGCACCGGGCTCGACGTCGAGGTGGGACACGACCGGTGGCGGGAGAGCTCGCCGCTCGGGCGGCCCGTCGTCGCCCGCGGCGCCTGGCAGGGTCGCGCGTTCGTCGCCGACGTCTTCGTGATCACGACGCCGCACCGGGTGCGCGTGGAGGTCGACGCCGACGGAGGCACCGCGTCCGCGACGTGGAACCTCGTGCCCCTGACCGGCCCCGGGCTCGCGCTGCACGTCACGTCGCCCCTCATGACGCGGCCCGACGTCGCCTAGGACGCGGGGCGCCCGGTTCAGGCCCGCGCGAGCGTCAGCCCCAGCCCGCGGTGCGCGCGCTCGACGGTGGCCGCGTACGCCGACAGCATGCGCACGTGGCTGAACCGCGGCCGCGCCGCGACGAGGGCGCCGGTGAGCGCGTCCCGGCGCGCGGCCGCCTCCCGCCAGGCGGCCGCGATCTCCGCCGGGTCGAAGCCCGTGACCAGCCCGATGCCGTCCACGAGCCGCGCGCTGTCGCCGACCGGCGTCGTGACCGGCACCGCGCCGCACATCGCGCCCTCGATGAGGCACAGCGGCGCGGCCTCGCCGAACGCCGACGTGAGCGCGACGACGTCCGACGCCGCGAGCACCTGCTCCATGTCGTGCCGCACGCCGAGCAGGTGCACGCGGCCCAGCAGGTCGGGCCGGTCGGCGAACGCGTCGCGCAGGTCGGCCGCGAGGTCCGGGTTGGCGGGGCTCATGCCGGACCCGCACATCACGACGTGCGCGTCGGCGTCGCTCCCCAGCAGCTCGCGGGCCGCGGCGACGAACAGCCGAGGGTTCTTCATCGCGTCGTAGCGCGCGGCGTACGTGACGACCGTCCCGTCGGCGGGGAGGCGGTGCGCCCCGCGGACCGCCAGTCGTCGTGCGGGGCGGGCCGGTCGGAACCGGGTGAGGTCGACGCCGTTCGGGATCACCCGCAGCAGGTGGGCGGGCACGCCCGCGGCCTCGTAGGCGGCCCGCGTGGACTCGGCGCAGCAGACGACGGCGGCGAGCCGGCCGTCGTCCGCGGCACGCAGCAGGTGCCCCAGCCCCGAGCCCTGATGCTCCGGGTCGGAGCGGTGCAGGCAGGCGACCACCGGGCGGTCGGGGAGCACGTCGGGCCGGGAGAGCAGGCGCAGCGGCTGCTCCTTGAGCGAGAGCACCACGTCGGTGCGCCGCAGCTCGCGGGCCAGGACCTCCGCCTCGGCGTCGGTGAGGACCTCCGGGTCGTGGGGGACGTCCGACGACCGGCCGAGCGACGTCACGCGGACGCCCGCGGCCATCAGCTGCCGGTACCGGCGGTCGTCGACCATCCGCTGCAGGGCGGCGTCGCGCCGCACCTCGTCGTGCACGCTCAGCGCCGCGTGCCGCTGGCGGCCCTGGGCGTGCAACCCCGCCACGACCGACGAGTGCAGCACGCGTGCGCCGCCGCTGAAGAAGCCTTCGTAGAGAGACAGCACGCGGATCGCTCCGTGCTCGACGTACCTCTCGATCGTGCGCTCGGCCATGGGGACCACCTCCTGCCCCCAGCGTGAGCGGCGATGGTGTGAGGCGGATGACCGGCGTGTGACATTCTCATGACGCGTCGTGGCCCGGGGATGGGCAGCGCTTGGGCATCGGCGGGTCGCCGGGCAGGTCAGTCGATGCAGAACTCGTTGCCCTCGACGTCCTGCATCGTGATGCAGGACTCCTCCTCGCCGTCGGCGTACTGCGTGTACAGGTAGACGGCGCCCAGCGGCTCGAGGCGAGCCTGCTCCGCCCGCAGCACGGCCAGCCGCTCGTCTCCCACGAGCCCGGTGCCGACGCGGACGTCGAGGTGCACGCGGTTCTTGACGGCCTTGCCCTCGGGGACGCGCTGGAAGTACAGCCGCGGGCCCTCGCCGGTGGGGTCCTGCGCGACGCAGTCCACGCCCTCGGGCATGACGTACCCGAGCACCCTGCACCAGAACCGGGCGACCCGCTCCGGCTCCGCGCAGTCGAAGGTCACCTGGAACTTCCGCACCGTTGCCATGCGCCCACCGTAGGCGCCGAGGTGGCCGGCACCGAAGAGAGATCAGGGGGCGAGCAGCGCGCGGATGTCCCGCTCCGCCTGCGCGGGCGTGACGAGGCGGCAGCCGAGGTCCGTCCACCGGCGCACCAGCGCGGGCTCGGCGCGCAGCAGCCCCCAGCCCCGGCGCACCAGCGTCGGCAGGGGCTTGCGCGACTCGGCGACGTCGCGCAGGAACCGGAACCAGAAGTTCACGACGCGCGGCTGGCTGAGGCAGATCGCGTCGGCGAGGATCCCGTCCGCACGGCACGCGGCCACGAGCTCCGCGGCGAAGATCCCCTCGGCGACGACGAGGGGCGCGTCGCCCGCCTCGAGCACCGTGCCGCCGGTGCGGCGCGACGTGGGGATGTCGTACACGGGCACGTCCGCGCGGCCGGTGCGCACGACCGCGCGCAACGCGTCCAGGGCGGCGGCCGAGTCCCAGCTGCGGGGGTCGTCCCAGTCGACGATGCCGTAGCGCATCGGCATCCCCGGGAAGTCGGCGTCGTGGTAGAAGTCGTCGAGGTTCATCACCGGCAGGCCGAGCCGCCGCGTGAGCGCCGTCTTGCCCGACCCCGACGGCCCCGTGAGCAGCACGATCCGCCGCGCGGGGCGGCGGGCTCCCGGCGGCACCTCGAAGAGGGCGTCGGACTCGTTCGCCGGGTGGTCGGTCGGCGGCGCGCTGTCGGTCACGGGCACCCATTCTCGCCCATCCGGGGCGGACGCCCGGGACCGCTCGGCGACCGGCGGACGACCGAGAGAGCCGTCACCGAGCAATCCGGGCGCCGGGAGCGCACGATGTGGACCATGACCAGCAGGAGCGTCACCACCGACGAAGTCCCCGCCCGGGGCCAGGCCCCGGACTTCCCCCTCTACGCCGGGGACCCGGTGCGCCTCTCCGGCCGCGCCTGGGCCGTCCTCCTGGGGGCGGTGCTCGTGGGAGCCGCGTGCGACCTGTTCGTCGGGGTGCCCGGGCCGGCGTGGGTCTCGCTCGCGCTGCGCGGCGTGCTGTTCGCCGGCGTCCCGCTCGTGGTGCTGCACCTGCTGGCCCCGGGGACGATCGGCCGGCTGTTCCAGCGGCTGCGCCCGCGGGCCGCGCTGCTCGCCGTCGCGGTCGCGGTGGTGAACGTCGTGGTGACGTTCGTCGTCGGGGCGCTCGTCGCCTCCCTCATCGGGGCGGAGGCGAACCCGATGGGCGGCACGGTGGCCGGACAGGGTGCCCTCGACAACGTGCTCACGTTCCTCGCGATGGTCCCGCAGCTGGTGGGCGAGGAGGTCTTCACGGTCCTGCCGCTGCTCGCGGTCCTCACGCTCGGCACCACGGTGCTGCGCCTGTCGCGGCGGTCGAGCCTGGTGCTCGCCGTGGTCGTCTCGACGCTCCTGTTCGCGGCGCTGCACCTGCCGACCTACGACTGGAACGTGCTGCAGTGCGTGCTGCTCATCGGGACCGCGCGGGTGATCCTCCTGATCCCCTACCTGGTGACGAAGAACCTCACCGCCTCCGTCACGGCGCACGTGCTGAACGACTGGGCACTGTTCGGGTCGGCCGCGCTCCTCGGCTGAGACCCGGCGGACCACCCACGCGCAGGAGCCCGACGCAGGCCGCGTCCGGGCTCCTCGTGCGTCCGGGCTCCTCGGGCATCGCGCCTGCGGGCGTGAACCCTTCCGGGCAGGAGGGGAGATACCAGGGGACAGTGTCGGTGCACAGCGACGAGGAGGCAGGGATGGACCAGCCGTGCGAGACGAGACCTGGGACGACATGACGGCGGTCGCGAGCAGGGAACCGGTCGTCGGCGACGCCGCGATCGTCGCGGCGTCGGTCGACGAGCCCGAGCACTTCGCGGCCCTCTACGGGAGGTACGCGGGCCAGCTCTACCGCTACGCGTACCGGCGGGTGGGGGCGGAGCACGCCGAGGACGTGGTGGCGGACACGTTCGTCGCGGCGTTCCGGCGCCGCGACTCCTACGACACCGCCCGGCCGGACGCCCGCCCCTGGCTGTTCGGGATCGCGACCAAGGAGATCGCCCGCTGGCACCGCGCCGAGGCGGCCCGGTACCGGGCGTTCGCGCGGTCCGGTGCCGCGCCCGACGACGACGGGATGGCCGACGCGGTCGCGGCCGCGGTGAGCGCACGGGCCGCGGGTCCGGCGCTCGCGGAGGCGCTCGCGTCGCTGGCGCCCGGCGACCGGGACGTGCTGCTGCTCGCCGCGTGGGGCGAGCTCACCTACGAGCAGATCGCCGGGACCCTCGAGATCAAGATCGGCACGGTGCGGTCGCGCCTGCACCGCGCGCGCCGCATCGTCCGCGCACACCTGCGGTCACGCGGCTGGACGGAGGAGAGCTGATGGACGAGATGACGATGCTCCGGCAGGCAGGAACCCTGCTCGACCCGCCGACCGCGGGGCCACCGGTCGCGCTGCGCCGGCGGGTGCTGGACGAGCTGGAGGCCGACACGCCGTCCCCGGCGCCGACGCTCCGGCTGGTCGGCTCGGGCGACACGCACCGGGCCGAGGGCGGGGGGCCGGGTCGTGAACGCCGGCCGCGCCGCACGTGGTCGGGCCGGAACCGCCTCGGCGCCAAGGTGGCGATCGCGGCCGGGGTCGCCGCCGTCACGGCGGGCGCGATCGCCATCGTGCCGACCGTCGGCGACGAGCCGGCCGCGAGCGCCGAGGCGGTGGAGATCCTCGAGTCCGCGGCCGCCCAGTCCGCCCAGGAGACGCCGTGGGAGCCGCGCCCGGACCAGTTCGTCTACACGCGCGGCGTCCAGCGGGCCGGCGACGAGGGCGAGGGGCCGGACGGCGACTACGTGCAGGCCATGGTGACGCGGACCCGGGAGAGCTGGAAGTCGGTCGACGCCGAGCACACCGGGCTCGTCCGCGGGGTGACGGAGCCGGGCCAGGACCCGTGGGACCCGGCCGGCGGGCCGTGGGAGGAGGAGCTCGAGCCCTGCGACGGGACGTGGGACGCCTGTGCCGACATCCCCGCGTTCCCGCCCGGCATGCCGACCGACGGCGACGCGGACGTCATGCTCGCGTTCCTGCGCGACACCGTCGAGCCGTACGAGACGTCGGAGGGGCTTCCCGCGGACCACCCCGACCAGGCGGTGTTCGACCAGGTCGTCTGGCTGCTCGAGAACGGCGGGATGCCGCCGGAGATCGAGGCCGGGCTGCTCGGGGCGGTCGCGCGGATCCCCGGCGTCACCGAGGCAGGCGAGATCACGGACGTCGCGGGACGCCCCGGCGTCGGGGTGGGGCTGACGAGCACCCGTGGCGCTCGGACGGACATCATCATCGATCCGACGACGGACGAGTTCCTCGGGACCCGCTCCGACTACCCCGGTGCGCCCGAGCCGTCCGGCTGGGCCCTGCTGGAGTCCGGGGTGGTCGACGCCGCGGGCGACACGCCCTGACGTCGTCCGACCAGCAGCACGTGGAGGGTCCGCGGACCGTGCACGCCCTCCACGCGGTCGAGCTCGATGTCCGACGTCGCGCTGGGGCCGGAGATCCAGGTCAGGGGGCGGTCCGGGTGCTCGCCGAGCAGCCGGACCGCCTCCGGCACGGTCTGCACCGCCTGGTCGGCGCGCACGACGCACAGGTGCACGTCGGGCACCAGCGAGATCGCGCGCCGGCCCTGGTCGGGCTCGCCGTCGAGCACGATCGTGCCCGTCTCGGAGATCGCGACCCGCGCGGCGGTGACGACGGCGGCCAGGGCGTCGAGGTCCGTCGCGGCGAGCGGGTGCTCGCGCGAGTCGCGCACGACGCCGACGTCCGCCGGCAGCGCCGCCAGCCACGCGTCGTCCAGCCCGTCGGGGGCCACCACCCGCAGCAACCTGTCAGGGCCAGGCCCATCAGAACCCGCGCGTGGCCCTGACAACTCATGGCCCGGTGACTTGTCAGGAGCAGGACCATCAGAACCCGCGCGTGGCCCTGACAGCTCGGCGACGAGCGATGCGATCGTGGCGGGCAGGGCGTCGGCGGAGACCTGGTGCACGTGCGCCTTGTAGTCCACCAGCCGGTCGACGAGCTGCTCGATCACCTCGGGCGAGCCGACGGCGTGCTCCCCGGCGGCGCGGTAGGCGCGCGGCACGGGCTCCGGGTGCGGCGCGGTCCCGACCTTGCCCGACGGCGTCGTGCCGGAGCCGGTCTGCCCCAGCGCCGCGCGCACCCGCGCCAGGACCTCGGTGCGTGCGGTGGTCATGCGTCCTCCTCGGTCGCGGCGGACGTGGTCCCGGTGCCGTCCTGACGGTTCTCCCACCACTGCCGGAACGTCTGCGGGGGCGGCGCGGGCAGGTCGCGCGCCCTCGTCCACGCGGACGCGGGCGGGGGCGCCACGGAGATGGCGTGGTCCCGCCCGCCGAGCCCGCTGCCCAGCGTGGCCGCGCGGCCGGCCAGCGCGAACCGGTCGCCGTCGGCCATCACCCAGGAGGCGGCCTTCATGGCCGTCTTCCACGGGTCGACGCCGCGGTTCGACCGGTCGGCGTCCACCTCGCGGGCGCGCAGGTCGACGAGGATCGACGGGATGTCGATCTTCACGGGGCAGACGTCGTAGCAGGCGCCGCAGAGCGTCGACGCGTAGGGCAGCGACGCGTTCGGGTCGTGGTGCCCGGACACCCCACCGGTCGACGCCGTGAGCTGCGGGGTGAGGATCGCACCGATGGGCCCCGGATAGACAGAGCCGTACGCGTGGCCGCCCACCCGCTCGTAGACCGGGCACACGTTGAGGCAGGCGGAGCAGCGGATGCAGTGCAGCGCCGCGCGGCCGACCTCGTCGGCGAGGACGTCGGTGCGGCCGTTGTCGAGCAGCACCAGGTGGAACTCCTGCGGGCCGTCGCCCGGCGTCACGCCCGTCCACAGCGACGTGTACGGGTTCATCCGCTCCCCGGTGGAGGAGCGGGGGAGCAGCTGGAGGAAGACCTCGAGGTCGTCGAAGGTGGGCACCAGCTTCTCGATCCCCATCACCGTGACGAGCGTCTCGGGCAGCGTGAGGCACATGCGCCCGTTGCCCTCCGACTCGACGACCGCGAGGGTCCCGGTGTCCGCGACGGCGAAGTTCGCGCCGCTCACCGCCACCTTGGCGGACAGGAACTTGCGGCGCAGGTGCGCGCGGGCCGCCATCGCCAGCTCGCGCGGCACGTCGGACAGGTCGGGCGGCGCGTCGCCCATGCGGGCGAGGAAGATGTCGCGGATCTCGGACCGGTTGCGGTGGATCGCGGGGACCAGGATGTGCGACGGCATGTCGTCGGCGAGCTGCACGATGAGCTCCGCCAGGTCGGTCTCGATGGCGGCGATGCCCTCGTCGGCCAGCGCCTCGTTGAGCCCGATCTCCTGGGTGGCCATCGACTTGACCTTGACCACCTCGTCGGCGCCCTTCGCCTTCGCGATGTCGGCGACGATCCGGTTGGCCTCCGCCGCGTCGCGGGCCCAGTGCACGACGCCGCCGCGCGCGGTGACCTGCTCCTCGAGCTGCTGCAGGAGGTCCGGGAGCTCGGCCATGACCTGCTGCTTGACGGCCGAGCCGGCGTCGCGCAGCGCCTCCCAGTCGGGTACCTCCCCGACGACGGCGGCCCGCTTGGTGCGGATGACCTGCGTGGCGTGGCCGAGGTTGCGGCGCAGCTGGTCGTTCTTCAGGGTCTGCTTCGCGGCGGCGGGGAACGCGTCGCCCCAGCGCAGCGGCTCCTGGGGATGGGGGACGGCGCCGAACGGCTCGTCGACGGCGCCCGCGTCGTCGGGGCGGCGCAGCGTGCGCGGCAGGCCGAGGAACGTGCGGCTCATCGGGCGGCCTCCGTCCGTGCCGTACGCTCGCGGCGCTCGCGTCCGGGGCGCGTGAACGTCGTCTCGGGCAGGGGCGTCGGATCGTCGCGGGTCGAGGCGAGCACCTCCGCGAGGTGCAGGGCGTGGGTCCCGGTGCCCTGCCGGGAGAGCCCGCCCCCGATGTGCATGAGGCACGACATGTCCCCGGCCGTCAGCACCTCGGCGCCGGTGCCGCGCACGTTCGCCGTCTTGTCCTCGAGCATCGCGGCGGACGTGTCGGCGTTCTTCAGCGCGAACGTGCCGCCGAACCCGCAGCACGAGTCGGCCGCCGGGAGCTCCACGAGGTCGATGGCCTCGACGGCGCGCAGCAGCCGCAGCGGCTTGTCTCCCACGTGCAGCATCCGCAGCGAGTGGCACGTGGGGTGGTAGGTGACGCGGTGCGGGAACCACGCGCCGACATCGGTGAGGCCGAGCACGTCGACCAGCAGCTCGGACAGCTCGTACGTCTTGGCGGACACCGCCTCTGCCGTGGCGGCGAGGTCCTCGAGGCCCGCGCGGCGGCAGACCATCGCCTGCTGGTGGCGCACCGACCCGGTGCACGATCCGGACGGCATGACGACGGCGTCCCACTCGCCGTCCGCGACGGGCGCGAACGTCTCCACGTGGTTGCGGATCACGGGGACCGCCTCGCGGAAGTAGCCGGTGTTGACGTGCATCTGCCCGCAGCACGCCTGGTCGGCGGGGAAGACGACCTCGTGACCGAGGCGTTCCAGCAGCCGGACCGTCGCGCGCGGGGCCCCGGGGAACAGGGTGTCGGCGAGACAGGTGGCGGCGAGGGCGATGCGCATACGACTCCTCGGTACTCGTTCGGTGCCGGCGCTGCCGCTGCGGCGCGGTCGCGGTCGGCTCGGTCCAGCATGACCCGGACGGGTCGGCGACGCCACGGCGGTGG
>Ga0160432_100499_pt1 | contig 24861 bp, 19 predicted proteins | sample HID1971M_E0MG_FD_108250 | JGI IMG/M metagenome (GOLD analysis project Ga0160432, IMG submission 108250) | Enriched millipede-associated microbial communities from UW Madison campus, WI, USA - HID1971M_E0 MG | ecosystem: Host-associated > Arthropoda: Insects > Digestive system > Unclassified ... | reverse complement strand
TCGGCGACGACCAGCCGGAAATCATCCTGTAGCCGAGCCGTTCGCTGATCGCCAACGCCGGCATCCTGGTCAGCGAAGTGGTGCTGGTCGCGCGTAAAGCCCGTACCGCCGTCGAGCGTTGGGTGTACACGGACGTGGGCAAGTTCTCCGGCCTGATCGAAACCATGGACGAAGCCATCAAGTTCCCGATCTGGACCGAAAAGAAAGGCGAGATGGAAGAAGTCGTCATCGCCGGTCCTACCTGCGACAGCGCCGACATCATGTACGAGAACTACAAGTACGGCCTGCCGCTGAACCTGGCCATCGGTGATCGCCTGTACTGGCTGTCGACCGGTGCGTACACGACCAGCTACAGCGCCGTCGAGTTCAATGGCTTCCCGCCGCTGAAGTCGTTCTACGTGTAAGTACCGCTCGCAGAAATCAAAAAACCCATGACGTGTCATGGGCTTTTTTGTGGGTGATTACAAAATATCGACCCACCACAACCCTGTAGGAGCCGGCTTGCTGGCGATCCAGGCACCGCGGTTAACCAGATATACCGCGTGACCGTTAATCGCCAGCAAGCCGGCTCCTACAGGACCGAGGCGAGTTCGGTGCAGCGGCGGCGGTAATCGTTCGCCAGCATCTGGATGCGCGGATCCGTGGCGCTCATCAGCGCCCCGCTCGCCACCCGCAGAAAATTCAGATTCCCGGTGATCAGCGCCTTACGTAGCCAAACCAGCGCTTGATCGACATTCCCTTCATCAGCCAACACCGCCGCAAAGCTGAACTGCCCGCGAAAATCCCCACCCTCGGCCGAACGCCGATACCAGTCACGGGCCGCCGCCGGGTCCGCAGGGCACACCTGCCCTTCTTCCAGATATCGCCCCAGCAGATTCATCGATTTCGCGTGGCCCAGTTCAGCCGCGCGGCGATAGAGATTGAGCGCCTGCAGCTGATCCTCGACCACCCCACGCCCGGTCGCCAACAGGTTGGCGTAGTTGTACATCGCCCAATCCAGTCCGGCTTCAGCTGCAATCCGATAGTGCCTGGCGGCCTTCGCAGCATCGGCCTCGCAGCCCCAACCATGCTCATGACAACGCCCGAGCATATTGCGCGCCATCAGATGTCCACGCCGGGCGGCGATGTCAAACCAGCGCACGGCCAGCGGCTGATCCTGGGCGATCCCCTGCCCGTCCAGCAGAATCTGCCCGAGCAACGCCTGGGCATCGAGGAGGTTTTCGCGGGCAGCCATCAAAATGGCTTGGGCAGCACGGGCCGGGCTTTCATCAAGCATGGATTTGAGCGCATCGCCGTCGAAGACTTCCTCGCGACGCAATTGAAAACTCATACCTCGACCCAGCGACGCAACAGGTTGTGATAGGTACCGGTCAGGCGAATCAGCGAAGGGTGATCCGGCACGTCCTCGGTCAACTGCCGGATCGCCCCGTCCATCTCGAATAACAGGGCACGCTGGCTGTCTTCGCGCACTAGGCTCTGGGTCCAGAAGAACGAGGCGTAACGTGTACCTCGGGTAACCGCATTGACCTTGTGCAGGCTGGTGCCCGGGTACAACACCATGTCGCCCGCCGGCAACTTCACGCGCTGGGTGCCGTAGGTGTCCTGGATTTCCAGTTCGCCGCCGTCGTAGTCCTCGGGTTCGCTGAAGAACAGCGTGGCGGAAAGGTCGGTGCGCACCCGTTCGATACTGCCCTTGGGCTGGCGCACGGCGTTGTCGATGTGGAAATCGAAACTGCCGCCAGCCGTGTAACAGTTCAGCAACGGCGGAAACACCTTGTGCGGCAATGCCGCCGACATGAACTGCGGATTCTTCCACAGCCGCTCCAGCATGGCCGCGCCGATTTCCTTGGCCAGCGGATGACCTTCCGGCAGCTGCAGGTTGTGCTTGGCCTTGGCCGATTGATAGCCGGCGGTGATCTTGCCATCGGCCCAATCGGCCTGTTGCAGGGCCTCGCGAATGCGCTGCACTTCTTCTTTTTCGAACAAGCCGGGAATGTGCAGCAGCATGGGGCAAGCACCTGAAAGCAAAAGGGTGCCAATGGTATTGATTCTTATTGCCTGTGTAAAACCCGCCAGACGAATGAAACAGCAAAAACCGTAAGGTTAAATTGTAAAGAATGTAAATTCAGTGCGAATAGTAATGTTTCGCAATTGATACGAATACGTGTTTACCCTATATTCCGCCGCCTCAAATCCTTGGGGAGGGGAATAAAAAATGTCACGTCAGCACCCACAACTACCGGTCAGTTCACCGCGTCTGCTCACTTGCGCCATTGGCGTGGCAATCACGGCCGGCTCTGCGAGCCACATGGCTTTCGCCGCTGAAAAAACCGACGAGAAAGCGCCGAGCAACACCATTTCCCTTGGCGCTACCGCGATCACCGGCGAAGCCCAGGACGAGACCTCCTACAACGTCGAGAAGGCCTCCTCGCCCAAGTACACCGCGCCGCTGGTAGACACTCCGCGCTCGATCACCGTCATCCCGCAGCAGGTCCTCAAGGACACCGGCGCCCTGAACATGCAGGACGCACTGCGCACCGTTCCAGGCATCACCTTCGGTGCTGGCGAAGGCGGCAACCCACAGGGCGACCGTCCTTTCATCCGTGGCTTCGATGCCCAGGGCGACACCTACCTGGACGGCGTGCGCGATACCGGTTCGCAGAGCCGCGAAATCTTCGCCGTTGAATCGATCGAAGTGAGCAAGGGCCCGAACTCGGCCATTGGCGGTCGCGGCGCTGCCGGCGGCAGCATCAACCTGGTGAGCAAGAAAGCGCACCTGGGCGACTCGTTCGACGGTGGTTTTACCTGGGGTTCAGACCAGACCCAGCGCTACACCATGGACGGCAACTACCAGTTCTCCGACACCGCTGCCGGTCGTCTGAACCTGATGAGCCACGAAAGCAACGTCGCCGGCCGTGAAAGCGTCGACTACGATCGCTGGGGCGTCGCGCCATCGCTGGCCTTTGGCCTGGGCACCGACACCCGCGTCAACCTTGACTACTACCACCTGGAAAGCAACGACACGCCGGACTCGGGTATTCCCTACACCATCCCGGCCGGTGGCTCCGCTGCCCGTACCAAGTCCAATCCGGACAAGCCTTACGCCGGCGGCGACAGCAGCAACTTCTACGGCCTGACCGATCGTGACTTCCGCAAAGGCCGTACCGACACCGCGACCATCGCCGTCGAGCACGACCTGAACGACGCACTGACCGTCAAGAACACCCTGCGCCACGGCAGCAGCATGCAGGACTACATCCTGACCCAGCCGGACGACAGCAAGGGCAACGTCAACAACGGCACCGTCTGGCGTCGGGCCAACACCCGTGTCAGCAACACCGATACGACGACCAACCAGACCGACCTGTTTGGTGATGTCTACATCGCCGGCTTCAAGAACAGCTTCGCCACCGGTATCGAGTTGAGCCGCGAGGAAAGCAAGAAGTCCTCATACACCGTCAACACCGACACCACGCCGGGGACACCCGCAGCCACCACCACTTGCAACCCGGCAATCATCGGCACACCAAGTGGCTACAACTGCACCTCGCTGGCGAACCCGAACCCGAACGATCCATGGAACGGTTCGATCAGCCGCAACTACGCCGGCACCGACACCACGGGTAAAACCTACGCGCTTTACGTGTTCGACACCCTGACGTTGTCCGATCAGTGGCTGGTGAACATGGGCCTGCGCTACGACCATTTCGACACCGACTACAAGACCTACAACGCCGCCGGCACCACGACTTCCAAGGGCGATGACGTCAGCGAGTTCGTTACCGGTCAGTTCGGTGTGGTCTACAAACCCGCGGAAAACGGCAGCATCTATGCGTCCTACGCAACGTCCGCGACGCCTCCGGGCTCCACGCTTGGCGAAGGTCAGGACGGCAACCCGCTGGGCGGCACTCCGGATCGTAACGGCAACCTGCTGAGCAGCGACATGGAGCCGGAAACCACCAAGAACTACGAAATCGGTACCAAGTGGGATCTGCTGAACGATCGTCTGTCCTTGACCGCGGATATCTTCCGCACCGAGAAAGACAACGCCCGTGTGCAGGTCGATACCACCTCGTACGAAAACGCCGGCAAGACCCGCGTGCAGGGTGTCGAGCTGTCGGCCACCGGCAAGCTCACCGACAAATGGCAAGTCTTCGCCGGTTACGCCTACATGGACAGCGAGCAGGTTGACGGTGGTCCGCTGGGTGCGGCCAACGATGGCAACGAACTGCCTAACACCCCGAAAAACAGCGCCAGCCTGTGGACGACCTACCAGGTCACGCCGAAGCTGACCATCGGTGGCGGTGCGTTCTATGTCGACGACGTGTTCGGCAGCGTGGCCAACACCACCATGGTCAACGACTATGTGCGTTACGACGCGATGGCCGCCTACAAGCTGACCAAGAACATCGACCTGCAACTGAACGTGCAGAACCTGACCGACGTCACCTACTACGACAAGGCGTTCTCCACCCACTTCGCCAACCAGGCGGCGGGCCGGACTGCGTTGCTGAGCACCAACTTCCACTTCTGATGACTCAAACCTGTAGGCGCTGCCTTTTAAAAGATCGCAGCCTCGTTGCACTCGACAGCTCCTACAGGGCAATGCGTACTCACCTGTAGGAGCTGCCGCAGGCTGCGATCTTTTGATTTTGTTTTTCAAGATCAAAGGATCGCAGCCTTCGACAGCTCACAGGGGGCCAGCCCCGTTCATCCAGGTGAACGGGGCTTTTGTGTGCAAAGGGAATGTTTCTCGACAACCCACGGCATAATGCGCGCCGTGATGATTACTTTTGAACGAACAAGGCGAGCGACGTGTTGAAGAAAACCCTGTTCCAGTTGCACTGGTTTTTTGGCATCACTGCCGGACTGGTCCTGGCCCTGATGGGCATCACCGGTGCGACGGTCTCGTTTCAGGATGAGATCCTGTCCGCGCTGAACCCTTCCGTGTTGCAAGTCCAGAAGCAAGTCGCTGGCGTGCTGCCACCCGCCGATCTGGTGGAAAAGATCGAAGCGACGACGGGCATGAAAGTCGCAATGCTCTCGGTGGGCATCGACAGCGACACTGCCGCCAAAGTGTTCTTCACTCCGCCAGCGGGCGAGCGGCGCGGCCCCATGCGCTACTTCGACCCCTACACCGGTGAACTGCTGGGCGACGCCACCGGCCAGGGCTTCTTCGGCCTGATGCTGCAACTGCACCGCTTCCTTGCCATGGGCGATACCGGTCGGCAGATCACCGGTGCCTGCACCCTGATCCTGGTGTTCTTCTGCCTGTCCGGCCTGTACCTGCGCTGGCCTCGCCAGTGGAAAAGCTGGCGCGCCTGGCTGACCCTCGACTGGAAGAAAAAAGGCCGCAGCTTCAACTGGGACCTGCACTCGATTGCCGGCACCTGGTGCCTGGTGTTTTACCTCCTGGCCGCGTTGACCGGGCTGTCCTGGTCCTACGAGTGGTACAACAAGGGCCTGACCCGATTGCTTTCCGATTCGCCGCAGAACGAACGTGTGCGCGGCGGACGCGGCCCTGGGCCAAGCGGTCCGGCGCCGACGGCCGATTATTCGGCGATGTGGAGCAGCATCTACAGCGCCGCCGGTCCCGACCTGAGCTTCTACAACACGCGCATGCCCCCCGTGGCCGGGCAACCGGCGACCGTTTTCTACCTGTTGAAAAACTCGCCCCACGACCGTGCGCTGAACCAGATAAGCCTCGACCCGGTGACCGGCGCGATCAAACGCCATGACCGCTACAGCGACAAGAGCGTCAAAGCGCAACTGCTGACCAGCATCTATGCGCTGCACGTGGGCAGCTACTTCGGCATCGTCGGACGCATCATCCTGACGCTCACGGCCTTGAGCATGCCGCTGTTCTTCATCACCGGCTGGCTGCTGTACCTGGATCGTCGGCGCAAGAAACGCCAGATCAAGGACGCCCGCAAAGGCCTGGCCCAACCCGCCGGCGACACCCCGGCATGGCTGATCGGTTTCGCCAGCCAGAGTGGCTTTGCCGAGCAACTGGCCTGGCAGACCGCCGGCCAGTTGCAGGCTGCTGGCCTGCCAGTCAACGTGCAGCCGTTGGCCACTGTCAGCGAGCAGGATCTGCAGGGCTCAAGCAATGCGCTGTTCGTGGTCAGTACCTTTGGCGACGGCGAGGCCCCGGACAGCGCCCGCGGTTTCGAACGCAAGGTGCTGGGCCGTGCGTTGAGCCTCGAGAGCCTGAACTACGCTGTGCTTGGGCTCGGCGACCGGCAGTATCAGCACTTCTGCGGGTTCGCCCACCGCCTGCACAACTGGCTGGGCGAGCACGGCGGCAAGACCTTGTTCGCACCGGTGGAAGTCGACAGTGGCGACCCCTATGCCTTGCGTCACTGGCAGCAGCAACTCGGCCAGCTGACCGGCCAGGCGCCGATCGACACCTGGCAGGCCCCGCGTTACGACAACTGGACCCTGACCCGTCGCGAGCTGCTCAACCCGGACAGCAGCGGTGCCCCGGTGTACCTGCTTGGCCTGGCCGCCCCCACCACCAGCAGTTGGCTGGCCGGTGACCTGGTGGAAGTGCTGCCACGCAATTGCCCTTGGGCCATCGAACACTTCCTCGACGGCCTGGGGATCGACGGCCGCGCCACGATTGAACTCGATGGCTTGGCGCAAACCCTGGAGCAGGCCCTCGCCGGTCGCCAACTGCCCGAGAACCGCACGCACCTGGTCGGTTTGCATGCCCAGGCGCTGGTGGATGCGCTGGTGCCGTTGGCGATGCGCGAATACTCCATCGCCTCGATTGCCGCCGATGGTGTCCTGGAGCTGATCGTGCGCCAGGAGCTGCATCCCGATGGCAGCCTTGGCGTCGGTTCCGGCTGGCTGACCGAACACGCCCCCGTGGGCGGCAGCATCAGCCTGCGGGTGCGGCGCAACAGCGGCTTTCACCTGCCCAATGAACCGGTGCCGATGATCCTGCTGGGCAACGGCACCGGCCTCGCCGGCTTGCGCAGCCTGCTCAAGGCGCGCATTGCCGATGGCCAACAGCGTCACTGGCTGTTGTTCGGCGAGCGCAATCGTGAGCACGACTACCTGTGTCGCGATGAACTGCAAGAGTGGTTGATTGCCGGCGATCTCGAGCGCCTGGACCTGGCGTTTTCCCGGGACCAGGCCGAGAAGATCTACGTGCAGGATCGCCTGCGCGAATCGGCCAATGAGCTGAAGAAATGGCTGGCGGACGGTGCGGTGATCTACATCTGCGGCAGCCTGCAGGGCATGGCCTCAGGCGTCGATCAAGTGCTCAACGATGTACTCGGCGCTGCCGAGGTCGAGCGCCTGATCGAACAGGGCCGCTACCGCCGCGACGTCTACTGACCCGCACGCCCTTGTAGGAGCTGCCGCAGGCTGCGATCTTTTGATTTTTTTTCAACATCAAAAGATCGCAGCCTGCGGCAGCTCCTACAGGAGGATGGGATTGGCGTTGTTACAGAGGTTGCAACTTCTGCTCGAACACCCCCACCCCCTCCAGATCCCGCAACACCACACTCAACTCCCCGCTCTGCCCGTCGATGTTCACCTCGCCAAAAAACTGGAATCCGCCAAACGGCGACATGTTGTGCACCGGTGGCGCTTTCTCGAACACCACTTCAGGACCGAAGGTTCTGTCCAGCGTGTCCGGGCCGAAGCTCCCCGCATTCAGCGGCCCCGCGACAAACTCCCAGAACGGTTCGAAGTCCTGGAACGCGGCACGGTCAGGGTGATAGTGATGCGCCGCGCAATAGTGCACCTCCGCCGTCAGCCAGACAAAATTGCGCACCTGCTGCGCCCGCAGAAAACCCAGCAGCTCGGCGATTTCCAGCTCCCGCCCCTGAGCCGGTCCGGGGTCACCGTTGGCCACCGCTTCCCAGCGCGTCACGCGGGGGCTGACCTTGCCATCCGGTGCGCCGAGGCCAATCGACATGTCGGCGGCGATGACTTTCCATTGGGCCTTGGACGCTTTCAACGAAGCCTTCAGCCAGTCCAGTTGCTCGCGCCCAAGAAACGGTTTGGCATCGCCCAGGTTGGCGTCATTGGCCCCGCGATAACTGCGCATGTCGAGCACGAACACATCGAGCAACGGCCCGTAATCGATTTGACGGTAAATCCGTTTGCCACCCTCGGCGCTCTGCCAGCGCATCGGTGCATATTCGAGCCAGGCCTGACGTCCACGACTGACCAGGCTGTGGATATCTTTGTTGGCGTAGCGCACACCCAGTGCTGTGCCCGGAGACCAGTTGTTCACCACTTCGTGGTCATCCCATTGCCAGATCTGCGGGACTTCGGCGTTGAAGCGGCGGATGTTTTCGTCCATCAGGTTGTAGCGGTAATTGCCACGGAAATCGTCGAGGCTTTTGGCGACCCTGCTCTTCGCCTCGCTGGTAATGTTGCGCCACACCCGGCCGCCCTCGGTGAGGAGCTGCGCCGGTATCGGGCCGTCAGCATAGATGGTGTCGCCGCTGTGGATAAAAAAGTCCGGCAGGCGCAGGCGCATCGCTTCGTAGATGCGCATGCCGCCGATGTCTGGATTGATACCGTAGCCCTGGCCAGCAGTGTCGCCGCTCCAGACGAAACGAATGTCGCGCCGGGTCTGGGGCACGCTGCGCAGGTGGCCGAACCACGGCTCGCTGGCGACGCCGCTCTGGGCGTCTTCGAATTGCACACGGTAGAAAATCGCTTGGTCGGCGGGCAGGCCGGTGAGATCGACCCGCGCCGTGAAGTCGCTGCGGGCGTCTGTCAGCGCCGAGACGAAGCGCCGGGGGTTGGGAAAAAGACTGCGGGTGTCCCACTCCACCACCATGCGTGCGGGGCGATCGCAGCGGCTCCAGACGATCGCTTTATCGCCCTGCAAGTCGCCGGACTGCACGCCATCGGTGAGTTGCGGACGATCCTTGACCGAAGCGATCACCGCCGGTGCCAGGCTCGGCATCAACAAACCGGCACCGAGCGCCTGGATGACACGCCGCCGACCGGAGTCGAATTCGCTCATGGTGTTCTCCCGGAAAAAAGATCGCAGCCTTCGGCAGCTCCTACAGGGGAATGCATTCCAATGTAGGAGCTGCCGAAGGCTGCGATCTTTTGATCTATGCCTTGACGGGCTCCAACGCCAACTCCACCCCCTCCGGCCGCTTGACCAGCGCATACACCACCGCCGTCAACAAACTCCCGGCAACAATCGCCAGCAGATACAGCAGCGCATGGTTGATCGCATTCGGAATCGCCAACACGAACAACCCGCCATGGGGCGCCATCAGCTTGCAGCCGAAGTACATCGACAACGCACCGGTCAGCGCACCGCCGGCAATGCTCGCCGGGATCACCCGCAGCGGGTCCTTCGCGGCAAACGGAATTGCGCCTTCGGAGATGAAGCACAGCCCCAGCACCAGCGCCGCCTTACCTGCCTCGCGTTCAGTCTGGGCGAACTTGCGCCGGGCGATGAACGTGGCGATGCCCAGGCCGATCGGCGGCACCATGCCGGCGGCCATTGTCGCCGCCATCGGTGCATAACTCGACGACGCCAGCAACCCGACCGAAAACGCATAGGCAGCCTTGTTGATCGGCCCGCCGAGGTCGACGCACATCATGCCGCCCAGCAACACGCCGAGCAGAATCGCGTTGGTGGTGCCCATGCTGTCGAGGAAGTGCGTAAGCCCGGCGAGCATGCCCGCCACCGGTTTTCCGACCACGTAGATCATCACCAGGCCGGTGAACAGGCTCGCCAGCAACGGGATGATCAGGATCGGTTTCAGTGCCTCAAGACTCTGCGGCAACCGTGCATAACGATTGATCGCCTGCGCCGCGTAACCGGCGATAAAACCGGCGATGATCCCGCCGATGAACCCGGCGCCCAGGGTACTCGCCAGCAACCCGCCAATCATCCCCGGCGCCAGGCCCGGACGGTCGGCAATCGAGTAGGCGATATAACCCGCCAACAACGGCACCATCAGCTTGAACGCAGTCTCGCCGCCGATCTGCATCAGCGCCGCCGCCAGCGTCCCCTCTTCCTTGAACGCGGTAATGCCGAACACGAACGACAAGGCGATCATCAAGCCGCCCGCCACCACCATCGGCAACATGAACGACACGCCGGTCAGCAGGTGTTTGTAGACGCCGGTCTTCTCTTGCCTGGCTGGCCCCTTGGCACCGGTCGAGGCGGTTTCCTGCTTGCCTTCGGCCAGCGCTTTATTCAGCGTTGCCTCAGCCTGCTTGAGAGCAATGCCGGTGCCGCAACGGTAAATCTTCTTGCCGGCAAAACGATCGGTGGCGACTTCGATGTCCGCCGCCAGCAGTACCACATCGGCGTCGGCAATCGCGTCGCTGCTCAGCGGGTTGCGTGCGCCGACCGAGCCCTGGGTTTCCACCTGCAAGTCATAGCCCAGGCGCTTGGCCGCTTGCTGCAAGGCTTCGGCCGCCATGAAGGTGTGGGCGACACCGGTCGGACAGGCCGTCACGGCAACCAGTCGCGGCGCGTTCTTGACCACGGCCACCGGCTCGACCACGGCTTGAGGTGCGACATACACCTGAGCCTCTTCAGCGCCACGACGCAGCACCGCTTCGACATCTTGCAGCGCCTGGGCCGGGGTGCTCTGGAACAAGCGCTTGCCGACGAAGCGCGACATATCCACAGGCGCGCTGGTCACCAGCAACACCCATTCGGCCGCGTCGATCGTGGCCGCCGACAATTGCCGTTCGGGGTGCGCCGCATCGCTGATCTCGACACTGGTGCTCCAGCCCTGACGCTGGGCCGCCGCATCGAGCAAGCGGGCACACAGCACACTGGTGACCATGCCGTTCGGGCAGGCAGTAACAATGGCTAACTTCATGACCAACCCTCTTATTGTTCTGTCAGGGGGCGCACGCGCACACCCTGTTCGAGCTGCGCCAGTTGCGCCGCATCGCTGATACCGAAACCGATCTGGGTGACCGCCATCGCGGCGATCGCCGTGGCTGTGCGCAACGTCTGCTCCGGCGTGTCGGCGCTGACCAGGCCATGCAGCATGCCGGCCAGCAGCGAATCACCCGCTCCGACCGTGCTGGCGACACTGACTTTGGGGGGCGTGGCGTGCAACGCCGATCCGACACTGAACCAGTTCACGCCTTCAGCGCCGTGGGAGATCACCACATGTTCAATGCCTTGGCCGTGCAGACGGCTGGCGGCTTGCGCCTGGGCCATCACCGACACCACCTCGCCACCGAGCACTTCAGCCAGCTCCTCGGCATTGGGCTTGATCAACCATGGACCGGCCTTGAGCGCGGCACGCAAGGCCGGCCCACTGGTGTCGAGGGCCACCTTCAGGCCCAGGCCTTTCAAGCGCACGATCAACGCCTGCAACCACTGCGGGCTGATGCCCTGGGGCAGGCTGCCGGCCACCACGACCGCGTCATGCCCAGGTGCAATCCGCTCGAGTCGCTCGAGCAAGGCCTGCTGCGCCTCAGCACTGACCAGCGGTCCCGGCCCATTGAGGTCGGTGATGCGCCCATCGCTTTCCGCCAGTTTGATATTGCTGCGTGTCTCACCGGGAACCCGGATAAAGGCATCGACAAAACCGCGTTTGGCGAACAGGGTTTCAAACGCCTGCGGATTGTCTTCGCCGAGGAAGCCGCTGACCGTCAGTTGATGCCCCAGGTCTGCCAGCACTTGCGCCACGTTCACCCCTTTGCCGGCGGCGTGGGTGTGCATGGCGTCGCTGCGGTTGACCTGACCGGCCTCCAGGCGCGACAACTCGACCGTAAGGTCTAGCGCAGGGTTCAGGGTCAGGGTCAGAATCTTGGCCATTACAGGGCCTCCACTAATTCACGTACTTCATTGGCGCTGCCCACGAGCAGGGCTTGTTGGGCCAGCGTGCGGGCCTGGGCGAGACTGAGCTCGCGAATTCGCGCCTTGACCTCGGCAATGCTGCGCCCGCCGACACTGAGCTCATCCACACCCAGGCCGACCAGCACCGGCACCGCCAGCGGATCGGCCGCCAGCTCGCCGCACACGCCCACCCACTTGCCATGGGCATGGGCCGCGCGCACGGTGATGTCGATCAGTTGCAGCACCGCCGGATGCAAGCCATCCGCCTGGGCCGACAAGGTCGGATGGCCACGGTCGATGGCCAGGGTGTATTGCGTCAGGTCATTGGTGCCGACGCTGAAAAAATCGACTTCCCTGGCCAGCACCGGCGCCAGCAAGGCGGCCGATGGCACTTCGATCATGATCCCCAATTGCAGGTCCGCCACCGGTATTTCCAGGCGCAGGCGCTCGGTCATGTCCCGGGCCTGGCGCCACTCGTCGACGCTGCCGACCATCGGGAACATGATCCGCAGCGGACGGTTGTCGGCGGCGCGCAGCAAGGCGCGCAACTGCGCTTCCATGATCTGCGGCCGTTGCAGGGTCAAGCGAATGCCGCGCACGCCGAGGAACGGGTTTTCTTCCTTGGCGATCGGCCAATACGGCAGCGGTTTATCGCCGCCCACATCCAGAGTGCGCACCACCAGCGGCCGACCGGCCAGGCCATCGAGCACGCGGCGGTATTCGGCTTCCTGGGTCGCCTCGTCCGGCGCTTGCGGGTGGGCCATGAAAATCAGCTCGGTGCGCAGCAGACCGATGCCTTCGGCGCCCTGCTCCACCGCGCTGGTGACGCCGGCGCTTTCGCCGATGTTGGCGAACACTTCGACGGCGTGACCGTCGGTGGTCAACGCCGGTTGATGGCGTTGCTCGGCGGCGGCTTTCAGGCGTTGTTCGCGGGTGTCGCGCTCTACGGTGGCGCGTTGCAACGTGGCGGCATCAGCGTCTACATGCAGGCGACCGCGCTGGCCATCGATCAACAACGGCGTACCCGGCGCCAGCAGCAACACCGCGGCACCGGCGCCGACCAGCGCTGGAATCCCCAGGGCCCGTGCCACAATCGCGCTGTGGGCGGTGGCGCCACCCCGGGCGGTGAGAATGCCGGCGACCCGGGTCGGATCAAGCCGCGCCACGTCGGACGGACCGACTTCGTCCATCACCAGAATGTACGGTTGTTCAGGTTCACTCAGGGTTTCGACACCACTGAGTTGCGCCAGCACCCGTCGACCGATATCACGCAGGTCGGCGGCGCGCTCGGCGAGCAGGGCGTCCTGCAAGGATTCCTGTTGCCGGGCGGCGGCTTCGATCACCGACATCCACGCCGCTTCCGCGCTTTCGCCCTGCTTGAGACGGGTGTCGACTTCATCGGTCAATTCCGGATCGTCGAGCATTTCCTGGTGGGTGATGAAAATCTCGCGGATAGCCTTGGCCTTGCTGCGCTCGATCAAGCCGCCGATGTCCTGGCGAACGTGCGCCAACGCTTGCTTGAGACGCTCACGCTCGATGCCGGCGGATTCTCCGCGCAGCGGGTAATCGATGGTTTGCAGCACCTGGATATGCGCCGGGCCGATGGCGATTCCCGGGGCGGCCGCGATGGCCTGCACCAGACTGCCGGACGCCGGGGCGAGCAGCACCTGGGCCACCTCGACAATCTCTTCACGCGGCTGACTCATCGGTGGCAGCGGCTCGACTTCTTCACCAAGGCCTTCTTCGATGGCGGCCAACAAGGCGGGCAAGGCGTCGGCAGCAATGCCTGGCTCGGCGATGATTTCCAGCACCTGGCCACGACGGGCGCCGAGGCTGAGCAGTTTGCTCAGGCTCTTGACCGACACCGCGCTGTCCTGGCCATCGACGATGCGGACACGAATCTCACCCTCAAAACTCTTCGCCAGTTGCGCGAGGATTTTCGCCGGACGGGCATGCAGGCCGTGGGCGTTGGCCAGCGTTATGCGCGCGCTCGGCCAATCGGCTGGCAGCTCACCACCCAGCACTTCCAGCACGGCGCGGCAACTGGTGGCGCGGCCTAACTCATGGCCGCGACCTTCTATCAGCAACGCACACAGCCGTTCGAGCAACGCTTGATGGGCCTCGCCAAGACTGGCCAGACAAAATAAACCGTTCAGCGGTTGGCCGAGGTAACGCAGCGGTTTGTCCGGGGTGACGAACGCCAGGCCCGGGCGCTTGACCGTTTGCTCACTGTGCAGCCACCACAGGCCATCGCCCAGCGGCAGCGCTTCAACCTGCTGCAACACGGCGGAGAAACCGTTGCTGACGCAGTCGGCCTGACGCAGCAAACGCGCGCCGCGCCAGACCAACTCCTCGAAATCTTCGGCGGCAACGCCCAGGCCGATCATCTGCGCATCCAGCGCCAGCTCCTGCGGCGCCCCTTGCAGCAATTTCAGCAGGGCCTCGGCGGAACCGGCGCGGCGCAAGGCCTGGCCCAGATCAGTTTCACCGAGGGCACGGGTCAGCAGTTGCAACAGGCGCAGGTGTTCGTCGGACTTGGCGGCAATACCAATCGCCAGGTAGACAATCTGTCCGTCGCCCCAGTCCACGCCGTCGGGGAATTGCATCAGGCGTACGCCTGTGGAAAACACCTGATCGCGGGTTTCGGGCGTACCGTGGGGGATGGCAATACCTTGACCGAGAAAGGTCGAGCCCTGGGCTTCGCGTGCCTGCAAGCCGGCGAGGTAGCCCTCGTCAACCAGGCCATCGGCAACCAGGTGCCGGGCCAGCAGTTGCAGCGCGGCGGACTTATCCACAGCCGACTGGCCCATGGATATCTGCTCTATGGTGAGCTCGAGCATGCTTTCTCCTGTTGGCACCCTTGGGGCGCCAGGTATTGTTTTTGAATGATTCAGCTTAGGCCTTTGTCTTTAAACAATCTTTGGTGGTTTCGCGGCAGAACCGGCCAAAGCAGCCATTAATGTAGAAAATACGCTTGCTGAATCGTTTAATCTAGAGTGATTGGCACGTTACTCGATAATGTTGCATCGTTGAAGCCCAACTTGTCGGATGCGTTGTGACAAAGGTCGCCTGCCTGAATCGGGTAGGATTGGTGAAAATGTCGAGGCAACCTCGAGAAAACAAGGAATAGCGGGTTGAAACTCAGTGATATAGCCCAGCTGGCCGGTGTGTCTGTCACCACCGCCAGCTACGTCATCAATGGCAAGGCCGAACAGCAACGCATCAGCAGCGCTACCGTCGAGCGCGTGCGCGCGGTGGTCGAAGAACATGGCTTCACGCCTAATCCCCAGGCGGCCGGCCTGCGCAGTCGCCACACCCGAACCTTGGGCTTCATTCTGCCGGACCTGGAAAACCCCAGTTACGCGCGGATCGCCAAGCTCCTGGAACAAGGTGCCCGGGCGCGTGGCTATCAGCTGTTGATCGCCAGCTCCGACGATGCACCCGACAGTGAACGGCAACTGCTGCAACTGTTCCGCGCCCGTCGCTGTGATGCCCTGATTGTCGCCAGTTGCCTGCCGCCGGGCGACGACAGCTATCGCCTGCTGCAAACCAAAGGCATTCCGATCATCGCCATCGACCGGGTCATGGAGCCCGAGTATTTCTGCTCGGTGATCAGCGACGACCGCGAGGCCAGCCTGCATCTGACCCGGAGCCTGCTTGATCCGCTGCCCAAACAGATCGCCTTGATCGGTGCCCGCCCCGAGTTGAGCATCAGCCAGGAACGGGCCGCCGGCTTCAAGGAGGCCTTGATCGGGTACGACGGCGAGGTCCTGATCGAACACGGTGATTCGTTCAGCCGTGAATGCGGCAAACAGTTGATGGAAGAATTGCTCCAGCGCGTAGGGCATTTGCCAGAAGCCCTGGTGACCACGTCCTATGTCCTGCTGCAGGGCGTGTTCGATGCATTGCACGACTTCCCGCTGAAAACCCGTCCGCTGCGCCTCGGCACATTTGGTGACACCCAGTTGCTGGATTTCCTGCCGCTGCCGGTGAATGCCATGGCACAGCAACACCAGTTGATTGCCGACAAGGCTCTCGCACTGGCTCTGGCCGCCATCGAGCAATCCGATTACCAACCCGGTGTGCAGGCCATCGCGCGGACGTTCAAACAACGTATTCGCCAGGACTGAGCCATGGACCTGATCGACACCCACACTCACCTGGACTTCCCCGACTTCGACGCGGATCGTCAGGCGCTGATGGCCGAAAGCCGCGCACTCGGGGTGCGCCAGATGGTGGTGCTGGGGGTTTATCAGGGCAATTGGCAACGTGTCTGGGATCTGGTGCAAAGCGATCCGGACCTGCATGCGGCGTTCGGTTTGCACCCGGTGTATCTCGAGGATCATCGCCCAGAGCACCTCACCGAACTGGGCGACTGGCTAACGCGCTTGGCCGGCCATCGCCAGCTGTGTGCGGTGGGCGAGATCGGCCTGGACTACTTCATCGAAACCCTGGATCGCGAACGTCAGCAAGCGCTGTTCGACGCGCAACTGCAACTGGCGGTGGATTTCCACCTGCCCGCGCTGATTCATGTGCGCCGCAGTCATGCGGCCGTGATTGCCACGCTTAAACGCTTCAAATTGAAACGCGCCGGGATCATTCATGCCTTCGCCGGCAGCCAGGAAGAAGCCCGCGAATACATCAAGCTCGGTTTCAAGCTCGGTCTCGGAGGTGCGGCGACCTGGCCCCAGGCACTGCGCATGCACCGGGTGCTCGCGCGGTTGCCGCTGGAATCGGTGGTGCTGGAAACCGACTCGCCGGACATGGCACCGGCGATGTTCCCCGGCCAGCGCAACAGCCCGGCGCACTTGCCGGCGATCTGCACGGCGCTGGCGCAAATCATGTCGCTCGCCCCCGAACAACTGGCCGCCGCCAGCACCGCCAATGCCCGTGAACTGTTCAACTGGTGATCAGTCGACGTGGGCCTTGGCGGCCTCGAGAATCAGCGTCATGTGCTGACGCTGACGGGCAAATCGAAGGGCAACGAAGTAGACGAAAATCGCGCCCAGCGAAAAATTCAGCTGTTCCACGACGCTGAATATACCGATCCATTCCAGTACCAGCACCACCAGCAATGTGGTGCAAATCGTGACCAACAGGCTTGCCTTCAACATGGCTATCGAGTCCAGGGACTTGAAGCGCCTGATCTGTTTCGGGTCGCACAGTTGCAGGGTTTTCTGGCAGTGCGAACAGGTGAATGCTTCGTTGATTGCAATGGCATTGAGTTGCCAGGGTTTAAGCAACAGCGTGCGCTGGCAATGTGCACAGCGACCCTGGATTCCAAGTGTTGCAACAGCCATAACCGTGCCTCCTCCAAGCGGTCAGTGAAGTGGATACTCCTTCATTGAAGCCGAAAAACCAGAGCCCGGAGGAAAACAGGAGGTTTCCTCCAGGCATTGGGAAGAGGTACTACAGAGCTTTCAGACCCGGAACGCGCTGATCAGCTGTTTGAGCTCGACCACCTGCGCCGAAAGCGCTCGACTGGCATCCTCGGTCTGGTGCGCACCTTCGGCCGTGCGTTCTCCGGCACGGTTGATCTCGACGATGTTCTGGTCAATGTCATGGGCGACTGCGGTCTGCTGTTCCACAGCCGCGGCGATCTGCTGGTTCTGGTCGACGATCATGCCGACCGCCCCAAGGATATTTTCCAGGGCCTGCTGGACCTTTTCCGACTGCCCCACCGTGCCGCTGGCCATCTCATGGCTGACGCCCATCGCCTTGACCGCGGCCCCGACACCGCCGTGCAGCTTGGCGATCATCTGTTCGATCTCTTCGGTCGATTGCTGGGTGCGCTTGGCCAGCGTGCGGACTTCATCCGCCACCACCGCAAACCCGCGACCCTGCTCACCCGCCCTGGCAGCCTCGATGGCGGCATTGAGCGCCAGCAGGTTGGTCTGTTCGGCGATGCTCTTTATCACCTCCAGCACACGACTGATGGACTGACTGTCGCTGGCCAACTGGTTGATCACCTGCACCGATTGGTCGATTTCGCTGGCCAGTGCCGCGATGCTGCCCTGCTGCGACTGCACCAGCCCACGACCGCTCACCGTTTCGTCGTTGACGCTGTGGGCGCTGCTGACGGCGGCGGCCGCGCTGCGCGCCACCTCCAGGGAGGTGGCCGACATCTGGTTCATCGCCGTGGCGACCTGCTCGATCTGCGAGCGCTGCCCGGCCACGGCCTGGTTGCTTTGCGCCGAGACACTCTCGACTTGCCCGGCCTGGCGCTCGACTTCGCCGACGGTCTGCCCGACACGCTCGATCAAGTCATGGATTTTTTTCACGGTACCGTTGAACACCTCGCCCAACTCACCCAGTTCATCACGGCTGTGGGCATTGAAGGTGACCGTCATGTCGCCAGCCGCCACCTTGTCCATGACCGCGCCAAGGCGCTTGAGGGTGGTGCGGGTGGAGGCGTAGAAGGCGCCGTAAAGATAAAAGATCAGTACGAACACCACCGACAGCGCAACGGCCTGCAGGATCATGTGCGTGCGGTTCTGGTCCAGGCGCTGTTGCAGCTGGCTGCCGAGAAATTTCAAGGTGGCTTCATTGAGCTGGTAGGTCTGGCCCATCAGCGTCGAGACCTGATCGTAAAAGGCCAGCCACGGTGCATCGAGCGTGTCGGCCATCACCACTTGCTCTTCGAACAGTTCACTGGCCTTTTTCAACGAGGCCTTGCTGCTGTCAGCCGGGGTAGCCAGGGCTTCACGCGCGGCATTGCTGGAGCCCGTGGCATCCTGCAGCTTCAGGCCATACTCGGCCTGGAGCTTTTCGATTTGCGCGAGCAATTCATCGAAACGCGTACTCGACGACGAATTGAGAAACCCCTGGCCCAGCGAAGCGGAGCCCAATGCACGGCCTTCGCCGAGCATCTGGGTGATGCGCGGGGTGATGCTGGTGACGAGTTCGCTCAGCTGGCGCATGTCACTCTGGCTGTCGTGACTCAGGCCGGCCTGGCTGGCGATAATCTGGCCGAAGACCTGGGCATTGCCGACCAGTTTGCCGATAAGTGCACTTTTGCTTTGCAGGGATTTTTCCGTCTGCTGGGCCTTGAACGCGCTGATCATTTCATCGCGCTTGCCATCGAACAATGCGATCTGCTCGGGATCGGTGGCCATCGCCGTCAACCCCTGCAAGCGTGCCAGAACGCCTTGTTCCAGCGTATTGATCTGCGCCTCGAGATTCGCCGCCTTGCCGGATTGGCCCAGGGCGACGTTGATCTGCACAAGATTGTTCAGGGTCTCCAGATCACGCCGTAATGCGAGGCTGCTGCCCAACAGGTCCAGGCTCTGCAGTTCGACCCGGGTGCCCTGGAATTCGCGATAGGAGTCACGCACCAGGTAGAAGTTGGTGACCAGCATTGGCACCAGGAACAGTACGCTGATCAGGCTGAACTTCATGCCAAAACTCAGGCGGTTCATCAGCGCGACGGCGGGATAGAGCAAGCTCTTCACTGGAAGTCTCCCTTGGATTTCTTATTTTTATGGGTGGGCGCAGCGAGACAGCAGATAGCCACTATTCGGCGCTATCTCTGTATAGCGTAAATCAGGGGGATGTTTTGTAACTTAAGGTTAACGGTGCGCTCAAATTCTTGCTGCGCAGGCAGGGAACCGTGTACCAGGTTCTGCGCTGTGGGCAACCCGGTTAACTCTGTAGGAGCGAGCTTGCTCGCGAAAAACCTGAGAACACCGCAGGGTGTCAGGCTCCACGCGTCATCGTTGACCTTCATCGCTGGCAAGCCAGCTCCTACAGTGGGTCGGGTGCATCCGCGAGCATGCGGCGACTCGGTAAGCCGGCTCCTACGGCAACACCGTCCACAACGCAAACCCCGCATACCAGAGCACTGCCGCCCGCAGCAGCAACTCCCAGATACGGTCAAGATTGTGGATGCCCTCAGGCCCGACCACCGGGGCGGGGATTTCTCCGGCCACCAGTCCGACCCTTTCGATCAGTTGGGCGGCGCTGATGTTCCAGTTCAGCAGTTCGTGCAGCATCACCCGGCTGACCGCGACAAAGTTGCCGACCAGGGCAAGGCTGGCGGCCAACAGACGCACCGGCACCCAGTCGAATGCATGGCGCAGTTGCGCGGCGCGCTCGACCACGGCGGGGTTTTGCCCGTGTTCTTCGGCCAGGGCCAGCAATCGATAGCTCAGCGCGGCGACCGGCCCCAGCAGGAAGTACCAGAAAATGATCGCGAAAAAGCTCTGGTAGGCCTCCCACAGCAAATGCCCTTCGACCCGCTCCAGCAGTTGCTCGGCATTGTCGGCGCAGATGTCCAGGTCACGCTTGGCCACATGGGCCGCCGCTTGCAGGTCTTCGCGACGCCAGGCATCGCGGAAGGGACCGAGACCGGCCAGCAGATCACCGCGACCCAGGCTGTAGATCACCACCAGCAAATGCACCGGCAGCGCCAACAGGCCGTAGGCGACTGGGTCGAGCACCACCAGCAGCAAGCCCAGCAACGCCACCGGAAACAACACCAGCACCGCCAGGACCAGCCACGGACGGTTCACCAGGCGCGGGCCGAGTTCAAGCTTGTGCAGCTCGCGAATCCAGCCAGCGTCGCGTTGAACCCGATGGCGCAGGGCCGAAAATTTCTCGATCCACACCGCCAACAGCAACACCAGAAAACTCATTATCCTTCCTCTTGTGCCAGGGCTGCCCGATAGCGTGCCCAGTCGAACGCGGGCCCCGGATCAGTCTTGCGCCCGGGGGCGATGTCGCTGTGCCCGCAGATGCGTTGCGTGGTGATTGCCGGAAACGCCGCTTGCAGCTGGCGAGTCAGGGTCGTCAACGCTCGGTATTGCGCATCGTCGAATGGCAGATCATCCGTGCCTTCGAGTTCGATGCCTACGGAAAAATCGTTACAGGTTTCCCGCCCCTCGAAACTCGAAACACCCGCATGCCAGGCACGCTCAAGGCAAGAGACAAACTGAGTGACGGTCCCGTCACGCTCGATCAGAAAATGCGCAGACACCCGCAGGTCGGCAATCCCTTGAAAGTAGGGATGCTCCGTGACATCCAGACGATTCTGGAAAAACTCCTGCACCTTGCCAGTCTTGAACTGCGCTGGCGGCAGGCTGATGTTATGAATCACCAGCAGGGAAATTTCGCCCTCGGGGCGCGCATTGAAGTTGGGCGAGGGGCATAAATGCACACCCTTGCACCAACCGCTCGCGGGGTCCAGCTGCATACAGGTTCCTTCACGACGACTGTGTTGGCACCCAGTATGCCGCGATAGCCCACCGGGGGCGATCACTAGACGCGATTGAGGCGCTGCAGTTTTGCGATCACCGACGCCAGGGCGCGTTCAAACAATGCGCTATCCTCGAGCACGCGAGCAGTGTCGGCGGGACTTTCCCCAGCCGTAGGCAGAGTGAATGGCTCCAACACCTCGACCATCGCCGTCGCACCTGCTGAATGCCCTGGATGCTCGAACAATTGAACGTGCAAACGCTCCAGCTCGGTGAAAAACTTGCTCGTGGCAAACGGATCGAACGCCGAACTGCTCAGTCCCTCGCGCAATGACTTGAGCAACCCCGGGACCAGCGTCAACAAATGCTCTCGTGCATCGGGCAGGTCATGACGCTGGACGCTCCAGATCAATTGCACCATGGTCTGCACATCAGCCTGCCACGGCAGCGACAGATGGCCATGCTTGAGGCAGGTCATCAGCAAAACGTTGCTCCAGGCGTCTTGCACGAACCCCAGCACACTTTGTGGCAATTTCTCGCCCAGCAGCGCCTGATTCAAAGCCTGCTCGACTCGCTGGCGGGCCAAAGCGGTTCTGCCGCGACTTTCCTCGGCATCACGAATCCGCTGCTCAAGCAATTCCCTGCGACGGCGTTCGTCACGGGCGAACGCAAGGAATTCATTCAGCAGTTCAGAAAATATCGCCGGGTCGTCGACAAACTCGTCCAAAAAACGCTGCGCCACTTGCTCGATGCGCCGGTACAGACTGTCGCGCTCATGATCACCGGCCTCGGCCTCAGGAGAATTGGCAATGCTCGCGCGCACCTGCAACAACAGGTCCTGCAGCGCCGCCAGTACCGCGGGCACGATCTCATCAGCCTGCGGATCTGCTGGCGTGGCAACCGTACCGGCGCTGGCGTTATCCGTTGTGGAGATGGTCGGGGCGGGCGTGAGGCCAGGTAGCACACCGGTGGCGACCAGCAGTTGGTTGGCCTGGGCGTAAAGCTGGCCGGCGCCACTGAGCACATAGCGATCAAACAGCTTGAGGATAATCAGCTTGACCTTGATGTCCACGCCCAGGTGGCGTCCGGCCCCAAGGAAGCACTGGCAGAGCATCGTCGGCCCCAGGGGATTGTTTTGCTCGATCAGCGTCCTGCCCAGCAACGTGCTGAGGCGGGCGGTGAGTTGGTCAAGGGCAAATCCGTCGCGATAGAGCACCTGATTGACCATCGCATCCAAAGCCTGGTTACGCTCCAGCCCGTCATCCGGCAGCGCCCCACGGGTATCGGCAGACAATGACCGAGGCAGGGCCCTGTAAGCGAGGTCGCAGTGACCGAGGCTGATGAACGCCTCGAAGAATTGCTCGAAAAACAACCGCTCGATGCTTTTGCGCTTCAAGCGCAAATCGCGCATCGCCTCAAACAACAGGTTCTGCTCAACATCATCGAGTGCCCGGTCAGCCATTTCGAAGAGGCTATCGTCGGCATTATCGAACAGCGCCTGCAAGCCCTGCCTGAGCTGTTGAGTAGCCTTGTCGCGAACCTGCAGGACGATGACAGGCAGGCGGGCGAGTGGCGGGTGCGTCGTCTGGTCGGTACCGACCCTGCGCAAAGGCACCACATTCCCGTCGTTGTGCATCCAGCCTCCTGAAATCTGCAGCCGTCAAAGTCGTGACGTCAAATCCAAGGCGAATTATCGGATAAAGGTCGCCCTAACGCCACCCCGAGGCTCGCTGCGCATGAAAAGAACAGTCTCACGGATGTCGATCAGGCACGGAATCGACCGGGAACAATGCGGATGCCTTGGGTTGCCCGGTAGCATGGCCCTATAATCGGACCACTTTGTTTGTGGAGTTGCTTATGCCGAATCTACGTCTCGCCGATTTGAACGCCGAAATCGAAGCCAACGTGCGCCGCGCGCTGCTCGAAGACATCGGCAGCGGCGACATCACCGCGCAGCTGATCCCGGCCGAACGCCTGGCCAAAGCCACCATCATCACCCGCGACGCCGCCGTCATCTGTGGCACTGCCTGGGTCGATACTGTGTTCCGGCAGTTGGACCCACGGGTGGCGGTGCATTGGCAGGTCGCCGATGGCGAGCGCGTAAAGCCCAACCAGGTGTTGTTCCACCTCGAAGGGCCGGCCCGCTCGCTGCTGACGGGCGAACGTAGCGCGCTGAACTTCCTGCAAATGCTCTCTGGTGTCGCCACTCGCGCGCAGCAACTGGCAGACTTCGTTGCCGAAACCCGGGTGAAACTGCTCGACACCCGCAAGACCTTGCCGGGGCTGCGTCTGGCGCAAAAGTACGCGGTCACCTGCGGCGGTTGCCACAACCACCGCATCGGCCTGTATGACGCCTTCCTGATCAAGGAAAACCACATCGCCGCCAGCGGAGGCATTCCCCAGGCCATCGCTGCCGCGCACAAGATTGCACCGGGCAAGCCGGTAGAGATCGAAGTGGAAAGCCTGGATGAACTCAAGGAAGCCCTGGCGGCCGGGGCCGACATCATCATGCTCGACGAACTGAGCCTGGATGACATGCGCGAAGCCGTGCGCCTGAACGATGGCAAGGCAAAGCTGGAGGCCAGCGGCGGGATCAACGAAAGCACATTGCTGCCGATTGCCGAAACCGGGGTGGATTACATTTCGATTGGGGCGATGACCAAGGATGTGAAGGCTGTGGATCTGTCGATGCGACTGAGCCTCTGAGGAGCTGCGAGCCACAAGCGGCAAGTTACAAGCTTAAAGCGGTCCCGCTTTGACTTGTAGCTTGCGGCTTGGAGCTAGTAGCTCTCGTCAAACGACGAGATTGTTCATCTCGCAGTACTCATCCCACTCGACACCCAACACTTCAGCCGCTTCCTTATGCAGTTTCAGGCGCTCGGCCTCGTACTCTTCGGGGGTTGATGTGTATTTGAGCGTCAGTTCCCACGGCTGCAAGCCCTGGGCTTCGGCTTCATCCTCGAACGCCCACTGGATCTGGTCTTTCTGATCGTCGGCGGGCAGGTCCTTGATCTCGTCCATCAATTCTGGCGCATCCAACACGTATTTCTTCAGTGCTTCTACGTGCCTTGCTTCCTGGGACATCTCTTTAACGGTCATGGCGTTCTCTTAGATCGGGGGAATGGAAGATGGATCTGGATCATCAAGGATCTCTCTGACGCAAAAAAACCGCTTGAAACCCGGTTTTTCTGGCCTTCAGAACCATTCGGGATCATCTGAAAACAACGTGTCGCTGGTGCCCGAGACAGGAATCGAACCTGCGACCTTCGCGTTACGAGTGCGCTGCTCTACCGGCTGAGCTACACGGGCAGTGGGCTAAACCTAGCACTGACCATGGAGTCAGGCAACTTCGAACACGTTTAAAATCAAAAGATCGCAGCCTGCGGCAGCTCCTGCATAAGCTGCGATCTGCGCACAGCAAAACGCCCCGAACCAGTCGGGGCGTTTTGTTGTTCAGCGGTCAGACGCGGGAGTAATTAAACGCCCGAAGCCTTCGCTGCTGCTACGTCCTTGATGGACAGCTTGATACGGCCGCGGTTGTCCACGTCCAGTACCAGTACTTCCACTTCCTGACCTTCTTTCAGGATGTCGGTCACTTTCTCAACGCGAGCATCGCTCAGCATGGAGATGTGAACCAGACCGTCCTTGCCAGGCAGGATGTTGACGAATGCGCCGAAGTCGACGATGCGCTCAACCTTACCGACGTAGATCTTGCCGATTTCGGCTTCAGCGGTGATACCCAGGACGCGCTGACGAGCAGCTTCTGCAGCTTCCTTGGTTTCGCCGAAGATCTTGATCGAGCCGTCGTCTTCGATGTCGATCGAAGCCTTGGTCTCTTCACAGATCGCACGAATGGTCGCGCCGCCT
>Ga0160432_100495_pt1 | contig 25009 bp, 21 predicted proteins | sample HID1971M_E0MG_FD_108250 | JGI IMG/M metagenome (GOLD analysis project Ga0160432, IMG submission 108250) | Enriched millipede-associated microbial communities from UW Madison campus, WI, USA - HID1971M_E0 MG | ecosystem: Host-associated > Arthropoda: Insects > Digestive system > Unclassified ... | reverse complement strand
TTGCCGACGATCTCGACCTTGGCCTCCGGCGTCTCGACGACGCCCGTGAGGACGCCGCCGACGCCGAGGTCCTCGCCGAACAGCGGCTGGAGGCGTGCGACGGGAGAGAACCGCCACTCCTCCTCGCGCCCGGTGGGCACGGGGATGTCGGCCAGGTCGAACGACGTCTTGCGCTCGGCGCGCGACCCCGCGGGGACGACCCCGTGGGAGTGGGCGCCGTCGGCCACGGCGCGGGAGTGATCGGTAGTCATGGTCTGCGCAGTCATTTAGCCGACGGACCCTTCCATCTGCAGCTCGATGAGGCGGTTGAGCTCGAGCGCGTACTCCATGGGCAGCTCGCGCGCGATGGGCTCGACGAACCCGCGCACGATCATGGCCATCGCCTCGGTCTCCTCCATGCCTCGGGACATGAGGTAGAACAGCTGGTCCTCGCTCACCCGCGAGACCGTCGCCTCGTGCCCCATGGACACGTCGTCCTCGCGGACGTCGACGTACGGGTAGGTGTCGGACCGGGAGATCTGGTCGACGAGGAGCGCGTCGCACAGCACGGTCGACGCGGAGTGCTTGGCGCCCTCGAGCACCTGCACCAGGCCGCGGTACGACGTGCGGCCACCGCCGCGGGCCACGGACTTCGAGACGATCGACGACGACGTGCGCGGCGCGGCGTGCACCATCTTGCAGCCGGCGTCCTGGTGCTGGCCCTCGCCCGCGAAGGCGATGGACAGCGTCTCGCCGCGGGCGTGCTCGCCCAGCAGGTAGATCGCCGGGTACTTCATCGTCACCTTGGAGCCGATGTTGCCGTCGACCCACTCCATGGTGGCGCCCTCGGCGGCCGTGGCGCGCTTGGTCACCAGGTTGTACACGTTGTTCGACCAGTTCTGGATGGTCGTGTACCGCACGCGGGCGTTCTTCTTCACGACGATCTCCACGACCGCGGAGTGCAGCGAGTCGCTCGAGTAGATCGGCGCGGTGCAGCCCTCGACGTAGTGCACGTAGGAGCCCTCGTCCGCGATGATCAGCGTCCGCTCGAACTGGCCCATGTTCTCCGTGTTGATGCGGAAGTAGGCCTGCAGCGGGATCTCGACGTGCACGCCCGGCGGCACGTAGACGAACGACCCGCCCGACCACACGGCGGAGTTCAGCGCCGCGAACTTGTTGTCGCCCGACGGGATGACGGTGCCGAAGTACTCCTGGAACAGTTCGGGGTGCTCGCGCAGCGCGGTATCGGTGTCGAGGAAGATGACACCCTGCTTCTCGAGCTCCTCGTTGATCTGGTGGTAGACGACCTCGGACTCGTACTGCGCGGCGACGCCGGCCACGAGGCGCTGCTTCTCCGCCTCGGGGATGCCGAGCTTGTCGTAGGTCTCCTTGATGTCCTCGGGCAGGTCCTCCCAGCTGGCGGCCTGCTTCTCCGTGGAGCGCACGAAGTACTTGATCCGGTCGAAGTCGATCCCCGTGAGGTCGGCGCCCCAGTTCGGCATCGGCTTCTTCCCGAACAGCCGCAGCGCCTTGAGACGGAACTTCGCCATCCACTCGGGCTCGTCCTTCAGCCTCGAGATGTTCTTGACGACGTCCTCGTTCAGGCCGCGCTGCGCAGCCTCGCCGGCGGCGTCGCTGTCGCGCCAGCCGAACTGGTACGCGCCGATCGAGTCGATGATCTCGTCATCGGACCGCTTCTCGGTGCCCTGTGCCGAAGCCGCCTGGGCGGCGTCCTGGGTGGGAGCGCTCATCGTGTTCCTTCCTGCGTGCCGCGGGTGCGGTGGGCCGGGGTGGGGAGGGTCTGGGGGGACGTCGGGGTGGAGACGATCGGCACGTTCGTCACGCAGGCGTGCGCGCCGCCCGCGATCGTGGCCAGTCGCTGGACGTGGGTGCCGAGCAGCTCGGAGAACGCGCGGGCCTCGGCCTCGCACAGCTCGCCGAACTCCTCGGCGACGTGCTGCACCGGGCAGTGCCCCTGGCACAGCTGGACGGTGGGCAGCACCGGGCCGGCGACCGGGCGGACCGAGGCGGCGTAGCCGTCTGCCGAGAGCAGGCCGGCCAGCTGCTGCGCGCGCTCCTGCGGGTCGGTGGCCGTGAGCCGCGGCGCGTACCGCGCGACGACGGCGTCGTACCGGTCGGCGGCGAACCGCGCCACGGCGTCGGTGCCCCCGGTCTCGCGCAGGTAGCGCATGACCTGCGCCGCGAGCTCGGAGTAGCCGCCCGCGAGGTCGGACTGACCGCGAGCGCTCACGACGTACCGGCGGGCGGGGCGGCCACGGCGGCCCGACGACGTCCCGGCGTCGTGCACCGCGATCGTGCCGTCCTCCTCGAGGCAGGCGAGGTGGCGGCGGACGGCGGCGGACGTGAGGCCGAGCCGGTCGGCGAGCTCCCCCGCCGTCACGGGCCCTTCGCCGGCGACGAGCTCGAGGACGCGGCGACGGGTGGTGCCGTCGGCCTCGGGCGCGCCGTCGAGCAGGCGGGGGTCGACGCGTGCGGGCGTGCGGTCGGTCGTGCTCGTCGGCATGCGCTCACCCCCAGCGGCTCGTGGACCACCGGGGGCAGATCTCGCTCCCCGGCGACGACGTCGATATAGGGAACATCCTTGTTGCGTAATCCAGGATGTCAAGCAAGGCAAGCCTCACCGGGGCCCCTCCGGGCCCCGATGTCGCGAACGTCACTCGTCGGTGACGATGCGCCCCTCGATGACCTCGCCCGGGCCGCCGGAGGGACCGCCCGGCGCCTGCTGCCCGAGCTGCCGCAGCTTGATCCCGAGGGCGATCATCACGATCCCGATGATCACCGCGAACACGCCGATCACGATGGACAGGCCCACGATCGCGTCGGCCGGGTTGACGAAGCACACCACCGCGAGCGCCACCAGCAGCAGGCCCGCGAGCAGGTTCCACACCCACGACGCCCCGCCGCGCCGGCGCATGGCCGGGACGACGAACAGCTGCAGGAGGCCGAAGATCAGCGCCCAGATGGCCACGAGGATGAGGACGACGCCGAGGAAGACCTTCGGCAGGAGCAGCAGCAGGGCGCCGAACACCAGCGCGACGATCCCGACGCCCGTGTTCACCGATCCCGCCGAGGTGCCGCGCCGCCGGATCCCGTCGACGATGCTCACCAGGCCGTCGACCAGCACGAACACCCCGAACACCTGGACGAGCAGCGTCGGCGTCTTGTCCGGGAGGAAGATCGCCAGCAGCCCGAAGAGCAGCGCGAGCACTCCACGCACCACCGGCCAGTACCAGAGCCGCCGCGCCAGGGCGGCGACGTCCTGCGGCGGCGTGAACGCGTAGAAGGTCATGTCCGTCGTGCTCCTCGGGTCGTGCCGGCGTGCGCCGCCCGGCCGGGCGACTTCCGTAGAATCTTCCGGTGCCCACCTCGATCGCGCCATCGGGCGCGGACGGCGCCACGCCCTCCGCGCACCCTGCCGAGGACCCGCGCGCCGGATCCGTCGGCCCCGCTGCCGGGGCCGCCGTCCACGTGCGGGGCCTGGTCAAACGCTATGACGGGCGCGACGTCGTCGCAGGACTGGACCTCGTCGCCGACGCCGGCGCGGTGACGGCCGTGCTCGGGCCGAACGGCGCGGGCAAGACCACCACCGTCGAGTGCTGCGAGGGCCTGCGCTCCCCCGACGGCGGCACGGTGCGCGTGCTCGGCCTCGACCCCGTCGCCGACGCGCGCGCCCTGCGCCCCCGGGTCGGCGTCATGCTGCAGGACGGCGGGCTGCCCACCGGTGCCCGCGCCGGCGAGGTGCTGCGCCACGTGGCGTCGATGTACGCGGCACCACGGGACGTCGGCGAGCTCGGCGAGCGCCTCGGCCTCGGCTCGTTCGCGCGGACGACGGTGCGGCGCCTGTCGGGCGGCCAGCGCCAGCGGCTGGCGCTCGCGGCCGCCGTCGTCGGCCGCCCCGAGGTGGTATTCCTCGACGAGCCGAGCGCCGGCATGGACCCGCAGAGCCGGCACGCCGTCTGGGACCTGGTGCGGGAGCTCCGGGACGAAGGCACCGCCGTCGTCCTCACGACGCACCTCATGGACGAGGCGGAGGACCTCGCCGACCGCGTGCACGTGGTGGACCACGGCCGCGTCATCGCCAGCGGCAGCGTGCCCGAGCTCCTCACCCCCGACGCGCAGGACGACCGCACGCTGCGCTTCGACGCGACCGCGGGCCTCGACCGTGCGGCCGTCGTGGCCGCGCTCGACGCCTCGGGCGAGCCCGGGCCGTGGGCGGTGTTCGAGCCCCAGCCCGGTTCGTACGTCGTCGCCGGCCCCGCCGGGCCGCGCACCCTGGCCGTGCTGACCGGCTGGCTCGCCGACCACGACGTCCTCGCGAGCCGCCTCACCGTGGGTCGGCGCACGCTGGAGGACGTCTTCCTCGACCTGACGGGACGGCACCTGCGATGACCACCACCACGGGCTCCGCCCCCGCCGTCGCCGCCCCCGCGTGGCGGCGCGTGCTGTCCCAGGCCGCCTTCGAGACGCGGGCCGTGCTGCGCAACGGTGAACAGCTGCTCGTCACGATCGTGCTGCCGGTCATGGTGCTGCTCGGCCTGACACGCACCAGCGTCGTCGAGATCGACACCGGCGGCCTGGACCGCATCGACTTCGTGACGCCGGGCGTGCTCGCGCTCGCCTGCGTCTCGACGGCGTTCACCTCCCAGGCGATCGCCACAGCGTTCGACCGCCGCAACGGCGTGCTGCGCCTTCTGGCGACGACGCCGCTCGGGCGCGGCGGGCTCCTCGCCGGCAAGCTGCTGGGCGTCCTCGCCGTCGAGGCGGTGCAGGTCGTCGTCGTCGGCGCGGTCGCGCTCGGGCTGGGCTGGCAGCCCGCGCCGGGCGGGATCCTCGCGGCGGTGGGCGTCGGCCTGCTCGGCACGGCGTGCTTCACCGCGCTCGCGCTCCTCCTGGCGGGGACGCTGCGCGCCGAGGGTGTGCTGGCGATCGCCAACCTCGTCCTCGTGCTCCTCGTCGTGGGCGGCGGGCTGCTGGTGCCGCCGGAGCAGCTCCCCGGCCCGCTCGCGCACGTCGCGACGTTCCTGCCCTCGGGCGCGCTCGGCGAGGCGATGCGCGGCGCGCTGCTCGGCACCGGGGTCCCCGCCGTCGCGGTGGCCGTGCTCGCCGCGTGGACGGCGCTGCTCGCCTGGGCCGCGGCGCGCTTCTTCCGCTGGCAGTGACGGGATGACGGTGTCGGCGCTGCGGGCGTGACCGGGCCAAGGTCACATCGCGACGACCTCCCGACGCGGCCGAACGGCCCGTGGCTGGCGATACCGTGGACCCGTGACCTCGCCGAGCCCTGCCGCGCCCGCCCCGCAGGCGAGTGCCGGCGCCACGCCCGACCCCGCCGACCGGCCCGACCGCCTCGCCCGGCTCCGCCCCTGGACCCGCGGCGCGCTGGTCGCGAACGTCATCGGGCAGATCCTCATCATCGGCACGGGCGGCGCGGTGCGTCTCACCGACTCGGGCCTCGGCTGCTCGACCTGGCCGAACTGCGAGCCCGGCCAGTTCACCCCCGCGTTCCACGAGTCCTTGACGATCCATCCGTACATCGAGTTCGGCAACCGGACGCTCGCCTTCCTGCTCGGCATCGTCGGCGTGCTGGTCCTCGTGCTCGTGTGCACGGACCGCGGCCGACCCCGCTCGTACCGCCTCCTCGGCGTCGTACCCCTGGTCGGCGTGCTTGCCCAGGCCGTGATCGGCGGCGTGGTGGTGCTGCTGCACCTGCACCCGGGCTGGGTCTCCCTGCACTTCGGCGTCTCCGCGGCGCTCGTGTGGTTCAGCGCGTACCTGCTGCACCGGCACGGCGAGGGCGACGGGCCCCCGCGGGGCGTCGCGGGCCGGGGGGTCGCGACGACCGGTGCCCTCCTGGGTCTGCTCCTCGTCCCCATCGTCACCCTGGGCGTGCTCGTCACGGGCTCCGGTCCGCACTCGGGCGACACGGAGGTCGGCTACCGCCTCGCGCTCGACCCGCTGACGATGACCCGCGCGCACTCGGCCAGCGTGTGGCTGTTCACGCTCACTCTCGTGGCGCTGCTGGTCCTGCTGTACCGCGCGCCCGCCGGGCCGCGGGTCGCCGCGGCCCGCACGGGCGCCTGGCTGCTGCTCGCGGTCACCCTGGCGCAGGGTCTCATCGGGTACGTCCAGTACTTCACGGGCCTCCCCGAGCTCCTCGTGGGCTTCCACCTCGTGGGTGCCGGCTGCCTCACCTGGGCCACCGCCAACGCCGTCCTGCGGCTGCGCACCCGCGCCTGACGCCGTCGTCCGCGCGCTACGGTGCAGGCGTGCGTATCGAGGTCGACGGCCGCCCCGCGGCGGCCGAGCAGGTCGCGTCCACGGACGGGCACTTCACCGCCATGCAGGTGCGCGGCGGCGGCGTGCAGGGCCTGGAGCACCATCTGAGACGGCTCGACGCCGCCCACCGCGAGGTCTTCGGGCTGGCGCTCGACGGCGATCGCGTCCGCCGCCTCGTGCGGCACGCCCTGGCGGGGCAGGCCGACGCGTCCGTGCGGGTCGTGCTGCGCGACCCGGAGCACGTCGCCGTCCAGGTGGCCGACCCCCGCCGCCCGCCCGCCCGTCCGCAGCGCCTGCGCTCCGTGCCGTACCTCCGCCCGTTCGCGCACCTCAAGCACCTGGGCGGCTTCGCCCAGGCGCAGTGGGCGCGGCAGGTCCGGCGCGAGGGGTACGACGACGCGCTGCTCGTCGGCCCCGACGGCGCCGTCGCGGAGTCCACGATCGCGAACGTCGGCGTGCTCGGGCCTGGGGGCGACGTGCTGTGGCCCGACGCCCCGCACCTGCGCGGCGCTGGCCTCGCGCTGGTCGAGGAGACGACGCCGACCCGGACCGGCCCCGTGCACGTCGACGACCTGCGCCGGGCCTCCGGGGCGTTCCTCGTCAACTCGATCGGCATCGTCGCTGTCGCGTCCGTCGACGGGACGGACCTCCCGGACGCGTCCGCGCGCGTGGAGGCGATCAGGCGCGGCGTGGCCGCCCTCCCGTGGGACGTGCCGTAGGCCGCTGACGGCGGGCGTGCGAGCGCGTGACAGCGCCGTGACAGCAGGCTGGGAGCGGCACCCCGCACGGTGGTGACATGACCACCACCGCGATCGAGGCCGAGGGCCTCGTCAAGACCTTCGGCGACAACCGCGCCGTGGACGGGGTCGACCTCGAGGTCGCCACCGGCACGGTCTACGGGGTCCTCGGCCCGAACGGCGCCGGGAAGACGACCACCATCCGCATGCTCGCGACGCTCCTGCGGCCCGACGCCGGCCGAGCGTCCGTCTTCGGCCACGACGTGTCGCGCGAGCCGTTCGTCGTGCGCCAGCTCATCGGCGTGACCGGGCAGTACGCGTCCGTCGACGAGACGCTCAGCGCCACCGAGAACCTCCTGCTGTTCTGCCGGCTCAACGGGCTCAAGGGCGCCGCGGCCACGCGCCGCACCCGGGACCTGCTCGAGGAGTTCAGCCTCACCGACGCCGCCGCGCGCCCGCTGAAGAACTTCTCCGGCGGCATGCGGCGTCGCCTCGACCTCGCGGCGAGCCTCATCGCCCAGCCTCCGCTGCTCTTCCTGGACGAGCCCACCACGGGCCTCGACCCGCGCACCCGCGCCCAGATGTGGGAGACGATCCGCCGCCTCGTCGCGACGGGCTCGACCGTGCTGCTCACCACGCAGTACCTCGACGAGGCCGACCAGCTGGCCGACCGCATCGCCGTGATCGACCGCGGCCGCGTGGTGGCCGAGGGCACCGCCGACGAGCTCAAGTCGTCGGTCGGCCAGCAGTCGCTGCAGCTCGCCCTCGTGCGGCCCGACGACGCCACGGCCGCCCGGGCGGCCGTGGAGGACGTGCTCGGCGTCGCCGCGACGGTCTCCCCCGAGGCGCGTCGCCTCACCGTGCCCGTCGCCGACCCCGCCCGCGTCACCGACCTCCTGGTCCGCCTGCGCGGCGCCGGTGTCGAGCTCGACGGGCTGTCGATGGACAAGCCGACCCTCGACGAGGTGTTCCTGACCCTGACGGGCCACGACGCCGCCGACCAGTCCACGACCGACCGAGCCGGCGCCGGCTCCCCCGAGCTCGAGGAGATCTCCGCATGACCACGCTCACCACCACGCCCTCGGCGCCCGTCACGCCCGGCGGACGCATCGTCCCCGGCGCCGAGCGCACCCTGCGCAACCGCGTCACCGCCGGGCAGGCCGTGTCCGACTCGCTCGCCATGGCCCGCCGCGGCCTGATCAAGATCCGCCGGACGCCGGAGCAGCTCATCGACGTCACGGTGCAGCCGATCATCTTCACGCTGATGTTCACGTACATCTTCGGCGGGGCGATCTCCGGCAGCATCGCGGCCTACCTGCCGGTCATCATCCCCGGCATCCTCGTGCAGACCGTCATCACCGCCTCCGCCGTCACCGGCACCCAGCTGCGTGAGGACATGGACAAGGGCGTGTTCGACCGGTTCAAGTCGTTGCCCATCGCCCGCATCGCCCCGCTCGCCGGTGCCCTGGTCGCGGACCTCGTCCGCTACCTCATCGCCACCACGCTGACCATCGTCATGGGCCTGGTCATGGGCTGGCGACCGGGCGGCGGCGTCGGCGGCGTGCTGCTCGCCGGCCTGCTGGTCATCGTCTGCGCCTGGTCCCTGAGCTGGATCTTCGCGTTCTTCGGCGTCATCGGCCGGTCCGCGTCGTCGGTCCAGGGCATCTCGTTCCTGGTGCTCTTTCCGCTGACGTTCCTGTCCAACGCCTTCGTCCCGGTGGACACGATGCCCGGCTGGCTGCAGGGCTTCGTCAACGTCAACCCCGTGTCGCACCTCGTGTCCGCGGTCCGCGACCTCGCCAGCACCGGCAGCGTGACCGGTCAGGTCGGCATCGCCCTGCTGAGCTGCGCCGTCGTCGTGGCGATCTTCGCCCCGCTCGCCGTGCGGAGCTACATGAAGAAGGCCTGAGCCGGCCCGCCCGGCCCGAGCTCCTGGTCCGCCTCCCCGGCGAGGCGGACCAGGAGCTCCTCCGCGCGCGCCACCAGCTCGTCGCCGCCGAGGGAGTCGGCCCGCAGCTCGCCCGCACGCACGATCTCCGCCCCGCGTCCGCCCAGGGCGCCGGCCACCTCGGCGCGCAGGCGGTCGAGCCGCAGGGCCGGCAGGTCCTGCCGTGTCCCCAACCGTCCCGCGAGCGCCAGCAGCTCGGCCCCGTCCGCGGTGCGGCCGTCGCCCTCTCCGGCGCGGTCCCCGCCCGACGTCCCGTCGTCGCCCAGGCAGGCCCAGCACGCGACGCCGACGGACGACGTCGCCAGCACCGGCCGGTCGACGAACCCGCGCCCGCCGGCGCGCAGCCGACGACCCACGTCGACGATCCGGCGCACCAGCCCGCCGTCGTCGGCGCCCGCCTGCACCCGCCGCACGAGGGTGGCGGACGCGAGCAGGAGGAACCACGGCGCCGCGTCGCCCTGCGGCTGCCCGGCGCCGAACGTCTCGAGCGCCCGATCGAGATGGGCGAGCGCCGACGCGCGGTCGCCGCGCGCCCACGCCACCTCGCCACGCCCGAGCTCGACGACGCCGCGCGCCTGGGCCTCCCGGCCGTCGCGGGCGCCGTCGACGGTGGGGACCATGGACTCGACGACGGCCTCGGCGACCTCGAGGTGCCCGAGGGAGAGCGCGGTCCCCAGCTCGATCCAGCGCACCTGCCACTGCATCTCCTCCGCGCCGATCGCGGCGACGCCGTCCTTCGCGACGGCGACCCAGCGCGCAGCCTCCTCGGCCTCGCCGCGCTCCGTGAGGAACGAGGCGAGGACCATCGCCGTCATCGCCGCGGCCGCCGCGTCGTCGATCCCGCGGGCCACGTCGTGCGCGGCCCTCGCCAGCTCGACGGCGCGCCCGATCTCGCCGTCGTTCTCGCGCTGCTGGGCCTCGAACATGTGCCCGAGGAGCGCCGTGTACCCGTCCTCCGACCGCTGCAGCCGGGCGAGCACCTCCAGCGACTCCTCGGCCGTCCGCGCCAGGACGAGGTCGGAGAGCTCGCGCGTGCGGGCCCCCACCGCCTCGCTGGTGCGCAGCAGGCGTCGCAGCCGCGCCAGGGGGCGCGCCGCCTGCCCGGGGACGCCGAAGACCGACGCCGCGGCGATCGCTTCGAGGGCGATCGCGGTGGCGTCCGCGTGCTCCTCGGGCACCGGCCACCCCTCGAGGGCGTGCAGCACCCCGGGCACCAGCCCGACGACCCGCTCCTCCGCGCCCCGCACGGCCCAGCTCCCGAGCAGCGCGACAAATCCGTGCACCACGACCTCCGGCCGGCCGAGGTCCATCGCGCGCCGCACCGCGAAGAGCAGGTTCTCCTGCTCACGGCCGAGCTCCGCGACGGCCTCGCGCTGGCGCGGCGAGAGCATGCGCGCGGCGCACCGGCGGGCCACCCGGAGGGCCCAGGCGAGGACGGCGTCGTCGGTCGTGGCAGCCTCGTGCGCGTCCGCGAGGCGCAGCAGCCCGAACTCCCGCACCGTCTCGACCATGCGGTAGCGGGTGGCACCGTCGGCCTCCTCGACCCGCACGAGCGACTGCAGCACGAGCGCGTCGACGTCGTCGTCCACCCGCCACCCGGGGGCGTCCGGCAGCAGCGACCGCGCCGCCTCCGCGGAGAACCCGTCAGGCAGAGCGGCCGCGCGCCGCCACAGCGCCTGCTGGCCGGCCGTCAGCAGGTTCCAGCTCCAGTCCAGCACCGCCTCGAGGGTGCGATGCCGGTCGGGGACGGAGCGGTCGCGCACCCGCAGCAGGGCGAAACGCTCGTCGAGCCGCTCCTCGACCTCCGCGACGCTCAGGGTGCGGACGCGGGCGGCCGCGAGCTCGATCGCCAGCGGCAGCCCGTCCAGTCGTGCGCACAGGCGTGCCACCGCCGTCCGGTCCAGCAGAGCGTCCGGGCGGACGGCGCGGGCGCGGTCGACGAACAGGCGCACGGCGGGCCCGCCGTCCTCGTCCGACGGGTCGGCGCCGAGCGGTGCGGGCTCGTACACGGTCTCGTCCTCGAGCAGCAGCGGGGTGCGGCTGGTCGCCAGCACCCGCAGCCGCGGCGACATCCCCAGCAGGAGGCCCGCCCACCAGGCCGCGCCCTCCACGACGTGCTCGCAGTTGTCGAGCACCACGAGGGCGTCGACGTCGCGGAGCCGGGCGGTGATCTCCCCCACCAGGTCCCGCACCTGGAGCCGGTCGGCCAGCCGCAGCGACCCCGCGCCGGGCGCGACGCCGAGGGCGTCGGCCACCGCGAGGACGACGTCGTCGTCGGAGCGCACGCCGACCAGCTCCACCACGGCGACGAGCCCGGAGCCAGGGACGGCCCGGCGCGCGACCTCCTGCGCGAGCCGCGTCTTGCCGAGCCCGCCCGGGCCGAGGACGGTCACCAGCCGGGAGGTGGCGAGCGTCCCGCGCACGGCCGTGACGTCGTCCTCGCGGCCGAGGAGCGGCGTCGCGTAGCTCCGCAGCCCGCGCGCGGCGCCGCCGCCCGCCCGGGCGGCACCCGGGGCAGCCTCCGGAGGCTGCCCCGGTTCCCGCGGGGACGGGCCGGGCGCCGCCGCCGGCTCGTCCGTGGCGCCCCGCCGTCCGACGTCCTCGGCGAGGCGCTCGGAGAGCGCGACCGTGGCCGGCCCCGGGTCGCTGCCCAGCTCGCGGATCAGCACCGAGCGCAACCGGGTGAAGACGCGCAGCGCCTCCGCGGGTCGGCCGAGCCCACCGAGGGCGCCCATGAGCGCGCGGGCCGCGTCCTCGTCGGTCGGGTCCGCGGCGACGTCCGCCCCCGCGAGCTCGGCGACCACGGCGTGCTGCCCCGCGGCCTCCGCCGCGTCCCGACGCACCACCCGCAGCTCGTCGCGACAACGACCGGCCACCGTCGCCAGCTCGCGCGCGACGGAGGCGAACTCGCCGCCCTCGAGGTCGCTGCCGGGCGCCCCGGCCCACAGACCGAGGGCGCGCTCCGCCGTCGTCGCCGCGGCGGACGGGTCCCCCGCCACGAGCTCGCGGCGAGCCGCCGTCAGGCCCTCGCGCGCGAGGGCGACGTCGGACGGCGCGCCCAGGGCGTACCCGGTCTCGGTCGCCCGCACGACGCCGCGCCCGGCCACGGCCCGCAGCCGCGAGACCAGGTTCTGCAGCGCGGCCCGCGGGTCGGCGGGCAGCGACTCCTGCCAGAGCCGGTCGACCAGGGACGCGGACGTGACGCCGCGGGGCCCTCCGAGGGCGAGCAGCGCCACGAGCGCCGCGGCGCGCGCGCCGCGCGGTGCACGGGGCTCGCCGGAGGGCCCGGCGACCCGGACCGGGCCCAGCACGCGCACCGCGGGTGCCACGACGCCCTCCGGGGCGCGGCGGTCGGGCCCGGAGTCCGCGTCGGAGGCGTCACCCACGCCTGGGGAGCCTACCGGCGCCTCAGGCCGAGCGCCGGTACGGCCAGGGCGCGTCGACGTCGCGCAACGACGTCCAGCCGCGCGCACGGCTGGCGGCCGCGGCGAGGATACCCACCACGGCCGACGGGTTGTGCAGGCTGCCGTCCAGCACCAGCGCCACCGCCTCGTCGAGCGGCACGCGGCGCACCTCCATGTCGGCCTCCTCGTCGGTGCGCAGGTGGCGGTCCACCTCGGGCACGTCCGTGAGGCCGCGGGCCAGGAAGATCCGGACCGCCTCGTTGCTGCTGCCCGGTGTCGTGGCGTAGTCGGCGAGCACCGCCCACCGCTGTGCGGTGACGTCGGCCTCCTCGGCGAGCTCGCGGGCCGCGGCGTCGACGGCGGGCTCGCCGGCGACGTCCAGCAGCCCGGCGGGCACCTCCCACAGGTACGACCGGACGGGGTGGCGGTACTGCCGCAGCAGCAGCACGCGGTCCTGGTCGTCCAGCGCCACGATGGCGACGGCCCCCGGGTGGTCGACGTACTCGCGGGTCACGACGCCCGCCTCGCCCAGGTCGGCGTCCTCCCGCACGAGGTCGATGACGCGCCCCCGGTGCAGCGTCGTGCGCTGCAGGACGGGGCGCGGGTCGATCTCGTCGGCGACGGCCCGCGTGGTCGGCTCGCCGCTCACGCCTGGTTCCCCTGGCGCTCGAGAGCAGCCGCCACGAGGCCGGAGAACAGGGGGTGCGAGCGGGTGGGCCGCGACTTGAACTCCGGGTGCGCCTGGGTGCTCACGTAGTAGGGATGCACGTCCGCGGGCAGCTCGACGAACTCGACGAGCTGGGCGTCGGGCGACGTGCCGGAGAAGACCAGGCCGGCCTCCTCGAGCTGGGCGCGGTACGCGTTGTTGACCTCGTACCGGTGGCGGTGGCGCTCCGAGACCCGCTCGCTGCCGTACGCCTTGGCGACGACCGAGCCGGCCCCGAGGTGGGCGTCGTACGCCCCGAGGCGCATGGTGCCGCCCAGGTCGCCGTCGCCGCCCACGATCGCGAGCTGCTCGGCCATCGTCGCGATGACCGGGTGCGTGCTGTTCGGGTCGAACTCGGTGGACGAGGCGTCCTCGAGACCCAGGACGTTGCGCGCGTACTCGATGACCATCGACTGCAGGCCCAGGCAGATCCCGAGCGTCGGCACGAGGTTCTCGCGCGCCCAGCGCAGGGCGCCGACCTTGCCGTCGATGCCGCGCACGCCGAAGCCGCCCGGAACCAGCACCGCGTCGACGCCCTCCAGCGCCTCCTGCGCGCCCTCCGGAGTCTGGCAGTCGTCGGCGGCCACCCACCGGACGCCCACCTTCGCGTCGTTGTCGAAGCCGCCGGCGCGCAGCGCCTCGGTCACCGACAGGTAGGCGTCGGGGAGGTCGATGTACTTGCCGACGAGGGCGATCTCGACGTTGTGCTCCGGCTCGTGCACGCGCTCCAGGAGCTGGCTCCACCCGTCCCAGTCGACGTCGTGGAAGGGCAGGTCGAGGCGGCGCACCACGTAGGCGTCCAGGCCCTCGGCGTGCAGCACGCGCGGGATGTCGTAGATGCTCGGCGCGTCGACCGCGTTGACGACGGCCTCGTTGTCGACGTCGCACATGAGGGCGATCTTGCGCTTGATCGACTCCGGGACCACCCGGTCGGCCCGCAGCACGATCGCGTCGGGCTGGATGCCGATGGAGCGCAGGGCGGCCACCGAGTGCTGGGTCGGCTTGGTCTTCAGCTCGCCCGACGGGCCGATGTAGGGCACGAGCGAGACGTGCAGGAAGAAGCAGTCGTCCCGGCCGAGCTCGTGCCGCACCTGGCGCGCGGCCTCGAGGAACGGCTGGGACTCGATGTCGCCGACGGTGCCGCCGATCTCGGTGATGATCACGTCGACGTCCGCGCTCGCCTGGTCGCGCATGCGCGACTTGATCTCGTCCGTGATGTGCGGGATCACCTGGACCGTGTCGCCGAGGTACTCGCCGCGGCGCTCCTTGGCGATCACGCGGGAGTAGACCTGGCCGGTCGTCACGTTCGAGGAGGCCGGCAGCTCGACGTCGAGGAACCGCTCGTAGTGGCCGATGTCGAGGTCCGTCTCGGCGCCGTCCTCGGTGACGAAGACCTCGCCGTGCTGGAACGGGTTCATCGTGCCCGGGTCCACGTTGAGATACGGGTCGAGCTTCTGCATCGTGACCCGCAGGCCGCGTGAGCGCAGCAGGCGGCCGAGCGAGGAAGCGGTGAGGCCCTTGCCGAGCGACGACGCCACACCCCCCGTCACGAAGATGTGCCGTGTCTGGTGCGTCGCACCCGTACGGCTGGAGGAGCGGGGCTGGAGTCTGTTCGCGGTGTCGGCCACGGAACTCCATCCTAACAGCGGGTCGGACGGCGGCACGCGGGCCGCGCGGTGCGTCTGGTCACTCCGCGGGTCGGTCGGCCGGTTCGGCCGGTTCGGCCGGTTCGGCAGGCTCGTCCGCGGCCGCGGGGCCACGGCGCACGATCCCCGTCACGGCGGACCGGTCGGCCAGCAGGAAGCCGCCCACCACGACGACGCCCCCGACCACGGCGGCGAGCACCCCGACGCCCAGCGCCGGGAGGATCGCGGCGTCCGCCGGGAGCAGCGCCCCCGACACCAGCGACCCCGCCCAGGCACCGAGCCCGGTCGCGACGACGAGCACGACGAGGGTGCGAGGGATCCCTCGCAGCGCCCCGCGCCCGGCGTACCGGCCCACGGCCGCGAGCAGGCCCGCCCCGGCGACCGTCATGCCCAGCGCCGTCGCCAGGCCGAGCTGGGCGAGCACGCCGACCTGGTCGCGCACGCCCGTCGCGGCGGGCAGCGCGAACGCCGCCACGGCCACGACCAGCCACCCTGCCGCCGTGACGACCACCGCCACCCGTTGGTGGTCGATCGCGTACAGCGCACGCGACAGGTGCAGGATCAGCGCGAACCCGACGATCCCCGGCGCCATCCACGCGACGGCGTCGCCGAGCCCTGCCACCGACCCGTTGGCGATGCGGGCGAACACGGCCTCCACGGCCCCCGACGCGGCGACGAGCGCCCCCACGCCCAGGCCGGACACCACGAGCAACGTCCGGGTGGTCGTCGCGAGCAGGCCGCGGAACCGGTCGTGGCGTCCGTGCGCCACGTGCTCCGCGAGCCTCGGGAACGCGCTCGTCGCGAGCGGGAACGCCAGTACGGCATAGGGCAGCAGGTAGACCTGCTGGGCGAACGTGTACGTGGGAAAGGTCTGCGACGGCCCGAACTGCAGTGCCGCGCCCATCACGGCGAGCACCGACACCTGCTGCGCCACCAGCGCGCCGACGCCGGCCAGCGCGAGGTTGCGGGCGCGCGTGCCCTCGCCGCCCGGGAACCGCAGCGTGGGGCGCAGGCGCGTCCCGGTCCGCCGCACGGGCAGCACGAGGGGCAGGGCGAGCACGGCGACACCCGCCGTCGTGCCCCAGCCCAGCCAGCCGATCGCGGCAGTCGACAGCGCCTCGACGTCGTTGCGGTTCTCGCCCGCCATGGCGACGAAGACGAGGTACACGACGATGACCGCCACGCTCGACAGGAGCGGGGCGAAGGCCTGCCAGAAGAACCGCTTGTGCGCCTGCAGGATGCCGCCGAGCACCACCGCGAGCCCGTAGAGCGGCACCTGGAGCGCGAAGGTCCGCACGAACGTGGCCGTGACGTCCACGAGCTCCGGGTGCTTGGCGGCCATGAGCAGCCCCGCGATCGGGCCGGCGAGGATCGCGAGCAGGGCGCCGAGCGGCACGAGCACCGCGAGGGTCCAGCCGAGCATCGCCGAGGCCACGCCCGAGGTCTCCCGCACCGAGCGGCGGGCGATCGGGCCGGCGAGCAATGGCACCACGGCGCCGGCGAGCGCTCCGCCCGCGGCGACCTCGAAGAGGACGTTCGGCAGCAGGTTCGCCGCGCTGTACGCGGGGCCCGCCCCCTCCGTGCCCACCGCCCACGACAGCACCAGCGACCGGGCGAACCCGACCAGCCGGCTCGCCACCGTCACGACGGTGATCATGGCGGCGGCGCCGGCGAGCGTCTGGGTCGCCGCCCGCAGCCCGCCCGGGCGCGACGTCATGGGTTCACTCCCCCGCGGCGGGGTCCTGCGCCGGGTCCTGTGCCGGGTCCGGCGTCGCCGCCGGGCGGCGACCCCAGCCGTCCGCGGCACGCAGCCACGGCGTGCGCTCGATGACGGCGGAGAAGCTCACGCGCTCCGAGGCGAGGGTGAGCCCGACGACGGACGCCAGCGCGGCGAGGCGCGCCGCGCGCGGGGCGCCGAACGCCCACTGCGCGCCGACCAGCGCCCCGAGCGCGTTCGCGCCGCCGTCGCCCAGCATGTCGCGCTCGGCGAGGTCGCCGGGCGCCGCGACGGCGGTCGCCCCGAGGACGACGCCGCTCGCCGCACCCGCCGCGCCGCCCGCGACGGGGAGGCTCAGGGCCGCGGAGGCCTTGAGGGCGCGCCCCGGCCGCAGGTCCAGCAGGTTGAGCAGGTTGGCCGTGCCCGCGACGAGGGCGCCGTTCACCGCGACGTCCAGCAGGTGCCCCGCCGCGCCACCCGTCCGCCGGGTCCCGACCGCGGCACCGGCCAGCGCCGTCGCGCCGATGCCGAGCACCTTGAGCCCGCCGGTCGTGAGACGGCCCTCGGCGAGCGCGCCCAGATGGCCGCGCAGGCCCTTGACGCGGGTGCTGGTGTCCTCGGCGAGGTCGTCGACGAGCCCGAACGCCGCCGCGCCGGCGGTCGCGAGCGCGGCGCCGGTCCGCTCCCGGCCGCCGCCCGCCGCGAGGGTCCCGGCGACGAGCCCGGCGGCCACGGCCGGGCCCTCGAGCATGCTCACCGGCTCGCCGCGGTGGTTGGTGCGGGTCCAGCGCGCGGCGCCGCCGGGCGGGTCGGTCTCGAGCGCCCGCCGTGCGAGCGCCGTGCCCGCGGCCGCCACGACCGCGCCGCGCAGCAGCGCGCCCACACCGGCCCCGCCGGCCATCAGCCGTTCCCCTGCGTCTCGCCCTGCTCGACCACCGGCGGGAGGACGGACGCGCCCTCCTCGAAGCCGTACTGGTCGACGGCGCCGGCGTCCTGGGCCGCGATCGCGAGCGGCACGACAATCTGCCCCGTCGTCTGCTCCACCCCGCTGACCGTGCTCACCAGGTCCGAGAGCCGGTCCTCGGCGCGGATCGTGGCGATCAGGTCGCCGTCCTCCGTCGTCGGCCCGGCCACCACCGAGGTCCCCGCGATCTCCGCGGACGTCCCCGCGAGCGCCGCCAACGCGCCCATCCCCGTCTGCTCCGGGTCGGCGTCCTGCGTCTGCTCCTCCTCGTCGGCCTCCGTGGCGCCGCCCGACAGGAGGAGGATCGCGTCCGCGGGCGCGGTCGGCTCGGCGACCTGCTCCACGAGGCCGACCTGCTCCAGGAGGTGCTGCTGCTCGAGGGCGGCGTCGCTGAACGCGGACGAGCCCGCGGGCTCGGCGTCGGTGAGCGCCACGGTGAGCGACGCGGCGAGCAGCTCGGCCGGGCCGGAGTCGTCGTCGATCACGCCCTCGAGCGCCTCGGGGGGCAGCTTCTCGCGCAGCCCGTCCGCGACCGTCTCCCGCATGGTCAGCTCGTCGGCCGACGTCCACGACGCGGCCAACCGCTCCTGCGCGACGACCGTGCCGTCCGCCGCCTCCAGCTGGTCGAGCACGGCCTTCCGGTTCGCGTCGCTCACCTCGTCCACCTCGACGACGGCGACGTTCATCCCCGCGAGCGAGCCGGCGACGAGCTGGTCGCCGGCGCTCTCGATGAAACGTCGCTGGTCCTGTGCCGTGGTCTGCGCCTGCCCGAGCTCCTCGCGCAGCGTGTTGCGCTCCGTGCGCAGCGCGTCGACCTGCTCGGTGAGCTGGTCCCCGAGCGCGCCCTGGAGCGGCCCGGCACCCAGGATGATGCCCACCGCGAGGGCGAGGAAGACGGAGATCAGCGAGACGAGGTGATACCTGAAGTCGATCACGGTCGGCAGAGGTTCCTTGTCAGGTCGGGGCGGTCGGTTCGGGTCGGGCGGGGTGCCGGGAGGGCGCGCAGCGGCGTCACCCGCCGAAGAGGCTACCCACCCAGGAGACGAGGTCGTCGATCCGGGCACCGATCAGCCCGAAGAGCGTCTGCCCCGCGGCGGTGGACCACAGCGCCGCGACGACGGCGGCCACGCCCGCCAGGGACAGCAGCGTGAGCTGCAGGTTTGAGATCCGGGTGCGGTACAGGCGGGACACGCCCTTGGCGTCGACGAGCTTGCCGCCCACGCGCAGCCGGGTGAGGAAGGTGCTGGCCATGCCCGCGCGCCCCTTGTCGAGGAACTCGACCAGCGTGGCGTGCGTGCCGACCGCGACGATCAGCTCGGCGCCCTTGTCGTCGGCGAGGAGCATGGCGATGTCCTCGCTGGTCCCCGTCGCGGGGAACACCACGGGTTCGACGCCGAGCGCCTGCACCCGGTCCAGCCCGGGCGCGTTGCCGTCGCGGTACGCGTGCACGACGATCTCCGCGCCCGACGACAGCGCACGGTCGGACACCGAGTCCATGTCGCCGACGATCATGTCCGGCTTCCAGCCCGCGTCGATGATCGCGTCCGCGCCGCCGTCGACGCCGACCAGCACCGGCCGGTTCTCCGTGATGTAGGACCGCAGCATCGCCAGGTCCTCGCGGTAGTGGTACCCGCGCACGACGATCAGCACGTGCCGGCCGTCGAACTTCGTCCGCACGTCCGGCACACCGACGCCGTCGAGCAGGAGGTCCCGCTCGCGACGCAGGTACGTCATCGTGTTCTCGGCGAAGTTCTCGATCTCCTCCGACAGGCCCTCGCGCGCCGCGACCATGTCCGACGCGACGGTCTCCGGGGACTGGCGGACGCCCTCCGCCACGGTGGTGCCGTCGACGACCACGGTGCCGCCGTCGATCCGCACCGCGGCGCCCTCGGGCAGCGCCATCACGGCGGGGCCCAGGTCGTCGACCAGGGTGATGCCGGCGTCGACGAGGATGCCCGGCCCCGCGTTCGGGTAGCGGCCCGACGTCGAGCGGGCGGCGTTGAGCACCGCCGCCGGGCTGACGGCCACCAGCGCGTCCGCCGCGACCCGGTCGATGTCCACGTGGTCGATCACGGCGACGTCGCCGGCGTGCAGCCGCTTGGTCAGGTCCTTGGTCCGTGTGCCGACCCGGGCGGGCCCGGCCACGTCGGTGCTCTCGTCGCCGGCGTCGGGCGCACGCTCGGACTTGCGCAGGATCATTCTCATCGCCCCTATCGTCCCACGGTGGAGGACTCCAGGAGCTCGACAGCGTGCTGGCGGGCGGTCGCGGACTCCTCCTGCCCCGAGAGCATCCGCGCCAGCTCACGGACCCGGTCGTCGGCCGTGACCTCGCGCACGCCCGTCACCGTGATGCCGGCCTCGGCGTCGCCGCCGTCGTCGGGGGTGGACTTCGTCACCACCAGGTGCGAGTCCGCGAACGCGGCCACCTGGGCGAGGTGCGTCACGACGACGACCTGGGTGTTGCGCGCGAGCACCGCGAGGCGCCGGCCCACCTCGACCGCCGCGCGACCGCCGACACCGGCGTCGACCTCGTCGAAGACGAACGTCGGCAGCGGTGCCGCGGGCCGGCCCGATCCTGCGCCCGCCTCGACGCGCGCGGTGGCGAGCGCCACCTCGACGGCCAGCATCACCCGGGACAGCTCGCCGCCGGACGCGCCCTTGCCCAGCGGGCGGGCGGGGGCGCCGGGGTGCGGCTCGAGCAGGAACGCGACGTGGTCGGCGCCCCAGGGCCCGGGCTCGTCGGCGGCCTCGACGTCGACGACGAGCCGCGCGCCCTTCATGGCCAGCCCGGACAGCTCCTGCGTCACCGCGTCCGAGAGCGCCTCCGCGGCCTTGCGCCGGCCCGTCGTCAGGCGCTCGGCCGCACCGGCCAGGTCGGCGTCCAGCTCGGCCGCGCGCTCGCGCATCCCGGCGAGCCGCTCGCCGCCGTCGTCCAGGTCGAGCAGGCGCAGGCCGGCGTCGCTCGCCCACCGCAGCACGTCGTCGATGGTCTCGCCGTAGCTGCGGGTGAGCGTCGTGAGCGCCGCGAGCCGCGCGTGCGCGGTCTCGAGGCCCGCCGGGTCCGCCTGCAGGTCGTTCACGTACGACGACAGCTCGGTCGCGACGTCCGCGAGGAGGTACCCCGCCTCGGCGAGCCGGGTCGCGTGGCCCCCGAGCGTCGGGTCGTCGGAGGCCGCCGCCGCCAGTGCCCGCCGCGCCCGTTCGACCGCCTCGACCGCGCTGCCCGCCGTCTCCACGTCGTCGCCCGCGACGGCGTCGTGCGCCTCCTGCGCCGCGATGCGCAGCTGCTCGGCGTTGCCCAGCCGCCCGACGAGGGCCGTGAGCTCGGCGTCCTCCCCCGGCTGAGGGTCCACGCGCTCGACCTCGGCCAGGCCGAGCCGCAGCAGCTCCGCCTCCCGGGCACGCTCGGCGGCCCGCGCGGTGAGGTCGTCGATCTCCGCCAGCAGCCCGGCACGCTCGGACCACGCCGACCGGTAGGTGTCGAGGTCGTCCTGGTGGTCGGGGCCCGCGAAGGAGTCCAGCGCCGCGCGCTGCTTGGCCGCCGTGCGCAGCCGCAGCTGGTCGGCCTGGCCGTGCACGGTCACGAGCTCGTCCGCGATCTCCGCCAGCACCGCCTGCGGCACGCCGCGCCCGCCCAGGTGGGCCCGGGAGCGGCCGGCCGCCGCGACGGTGCGGAGCACCACGACGGTCCCGTCGTCGTCCGCCTCGCCGCCCGCCTCGTCGACGCGCGCCGCGACAGCGGGATGGGCGGCCACGCGCAGCCGGCCCTCGACGACGGCGCCGTCCGCACCGGGCCGCACCACGGCAGGGTCGGCCTTGCCACCCATGAGGAGGCCCAGCCCGGTCAGCACCATCGTCTTGCCTGCGCCCGTCTCGCCCGTGATGACCGTCAGCCCGTCGGCCAGGGGCACCCGGGCGGCGCGGATCACGCCCAGGTTCTCGATCGCGATCTCCTCGAGCACCTCACGCCTCCTTGTCGTGCTTGTCGTGCTCGTCGTGCGCGTCCTGCCCGGGCGCCGGCGCCCGGTGGTCGGGGCGGTTGGCCGCCAGCTCCCGCCAGCCGACGACCGGCAGCGAGAACTTCGAGACCAGCCGGTCGGTGAACGGTGCCGGCGAGAGCCGCGCGAACCGCAGCGGCAGCGCGCCGCGGCGCACCTCGACCCAGGACCCGACCGGGAGGTCGATGCGCCGCCGGCCGTCACAGGTCAGCACCGCCGGGACCGGGCTGCGATCGAGCACCTTGACCGTGTACGTCGAACGTGGGCCGATCACCAGGGGCCGCGCGAACAGGGCGTGCGCCGACAGCGGCACCAGCAGCACCCCGTCCACCTCGGGCCACATCACCGGCCCGCCCGCGGAGAACGCGTGCGCCGTCGAGCCGGTCGCCGTGGACATCACCACGCCGTCGCATCCGAACGACGAGAGCGGACGGCCGTCGACGGCGATGCCGACCTCGATCATGCGCTCGCGCCGCGCCTTCTCCACGGTCGCCTCGTTGAGCGCCCACCCGGTCCGGGGGGTCTCCTCCCCGGGCAGGTGCACGGCGACGTCGACGACGGCGCGTTCCTCGACCTCGTAGTCGCGGGCGGCCAGCCGCCGGACCGCGTGCCGCAGGTCGTCGCGCTCGCTCTCGGCGAGGAAGCCGACGTGCCCCAGGTTGACGCCCAGGAGCGGGACCCCGGTGCCGTGCGTGAGCTCGGCCGCGCGCAGGATCGTTCCGTCGCCGCCCAGGACCATGACGGCCTCGGAGTCGGTGACGCCCTCCCGGGCGCGCGTGGCGGCCATGTGGTCGCCGAACGACTCGGCGAGGTCGTCGTCGTGCAGGGCGACCTCGAAACCCGCCTCCGTGAGCTCGCGCACGGCCTCGGAGAGCGCCGCCACGGCCTCCGGGCGGCCCCCGTGGGTGACGATGAGGACTCGGCGGCTCACGGTGCTCCTCCGATCGGCAGGACGGGCGGGACGGACGGCGACGCTTCGGGGGCGCCGGGCTGCCAGGCGACAGCGGCCACCACGGCGGGCTCGGCGGGCTCGGCGGCGACCGCCGACCCCCCGCCGGCGGTCCGGAGCCAGCAGAAGTACTCGCGGTTGCCGCTGGGCCCGGGCAACGGGCTCGGCACCACCGCGCAGGCCCGCAACCCGTGCCCGGCCGCGGCCCGCACGACGGCGAGCACCGCCTCGGTGTGCAGGGCCGGGTCGCGGACGACGCCGCCGCTGCCGAGCCGCTCACGACCCACCTCGAACTGCGGCTTCACCAGCAGAAGGGCGTGCCCCTGCGGGGCGAGCACGGCGGCGAGCGGGCCCAGCACGAGCGTGAGGGAGATGAAGGACAGGTCGCCCACCACGACGTCGGGGGCGTGGGCCAGGTCGGACGGCGTGAGGTCGCGCAGGTTGAACCCCTCGACGACCGTGACCCGGGGGTCCTCCCGCAGCGTCGGCACGAGCTGGTCGTGCCCGACGTCGAGCGCCACCACGTGCCGCGCGCCCCGGCGCAGCAGGACGTCCGTGAAGCCGCCGGTCGACGCGCCGACGTCCAGGCACCACCCGTCGTCGACCGCTCGCAGCAGCTCCCCGCCGGCCGGGTCGTCCGCGAGCGCGGCGAGCGCTCCGGCCAGCTTGCCGCCCGCGCGAGACGCGTAGCCCGGGTCCTCGGGGTCCGTGAGCACCGTGACGTGCGCGCCGTCCGGCACCGGCGTGGAGGGCTTCGTGACCACCCGGTCGTCGAGCCGCACGCGTCCCGCGTCGATCAGCGCCACCGCCTGCCGCCGCGACCGGGCCAGGCCGCGGCGGACGAGCTCCGCGTCCGTCCGGACGTCCGTGCGTGCCACCGCGGTCAACGCCGCGGCCCCGCGTCCGGGCCGTCGTCCTGCCCGGCGTCCGGCGCCCCGTCGAGCCGCGCGCGCAGCGCGTCGTGCACCGCGGTGAAGCGCCCCACGTGCTCGGCGACGGGGAGGTCGTCCAGGCCCTCGAGCTCGTCGATGCCGATGCCGGTGCTAGGGCCGGAGCCCGCACCGGCTGGAGCCCGCGGCGTCGGCCTGGCCGTGGCGGAGACGTCGACGGCGGGGTCGTCGGCGACGTCGGCGGACCCGGCTCCGGGCGTCGACTGATCCTGCGTCATGGTCCCTCCCTACCGCTCGCGGTCGTGGTCTCGTCGCCAGCACCCGTGCGGGTGCGCGCGGACCGCCGGTCCGAGAGGCGGCTGGTCGCGCGGGATGCCGCCGTCCGAGGTCCGGGTCCACGCTACCTGCTGGCGCGGACGTCCCGCGCACGACGCACAGCCCGCGACCAGGTCCGTCGTGCCCCGCGTCGGCGGCTGTCCGTCGCCGTCGTGCCCACCCGGCGGGAGCACCTCTCCGGCGCCGACCTCGTGGTGCCGACCTCGTGGTGCCGTCGGTCAGGCGGCCAGCTCCGGAACCGTCGACGCCGACGCCGGGGTACCCCGGTCCGCCGCGTCCCACGCGGCCGCGCAGGCCGCCCGGACGACGTCGATCCCCTGCGGGCCGTGGCGGTCGAGCTCCAGCGCACCGCCCACGACCCGCGCCGCGCGGCCCTCGCAGGTCCACCAGCCGTCGGCGGACTGCTCCGGGAGGGGGTGCGGCTCGAGCAGGGCACGCAGGTCGGCACCGACGAAGTGCGGGCGCAGGCCGGGCTCCGCCAGCACGGCGTCGCGCGCCGTGGACACGCCCGTGAGCACGTGGAGGCCGGGAAAGCCGCCCGCGCGGGCACCCGCGAGATCGGTGTCCAGACGGTCCCCGATCACCAGGGGACGCTCCGCGCCCGCCCGGTCGACCGCCAGGCGGTACATGGTGGGCGACGGCTTGCCCGCGCTGTCCGGCTCGATCCCCGTCGCGGCCACGACCGCACCGACGAGCGCGCCGTTCCCGGGAGCGAAGCCCCTCGCCGTCGGGAGCGACAGGTCGAGGTTGCTCGCCACGTGCCAGGCGCCGCCCGCGACCGCGTAGGCCGCCTCGGCGAGGTCGCTCCAGGCCAGCCCTGGCGCGTACCCCTGGGCGACCGCGTCGGGGGCGTCGTCGGCGGAGTCGACGACCGTCAGGCCCGCGGCGGCGACCGCGGTCCGCAGGCCCGTCCCGCCGACGACGAGGACCCGTGCGCCCGGCTCCAGCCGCGTGCGCAGCAGCGCTGCGCACGCCTGGGCGGCCGTCATGACCTCGCCCGCGTCCGTCGGGATGTCCAGCCCGGTGAGCTGGCCGGCCACCTCCTCGGGCTCGCGCGACGCGTTGTTCGTCACGAAGACCAGCCGGAGACCCGCGTCCCGTGCCGCCGTCAGGCTCTCCGCGGCGTGCGGGATCGACAGGTGGCCCTTGTACGCGACACCGTCGAGGTCGACCAGGGCCAGGTCGTGCGCCGCCGCGAGCGGGACGGTGCTGCCCGACAGCGTCGCCGTCATGCCTTGCCCGTGCCCGGGACGTCCGCCTCCGCGTCCGTCTCGGGCTCCTTCGTCTGCTCCGTCCGGTCGGTGCCGGGCTCGGACACGTCGGCATCTGCCACATCGGAATCGGACACGTCTGCCTCGGCGAGCTCGTCCACGTCGTCGTCCACGTCGTCGTCCACGTCGTCGTCCACGTCGTCGTCCACGTCGTCGTCCACGTCGTCGTC
>Ga0160432_100492_pt1 | contig 25130 bp, 29 predicted proteins | sample HID1971M_E0MG_FD_108250 | JGI IMG/M metagenome (GOLD analysis project Ga0160432, IMG submission 108250) | Enriched millipede-associated microbial communities from UW Madison campus, WI, USA - HID1971M_E0 MG | ecosystem: Host-associated > Arthropoda: Insects > Digestive system > Unclassified ... | reverse complement strand
TTGCTCGAACCCAGTATCCACAGAGGCACGTTGGTTCCGGCCGCCGGCACGGCAATAATGCGCTGATCTGGCGCGGCAGGCGCAAGAAATGCTTGCAGTTCCTGCACATCCTGAGGAAATTGTTCGGAGGCGCTGGCAGAGCGCCGCATCGCTCGCACTGCTATCTGATCGGTGCCCGGCGCGCGACCCAAACCCAGATCGATGCGTCCAGGATAGAGTCGCTCCAGCGTGCCGAACTGTTCGGCAATGATGTAGGGCGCGTGGTTTGGCAGCATGATGCCGCCGGCGCCCACCCGAATCGTCTTGGAGCCGCTGGCGATGTGGGCGATGGCTATTGAGGTTGCGGCGCTGGCAATGCCCACCATGTTATGGTGCTCGGCGATCCAGATGCGCTTGTAGCCCCATTCCTCCGCATGAGATGCAAGGTCTCGCGCGTTGTCGAGCGCCATCCGGGCGTCGGTGTCCTGCGTGACTCGGACAAGTTCCAGTAACGAGAGGGCCGTCATTTCGACTCCTTCCCGGCAGCGGAATGCTCGATCGCATCGACTGTCTCATGCAGCGCGACGGCGTCGCTAAAACTGGGTGCCGAGCGTGTGCCTGAATGGATATCCTGCGCGACCAAGGCATAGACGCGGGCGACATTGCGGACGACCGAATTATCTGGCCAGCCGCTATAGGCCGAGGCGGGCGGCGTCAACGGAGCAAGTTCGCTCGTATCACCATTTGCGCCGCGGATGGCCAACTGAACCATCTGTCCGTGGCCATTGGCGCCTGTTACCTGGATGTCGCCTTCCGTGCCGTTGATCTCCCACAGCAGATTCGTGCCGCGGGACATGCCTCCACGATAATGGATCGAGAATGCGGCCCTGCTCTCAAGCGCGCCATGTACGAGGATCTGGTCATGCGAGGCGGAGGGAATCGTCTTGTTCGTATCGGTGACGTACACGGTATTGCGGCGGTTGATCATGCGCGCGGACAGGTGGCCGAAGCCGCCCAGTACTTCACGCATACCGGCAAGCATGTGTCCCAGTGGGATGCTGAGCAGGGTTGCGCCTTTACTCTTGTCATAAAGATAGGCATGGGCTGCGTCGGTTTCGCCGCCCCATGAGCCTCCACTGCCCACAAGCGTCGTCGAGAGCACCTCACCAACATAACCGTCAGCGATGAGTTGGCGAAGGTACTCAACCTCTGGGGCGACGCGCATTTGTGTACCGACTGCCGCGACAACGCCCTTCGTTTCTGCGAGATCGGCCAATTCCCTCGCTTCGGCGAGGCCGTTGCCTAGCGGCCATTCACAATAAACGTGCTTACCCGCGTTCAACGCCGCTGCCACCAGTTCGCGGTGATGCGGTACCTTGACAGTGACAACGACCAAGTCGATCTCGGGCGAATTGACTAGCGCATGCGCATTCTCAAACGCATGAGGCAGGCCGAATGCTTCGGCGGCATTTTTTGCGCTGGCAAGGCTGGCGTTAGCGACGCCGACCACCACAAACTCGTCTGGTAGTGATTTCAGTGCCGGAATATGGGCCTTGGCGGCCCATTGAATGTCCGGATTAAGGCCGATGAATCCAACGCGGATTGGCTTTTCAGTCATGTGGTGCTCCAGTTTTGCTAATGGGGTAGGGCAGATTGGCCGCATCCTGGGCCGTTCCGCTATTGAGATAACCGAAGGCGAGGATCTCCTCTATTTGCTCCGGGGTTGCGCCATATTTGCCGGCCTTATCATGGACGAAGGCCGAGCCCACTGCGCTTAGAAACAGCGCGGGTGCGGAAACTGACTGCCTGGCTGTGCCTTCGGCCTGGGCGCGTGAGAGAAACTCGGCCGTTACCGAGACGAGTGTGCTACAGGTGACGGCCAAAGGCGAAGCCTGGGCTTCGAAGGCGTCTATGAACGGTTGGGGCAGACCGTTGAAGGCATTGAGATAGTCCTTGAGCGCTATCATCCAGGCGCGAAGCGCAATCTGCGCGCACGGCTTCGCGAAGGCTTCATCACGACGGGACAGGAGTTCCTCCTGCCGTTCATGCAGCACCTCACACAGCAAGTGTTCGCGCGTTGGAAAATGGCGATACAGCGTGCCGGGTCCAACCTTCGCCTCCCGCGCAATCTCGTCGAGCGACGTATTCACGCCATACGCAGCAAAGTGCCGCGCCGCGATTTTGAGAATGCTGTCGCGATTTCGCCGCGCATCTGCGCGCAGTGAACCCTTCTCTTCGGGGGGATTCGTGATCATAGGTAGGTCCCTTTTGACACTCCGGCAGGTTAATAAAGACCTGCTTCAGGTAGCATGTTTATTATATGGAGATAGTCTCCGTATAATAAACGGAGACTATCTCCGTGTCAATCCGATGCTGCCACAGGGCGTGAAACGCTGACGGCACGGTGCAAATGGTGTATGGGGCGTTGGAAGGATTTGGTTTGGGGTACACTTTGAAGGAGTATGCAGGTACATATCGATCAGGGACGCCTCCTTTTCGCCTTCGCCATGCCTACTACACAGCCCAATCACGCAGGTGCCAGCGGGTCCCGTAGGCGGAGCACATGCGTTGCCATGATTTCGCGTATCTGAGAACGAATGCGCATCGCACTTGACGAGTTGGTCGTCCAGGTCATGTGTAATCTGCAAGGGAAAATTATCGCCACATTGAATGACCTCCCTATTAAGAATTCCAGCTGTCCGCACTACACACCGGTGCTGATAAGCTCGGCCCCGAGGTCTATTGCGGGCCTGGGTACTTTATACAGCATTCGCTACGGCGAAGTTGATATTGGGAAATTCAAAAACGATAGTTCAAAAAAATAATTCTTTTTATTTTATAGATTATTTACAATATTTTTAGTCATAGATGCTTCGATTGCGCTTCAATAGATATATATCGACGAATTTGCTAATGGAGACTACGAGTGACTGTCATCTTTCAGGGTACCAAGCTTAGATTAAATTTCCACTCTTGTAATTCAGATGTTACGTTCGTCCTGTTTGGGGACGCGACACAGAACGGACATCAAATTGAAACCAGTCAATTCATTGAATGCGAACCAGGTGCCATATCTCAGTTGGGATATAACGAATTCATCGTCGATACTAGTGGCAATCATTGGTATCAGACCGATGAGATCATCGAAGTCATTCGGCTCATCAAAGAGCATAATCCGGCTGGGGCAAAGATTGTTACTTATGGCACTGGCATGGGGGCATACGCCAGCATCAATTTTTCTGAAATGCTGGATGCGCATCGATATATTGCCATTTGCCCCCAATTTAGCCTGCACCCGAGCCATAGGCCTTTGGAGGATAGCCGGTGGTGGGCAGAATCCAAATTGCTGAATTTCAACCATGATTATATTCACAGTGGCATGATTCGAGATCGCCGTGGATATATCTTTTACGACAAAGCATCCTTGGACGTTCATCATGCCGTTTCAATTCTGAATAATACGGCTGGTATTGGTTTTCATGTTCCATTGTTCGGGCATGCAGCTGGCAGGGTCCTGGACCAGGCATACGGATTACAGGAGATTATGAAGGAGGTAGCTCAGGACGAATTCGATCCGGTAAAATTTCATTCTGATTTTAAAGTTGGGTTCGTAAATGCTGTTCCGACTCTGGCTGCAGACTTGGAAAATACTGCCCCTCTCAATGAGGAGGTTCCAAAAATCCTGGAGATGAACGATTTAGATAGCCTGATAGAACAAGCCTATGAGAGCGATAATGCTCAAGATAAAAGAATAGCGTTGCTTTCGATATCGCTAGCTGAAAATAAAGATGCGGACGCTGAAGATATCAGAACAAAAAAAATTGGTTTACTCCTTGAATTAAATCTACAGCGTGAAGCAATCCTGGAAATTATGAATTCCAGGCGTCCTCGCAAAGAAACAGCTGAGCTAATCTTATCTCAATACCAGGACCTTTCGGAGTTAGCCAGGCTTCTGCCTATGCTTAAATTCCACCCCGTCGTATTCCGAGATGCCGCGTTCAAATGCGCTAAATCGACACCGGAGCGTGCCCTGATTTTAATGAAATATGCACTTAAGTCACGACCTGATAATCAACTAATAAAGAATAAGGTTATCGAATATCAGAAACTTGTCTATGAGGCAAAGAAGGCGCCAGAATCAGAACCGACGATTACAGAAAATAGAGTGGCTTAGCCGATGCCTATTGTCCTACATGTGACGCAGTTCAGCGATACCCATTTAATTGATAGTGTAATGAAATGTTATATTATTTAATTGCATATCAAGCTCCTAATGACCACAAAAAAATTTCTGCTGAGACGATAGCACAGAAAGAAAATTCCTTTCCTGAGTGTTTTGTATTCATGTCGATATCGGGTCAGCCTGGGTATGGACCGGGGCATACCCAGGCTGTATTCGAGATTTGCTTACACCCGCATTCACGTTCGCACCTATTGAACTTGCATCTCTGCTACGTGCAAAAGAAAACCTTAGCTAAGGCTAAGGTTGTTAATCTATGTGAATTTCAATACAAATTCATCGCGCTTTCAGCTGTAACCCAATAGAATTCTGGCGTGCGAATGATATTCACCTATCCATCGTACTTTTCGCCTCGGTCGTAAGGACCGGGGCTTTTTTATGCATACAGTGCTAGTGCTGGTTTCCCCTGATAAGCAATGAGGTAATAAACAGATAATATTTCAATACGCAATGTTATAAGTGAAGTAAAAAATACGGATAGGTGAACTTATTGCGTCGCCCTGGCTTCGGCCGGGGCGTTTCGTATGTGACGGCGCATATCAACATTCCGCAGTTGATCGCACAGCTGTCAGGGTATGTGTAATCCATTGCCGCCTAGTTGCGCCGCAACCCAGGCTCAGCATTTTCTTGCGTTAACATTTATTAAATTGACCGCCTCAAGCTCAAAGTGCTAATTTGAATGTGTGCGCAGTCTCTGCTCAAGAGAACCCACTGGGCACCGCCCCGTTAATGTCCTTTTCGGGGCGTTTTTGTTTTTGGGTCTTCTTTGTAACAGGAACAAACTTCGGTTGCCAGCGAGTCTACAATTTCTGAAGCCACCGACGACGTACGTCGACGCTCTATCTTGAGTGGCAGGTGTACTTCAAAGTTAGCATTGTTAAAATCCAGCTTATTGTTCACAACATAAATTCTTATGGGAACGACCATGAAATACATAGGCGCATGCCACTGCAATATCGTCAGATTCGCATTCGATGCAGACATTAATGAAGTGGTTAGCTGTAACTGTACCTTGTGTTCCAAGCGCGCTGCCCACATGCTTTCAGTTCAAATGGAAAACTTCGACGTCATCGATGGCCGGGACGGGATGCGGGAGTATCGCTGGAATACAGGAAAAGCTCGACACTATTTCTGCGGGCAATGTGGAATCTATATATTTCATCAACGTAGAAGCGATCCGTCTATGCTTAGTGTTAACGCAAATTGTGTGACTGGGTTGGACATACAAAGTTTGCCAGTACGCCATGTCGACGGCAAAAGTAGATCCGAAGTACAGCAGGCCAGTTGAAGGCAGACCAGCTATCACGGTGGCTCGCAAAGGCGCCGTACTGGACGCTAGCCGGGCTAAGCTGCTGGAACAAGCCAATTTAATGCAGGTTGCAGAAGCTTAGTAGCTCAGAAGCCAATTGGGCAGTAGTTACTTTTAATCTGGTAGGTTTATTTTGCCGGCTATCCCAACTCATGGATCTCGCGATCGCAGCTCGGCATCGTCCGGACTCTGCCATGTGGCTGTTTGTCCAACGATGTGCCTTCATCATTGATTTTGAAATGCCGGGATTCATTCTGTTCGCACAGCTCTAAGAACGCGATATCGAGGGCGAAAGTGTCTGCTTCGAACGCGGATTCATACACAGTTACCGTGCCGCCACCGTTGAGATAAAACTTGAATATATCTCCTTGCACCGACGGCATTGTATATTGAGGGCCTTTCCGATATCTCCCCACAAATAGGTTAGGGGACCGGGTCAACTGCTGATTAGCCCATTGAAAGAAATTCACTACATCTCCTTGTGTAAGCAACCACTATACACTGTTCTCGATAGGCAAAAAAAACCAGCCGTCAAGGCTGGTAAATCACCCAAACAACAGATGAGGAGACAGCCCAATTATAAGGCCTGTCGCGGTAAGGGATATTCAAGGATCGTTAATTTTCTGAGTGCTTGCTCTGCATGGTGTTGTCTAAGAGCGTCATATTCAATTTAAGTGCCTATGGCTACCTAAAAGCATCATTTTATAAAAATGCGCGGGTTTCTGGCTGCGGTTCCCAGCCCCCATCATAAGGAACCCAGCCCATAATCGGCTCATTGGTTTTCTTGTTGATTCGGGGCATGCCAAGTTTGTCGGTTACCTGTCCACGATACATAATTTTAAGGCCGCGTGTCCGCATATGCTTTTTGGCAAGATCAATCCAGTCCTGGCAAAACTGCGGAGCATCGAAGGTGAGCGATACCTGCCGATGGGTGCCTGTCTTGTATATGTGTTCTTCGTAGTCGTCGTAGAAAGCCTCCGTAGAAGCACTCCATTCGGCAGGAGGGGATTTCTTGCTTGCCGATTGTCTGGCAATGACATCTGTCATGCCGAATACACAAAATGCACTCATTGCTTTTTACATCAGGTGGGAAAGGGTAAAGATGCGAGATTTTATATGCGAGCCGCGGTTAAAGCAAATGGTAAAGCTTCACTACCTGATACGGGCCCAAGCGCACGCAATTGTGTCGGACCACCTGCTGTCATCCTCGTGCCTGGGTTACGACGGCTGTTCCAGTGGCCACACTTCAACGACACCGTGCGCGACAGCGCAGGGGGTTCGTGACACCATCTCTATGGCCTCGGCCATGTCTTTGGCCTCTATGATGGCAAAGCCGGCCACCGGCAAGGATGAGCTCATGAATGGCTCGTTCGTCGTTGTAACCTGGGCCGCGTCGGCATTGCGCACCTGCACCGGGCGACCCGCAATACCCATCAATACGCCGGCTTGCTGTAATTTTGCGTCGTGTGCATGGGCAGCGTTTCGGATGTCCACTGCGGTGCGATCGTAGCCTTCCCGATCCCCATATCCGATCGTTACAAATTTGGGCATAGCTCGTCTCCTATAGTTTGTTATGGCAAGGGCTTGTTTACAACTTCTCGTCATAAATCATACATCAATACTGAGGGGGGGACGGCCGATCCAACGCGCTCGATTACTCGCGCATGTTGCATGCCTGATAGCAGGTGACGGTAGAGACCGGTAGTTGCTGAAAGATGGTGGCGTTTGCGGATTTAACGCCGGGTCATCAAGCAGTATATGTCAGGCCAGATCGGGACTGGTTCATATTTGCCTGCTACTATTGATCCATTGATCAGGAGCGCCAAATGTCCAAACTTCAGGGAAGTTGCCTCTGCGGAGGTATTCGATATCAAATAAACGGACCGTTAACCGGCGCGTTGAATTGTCATTGTTCAATGTGTCGTAAGGCGCATGGGGCTGCTTTTCGAAGTCGGGCCAGTGTGGAGGTGCGAGATTTTGAATTTTTGCAAGGCGAGAAATTAATGAGATTCTACGAGTCTTCACCAGGAACGCATCGCGGGTTTTGCAGCAGTTGCGGCTCTCCAATATTCAGCAAATTCGATGACGATAAGTCTTGCTATGGGTTGCCGCTAGGAGGCTTGGATTCTGACCCAGGCATCAAGCCCGAGTTGCACGTGTATGTTAGTGACAAAGCACCATGGCACGATATTGCCGATCGCCTGCCGAAATATAGCGAAGGCGTATAGGGACAGAAAAACGCGTCTGAACAAGGCGGGAGGATTTACCAGTCGATATATTATGAATAACCGAGAAACATAGATCTACTGGAATGATGAATGAGTAATCGATTGTATTTTCATAAGGGTGGGGGCAAGAAAAATGTCGGTAATTATAGGAAGCTGCTTATGCGGGGAATGCCAATATGAAAGCGGGGCCGAACCGCTGAATATTAGAGTGTGTCATTGCAATCAATGCCAAAAGGCGACGGGATCGGCATTTTACCCCCGGGTGATGATTCCATTGGATAGCTTGAAAGTAATCGGTCCGGTCGGTTGGTTTGCTTCAGGTAGTGGATTAAGGCGCGGGTTTTGTACTAAGTGCGGATCTACATTATTCTCAGAACGCAAAAGCAGAAACGTAGTTGGTGTTTCGCTCGGGACCCTGGATAGTCCCGAGCGATTTGATCCGACATGCCATATTTGGATGTCGAGCAAGCAGCAATGGCTATTGCTTGATGATGAGTTGCAGCAGCACCAAGAGGGGCCGTAGGTTAGTTCAGGACAGCCCACCTGCGTTGGGTCAACATACAACGTAGCATTTAGAGTGTTTTAGTCAAAATATCCTGCTGGAACCAGGAGGATCGCACGGAATTTCTCCAAACCGCTTCCACCCATGTTTTTCATAAAAGCCCGGGGCTTGGAAGCTGATTGTGTACAGAACGGCGCAAGAACAGCCTCGGTTACGTCCATCCTGTTCAAACTGCATTAGCATCCTGGTCCCTAGTCCACCCTTTCGTAATTCCTCTGGCAGATAAACCAGCTCTATGAATAACAATCCCAATGATGATCTGCCCAGCATTCCACCAATCACTTGACCGGATTGCTTGTCTCTGACAACAATGGCCAGCGATTTTCTGTCATTGTATTTTGCTATTTCATCATTGTAGGCGTTAAGATCAGACCCGACTACTTCGCTCATTTCTTCTGTAATTTCATCGCTGATTTCTACAGTGTGCTTAGTCATTCTCTATTGAATTCAGATTGAGGTTTAGGCAGAACTATACCCATTCTGCATTTTGCAACGGTCACCCGATCAATTTAACTGATGCAGGATCAATGCCCGCGTCTTTTAATCTTGCATCTAGTTTCTGCTCTAATGTCAGGCTGTCTTCGTTGGTGTCCGCCATAGGGAGTCTTAATGCGAACACGAGTTCTTTTTTTAAGGTTATTGGTTCAGCGTCGTCCAAGTCTTCATCAGCGTTAATCATTTGAGATGGTCCGCCGAACTTTGAATATGCGATGTCCATAAAGAGTACTCCGGGTTGGATTGATAATTCATTGTACTTCTCCCTGAACAATAACTGTCAAAGAAAAGACATCACAGGCGAGGCCCGACGCCCGTGCATTCTGAATGCGGTCGGGCAAGATACGCTTTACATCTGCAATAAATCGATGTTTTTACCGTATCTGAACAAACGACATCCAGCATCTTTTGCACAAACGGTCCTGATGCAAGAAGGGTTTTCTGTTCTAATGAATATTGAAGGTGATAGCATTCCACTGCAAGTACGGTCTGCATAGATGAAGATAACTGGTCAGCAACACACGTTCCTGGCTACCCAGTGAGTTGCTTCATTTCTTGACCGTATCTATATCAAGGCAACTGAATATCGTTTTTGTAGCAAAAGAGCCAATTTTGCGGTATGCCAAGGTTGTCATAAGAGTGTCTTACATGTCTTATTTCCTTTCGAACTATTTTACTGATACGCTCGTTGCCAGATACCCATTCTGTTTCGATTTTATATTTGGATAATTCACAATGAAGCTTAAATTACACGTGTCCCCTGGAGCCTGTTCGCTAGCCAGCCATATTGTTTTGGAATGGATCGGTGCACCATATGACATTGCTTATCACTCTGGTGCCGAGCGTAAAGAGCCGGCATTCAGAAAGCTGAATCCTGCCGGCGCGGTACCCGTGCTTGAAATCGATGACTGGGTGCTGACGCAGAACGTAGCCATTTTGAATTTCCTTGCTGACAGCTTTCCAGAATCCAAACTCAATGGCGACGGCAGTACCAGGAGTCGTGCGCAGATTAATTATGCTTTGGGCATAGCGACCTCGGATATCCATCCGACTTTTAAACCGTTATTTGGTACGACTTCGTATCTGGGTGACGAGGCCGCGATTGACATGACCAAGGCCAACGCGCGTACGAAGGTTCATACTCTATTTGAAATAATGGATGCGCAACTGGCGGGCCAGGACTGGCTTATCGGCACACGTTCTGTGGCCGATCCGCTTCTGTATGTCATGACGCGCTGGACCAAAAACGTGGGTGTAAAGATTGATGATCTGCCCAATCTGACACGCTTTATGAAGAACATGGAGCAGGACGCAAGTGTACAGAAAGCGCTGCAGGACGAGGGGCTGCAGACGTTTTTCTAGCAACGCAGTCCAAAGTACAGGCAGTGGACTGCATTGCGCGACTGCAAGGGAACGCTGCTGTGCCTTATTGTTGTTGTGATAGCGCTGTACGTTTCAGGTTGTCTAGGGAGGCAACGGTTGCGATGCACGCCTGTGCAGCTTCCTTGCCCTTGATCCGGAAATGCTCGAAGAAAAAGCGATGCTGATCCTCACCGTCAAACAATTCACGTGGTGTGAGCACGCAAGACAATACCGGTACGCGGGTTTCCAGCTGAACCTGCATCAGTCCTGAAATAACGGCCTGGGCCACAAACTCATGACGATAGATGCCGCCATTGACCACCAGCCCGGCTGCGACCACTGCAGCGTAGCGACCGCTTTCAGCCAGCAACCTGGCATGCAGGGGAATTTCAAAGGCGCCGGGAACACTGATGATATCGACGCAGGACGCATTCTGGCCAAGGTTTGACACTTCTTGCAGAAATGACAGTCTTGCCTGCTCCACGATATCGCCGTGCCACCCGGCTTCAATGAAGGCGATACGATGGGATGCGAGCACCGGCAGGGGCTGATTGACAACTTTTGTAAGCATGGTAAAACTCCTGTTTTTGAATATATAAAAACAGGGCATGGATAGACAGGAGACGCATGGCGCGCGCATTACGAGGCCTTGGGTTTTCGCGCCAAATAATGGTTCGGCGTAGCAGTGCAAACCGGTGGTAACGCGTGCGAAGCACGGCACGCTGGCATGGCCAGCGGTATCCCGCTCTCTCTTTATCCGGACTATGACCGTCGGCCCTGGAATCACACCAGATCTGCTGACCTTGCTCCATGCGTGAACAATTGCTGCACAGGCAAGCGCTCGCGGGCTTAGCGTTTTGCACGCCATTACCGCCGGTGGGGAATTACACCCCGCCCTGAGAACGTGCGGCTCTTTGTCGGGCGTGCCGAAGAAAAGTCCGCGCACAAATTGTAGCACCAGATTTGCGCGTATGCAGGGCTACCCCGGGAACATGTATAACGAACCCGCGTGCCTGTATGCAAAACCCGGGCGTCAATCTATACACACATCTACGCTATAGCATTGTCCCAGTTTGTCGTTGAGATTCAACAGGGGTGTAGCACTACAGACGGCGATAGGGCAGCCGCCGGCAATATCGCCAATATCGGCGATACCCTCCACGGCTGACACTCATTATTTCCACCGCCGCGGCAACTGCCGGACAAGTCATAAATCAGTATTAAAATCGAACCTATTTCACATGCGATTTTTGAAAGGGATAGGTGATGAAAGACTATTACGGAGCACGCGCTAACGAATACGAGAGAATCTATTCAAAGCCGGAGCGGCAGGCCGATCTTAAAAATTTGCAAATGTGGCTGCCCCCCTTGTTTGCTGATCGGTCAGTTCTGGAGATCGCTTGTGGCACCGGCTATTGGACTCAATTTTATGCACCACTGGCTGAGCGGGTTGTGGCGCTGGATGCGGCAAAAGAGACCCTGCATATCGCGGCAGGGCGGATCGCCACGAACAACGTCCATCTGATGCAGGGGGACGCATACGAGCTGCCAGTTTTCGATGCGTCCTTCGATGCCGCTTTTGCCGGGTTTTGGTGGTCACATATTCCACAGGAACAACTCGCCGGGTTTCTCGCTGGCCTTCATCGGGTGCTTGAGCCAGGTGCCAGGATTATTTTTCTTGATAATCGTTTTGTGCCCGGCAGCAGCACGCCCATATCAGACTGTGATAGTGCCGGCAACTCCTATCAAATTCGCATGCTGGACGACGGTTCAACGCATCGGGTCCTCAAGAACTTTCCGACTCGTGAACAATTGCTTGCCACTGTGTCGCCATATTCGACCTCTTGCAATTATCTGGAATGGGAATATTTCTGGGCGCTTGAGTACACCTTGAATGTCCCTTGATCAAGCGTGGAACACAGGCCGGATGAAGCAAAGATTGGCTTGCCAACCGGGTTGCAAACATACCCGGATAATATATTTTGAATAACTGAAAGACCCAATTAGTGTATAAATGTAGGGGTCGATTCAAAGGAGCTTTTATGAAACAACTTATCGCTGTCATCCCACTGGTTGTGCTCGCTGCCTGCCAGACGCCAACGCCCGGGCAGGCCCAGACAGAAGATCAATGCGGTGCCAACAGTCGTCAAAGCCTGGTGGGAACACAGGAAACGGCTTTGAACAAATCCACCTTACCCAAGGCTACCCGTATCATTCATCCAGATTCAGCCGTCACTATGGACTATTCTGCGCAGCGCTTGAATATACATGTGGGTAAGGACGGGAAGATTAGTCGTGTGACTTGCGGGTAGGCGCGATAGCACGTGCCAACTGTGCTTCCTCATTACGGTAATTTGGCAGGGCGGGTAGTGAGCTTCGCTCTGTAATCACAGGTTATTTTATTAAATAACTCTTGCGCCCGGAATCGCTGTAGCAAAACTGACCGCCTCTGGGGCCGGTGCAATAATTGCCGCTACGACAACGGCACCCGGCGTCTTTTTTGACAGAGGGTGTCATATTGCGATTATTGGAAAATAGTTGTGCTGCGGAAGTATTGCCGTTGCCGTGTGTCGCCGAGCAATACTTTTTTGACCCGCTCACAGACCCGTCATTGCATATAAACGTTTTTCCCTGGCAATGGGAAATGCCGCCTTTGGAGCCCGAGCATGGATAGTTTCGGGCCAGCGCTGGCGGCATGGCCAGATTGGACAGCATCACTAGTGTGAATGCTAGTGCAGCACTTCTGATTATTGAAGTATGAGAAATCCTGCTTCGCTTGTGTGTGCTTTTTGCACCCTTCAAATGTACTTCCTGCCCCGGGCGGCATGATCTTCGCGTTGGCGCTCCAAATACCATTTGCGCGATGCCAGGTCGGTGACATTGGTGTCAAGCCACCGGCGCAGTTCTGCTTCTTCACGTTGAAAGTCGCTCTCTAACGTTTTTAGATAATGCGTATTTTGTTGAGTCAGATCGTCCATCCTGGCCTCCTTGTAGGCGTTTCACGGTAAAGCATCAGGGCACAATGAACCCTTGCATGATTTTCCTTTTGTGAATATAACATTTATTTAACAAAATACATATTCGGTTACCTGATGCCGTAATTTTTCAAATATTCGTAATCAGGCAAGCTGACCACTTAATACAAATGAAATGCCTGGCAGCAACGCACCAAATTAGCGCAGAAAGCGACCGCCAATTGATACATTTATTTACAATATTTCCTTTCAGCAAATGCGCTGCAGCAGCTATAGCCTGCGCGCGCTGCGCGGCGGTGGGTGTCATAATTGCGAACGTTTACGCAATACGAATGTTCTTTTATTCCGATGTTGCGATCACATGTGTAATGTGGATGTCTTTTTCCGATGAATTTGGGCCAACCGGCAACCGGCCTTTTACTGGTTGCAATCGCCCCGGCTGACATTTGCATACCCTGATATTTCATTTTTCTCAGTTTGTTCTCAAAGGGATTAAGGTGGGGCGAATAAGGTTATTCTGGATGTCAATAATAAGGAAGGTGCATTCATGAAGATCTTTTTTTATATTGCCACCGTTGCTGCACTGGCAGGATGTGCAAGCTCGGATCCGGCACTGCCGACCCAAGCGAATGTAGACGTGAATAAATACACGGGCACGTGGTATGAACAGGCACGGCTACCCAACCGTTTTCAGCGAGACTGCGTGAGCGATGTGCGTGCCGATTACAGGTTGCTGCCGGGTAATACAATTGACGTGGTCAACCAGTGCAAACAAAAAGATGGCGGCGTGAAAATAGCGCAGGCAGAAGGGCGACTTGCTGCCAATGCAACTGCCCCTGATTTTTCCAAATTGCAGGTGCGATTTGCACCCAAGTGGACCTCGTGGCTTCCAATGGTGTGGGGCGACTACTGGATAATGAAAATTCATGGAGATTATAAATATTCATTGGTGGGCACGCCCAATCGCCAGTTTTTGTGGGTTCTTTCCCGGGAAAAGCAGGCTGATCAGCGTGTAGTCAACGAGCTGCTTGCGTATGCAGCAAGCCATGGCTTTGCGGTTCAGGATATGACCAGAACACCGCAGTAATTGACCAGGGCGATCGGCAAAGATCTTGCAGCCCTGCGTGCCAAAAACCGAACAAGGCACGCGCACAGCCCTGCTTGCTGTTTTTTGTTATCAAATTGCGATCATCATCATGGAACGGCCGATGCGGCAACGCCCTTCATAAACGGGGCCAATTTTCGCGTTTCGTATTTTCGTGCTTTCGTGTGCCCAATCCGGACGGGCCTGCTATAAAATGGTTTTTTTTGATTCAACAGGAGTGCGCCCAATGCCTATCAACCGTCTTTGTCGACTTAGCCTGATGCTGTGCCTGGCCGCGTTTGTTGCCGGTTGTTCAGGAGGCGGTCGTAGCGGTTCCTCTCTAGGCGGAGAGTGTGCCTGGTATCGTGGCGGTTGTTCCTACGAAGGGCCTTATGACGCCGATGAAAAAGATTACGCTGAAGCTGAAGCCGCCAGGCTAAACAGAGCCCAGTCTTCGCGACTGGGTGGCGGCTGGTTCTGGTAATAACTTGCTGGTGGCGCCATTGCCTTCGTGCTGCCAAGGCAGTGCAACGTAGATAAGTGGTAGGGTCTTCGCGTAGCGTCACCTATACGTCCTTAAACGGATTAATTTGCTTCCTGCAGGCCTGGCTTGCCAGGGCACGTCGATCGCTATCGCAAACAAGGAGTATCAAATGCACCTTCCTGTTCTGGGTTGCTTAGTCGTACTGGCATCTTTGTTCTCATATGAAGCCAGTGCCCAAAATATAGCGCTAAACTCCAGGGAGTACAAGGTCGGACTCGCCGTAGATCGTCTGCCGCACGAGGCGGCGGCAGCGGATAAGGCGATAAGAAACCGTCTGGATCCGATAATGAAAATAGAGCCTCTGCGAAAGAAGCAGGCGCAAGTACAGTTTCTTGACACCGACTCCTGTACTTTGACAAAAAACGCGATGCTTTTACGGGCTCGGACCAAATCAAACAAGGAACCGCGGCTCACCTTGAAGATCCGTAATCCGGATATTCTTGCCGTCGATACGATGCCTGTTGCATTAGCCAGTGGAAAGACCGTCGGTATTGAAGATGATTACAGTATCGGACAGGACGGCAAGCCCGCCAGCAATTTCTCCAGGTCATTTTCATTTGACGGCGCGTTGCCTCATCGCCTGGCAGACATGAGCAGCCACATTGTCAATTTGGAGTACCTCGGCCCGGATGTCTCCCAGTTGGCTTTGCGCGGCGGGCCACGGGTTGCCGAGACGGTGTTTGTATCCAAGCAAGTGTCCATCACAGATCAATTGGCAACTGAAGTTGAAATCTCGCTTTGGTATGAACAGACGGGTGGGGCATTACTGGCTGCAGACGTGTCTTTTACGGTCCAGGCGCCATTTGACCATTCGCAATTGCAGGCAGCCGATAAATTGCTGCTGGATTTCGCCCGGGCTTTAGGCGACTTCAGGGGCGCAATCGGAGAGAAGGCGCTGGCGGTCATTCCGAAAATGTGTCGATAGCCATTTATTCTCATGCAAATATCGATATTAACAGTCCAGACAAGCTGCGATGAGATGTTTTCGGCGTTGCAAACACGAGCAGGAGCTAAGCAGCGGTTGTCAAAACCAATAAGGCCCGCCGTAGCGGGTCTTAACGTGCTATCCGGGGAGGTTTGGCATAGCGCGCATCACCCCGCTAGTAGTTACTATTCATCCTTGGAAAGAAGACTGCGGTAGATCAGGCCGCCCGCAATTGCCCCAACAATTGGCACAATCCAGAAAACCCACAGTTGTGATAGCGCCCAATCCCCTTGGAAGACGGCTACGCCAGTGCTTCGAGCCGGGTTAACAGATGTGTTGGTTACGGGGATGCTGATCAGGTGGATCAGTGTCAGCGCCAGGCCAATGGCAAGTGGAGCGAATCCTGCTGGTGCTCGCTTGTCGGTAACGCCATGAATAATAATCAGGAAGAATGCCGTTAGTACGAATTCGGCAATGAGTGCTGCGGTTAGTGAGTAGCCGCCTGGGGAATGCTCTCCATAGCCGTTAGAGGCAAATCCGCTGGTAGAGGCGTCAAATCCGGCTTTGCCGCTGGCGATCAGATACAGTACGCCGCCGGCAATAATGCCGCCTATCACTTGAGAAATAATATAAGGCACCACCGTGCTGAAGGGGATACGACCGCCGGCGAAAAGGCCCAGCGTGACAGCCGGATTAAAGTGGCCGCCAGAAATATGGCCTACTGCGTAGGCCATTGTAAGTACCGTCAAACCGAATGCCAGCGCTACACCGGCAAATCCTATTCCCAATTCCGGGAAACCTGCGGCAAGTACCGCGCTGCCGCAACCCCCGAAGACCAGCCAGAATGTTCCAAATGCTTCTGCACTACATTGCTTGATCATTTCTCTTTCCTTTGTTGTATGGGTTGTGAGCAAATTATGCGATCAATTGATAAAGCAGACAATCAAATTTAGGTCAATTCGATTCGCAAAGATTAACAAAATGTATCAATCACGATTGTGATTAAATCACTTTTGAACCCAGGGTAAGGACTCATTGCGACCGTAACCAGGCATAGCGTTCATGTCCGGGCTCCGGGGCCTTAGCAGGCAAGCAAGCGCAAACGGGAACGACAAAGCCTTGCAAGCCCAGGCCAGGCACGCAACAAAGTCAAGATCGAGTCCGCCTCCGATATCAACCTGAATTGTGCTAATCCAAAATGGCGAGCGCTTTGTTTAAAAGCCGCTGCTAATAAACGAGACATATACTGCTTCCCGATAAATTAAAGGAGCATAAAGAACAACAGATGAGGGGGCAAGAAAACTTAGCTCAAGGTTAGGGAATAGTCGTTGCTGAGCATTGAAGCGCACAAATTTTCTCCACTTCTCGAAAAAAATCTGGTAGGCACGCTCCAGATCCTTTCGCATTTGTTGCGATAGCTGAACTGGCGCATCCTTGAGCCACGCCGTTTCCGCGGTGTTGCGCCACGCCGTCAGATGCTTGATCATCGCCACAGAGCCGATGAACTTGTTACCGGCCTCATGGTTTTCTGTCAACAAGGCGCTGGTGTTGTAGACGGTATGAGCAGAGACTTGATCGCCAAGGCAGCCAAGCTGCAGTATGAAGGCGTCCCAGGCCGTCTCTTCATCATGTGTGCCGGCATTGTCCAGTGGTAGGTCAAGTTTGATATGGATAGGCCGAGCCAAGCAATGCGGCCGTAGAAAATGAGATTGTTGCAAGCAAAAAAAGACTCACGACGCCAGCGGATTGCGCAAGGGCAAACTTGCCTGGGTCCGAGCTTTCGGTGCTGGTTGACCATGTCATCAGTACGCTCTTCGGGCAATCGTTTGGCCTCAGCTCGCAAACGGCTTGGTTCAATGAGCTCGGTACCCCTGATTGAGCATAACTTCCCGGATTTGACTTGAAGCCTAAATTCTTTCGGCCTTCCGAAGGCTCAAGTCCCCCCGCGCTCAATAACAGCCGTTAGTATCTTGACATGTTCCTAAAGTGGAATATAATTCGCATATAGGAACGTGTAAATTCATCAAAGAACAGGAGGAGACTATGGAGCATACTTTTGATGTCGTTGTTGCCGGGTGCGGTGTAGCGGGCCTTTCGGCCGCCGTGACAGCCGCCGAGCGTGGTTTGAAAGTTGCGGTGCTGGAACGCGCATCGTGTGACGAGCGTGGTGGCCAAAGCCGTTGGACAGAGGCCTACTTGCGTATGAAATCTCTGACTGAAGTTGCTGATGACTTTGAGCTGCATCTATCCGAGAACGCTGGTCCCTACAACGACCCAGATTTTATTGGAGAGATGAGCGGTGCTCGAGAATCAAGGTCGCACGCTGCACGCTCATTGGCCATTCCTGATTCGGAATTGATATGTGAATTCGCCGACCAAGTGCCGCCAACCATCAAGTGGTTGCAGAGTTTGGGAGTTCGGTTCGACTTTTTGCCGACGGCGTTCCTGACCAAGACTCAACCGCGGCTGTTGCCCGTCGGTGGCGGTGCCGCTTTGGTCGATGCACTGGCTGACCAAGCAGAGAAGCTGGGTGTGACGTTTTTCTATCACACAACTGCTCGCAAACTCCTGCTGGATGATCTGAGTGTGGTCAAGGGCATACTGGCGCAGCATAGTGAAAAAGGCGGTCTGCGTTTTCTTGGCAAGGTTGTTCTGGCTTGCGGAGGGTTCGAGGGCAATCCGGAAATGCTTGCCAAGTATCTGGGGCCCCGTTCCGTAAACCTTCGCCCAGTATGCAAAGGAGCGTATTTCAACAAAGGTGAAGGCATAGAAATGGCGTTGGCGGCCGGTGCTGGCGCATCTGGTGAATTTGGCAGTTATCACGCCGAGCCGGTAGACCCACGTTCGGGTGCGGTCGAGCCTGCCGTGTTTATTTTTCCGTATGGAATTCTGGTTAATAAGAGCGGTAAGCGATTCACAGATGAAGCGCCGGGCACCATTGACGCCCATTACGAACCCGTCACTCGCCAAATCTATGAGCAGACTAAAGGGATTGCCTACGTTATTCTGGACCAGCGTGTGAAGGAAATTCCGAACTATCGTAGTGCTCTGAGAACTGACCAGCCTGCAATTGAAGCGGACACCATTGAAGCACTTGCGGAAAAGCTGGGTATGCCCGCAACCGTGCTGGCTGAAACCGTGAAACAGTACAACGGTGCATGCGGCAACGCAGAAGGATACGATCCGTTTAACGCTGACGGCGTAGCGACCTCTGGGCTGAATCCGCCCAAATCCAATTGGGCTCGGCCTGTCGATCAAGGCCCGTACATGGCATATCCGATTATTTCTGCAAATGTATTTACATTTGGCGGCCTCAAAGTGAATACAGCAGGGCAGGTGCTCGATACCGATGGCAACGTGATGCAAGGCCTCTATGCAGCCGGGGAAACAGTGGGTATGTATTACTCCAACTACACTGGCGCCACTTCCGTATTGAAGGGTCTGGTATTCGGCAGGCTCGCCGGCATTCATATGGCAGCTTGAGCCAGAGAGCACAATTGGGACATATCGATCACAGTCATTAAAAGGATACAACAGGTGTATTCATCAAACTTATTGAGCAAACGCGTTGCCCTGGTAACAGGTGGTTCGGGTGGTATTGGCAAAGCGGTTGCGCAAGCCCTTGCAGAGTGTGGCGCGACGGTCATCGCTGCTGACCTTACCGTGCCGGCAGCGGGACATGACGGTGGTATCGAGTACATGACGCTAGACGTCACGCAGTCCGCAGAAGTTAAAGCATGTGTCAACGATATTATTTCGCGTCATGGGCGATTGGATATTCTGATAAACGTGGCAGGCATTGTTTCTCTTGGCAATGCAGCGGACCTGGCAGAAAACGAATGGGACCGTGTGATGGCCATCAACCTGAAGGGCACATTCCTATGTTGTCAGGCAGTGTTGCCGGCGATGAAGCAAGCCGGTTTCGGCCGCATCATAAATATGGGTTCCGTGCTAAGCAAAAATGGTGGCAATCCAAGGCCTTGGGTTGATCCCATGGAACAAAATCAGGCCAGCAATGTGGCATACGGTGCATCCAAGGCAGGTATCAATGCCATCACGGCCTATCTGGCCAAGGAGGTTGCATCGTTTGGGATTACCGTCAATACGGTTGCGCCAGGGCCTGTCGCGTCGGTGATGACAGCCAGTTTTCCCGACGCTTTGCGTGACCTTATTCCGGTCGGTCGGATGGGACAGGCTGAAGAGATCGCTTTGGCCGTGGTGTTTTTGGCGTCTCCGAAGTCTGGCTTCATTACAGGCGAAACGCTGGATGTGAATGGCGGTCTGTTCGTCGATTAGAGCAAGCCATTAGGTAATGCCTATCTTTCACGTTTGTTTTCAATAATTTATTACTCATCATCCACTCACCTTTAACAAAAGAGTAGTCACATGCAAAAAGAAAATTCCCTTTATCTCGTTCTTGATATGCAGAATGATTTGGTTCACGATGACGGCCCCAGCGGCAAAGGACCACTTGGCGAGCAGGTGCGCGAACGCCAACTGATTGCAAAGACGGCAGCCACAATAAAAAAGGCTCGCGAGGCTGGCATTTTTGTCGGTTTCGTTCGCGTTGGGTTTTCTGCCGGCTACCCGGAGTGCCCTCCGAATTCGCAGGTGTTCTCGGCGGCACCGAAACTGGGGCTGTTCCAACTGGGCGCGTGGGGCACGGAAATCCATCCAAATCTGGAGCAACGTGAAGGCGACATTCAAGTGGTGAAGCACCGGGTCAGTCCGTTTTACGCCACTACCTTGGAAGCTCAGTTGCGTGCACAAAACGTAAAGCGTATCTACTGCTCTGGCGTGTCGACACAGGCCGTTGTTCAAGCGACGGTGCGTGATGCGCATGATCGTGATTTTGACGTGATCCTGCTTGAGGATCTGTGCGCATCGCCCACCCTCGAAGAGCATCGCAACTCAGTCCAAAGCATCACACGGTTCTGCAAGACAGAGACGTCCGACACGGTGTTATTCGCACATCCGTGATGCATACATAACTTGCAATAGCGCACATAGTAATAAAACTGACCAATCCAGGCCCACTGGCCCACAGTGAACCTGGGCGCACAAAATAAAGCAACCGGAGACAAATCATGAAACACACTTTTCTGCAGAAAATAATGAAATTATTTGCTGCGCTGACGGGAGCGGTCCTACTCTTGGGTAGTCATAGCACACAAGCTGCCTATCCGGAGCGCCCAATAAAATTTGTTGTTCCCTATAATGCCGGTGGTGGCACAGATGTGCTTAGTCGGGCCGTGGCTTCAGGCGTAAGTAAAATTCTCAAGGAGCCCGTCGTTGTCGACAACCGAGCTGGCGCCAGCGGTATGATCGGTTCCGACATCGTGGCTCGTGCAGCGCCCGACGGGTATACCTTCGTCATGACAGCGGCCGATACGCATACCATCAACCCCCATGTATATCCGAAAATCTCTTATGACGCGCGCAAAGACTTTGTAGCGGTAGCTCGGGTAGGCTATTTGCCGTACGCATTGGTCGTGAACCCCCAGTTAGGCATCACTACCATCAAAGAATATATCGCACTGGCAAAGAAAAATCCTGGCAAACTGACCTATGCATCTTGGGGCGTGGGCAGCTCCAGCCATGTGGCCATGGAGATGCTGAACGTCAGTGAGGACCTGGATGTTCTGCACGTGCCTTTCACTGGCGCAGCGCCGGCCATGACAGCGATTATGGGTGGACAGGTTGATGCGCTGTTTGTACCTCTGAGCCTGGCCAAACCGAATGCAGATGCCAATAAGGTCAAGCTGCTTGGACTGGCGGCGCCTAAGCGCTTTGGCGGTATGCCGGATGTGCCTACTATGATTGAGCAAGGTGTCAACGTCGTAGCCGCACCGTGGATTGGCATTCTGGCTCCAAAGGGAACGCCTAAAGAGGCGCTCGATACATTAGGCGGTGCTGTCGCGCAGGCGGTAAAGACCGAAGCAGTCGTCAAGGCGCTCACTGTCGGCGGTCTTGAGATAAGTGTTCAAAACAGCAGCGAATTCGAGAAATTCCTGGTTGAAGATTATGCGCTCTGGGGCGATACCGTAAAAGCTGCTAACATTAGGGCCAAATAGCCTGGGCACCATATTCATGCGCTGGCTTAAGTCCATGCCCGACGGCGAAAATAAAGGTGTTCTTTCAATGAAAAAACTGTCGACATCAGAAATCGCTCCTCGTAACGACGACACGACCCGTTCGCCTCTGCGCTCTATGCAGATCTTGTACGAACTGGCGTGTAACCGGGAAGCGATTTCTCTGGCCGATCTGAGCGTGCGGCTGCAACTGCCTAAGAGCAGTCTTTTTCGACTGATGAGGACCTTGGAGTCTGGCGCTTACGTCATTGCATTGCCAGGGGGTTACAAAACGGGTCCAGCAGCGCTGAAACTGGGCGCTGCCATTATACAGAATCGTTCATTCCCCAATTGCGCTTTACCCGCGATGCAAACTGTATCCGATATGTGCAAAGAAACCATCATTCTGGGTACCTTGGCGGACAACCATCGGGAGGTTGTCTATGAACAGGTCATTGATGCGACCAGTCCATTGCGCTTCATCAGTAAAGCGGGTAGCAGAAATCCGCTATACGGATCCGCAAGTGGACAAATCCTTCTTGCTTACATGCCCGAACATGAACGGAACAACTACCTGGATACTGTCAAGTTGGTAAAACATGCGCCTGGCACGATAGACACCGTGGAAAAACTCCTTGCAAAATTGGCCGACGTACGGGTGACTGGTATATCAGAAAGTCTGGAGGGACTAGTGGAAGGCGTGTTTTCGGTCGCAGCGCCAGTTATAGATGAGGCCGGCAAGGTCATTGCTGGTTTGTCCATCTCGGCACCCAGCAGCCGTGCCTTGCGACAAAAGGGCAAATTAAAAAAACTGGTCTTGGCCGGAGGCGAAGAAATATCCAGAGTTCTAAGTTACGCAGGTATCTACCCTTTAACTGAAAACGGCAAGTCAAAGCCTTAATTGGCAAGCATTCATGGCCGCTCGGACTGCGCCCATCCATATACGAGGGATAGCGTGAATTTTGCCTACAAGAGCTGTCGGTTTAATTATTTGAGAATCTGCGGACAAAGAGCTGTCAATAGGACGATTGTCGCGTCATCTTTTCCATCAAAAACTACAAACAGTCGACTTTGACGTTAACTGTGACGTCGTCACCTGGGTTGAGCCTGTCTTGTAGTTACCGTGGCCTACCGATGTCGCATACGAAATTTATTAACGTCAATCTCGTCTCGTTCATCAAACGCCGCTTTGGCAATATCAATATCTGCAATATGATCGAGTGCCCAAATGCCGATTTAATAACTTCAATCATGTGTCAACTGTAGTTGCTATATTCAGTTCATCACGATAGAAGGCCAACGTACTAAGCGTCTGGTTTCGGGGTAGCAGGCGGCCTGAACCAATTCGTTTAGATTGAAATATTCGAACGACCCTGTCGAAAATTTGAACTGGATCATACTTAAGTTGCTACGCTAGACTGCACCCACTTTGGATTTTTGGGTTGAGGATTATGCTTGCTGGCGCGTTAACGGGAATTCGGGTTGTCGACTTGTCCCGGATATTGGCAGGACCCTGGTGTACCCAAAATCTGGCCGATTTGGGTGCAGAAGTCATTAAGGTGGAAAAGCCTGAGGCCGGAGACGACACCCGTCAGTGGGGGCCGCCGTACCTTGAAACCGAATCCGGAGAGTCGATGTCAGCGTATTTTATGTGCTGCAACCGGAATAAAAAATCAATATGCCTGGATTTCAAGCATGCCCCTGACCGGGAAAAACTGCTGGAGCTGATTCGTGGCGCCGATGTCCTGGTTGAGAACTATCGGGTCGGCACACTCAAGCAATACGGCCTGGATTACGAGACTATCAGGCACATCAATCCACGTCTGGTGTACGCATCCATCACCGGTTATGGCCAGACGGGCCCAAAATCGGCAAGGCCTGGCTACGATTATATATTTCAGGGCCTGGGCGGGCTGATGAGTTATACCGGGCATGCTGATGGCGAACCCGGTGCCGGTCCGCTGCGCACTGGTGTTGCTGTTGTCGATATTACAACTGGCATGTATGCCACCTCCGCCATATTGGCCGCGCTGTTTCAGCGCCATGGGACAGGGCAGGGCGCGTGGCTGGATCTGGCCTTGTTTGATGTGGCAGTGGCCATGAACGCGAATCAGGCGGCCAATTATCTGATCTCCGGAGAAAACCCGGCCCGTAGCGGCAACGCGCATCCGAATTTGGCGCCCTATGAAGTATTCAGGGCAAGCGATGGCTATCTGATTCTTGCTATTGGCAATGATACCCAGTTCGCACGCTTCTGCGCATTCTGCGACCGAAGCGAGCTGGCAGAGGATCAGCGATTTGCGACCAATAGCGAACGCATTCGCAATCTGCCGGCCCTGCGGGCTGTACTTGCAGAACTCCTCATTACCGAACCCAGAAGTTACTGGACTGCGGCACTGGATAATCTTGGCATTTCCTGGGGCGCCGTCAATACGCTTGAAGACGTTTTCGCTGATGAACAAGTACGCCATCGCCAGATGTTGCAAACAACTGTTCATCCCCGGCTCGGGCAGATCCCGTTGATCAGAAATCCCATGCTTGCGCCCGGATCAACCTCGTGTCCCGTACCGCCGCCTTTGCTGGGTGAGCACACCGAAACAGTGCTTGGTTAAACCGAACAAATAACAGATAAGGAGACATACATTGAAAATATCCATTTTGCAATCCGGTCTATGTGCCGGTCTGGTTATGGCGGCTTTGCCGGTTATGGCCGCTTTTCCTGACAAGCCGCTCAAGCTCATCGTTCCCTATGCGCCCGGGGGGACGACCGACCTGGTTGCCCGAATTGTCGCCTCTGGACTTGGTGATGTTCTGGGACAGCCTGTGGTCATTCTTAACAAGCCCGGTGCGGGTGGGGCGATCGGCAGCGCGGCAGCAACCCGCGAAGCACCCGATGGTTATACGCTGGTGATGGCGGTAGAAAGCTCCCATAGCGTGAATCCCAGCGTTCAAAAGCACCAAATGTATGACCCGATCAAGGATTTTGCGCCAATCAGCAATCTGGCCAATGTACCCGGTGTGCTGGATATCATGGCCTCCTCGGATATAAAAACATTCGACCAATTGGTTCAGCAATTGAAGGCTAGTCCGGAAAAATTCTCGTTTGGTTCTTCCGGCAACGGCGGATACAGCCATTTGTTCGGCGAAAGGTTTCTTAAGGCGACCAATACCAAAATGCTGCATGTCCCATACAAGGGATTGGGGCCGGCGCTGACCGATCTACTGGCCGGTCAGATAAATGTTGTGTTCGATAATTACCCATCTTCGGCCGGCCAGCTGGAAGCGGGGAAAATTCGTGCACTGGCGGTCGCTTCACCGACCCGCCTGAAAAATCTGCCCGATACGCCTACCTATGC
>Ga0160432_100490_pt1 | contig 25177 bp, 12 predicted proteins | sample HID1971M_E0MG_FD_108250 | JGI IMG/M metagenome (GOLD analysis project Ga0160432, IMG submission 108250) | Enriched millipede-associated microbial communities from UW Madison campus, WI, USA - HID1971M_E0 MG | ecosystem: Host-associated > Arthropoda: Insects > Digestive system > Unclassified ... | reverse complement strand
TCGATCTGCGGTTCTTGCACGCCGAATTCGAACGGGCCGGGTACTGGCTGCATACCGATACGCCGAGCGTCTGCACGATGGCGCTGGGATCGAGCTTCGGCCTCGGAGCGTCCTGCTCCCTGGCGCATGCGTGCGTTACGTGTTCCATCGAACCCGGCCTCTCACACAGCGCCGGCTCCGATTCCTACGCGACCGCTCAGTTGCTCTCGCACTACCAACGGACGAGCTCCACGTGGCCCGGATGGGCAGAGTACTGGCAGCGCACAGCCGAGACCGGCCGGGCGCACGCATACCCCACGGGTCGGCGGACCAGCGCGACGGTAAAGCCTCGGGCCGCGGCATCCGTCACTCCCGTCAGCTTTCTCGAGCGCATCTCGACCGAGTCCGTACGGGAAGCGGTGGATGGAGCAGCGGCCCAGTACACGGCGCTTCTCGACCGCTGCCTGCTCGACGGAATCATCTCTGTGAGCGAAGGCGCACAGCTCGGTGCGGTCGCCACAGAGCTCGGCCTGACGCGAACTGCGGTTCATAGCATCCACCGCAACTACTTCGTCGAGCTTGAGCGACGCGCGTGGGCAGACGGAGTGCTGACGAAGGACGAGAAGGCCGACCTCCGCGCCGTGGGCGCCTTGCTGCAGCTCGATGAGAGCGACATTGCGGCGGCCGTCGATGATGTGCGGCCCGACGTGGACGTGCCTGGCTCTGAAGCGTTTGCTCTCGCGGCGGGAGACATGGTCGTTCTCACGGGGGACATGTTGCGTGCACGCGAAGTATGGGAGGCGGAGCTGCGTGACCGCGGCTATCTGCCGCACCCGACCGTGACCAAAAAGGTCAAACTCGTCGTCGCCGCCGATCCTGACTCGCTGTCGGGCAAGGCGAAGAAGGCCCGCGACTATGGGATCCCGATCGTCAGTGAAGACGGACTCGCAAAGCTGCTCGAGAGGCGATGACCGATGACCGCGCTACCTGAATCTGCGTGGGAGCAGGATGCTCTCGAAACGCTGGCCGAGCCGCTGGGATGGCGGCCGACGAAGGGCGAAGAGATCGCCCCCGGAAGCGGCGAGCGCGACACGTGGGACGACCTGCTGATCCGTCCGCGCCTGCTCGAAGCACTCCGGCGACTCAACCCGGGCGTGCCGGGCGAGTACCTGCAGCAGGCCGTCGCAGAGATCGCGTCCCCGAAGTCGCAAGACGCAATCACCGAGAACCACCGCATCCATCAGTACCTCGTCGGTGGGTATCCGCTGAGCTACATCGACACGGACGGCGTCGAGCAGAACCCTCGTCTGCGGCTGCTCGGCTCCGACCCGTCCGACAACGACTGGCTCGCCGTCAACCAGGTCACGCTGCGTCAGGGTGACCTGCACCGCCGGTTCGACATCGTGCTGTTCGTCAATGGCATGCCGCTCAGCATCGTCGAGCTGAAACGTGCGGGGTCCGCATCCACCGGTGTCGCCCCGGCGCACGCGCAGCTGCAGACGTACCTGCGCGAGTTCCCGATGGCATTTCGGTTCTGCGTGCTTACGCTCGCCAGTGACGGGCTCGAGGCTAAGTACGGCACCCCGTTCACTCCGCTGAATCACTTCGCGCCCTGGAACGTCGACGACGACGGTGCGCCCCTCACACAACCGCGAATCGAGAATGGCGCGTCGGTCGAGCCCATCGACGACGCGCTCAGTGGGCTCTTCAACCAAGAGCGCTTTCTGCAGCTCGTGCGCAGCTTCACCGCGTTCGACGAGAACGCCGACGGGCTCACCAAGCGACTCGCCAAGCCGCACCAGTACTTCGCGGTGACCAAGGCGGTGGGCTCGACCGTGCAGGCCGTCGAGACCAACGGCAAGGCCGGCGTCGTGTGGCACACGCAGGGCTCGGGAAAGTCGATGGAGATGGAGCTGTACGCGAACCTCGTGTCGCGGCATCCGAAGCTCAAGAACCCCACCGTGATCGTGGTCACCGACCGCACCGAACTCGACGGCCAGCTCTTCCAGACGTTCGATCAGAGCCTGCTGCTCGCCGAGAAGCCGGTGCAGGTGCGCGAGCGCGCCCAGTTGCGCAGCGAGCTGAGCAATCGCGTCACCGGTGGGATCTACTTCACGACGCTGCAGAAGTTCGGCCTGACCGAGGCCGAGAAGTTGTCGGGCACGCAGCATCCGCTCCTCACCGACCGACGCAACGTGATCGTCGTCGTCGACGAAGCGCATCGCAGTCACTACGACGATCTGGACGGGTACGCCCGTCACCTGCGCGACGCGCTGCCCAACGCAACACTCATCGCCTTCACTGGCACGCCGATCTCGTTTGCCGAGCGCGACACCCGTGCGGTGTTTGGCGACTACATCGACATCTACGACCTGACGCGGGCGGTCGACGACGGCGCGACAGTCCCGGTCTACTTCGAGCCGCGTCTCATCAAGGTCTCGTTCGCCGACGGCGCGACCGAAGAAGACATCGATCGCGCCGCCGACGAGTACACGCTCGGCCTCGACGACACCGAACGGGCTCGGCTGGAAGCATCCGTCGCCGTCGTCAACGCCGTGTACGGAGCGCCCGAGCGCATCGAGACTCTGGCCGCGGACCTCGTCGCGCACTGGGAAGAGCGGCGCGAGCGCATGAAGCCGTTCCTCGAATCGCCGGGCAAGGCGCTCATTGTGGGCGGAACGCGCGAGATCTGCGCGCGGCTCTATTCGGCAATCATCGCGCTGCGGCCTGAATGGCACTCCGATGCGCTGGACTCGGGCCGCATCAAGGTCGTTTACTCGGGTTCAGCATCCGACCAGCCGCCGGTGAGCGATCACGTGCGACGGGACTCCGAGAACAAGGCGATCAAGGCGCGGCTGAAGAACGCCGACGACGAGCTGGAGCTGGTGATCGTCAAAGACATGATGCTCACCGGGTTCGACGCCCCACCCCTGCACACGCTCTATCTCGATCGTCCCCTAAAGGGCGCGCTGCTGATGCAGACGCTCGCGCGTGTGAACCGCACGTTCAAGGGCAAGCAAGACGGGCTGCTCGTGGCCTACGCACCGTTGGCCGACAACCTCGCAAAGGCGCTGTCGGAGTACACCGTCTCGGACCAGGAGAACAAGCCGATCGGTCGCGACGTCGACGAAGCGGTGGGGATCGCGACCGAATTGGTCGCGCAGATCCGCGAGATGCTCGCGGACTGCGACTGGCGTTCGATTGTCGCGCAAGGTGGGTCGCGGGCGTGGCGCACTGCCGCGACGACGGCCACGAACTACCTGAGGAACGCCGCGAATCCGCTCAATGCGCAAGAACTGGGACCCGAGCGCCTGGCATCTCGTTTCCGGACAGCAACCGGACGGCTTGCTCGCGCCTGGGCACTGGCGTCGGGTCGTTCCGGCCTTGCTGAGCTGCACGACGAGATCGGGTTCTACGAAGAGGTCCGCGTATGGATGGCGAAGTTCGACGCCGCTGAGCGGCAGTCCCGCGACGAGCCCATCCCCGAAGAGATCTCGCGCCTGCTCGGCACTCTGGTCGCGGACTCGATCGCGCCCGGAGACGTGCTCGACATCTACGAAGCGGCCGGCCTGCCCCGCCTCGCGCTCGATGACCTCGGACCCGAGTTTCTCGCGAAGGCGCAGGCCTCGCCGAACGCGCACCTCGCGATCGAGGCGCTGCGCAAATCGTTGACGGATGCCGGCACCGCGGCGACCCGCGGCAACCTCGTCCGTCAGCGCGCGTTCTCGGAGCGCATCGCCGAGATCATGAACCGCTACACGAACCAGCAGCTCACCTCGGCTGAGGTCATCGCAGCACTGGTGGAGCTGGCGAAGGAAGTCGCGGCCGAGGCATCCCGCGGATCGCACTTCTCGCCTCCGCTGTCGAGCGATGAGCTCGCGTTCTATGACGCTGTCGCCTCCAACGAATCGGCGGTGGACGTGCAGGGCGAGGACGTGCTCGCGCAGATCGCGCGAGAGCTCGTCGCTGTGATGCGGCGCGATGTGCGCACGGACTGGACCGTGCGCGACGACGTGCGCGCGAAGCTGCGCTCGTCGATCAAGCGGCTGCTGGTGAAGTACAAGTACCCGCCTGACAAGCAGCCCGAGGCGATCAAGCTGGTGATGGACCAGATGGAGTCGATGGCACCGCGCTACGCCGACGAACGCCGGGCTTAGGAGGCTTGGGCCGCTCGCGATGCGCCAACGACCTGGAGATTGAGAAACGCCAGATGGTGAGGGCGCTTGGGAACCTCCGGCAACGCAAGAACATGGGGATGGAATGGCAACTGGCTATCGCGCAATTCTGAGACTGGCGGAGAACGAGGACGCGATCGACGTCGCGGAGTCGCAGCTCCACGGATGGTTTCTAGAAAAGAAGATCCGAGCCGGGAGTGGACTCACGACTGCCGATTGGGACGGACCCGGGCTCCATCGCCTCGGCCGTGGGTCGGAACTGTCGGTGGTCCACGCGGCCGAGGCGATGGACAGCAGCAGGCGGCGGCTGTACCGCTACCGCGAGCGCAATCAACACGGAGTCTGGACGGTGTCGGTCTACGCGGTGTCCGCGCCACAGTCTCGGCGTCACACGCAGTCTTTGGTAATCGAGGCCGGCCTTGAGAACTCCACCACCGCCGACGCGGTGACGCAGGTCGCGACACCCAGACTGGCGCGGCGCATCCTCGAAACAACCAACGCCAGAGATGCCGATACGCCCCTCTATGGAGTGCCTCGGACCGTTCGAGCGATCGACATCGATGAAGTGATGGACGCCATCCTGGATCCGGCACGCACCGCGGGTGTTGTCGTCGCGCCATCGCCCGACAGAAGCCATCACGAGCCATGGCACCAAATCATCACGAGCCTTACGAAGCAGAGCGTCGGCGTAGCGACAAGTTTCGTCCTAGACCCCGACGCGACTGAACTGCTCTCGAGCAGGCTTCCTCGCTCGCACGCTGTCGATCCCGGTGTGGTGAGAACATTCGCACCCCAAGTCGATTTTGAGTCAGTCGAGGACGGGCTGCGCCATCGGATGCTCGGCCCCGCCACGTTGGCGCGTGCGATATCGGGAACGCGTGTGGCGGCATCGCTCGTGAATCGGCACGCGGAATCCACGCGCCTTCGATTCATCCAGCTTGACCTCCCACCCGACGTTCGGCGGTCCCTGGAAATTCTCGCCCGCGCTGAGCTTGCGAGCGAGCGCAGCGTTGAAGTCCGCCGCCGAATCTCCCTCCCTGCGCCGGACTTGGTCACGGACGAGGCTGCCGAAGCAGCGCCGACCGAGTCCGCCGCCGCCACATCAGACGCGGGGGAGCGGAAGCTGCTCGCGCGCATCCGCAAGCTCGTGCGCAAGTGGGCGGACCGCAAGGATGCGACCGAAGAGGCCATCGATGCGATCGAAGACCTGCTGACTACAACGACAACCGAGCTGAAGGTCGCCACGGAGCAGATCGATGAGGCGGTCGCTGGAATTGAAGCGATGGACACCGAACTCCGCGGTTTGAGGGCGAACGCGGAAGACCTGTCGTACGACCTGGCGGTTTCCGACGATCAGGTTCGAAAGCTCGATCGAGAAGTGCAGATTCTCCGGCGGCGGCTCATCGATGCTGACCTCGCCGCGCAGACGCATGTGGAAGCGATCGACTCGATCTGGGACCCGCCGGAAGACATCGCCGAACTTGTGGCGCGGATCACTCCTGGCGAGCAGGCGCATGTCGCCGCGACGCGCGTCATCTTCACCGGAGACGTGGACAAGGCCCTGGAGATCGATGTCCGCGAGAAGACGCCCCGCTATGCATTTGCGTTCTGGGACTACGTCCATGTCCTTTTTGACTTCGCCGAGGGGCGGGCAGAAGGTCGCATCACCTCGGGCGTGCATGCCCATCTGAAATCCGACACTACGGATGGTCACAAGTGCCCGCCTGATCGTCACGCCGCTACTGAAAGTGACTCCGTGCTCAACCGGGCGGATTGGCGCGCGGAACGGGTCCTTCCCGTCCCTCGTGACGTTTCCGACGACGAGGCTGTTCTCATGGATGCGCATTTCAAGCCGACCTGGCGGGACAGTTTCGCGCCGAGGATGCATTACTACGACGACACGGCACGCAGCGGCAAGATCTACATCGGGTACATCGGACGCCACCTGAAGAACACCAAGAGCTAGACGCATAGATTTACCGAGGAGTGACATGCCCGAGTTCGATACGCGGGACCACGTCGAAGAGGCGCTCGATGCGCTGAGCGATGGGCTGGGCACCGTAGTTGCGGAGCGCTTCCGTGAGCTCGCGCCGGAGGTCAAGGACTGGACCGAGATTCTCGAGCGCAAGGACCGACAAGCGGGCCGAAGCTTCGCCCGGTACAACCCCCGCGATCTCTCTCTCATCCTCCGCGCGTTCACCGAGTCGTTCGGGTCCCTCGGCTACCCGTTTGCAGGTCTCCTCGGCCGACAGGCGCAGAACTGGGCAAGTGAGCTGCGCAACGTCCGCAACAAGTGGGCGCACAACGAGGAATTCTCAATCGCCGAAACCTATCGCGCGCTTGACTCGGCGGAGATGCTTTTGCGCGGACTCCGTGCGGAAAGCCAGGCGGATCGCCTGCGAGAGCTCAAAGTACCGGTGCTCGCGGCGATGACTGGCGAATCGGGACCGGCGGCACCCGTGCAGAGTTCCGGTGCAGCGCTCGACGCCCCGCAGGCAGCGCCTGACATCTCCGCGACCGTTCCCGATGTCGCAGTGTCCTCCACGGTCACGAGCCCCGTCTTCCCAGAACCTGCGGCATCCCATCGCGACGCCACCGCGGAGATCCGGGTCAGTGCGCTGCCGGATGTGAGCTACGCGCACGCGCGTAACTCCATCGCAATCGTGGACGAGGTCACGATCGACTATCAAGGAGAAGAGATGCGGGGGGCGTCAGTCGAGATCGAGGCGATCTGCAGGCTCGGCTCGCTGGGCGACCCGAAGGTGGTCATCGTCGATCTCGACGGGACCACGCCCACCACGTTGCGCAACGCGGACCTCGTCCTCGATCCGGTGCGCATGCTCGCCGTCGAGTATCCGACCGACGGCGTGGTGCGTGTCACCCTGCGCGATGCCGACGCTGGTGTGATCGCGCACCGCGACAGTCCCGTGACGGTGCTCGCGGCCAATCAGTGGCGCGCGAATCCGCCACAGCTCAGCCTCGAGCTGCTTGCCTCTTTCGTGCAGCCGAACTCTCCCGCAATCGCGGCTCTTCTGGTCGAGGCATCCGACCGCCTTCAGGCCAAGACTGGCAACCCTGGCCTCGACGGGTATCAGCAGGGCTCTCGGGAACGAGTCGATGCGATCGTCGAGGCCGTCTATGAAAGCATGCGGGCCCGTGACATCCGCTACGCCGAGCCGCCTGCGAGTTGGGGGCTCGACGGCCAGAAAGTACGCACGCCTTCCGAGGTTCTCGAAGGACGGCTCGGCACCTGCCTCGACACCACGGTGACGCTCGCGGCTGCGCTAGAGGAAGTCGGAATCAACTCCACCCTCTGGCTGCTCGCCGGCCACATCTTCCTTGGCTACTGGCGCGATGAGGCCAGCCTCGACGGGCCTGCTCAGCTGGACCCCGCCGAAGCGGTGAACTACGTCGGCATCGGGCAGATCGAGGTCGTCGAGACCACGTTCCTCACGGGCGGAACCACGTCGAAGCCGTTCGCCGACGCACGCCGGCACCACCACATCGGCACCCTCGCCGGCGACGTGTCAGCGGTGCACGGGATCACCGACATCAAGCAGGCGCGACTCGCGCGCATCTACCCCTTGCCGAGCCGTGCCATCAGCGAGTCGGGTGAGGTGAAGATCTTCGAGTACGCCGTCGTCCAGGCACCGGACGCCCTGCACTACGCGCCGTCCGCCGAGGCGATCGCCGGAGGCGTCGCTCGCGAGGTACCTCCGCGCGTTGCCCTCTGGAAGAACGCACTGCTCGACCTGAGTCTGCGGAACCGACTCATCAACTACGGGGAGAAGTCGGGATACCCGCTCGCTGTCCCGCAACCGTCCCTCGCTACGTTCGAAGACATGATCAACAACGGCACCACGGTCACTCTGGTGCCGAACGACCGCATCCCCACGGTCGACGGCAGCCGCGGCATCCGGTTCGGCCAGGACCTCCCGGAAACCGCTCGCGCAGGGATGCTGACCGAGCGAAAGCAGGTCTTCGTCGGCGTGACCGAGGCGACCTACACCGCCCGTCTGCGCGCGCTCGCATATAAGGCCCGGACGATCATCGAAGAGACAGGCGCCAACAACCTCTACCTCGCGTTCGGGATGCTGCGCTGGACATTCAACGATCGTGAGTTGCGATCTCCGCTCGTTCTCGTCCCCGTCAGACTCGAGGCATCGGGCGGCGGCAACACGTTCCGCCTCAGCATCGACGAGGCGGGGGAGTCGACGCCCAACTATTGCCTGCTGGAGAAGTTGCGACTCAGCTTCGGGCTCGACATCCCCGGCCTCGCCAACCCTTCGAGGGACGACTCTGGAATCGACCTGCCCGCGGCATTCACCGCGACGCGACGGGCGCTCGCTTCCGCACGCCTGCCGTTCACCGTCGAAGACACCGTTGACCTATCGATACTTCAGTTCGCTAAGTACCGACTGTGGAAGGACCTGGACGAGAACTGGAAGGAGCTGGCGAGCAACTCACTGGTCATGCACCTGATCCAGACGCCGACGGCCGAATACTTGGACCCGTTCGAGGCACCGACCGCCGTCGACCTCGACGCGTTGAACAATGCCGTCCCTGTCCCGGCAGACTCGTCGCAGCTCGAAGCGGTCGCCGAGGCGGAAGCCCGACGCACGTTCGTCCTCGAAGGCCCCCCGGGCACCGGAAAATCCCAGACCATCACAAACCTGCTCGCGCACTCGCTCGCCAATGGGAAGCGCGTGCTGTTCGTTGCGGAGAAGCGCGCCGCCCTTGACGTCGTCAAGGACCGGTTGGATGCCGTGGGCCTCGGGCCGTTCTCACTCGATCTGCATGACAAGGGCGCACGGCCGACGGCCGTGCGCGCACAGATCCGCGCAGCGATTGACGCGATCGCTCGGCCGGACGGAGCAGCCCTCAAGGCGTACACGGAGACGGCAGCCACGAGTCGCAGCTCACTCAAGCGGTACGCGCAGCGCCTCCACGAACCGAACTCGGCCGGCCTGTCCCTCTACTCTGCCCGCGCACAGCTTCTCGCCTCGGCAGAGGACATCGAAGCCCTCGACATCCCCGCCGCTCTGGTCGCGACGGGGACGGAAGAACAGTTCGGGTACCTTCGGGATCTCCTGCGCACCCTGCCCGAGACCGCGGACCTCGCCCATCCCTCGCCACTGCACCCGTGGGGCTTCGTGACGGTGTCTTCGGCGAAGCCAATCAACACGAATGCGCTGCACATCGCCGCGCAGGAGTTCGACGCTGCCCTCGCGGACCTGCTCACTCGTCAGCCGGATCCCGAACTGCTTGCCCTCACATCCGCGCCGGTTCACCTGGATCGCTGGGCGTCACTGGCGAACGCGCCACGACACCCACTCGACGCGATCGACGCCGTGCACGCGCGCACGCTATCCGGGGAGGTACCGGCCCTCCAAGATCGACTGAATACCAGCAATGTCGATCGCCCCTGGTTTGCATCGGTGAGTCCCGAAGCGCTGGACGGAGACGTTCACGCCACAAATCGCGCGGCCGTCCTCGCCGACGCGTCTGGCTTCTTTGGGCGCCGCAAGCGGCAGCGTGCGGTCCTCGCCGACTACGGCACCGCATTGAAGGTTGAGGCACGCTCGTTCCCTGTCCGGGATGTGACCCCCCTAACCGCCGACGTCGCACGCACAGCCGACGAGATCAGCGCGTTGCGCGCTGCTCTCACAACGCTGCCACTCCCACTTGTGTCGTCCAGCTGGAACCCCTACCTGCGGGAAGGGGTGGAACCCGCGAAGGCGACGCTCGCGTGGGGTGTGTGGTTGGGCTCATCGTTGTCGCCGAGCGACGGAGGTTCCGACCTTCAGCAAGCGCTCCGCAGCTACTATGCGGCAAGCCGCCCCGACCGCGACCTCTCCGGCGCACTCACCCGACTCGCGACCGCATGGCGTGCCCTGGCCACGGCGAGTGGAGTGGCCGATCCCACCGGTGACGGAACGGATGCGTTCAGCACGTGGGCGGGGCCAGATGGCTTCTTCGCGACGTGGCGGTCGACCGCCGGTGCCCGCAACCTCGCGACCGCCGAACCTGTCACCCTCGATCGGTGGGTCGCCTTTCGACAGCACCTCGAGCCGCTCGTCCGCTTCGGGATGACCGCCGCTCACGACGCTCTCCTTACCGGCGCTCTTCCTGCAGACCTCGCTTCCCTTTCGCTCGACAAGGGGATCGCTCAGGCGTCGATCGCTGAGCGGGCGGACTCGCAGGCCATGGCGGCGTTCGACGTTGCTGCGCACAACCGCACGATTGGGCGGTTCACCTCCAGCGCCGCCGCAATTCGCGACGCTCTACCTCGGTGGATCCCTGCGGAGGTCATCGCAAAGCGCCGAATTGATCCCGCGTATGAGGGCGGCATGATGGGCGAACTCAAACGTCAGCTCTCACGTCAGCGTGGCGGAATGACAGTGCGGGTCCTGTTCGAGAACTACGGCGACCTCATCACGCAGATCGCCCCCTGCGTGCTCATGAGCCCCGAGTCGGTGGCCCGCTTCTTCCCTGCGAGGGCGAAGATGTTCGACATCGTGGTGTTCGACGAGGCATCTCAGATTCGCGTCGCAGACGCGGTCGGGGCAATGGGCCGCGGCAGCTCGGTCGTTGTCGTCGGAGACAGCAAGCAGATGCCACCGTCGAGCTTCGCCGAGGTGAGCAATGACATCGATTCGGACGCCTCCGTCGCTGACGTCGTCGCCGACGAGGAATCGATCCTCACCGAGTGTGTGCAGGCCCGGGTTCCGCGCAAATGGCTGTCTTGGCATTACCGCAGCCAGGATGAGGCTCTCATCTCGTTCAGCAATCACGCGTACTACGACAGCCGTCTCTCGTCGTTCCCCGCGCCGTGGTCTGACGACGCCCTCAACGTCGACACCGACCACGGAATCTCCCTCGTGCGCGTCGCGGGCCACTTCAACCGCGCCGGCCGTGGTCGCGACCTGCGAACGAACTCCGTCGAAGCCGAAGCCATCGTCCGTGAAGTCGCGCAGCGATTCGCGAACTCGCCCAACGAAACGCCCTCGCTCGGGATCATCACCTTCAACGCCCAGCAGCGCACGCTCATCGAGACTCTCTTGCGAGAAGCCCCCGACGAAAGGCTCGCTCACGCCCTGGACGAGCGAGACGGCCTGTTTGTTAAGAATCTCGAGAACGTGCAGGGCGACGAACGGGACACCATCCTGTTCTCCGTCGCGTTCAGCGCGAACGAGCGCGGAGTCATCCCCCTCAACTTCGGGCCACTCTCTCGCGCAGGCGGCGAGCGACGGCTCAACGTCGCCATCACCCGCGCCCGTCGCCAGGTGATCCTGTTTGCCAGCTTCGATCCCTCGGAGTTGCGCGCCGAAGAGACGGCCTCGATCGGCATCAAGCACCTCAAGGGGTACCTCGAACTCGCCGCATCCGGAGTCGAATCGACCACCGACAGCGCCCAGCGCGACCGCCTGATCGATCGCCACCGGGACGAAATCGCGGACGAACTGCGTCACCGCGGATTCGCTGTCCAGACCGACATCGGGCTGTCGGATTTCCGGGTCGATATCTCGATCGCCGACGCTGCCGACCCCGGGCAGCCCCTCGTCGCGGTTCTCCTCGACGGCGAGAGCTGGCGGGCACGCCGCACGGTCGCGGACCGCGACGGGCTCCCGGTCGACGTGCTGAAGGGTCTTATGAAGTGGCCGGGTGTTGAGCGGGTGTGGCTCCCTGAATGGCTCCAGGAGCGCGAATCGACGCTCGCTCGACTCTCGGCAGCGGTCGTGAAGGCCGGTTCCGTGCTTCGGCTCAAACAGATGAAGGCCGAGGCACGTCCGGCCTCCACCCCGTCGCGGCCAGCTGCACCCGTGGTCCCGCCGGTGACCGATGAGCCCACCCTGCTTCGATCCGCGCCGCAGAGCGCGGCGGCCGCACCGGTGAGCACAGAGCTGCGCCACCCGCACCTGCGCCAATACGTCGAGTGGGAACCGAAGCTATTCGGCACGACCGACACGCTCGATCGGCTGCCGCACGACGCCGCGACCGAGAAGGTGCGCTCCGTCCTGCGCGAAATCGTGCAGAAGGAGGGCCCCATCCACAAGATGAGGCTCGCGAGGCTCGCCGCTGAGTCATTCGGACTGAACCGCGTCGCGGCTGCGCGCGCCGACGCGATCCTGCGCTGTCTGCCGCAGGAGTACCTCCGCACGACCGACCGATCTTGTGCTTGGCCGACCGGACTCGATCCGCTCGGATGGCGAGACGTCCGCCGCAGCCAGCCTGGGGATGGCCGCAACATCGACCACGTTCCCCTGGAGGAGATCGCCAACGCCATGGCCGTCGTCGCCGAGCTGGGCGGCGGCATGAATGAAGACGAGCTCAAACGCGAGTCGTTGGCGCTCTTCGGCGGCAAGCGTCTCACCGAAGGCGTCTCGTCGCGACTCGATGCCGGACTGCAGCGCGGACTCGAGACCGGACGAATCGAACGCGGCGATCGCGGGCTGTTCCAAGCCGTCGGCGCTTGATAACGGGGAGGCAGAGCAATGGTGCGAATGATTCCGGCCTACCCGCGCGAGGGCGCCAACACCTCCGAGCGCAAGGTGTTCAACGCGCTCGAGAGCATCCAGGGCCACGACGACTGGGTGGCCATCCACTCGCTCGGCATCGGGCGCCACGCGTCGGCGTTCCAGGGTGAGGCGGACTTCATCGTCCTCGCGCCGGACCGGGGCATCCTCGTCATCGAGGTGAAGTCGCCGGCGTACGTCGAGTACAAGGGCGGCGACTGGTACCTCGACCGCGTGCCCTCGCCGCACAAGGATCCGCTCAAGCAGCTCGACGGCGCCCGGCGCAGCATCCGTCATCATCTTCGCGAACGCGACCTGCTCACCGGAAGCGAGCCGATCGCCCGCCTCGTCTGGTTCACCTCGATCGGGCGCCACCAGTTCGAGAACAAGACACCGGGCGACCTGCAGTTCTTCGAGTGGGAACTCGGGTGGAGCGATGACCTCAGCCGGCCCGCCTGGCTGATCGAGAAGACACTCGCGGAGTACGACACCTGGTATTCGTCCGTCGACGAGGTCGCGAACGATCCGGCGGCGATGACAGCCGAGCGCGTCAACCTGATTGCAGACGCCCTCGTCTCGGACTTCGTCGCGAAGCAAACACCCGAAGCGCGCGCACACGAACGCCGGGTGACCGAGATAAAGCTGCTCGGATCGCAGGAGGTCGTGCTTGAGCTCATCGACACCAACGATCATGTCTACTTCGAAGGCCCCGCCGGAACTGGCAAGACATACCTGATCACCCAGTCGGCGCGCCGACTCAATCGCGAGGGGCGCAAGACGCTCGTCGCCTGCTGGAACGTCCTCATGGCGGACGAACTTCAGCGGTTCGTCGGCGGGCTGCCGAACGTCGATGTCACTGACCTGAACTCGCTGATGCTGCGGCTGGTCGGAATGCCGGCCAATCCTCCGGATGCTCCGCATGAGTGGTACACCCGTGAGCTGCCCGAGCGGTCACTCGCGGTGCTTCGGGAGAAGCCACACCTCGGCGGATACGAGGCCATCTGCATCGACGAGTTCCAAGACGTCGCGGGTAATCTTCTGGTGCTGGAGCTCATCTTCGCCCTCGCGGGCACGGGCCGTCCGGCGGGTACAAAGCTCGTCTTCGCCGGCGACTCACGGCAGCAGATCATGCGCCGGGTCGACGAACAGGTGAACCCCTTCTCGATTGCGAAGAGTCTGATCCCGGACCTCGTGCATGTGCGCGTACGGCGCAACTGCCGGTCGGTCCCCGGTCTGACCTCGGCCGTTGAGTCGACCCTCAAGCATCAGCTGGGTTACACCCGCCACCGCGTCGCGAAGAGCGTCCCGGGCGGGCTGATCACGATCGACATCGTCGACAGCAATGAGGCCGGTGCGCTCGCATCGGCCCTGCGTGAACTGCTGCAGCATCACGCGCCCGAAGACATTGTCGTGCTGAGCCCCTTCGCCGAGAAGCGATCACTCGCGGGCCGACTGCTCGCGCGGCCTGAAAAGTCACAGGACGAACGCTGGCTGCGCAAGCAGCTGCAGGGCGAGGGGCTTCCTGGCAGGATCCGCTGGCGTTCCGTTTTCAAGTTCAAGGGACTGGATGCCGATGCCGTCGTCCTCACGGACCTCGGCGCCGACGCGACCGAGTTCATCGCGTCGCAGGGCCTCGAGTGGAACGATCTGCTGTACGTCGCACTGACGCGCGCAAAGTACCGGTGTGTAATGCTGCAGCCGGAGCAGGTGAGCAGCTGATGCCCTCCCTCATCGCGTGGCTCGATGCGTCGAGCGAAGAACAGCGCCGCATGCGCGACATCATCCGTCTCTTTGCCGAGCGCGAGAGTCGCGACGAACTCGGCCTTGGCCAGATCCGAGACGCGATCGCGGACTCGCTCTTCCCTGGCACCTCGACGCTGCTCACCCGCGCCCGGTATCTGCTGTTCGTGCCGTGGGCGTATCAGAAGGCCTCCCGGCGCCCGAATCCCGCGGCCGACGCCGACCGCTATGAACGCGACATCATCCACGCCGTGAAGGACTCGGGCGACTACGCGGGACTGCTCGGGATGCAGGCCGGCGAGGCGCTGAAGAACCTCCCCTCGGCGATCTATTGGACGATGCTGCGCCACTACGGCATCCTCACCGACGCCTCCTTGTCGCGCGACGATGCCCTCCGACTCGACGGCATGAGTACCTCCGGCGACGATTTCGGCGACACATCCGGCACCCGGTTTCACGCCTGGTCGACGACGCTTCCCTCGGCTCCCGAGGGTTTTCCGAAGTCGATCCCCGACGGGTTCTCGCTCCAGCCGGACGAAGCCGCGTGGCTGCGTGACCGCATCCTCGACGAGGCGGATGGATCGCTGTTCGCCCACCTTGCAGTAGAAAAACCCACGGTCGAGAGCAACGCACCGTGGGCGGACGCCGCCGCCATCGGCGTCGACGGCGAGGCCCACGAGCTGCTCGCGGACGCGCGCGCGTTCTCGGCTCTGATGCACGGCGCGCAGCTGCTCTACAACCTGCTGCTCGCCGAGGAGTATCAGGATGCTGGCTACGACAGACTCAGCGATCCCAGTGAGGCGTTCCGTGAACGGCTCACCCGATGGTCTGACGACCTTCCCTCGATGGTCGACCTCACGACCTGGAACCTCGACGCACTGCTCGCCCGAGTCGAGCTGACGCGAGGTTCACCGATCAACCTCAACTCCCGTCGCTTCGTCCGGGGTTGGCGCGATCTCCTCGTCGAGCAGGGAACCGACGCACTCGTCGACAGCGCAGCGGCCCGCGCCTTCATGACCCGACGCGAGCGGCAGCACAAGGGTGCCCAGGCACGTCTCGGCAACCGCGCCCGCCTCGCCAGCTGGGGCGGCAGCTCCGGCGCGGGCGCGTTGGTGTACCGATGGCCACAGGTCCGCGGCATCCTCCTCGACATCCATGACGGTCTCGAACGCACACCGGAGTTGACGGATGCTTGAGCCACAGTCTCGCGCAGCACTCACCGAGCAGCTCAAACCGCCCACAGGGTTCGAGCTCTCGCATGCCGTCGGCACCACATTCACGCTCGACCTCGCCACCGCGCTGGCTGTACCGCTGTCGTTTGCCTCGCATCGGCTGTCGGCGCAGGACGACACCCTCGGTGTCCTCGACGCGATTCGTCGCGCCGCCGATCGCGTCGACGTGTTCGCCCAGGCTGGCGAGATCTCGATGGGCGCCCGCTCTGACCTCGTGGCGTTCCTCGAGCCGATGGTGCACCCGGTTGCGCTCCGTCGTGGCCTGTTCCACCCGAAGGTGTGGTTTCTGGAATACCGCGCGGGCGAGCGCACCGCCTACCGGTTCCTCTGCGCGAGCCGCAATCTCACGGCCGACCGCAGTTGGGACGTCATCGTCCGCCTGGACGGTGAGCCCGCGGCGGCGGGAGAGAGGCGCGAAGCTGCCGCTGTGAACCGGCCGCTCGTCGAGCTGCTGCGCCGGTTCCCCTCGTTGGCCGTACACGATCTCCATCCCGATCGGCGCGCGCGTATCGACGAACTAGCCGAGAGGTGGCGAACCGTCTCGTGGGAGCAGCCCGATCCGATGCGCAGCATCGCGTTTCACGTCTTCGGCGTCCCCGGCGCCAGTGCGCCTGACCTGCACGGCAAGCGCGCGCTGATCGTGTCGCCCTTCCTGTCAGATGACGGACTGCGGATGCTGCGGTCCGGCGTTCGCACGGAGACGCACGTTCTCTCACGTGCCGATAGCCTCGACCGGCTGCGGCCGGCCTCGCTCGACGCCAAGCTCTCAACGTACGTACTGGACGAAGCCGCGACATACTCCCCGGACGACCCTGACGACCACGGCGGGTTCGTCCCTCCCGGCGACCGACTTGCGGGCCTGCATGCGAAAGCCGTCGTCGTCGATCGTCTGGACGGCGCTCACGTGTTCCTTGGGTCTGCGAACGCAACGGATGCCGGCTGGCAGAGCAATGTCGAGGTGATGGTGGAGTTCGTCGGACCTGTCCCGAAGGTCGGGGTGCAAGCGACACTGGACGCGCTCGGTGAGCTGAAGGAGGAGTACGCCACCGCGGGCGGCAGCGAGCCAGGCGCCAAAGAAGAGGCGGAGCGCAGGCTCGAAGCCTTTGTGCGCGTGCTCGCGGGCGCGCGCTTCTCAGCCCGCGTGCTCCCGGCGGTGCCGTACGCGCTGCGGGTATGGGCGGAAGATTCCGTCACGTCGGCCCTGGCCAGTCGCGCCGGCGAAGTCTCGGTACGCTGGCACCTGCTCACTCGTCCTGACCTGGGCAGCAGCGTTGTGAGCGGGTCCGAGTCAGAGGCAGTCCTCCTTCAAGGGGTTCCGCTCGCCGACATCACCCCCTTCGTGGTGCTGGTCGCACGGGATGCCGCCGGCAATGAGCGTCGCACCATCGTTCTCGCACGGCTGCTCGACGACGTCGAGAGCCGGCAGGATGCCATCATCGCGCGCCAGCTCACCGACCGTTCGGCGTTCGTGCGCCTCCTGACGCTGCTGTTGGAGCTGTCCGGCGCGTGGACGCTGACCGCATCCAGCTCGGGGACGGCAGGCTTCTTCGGAACCGCGGATGCCGCCGGCATAGGCACCGGTCTGTTCGAGGCACTCGTCCGCGCTGTCGGTGAGGGCCACCACGGACTCGCCGATGCCCGGCGCATCATCGACTACCTGCGCGACCACGACGAAGACGCCGTACTGCCTGATGGCTTTGACGAGCTGTGGAGTCAGGTCTGGTCGGCGCACCTCGAGCTGACCGGAGGCCACGCATGAGCGCTGTCGATGTCGACGCCGTCATGGCGGGGCTCAAGGGCTTTCAGCGAGATGCCGTCGACCACGTGATCGAGCGGTTCTACGGTGCGGGGTCTGGTGAGGCATCCGGCCGCTTTCTCGTCGCTGACGAAACCGGGCTCGGCAAGAGCATCGTCGCGCGCGGTGTGATCGCGAAGGCGATCGAACACCTGCAGGATGTTGACCACGTCGACCGCATCGACATCGTCTACGTCTGCAGCAACGTCGACCTCGCTACGCAGAACCTGCGCCGACTGAACGTCACGGGCGACAAACACATCGGCATGGCGACCCGGCTCACGCTGCTCGCCAAGGAGAGTCGGCGCCTGTCGGAGAAGACATCGGACGCCGGCAAGAAGGTCAACCTCGTCTCATTCACGCCAGGCACGTCGTTCAGCGAAGGCGGGTGGCGGCAGGGGTCGGCGCCGGAGCGAGCGATGCTGACCGTGATTCTGGACAAGATCGCGAACCGCACGAACTCCGACCGCCGGGTGACGCGACTCTTGATGCACGGCAACGTCGCGACGCCCGAGAGATTCGATCAGCGCCACGTCCAGCCACTCCTGCGCGACCTCGCCGCCGAACCCGACCCGCGCATTGTGGCGACGTTCACACGAATGATCGAGACGGACGGCTCACTCGACCGCTTCGTCGCCCTCCGTGACGAGGTCCGTCGCAAGCATTCGATGCCGAGTGAGTTGAAGCAGCGCAACCATGACCTGATCGCAGAATTTCGCCAATCTTTGGCCAAGGCCGGTGTCGACACCCTGGAGCCGGATCTCATCATCCTCGACGAGTTCCAGCGGTTCCGGCATCTTCTCAACCCGGAGTCAGGCGACGCCGCCGAACTGGCCCATGCGCTATTCGAGCATCCCGACGCGAAGGTTCTGCTGCTCTCAGCAACGCCGTACAAGCCGTTCACCAACAGCGACGATGCCGAGGACGACCACTATCAGGACTTCCTCGCGACAGTGCGCTTCCTGGCAGGCGGGGCGTCCGGTGCCGAACGAGAGGTTGCCGCGGCGCTCGCCGCATACCGTGAGTCACTCGTGGTCGACGGTGACGCGGATGCGTCCGCTCGCCGCGTCAGCGATGCGCTGACGCCGCTGATGACTAGGTCAGAGCGACCGCCCATCGGTGAGCGCGAAGACCTCGTCGCCGTGCGGCACCTGGCGACCGGCTCTCCCACGGCATCCGACCTTCGCGAGTGGGCGTCATTGCGTGCGCTCGGGCGCGCCGTCGATTCGCCGATCGACCTCGAGTACTGGAAGTCGATTCCTTACTTCGCCAGCTTCATGGACGGGTACAAGGCGGCAGATCGCGTCACAGCCGCATTGGACGGACCCGACGCGGAGAACGTCGGCTCTCTTCTCGCGAGGACTCGGTCGCTCCAAGCAGACGCGGTCACCGCATTCGGCCCCGTCGACCTCGGCAATGGATACTTGCGGGCTCTGGCTGAAGAGACGATTGAACGTGGATGGTGGAAGCTGCTGTGGGTTCCACCGACGATGCCGTATCTCCAACCGGGGCCGATCTATGCGCCGTTGTCAGACGGATCCGTCACGAAGCACGTGGTGTTCTCGGCCTGGACCGGAGTACCCACCGCGATCGCATCGTTGCTCAGCTACGAGGCCGACCGCCTCGCGGCGGGCGACCGAGCACTTCTCCGCGAGAACACACCCGATGCCCGAAAGGCGGTCGGCGCACGCCTGCAGTACCGACTCGCGGAAGGCCGCCCAGCTGCAATGTCGACACTCGCGCTCTTCTGGCCCCACCCGGGTTTGGCCGAGCTCGGTGATCCCTTGCAAGCCGCACGAACCGCCGGCGCCGCCGTGTCGGCGGGTGCTCTGCTCGCGACCGTCGATGCGAAGCTCGTCACAGGTTCGGGGACGGACCAGGTTGCGGACGCCGTGTTCGCATATCCCGGGATGCTGCCGGCAAAACGCAACGGGGCGACAGCGGAACAGCTCGTCGAGTCTCGCGCCGAGGAGGGTCGCATCGGCGGCCTCCTGGAGCACGTCCGGCTGGCCCTGGAAACGTCGTCGAACGGTGTCCTCTCACACCCGGATCTCGCACGCGTGGCCGTCCACTCGCCCGGGAACATCGCATGGCGGGCCCTGCGCACCATCGCCGGGCCCAGCGTCACTCCTGACGGGCTGTGGGCTGCCGCTTTCGAACTCGTCCGAGGCATTCGTACCCTCTTCAACCGCACCGAATCGATCGCGCTGCTCGTCACGCTGTACGGCGATGAGCAGCCGTTCTGGCGAAGCGTGCTCGACTATTGCGCCGACGGCAACCTGCAGGCCGTCATGGACGAGTACATGTACCAGCTGCTCAGCGAGACCGGTGGCGGCGACCTCGACGATGCCGGGCTCGCAGCTCTCGCTCGCCGCACAGTCGAGTCGATGGAGCTTCGTCCCGCTCGCTACGTCGCTCGCGACAACACGACAGCACGTGACGAGATCCCGATGATGGCGCGCTTCGCGCTGCGATACGGCGGCAAGTACGCCACCGAGTCGGATGACTCCTCGGGCGTGCGTCAGGCTGAGGTTAGGGCTGCGTTCAACAGCCCGTTCGCACCCTTCGTGCTTGCGTCGACCAGCGTCGGGCAGGAGGGTATCGACTTTCACTGGTGGAGCCATTCGGTTGTGCACTGGAACCTCCCCTCCAATCCGGTCGACTTCGAGCAACGCGAAGGCCGCGTCAACCGCTTCGCGGGTCACGCCGTCCGCAAGAACGTCGCCGAGTCGCACTGGCCCGATGTGCTTGCATCCGACGACGTACGCGCTTGGCGGGCCGCCTTCGATGCTGCGTCGGACGTCGAGAATGAGCTCGGCGAGTTTTCCCCTTGGTGGCTCTACCCGGGTTCGGCGCGCATTCACCGCGTAATCGCTCAGTATCCACTCAGTCGCGACATCGCCAAGTACGAGCGACTGCGCAGCGCGCTGACGCTCTACCGGTTGACGCTCGGCCAGCCGCGCCAGGAGGACATGGTCGACATGCTCGCCAAGCGCGGCATTGATGGTGAGTCGGTGCCGACGATCGACCTTAGGCCGCCTCGCCGGCAGTCATGAATCGGTCCCGGCTTCGGCGCACGCCGCGCTAGTCTGGCGGCGACGATGTCCCGTTTCCTGGGGAGGACGACGACGTTGATCGGACGATCGAAGCGGATCCGCGTGCCTGGGGTACCTGCGGACTTTCGCGTGCCGCCCGGCTGGCCAAGCCCGACCGACAAGTGGATACGCGACAACGCGCTGTGGCAGCCGCCTGAGGGCTGGACGCCGGTGCCGAGCGTGACCGCGGCACCGTCAGAATGGCGCTACTGGGTACCGAACAAGCTATGGGCACAGACGACGGGGGCGTACTACGCCTCGATCGCAGTCTGGGCGCGCCTCTCAAACTGGTGTGCGGCACTGTGGCTCGTGGCATTCGTCGGCGCTGCGTTCCTCGGAGTCTCGCCGATGCTCCGCATCATCGCGTGGTCAGCCGCGGCGGCGTCGATCGCTTTTCTCGTCGTTCATGAGTCGCTCAAGGCCCGGATGTCGAAGAAGCTGCTTGTACAGTTCGCGGTCGTGGCGCAGCGTGGCCGGCAGCAGCGACTCACACGCGAGTACCAGCACTATGTGACGGTGACGACATGACGCTAGATGAAGCGCGCGCCCACCTCGGGGTCACGACCGCGGCATCCGTCGAAGATATTCGCAACGCATTCAGGCGTCGAGCACGGACGCTGCACCCCGATCTTCACCCGGACGCCGATGACGCAGATCGAGCGCGGCTTGGTCGAGAGTTCCACAACGTGCGCGAAGCCCGCGACATTCTGGTGCGCTACATCAGCGACCCGCTGCGAAAGCCCGCACCCATGCCCACCGAGCAGACGCCAACGCGTCCCTCGACGGGCCCGCGAACTGCTCCACCGCGGCCGGCGGAGTCGAAGCGCCCCACGCCGCACCCGCCTCGCGTCACGATGCGATTCAACGAGTTCGTCGCATGGACGGATGCAGCTGGATTCGGCCCAGGCGCGCGATCACCTCGCTACGTGGACTGGACGCGGATCATCGTCTGGACCGCACTTGGGCTCGTCGTCGCTGCACTCGTTGGCGGGATGATTCTCGCCGCAAACTCGATCTGATCGATAGGTTGATCACGTGCCATCGCCCGCCTTCCGCCTCCGCGCAGGTGACATCGTCACACGCGCAGACCTCGTGGTGGAGTATGGCGGGAGCGTTCAGTCTGGCGGCATCGTTCCGAGCAACACGTCCAACTCCGTCTTTGTGTTCACGGACCCGGCCGAAGGCACCCAGTTTGGCTACGTCTATGACGGTTTCTCGCCGGACGGGACGGTGTTCCACTACACGGGCGCCGGCCGCGATGGGGACCAGAAGCTCAGTGGCAGCAACTCACCCATCCTGACCCACGCCGCAATGGGGCGCTCGCTCCACGCGTTCAGTGCGGCGGGCGTCATGGCGGGGTCGAGCACAAAGCTCCAGCGATACATCGGTGAGTTCATCCTTGACCCCGCCGTGCCGTTTGAGCGCATGCCCGCGCTCGATCGTGGCGGAGCTCTGCGGACCGTTCTCGTTTTTCGACTACTCCCTGTGAACGTGATCCCCGATGACATCGTTGAGCTCGTCGGGTACTCCGGAGTGGCGCGCGAACCGCATGCCATTTCCGTTCCCGTGGAGATCAACTCCACCGAGTTCTTTGAGACGACGGATCGACTCGCTGGGCTGGCCGTGCGGCGCGAGTCGCAACTTGTTGACGAGTTCATCGCACATCAAGTCGGGCACACGTTCTCTCGGTGGGCAATCAACCTCCCCACCGAGCGAACCCGGCTCCTCACTGACATTTACGACGAGGCCGATCACACCCTCTACGAAGCGAAGGCAATCGCTGGTCGCTCCGATCTCCGGATGGCGGTTGGCCAGCTCTACGACTATCGGCGACATGTACATGTCGACGACTTGCGCTGTTCGGTCCTGCTTCCCGAGCGCCCCACGGCCGACCTCCGAGATCTACTTCAGGACGCCGGGCTCGGGCTTGCCTTCCGTGAGCAGGCGGGCTTCGCGCTTGAACCGCCGATCGCCGCAGGTCGAGGGTAGCGGCGGTGCGATGACAAGACGATTCGATGTTGTAGGGGCGGTCATCGTGAGCGAAGGGCGTGTACTCGCCGCGCAGCGAGGACCGGATGGAACCCTGCCCAACATGTGGGAGTTCCCCGGGGGAAAGGTCGAGGATGGCGAGTCGCGGCAAGAGGCGCTCGCCCGCGAGATCCGTGAGGAGTTGCTCATCGACATCAGCGTCGGCGAGGAGATACTCTCCACGACACACGACTACGAGTTCGGCGTCGTGACCCTGACCACCTACTACTGCGAGCTCTCTTCGGGATCTCCCCGACTGACGGAGCACGCTGCGATGTGCTGGCTCGCGCCGAGCCAGCTCCTGTCCGTCGAGTGGGCGCCCGCCGACTTACCCGCGGTCGATCGAATACGCTCAGATCTTCGAGCTGGATAGCCCGCTGCCTCTTCCGAGCGCTCGTCAACGATCTGTCCGCCTCCCGCAATTGCGCACCGACGATATCCGCCGTATCTTCACGCATGTACTCGCCCTCGACATCATCGTGAGACCGCCGCACGCAGGGTTGGCCTCGCTCCGACAATCAGCCACTCAGCGGTCGGGCGCAGCGCAGTGCTCGTCGTCGAACGGCTGCTAAGCGGAGCGCGCCAGCGCGGAGTCTGCAAGGAGTGAGCGGCGAGAACGGAGAAGCGACCGAGCGCTAAACTCTCGGCGTCGGAGGGAGGGCGCCCTTTCACCCGAACGGCCGTTGACGACGTCTTCCGTCATCTATCCACATCTGTCATCGGCCGCGTTGACGGCGTCCGACCAGTGTCCGACACTGGCTCGATACTGACCTCAACCCGAGCGAAGATCGGAGGTCGAGATGGGCACCATCACCCCGTACGAATCGGCGAAGGGCCGCCGCTACCGCGTGCGTTATCGCAAGCCTGATCGCACCGAGGCGGAAAAGCGTGGCTTCACGACGATGCGAGAGGCGAAGCTGTACCTCTCGATGGTCACGGTGTCGAAGTCGAAGGGCGAGTACATTGACCCGTCCTCCTCGCGCGTCCCGGTCCGGATGTTCGCCGACAGCTGGCTGCGATCCAAGCAGCCGCCGATGTCGAAGCCTTCGTACTACATGACGCTCGAGCGGGCATGGAAGAACCATGTCGCGCCGGTGTGGGCCGACAGGGAGATCTCGTCGATCCGGCGCTCCGAAGTCCAGGACTGGGTGTCCGACCTCGCGACGCGCAAGTCACGGACCGTCGTTATTCGTGCCCTGGGAGTGCTCGCTGGCATCCTCGACGTCGCGATCGACGATCGCCGTCTCGCGAGCAATCCGGCCCGGCGCGTGCGGAGTCTTCCTCGGCAAGGGCCGGGTAAGCGTCGCGTGTACCTCACTCATGATCAGGTAGCGACGCTGGCGGCGTGCTCCGCGTATCCGACGCTCGTCCTGACCCTGGCGTATACGGGCATCCGCTGGGGCGAGGCGACCGGGCTGCGGGTGCGCAGCGTGAACAAACTGCGTCGGCGCTTCGTCATCGAGGAGAACGCGGTGATGATCGCGTACGAGATCCATGTCGGCACGCCGAAGACGCACGAGAAGCGCTCGGTCCCGTACCCCAAACGTCTGGCGCCGATGATCGACCAGGCGTGCGCCGGCAAGGGCCCCGAGGGACTGCTGTTCGGCGACGGGGTCAATCACATGCGCAACTCAGGCAGCAAGGGATGGTTCGCGAATGCGGTCCGGCGTGCGCAGGCGTTCGACCCGTCGATCCCGCGGCTCACTCCGCATGACCTCCGCCACACCGCCGCGTCGCTCGCGATCAGCTCGGGCGCGAACGTGAAGGCCGTGCAGCGCATGCTCGGCCACGCGTCGGCAGCGATGACGCTGGACACCTATGCCGACCTCTTCGACGACGATCTGGATGCCGTCGCGACGCGATTGAACGACCAGATGCCGCTCGTGGCGCTCCCGTCCGGGCCGCAGACCCGCTACGCACGACCGTCGTGACGCCAGAGAGCAGATTGCTCAGCTTTTCGGCGAGGCAGATTTCGCCCGAAGCGCTCGATTTTGGCGCTCTCAGACGTCGCGCGCAGTCACCTGAAGACGGCCATTTTCGGCTCACCGAATTTTAAGAATGCGGCCAAAAAGCGGCCAAAAACGCATTCTGAGTGGTCTGACCTTAGAAGAAATACCTGGTCAGAGGCAAAAAGAGACTGTGCCCCTGGAGGGACTCGAACCCCCAACCGTTTCCTTAGGACGGAACTGCTCTTCCATTGAGCTACAGAGGCTGGCCGCACGAGTCTACCCGGGCACGACACCGCAGCCGTGTACCCTCGCTCCGTGAACGAGCTCCGACGGAGGGGAACACCAGCCGCCATCGCTCTCGTCGCGCTCGCCGCAAGTCTTGCCGCGTGCGCTCCCGACAAGGAGCCGGCGATCACCCTGCCGCCCACGGGCGCCGCGCCCGACTATCAGCTCGGTGCCGCCTACGAGCCGCCGGCCGGAGTCGCCGTCGTCGCGCGGGATCGCACCGCCGATCCCACGCCGGGCGTGTACTCGATCTGTTACGTTGACGGCGCTCAGCGAATCTGCCCAGAGTTGCTCGCCGAAGTTCCCCAGGTCGCGGGGTAACGCTAGCGCAGGTTTGTGCCGGTCGTGACGCGTCGGAGTTCGTCGGCGGCGGCGTGGTGGTT
>Ga0160432_100488_pt1 | contig 25247 bp, 20 predicted proteins | sample HID1971M_E0MG_FD_108250 | JGI IMG/M metagenome (GOLD analysis project Ga0160432, IMG submission 108250) | Enriched millipede-associated microbial communities from UW Madison campus, WI, USA - HID1971M_E0 MG | ecosystem: Host-associated > Arthropoda: Insects > Digestive system > Unclassified ... | reverse complement strand
TGTTTCCTCCGGTTTTTCCTGTTGAATCCAGTGACCACAATCCAGACTGACAATATCCAGATTGGGAACGATATTTTTAAGATTTTCAGACTTTGGAATCGTATCCTGTTCTCCATATATCATCAGCGTCGGCTGATGAATGATCGGTTTGATGTCCGCCATAAAGTGCCAGTTTCGATCAAGGTTTCTGTACCAATTTATAGCTCCGGTAAATCCAGATAATTCAAAGGCCGAAACAAATACAGACAGTTCGCTGTCGTCCATCAGAGGCTTGCCCATTGATTCTACTGCTCTCGCGAGATTGATCATTAGCATGCCGGGAGCAGGTGGAGCGGGAGGGATATCTTTGCGGAATATGTTACGCAGGAATCGGTGTACGTTTTCATTCATTATAGCATCTGCAATTCCGATGTGCTTATTGAAATGAACAAAATAAAAGTCTTCCCCAAATAGGATTTCCATCAATTCAATCCATGGTTGCTCTCCGCGCTCCTGATAAGGCAGCGCTAAGTTTATTATTTTATTTACCCGTTCAGGATACAATAGTGCCAGATTCCACACCACATTAGCACCCCAGTTATGACCGATGAAGGTGGCATCCTTGTATCCGTAATAATCAAGTAGAGCGACAAGGTCACCAGTCAAGTGTTTTATATCATAATCCGTTACTTCGGTTGGGCAAGATGAGTTACCATAGCCACGTTGGTTTGGGACAATTACGTGATAACCTGCAGCTACCAGAGCTGGTATCTGATAACGCCAGGAAAATGCGTGTTCCGGAAAACCGTGACAGAGAATAATCGGTTTCCCCGAATTTTGTCTTCCTGCTTCAAATACCTCCAATACTACATTATTAACTGAAATCAGAGTAGACTTTGGAAATTCGATTTGATCGGATGGTATGCCGCTCATGTTTTTATTGTTTAATAAAATTGTCATGAGGCAAATTTATATCTGGTCTGTGACAACAGTATGTCAGTATTCAAAAGTGTAATTGTTACAGTCTCGTGAACACGTGTGCCTTTGTATCGCTGTCGAGATTCTGGATGTGAGTACTTCCTTTAAACATTATGTTTAACAGTATGTATCTTCTTTGCTGAAAGGGAGGGATTCGAACTAACTCGTTCCATCCACTTTAAAACCATATTTTCAAGTAAATTTTAAATTACTGCCACGAATTTGCCACTTAATATTGTAGCAGATTTTAAGAAGTAAATATTTGTCAGCGACTCCAAAGAACAACATTTAATTAGTCAAAGATACAAATCTTTTAGTTATCGATTTAAATAACAAAGGTTACTATTCTGTTCTTTTGACTTCAATCTATATTGCGTCTCTCTTTTTCTTCCCTAAACATAAATCCCACGTCCCGCCGAAGCTGGCGTTTAAAATCTTTTAACGCAGTGTTAATGTTATCGCTCTGCTCAACCGAGTAGCTATCCTTTGTGGCAGGATTTTTCATAAGAAGGTTCCTAAGCACGTAGAAACTTTTTCTGGCTTCATTGGAAATAATAAGGTTGATAATGCCTGTTTTCCATTTTATAAGATCTTCACATGTGCTTTTAATGATAAAAGGATTCAACTGTCCGCCCTTCTCTCTGTATATAGCATCGACAATTTCAAATGTACGAGGATAATTTTCGAGCCTTAAATCATACAATTTAGTTGTGAACGCACGGTTACTTGCACGGTTGGCCTGATCTTCCTGAAATCTTTTGTTTTTAAAAAATTGAAAAAGAGTCATTAGTGATACAACTAATGACACTGATGCCGTAATAAGGGCAGGAGTAAGTATTTCCATCAAAATTATTTTAGAACTTTATTTATTGTTTTAAATAATTTTTCCCATTGTTTTATTTCATCAGCCGTAAGTGAAGATGCCTGATTGCTTCTGGTCCAATTTACAAATGCTTTCGCAAGCTTGTATTTCGAGAATCCCGTTATTTCACTTGTGAAAATATCGACAATGGGCCTTGTCGGCTGAGCGTTAGCTGTGACAGAAACATCCTTTGCAAATTCAGTTGCTGCAATTGTTATGAGTGTTTCCCTTAAAAGATCTTCTATCTCTGGTTTTGATACCCCAGAGCAGAAGTCCTTTGTTCTAAGGATATTCTTATTTCCAAGAGAGTGTACAAGATTTTCCTGATTTGCGGCCTGATCTCCTGCATTATCCGAATCTAAAAGAGCAGCGATCTTCAAATTATGAGCGTGCAAAATTGTAGCATAGTAAACAACTTTGCCTGCTGAATTAGCAAATACCAATGCGATCTTGTCGTCCAATTTTTCTAGTTTTGCCTCCCTTAATAGATTTGCAGTTGCATCTATATACCAGTAATCGGTCAATCCTTCCATGACTAGGTTTTTCTGCTGTGAAAAAAGGCTTTGTGCAAGGTCATATCCAAGTGCTTCTTGTAAAGGAAGTAGACCTGCTGGATCGCTTGACGATATTGTTGTGTGTACCTTTGTACCTTCCTGACGAGATTTCAATTCTACTACTCTGACAAGGTCAAGTTCGTCGGGACCTACAAGAAAAGGGGAGTGGGTTGTATATATTGTCTGATTTTGCTCTGCCAGTCTTGACAGAGTCATCCTGAATTCCCGTTGTTTAAGCCCATGTAAACTCATTCCTAGCTCGTCTAGCAATAAGATTGCATTTTTATCCATAGCCTCTGCAAAAAAGACTACACAGAATGATACTAGCCACTGAAATCCTTCTGATCACTGGTCAAGTTCTATCTTAACACCAATGTCATCTTCTACTACAACTTTAAGATACTGCCCGTCAGCGGTTATATTCAGTTTTTCTGCTTCCGGACGATTTGGGTTGGGGTTTCCAGATATTCTTGATCTCGTTTGTGAGACGTACACTTGCAGCATCAAGCTGATAAGACCTGCGATCTAACTTGTCACGATAAACTTTTAAACCTTCCACATCATTGATGTCTGGGCTCGGTGTTTTTCCGATATCAGAAAGTTCGCGAGGTGTAAAGCCAAGTAGTTTAAGCAAGCACAAGTTACCATAGTCGTAAAACTTATCGTCATCTAGCAGATTTCCTTCTACTCGCTTTGCCAAATGTTCCAGGTGTATTACAGGCTTAACCTTAAAATAATTGTTGAAAAGAACAAATACAGGCTTTCGATTAGCAAGAATTCTAAGAGTGTTATCATAAGAATTATTATAATTTATAAGGCCCTCCAGTTTTTTGTATCGGTCAATTTCTTTTTCGTTATCCTCATCGATATCCACGAACTTTGAGCTAAACCATGTGACTAATTCTGGAGTATCTTCTTTTGATACTGTTTTCCAAGAAGAGATTTTTCCTATATACTCATTGACTTTATCAGTTGCCGGAGTTGCATCAGCCACACCTTCTTGTTGATCAAGATGCTTGGCTAGACGTAGTAAGTCATCTTTTAAGTTGCCGAAGGAATTGCGGTTGGGTACATTTTCAAGAGTGTGATACTTACTGTTATCTAAATATTTATAATTAATATAGATTGCATCGTGAAATTCTATAGGAACTACTGCCTTATCCTCTGCATCGAGCGTAAACCATCATCTGACCACTTCTATATTAGAAGCTTTTACTTTTCCTGTTGTTATATCATTATAAAGAGATCTTGGATAGTCCCTAATTTCGTCAAAACCATCTACACCTTCTGGTAAGCTAAGTTGTTGCAGGGCTTTAAGTACTACCGTCTTTCCGGCTTCATTTGGACCGACCAGTATTGTTTTTAAGTTTTCTATACTGAATTCTCCGGTATCTTTGACAGACCTGTAGTTCTGTACACGAGCTTTTGTTAGTCTCATTGGTTATTTATTAAGTTAATACTCTTAATTGCCTAAAAATATGCCAATCCTAATTTCGGAAATATTAGCGTTTTTTAAGCTTCAAATTTGAGTGATTTTAAAGTTACATGTCACTTTTTTATATAGATTTTATTAATACAATCAAAAGCAAGTCTCAGATTTCTATATTTTTAAATAAATAATCTGTAATCATAGCTTCGACCCTCGTATCTAGCCAATAGTTTTCCGATTCGTGCTATCTTGTTGGAGGAATCGATTGTCGAGGGAAGTTTAGAATATAAGTCCAGTGAATTCCAGTTCATTTTTGTCAGGCCAAGGATTTCCGTGGCGATGAGGTCAATGTTTGATTCTCCATAATGTTTTGTGATCTTGATGGGAGCAGGAATACTTCTTCCCCCGAGATAAAACTTATAATTCTGCTGCTTAACTGAAGGGACAATACCATGCGTCCATAAAAGGGCTGTCTTTTTATTTGTTACGATACAGGTACCCCTTGAAATAGGAAACCTATCGACCTGAAGGTTATTCTGGTAAACACTCATTGCCACAAACTTAGCATCAATATCGTAGTTTATTTCGATCAGGTCGATTTTCTTTATTCCCGCTTGATTAAGGCTTGCTCTAATACCATTTATTTCATCAGGCGTGAATCTGGTCCTTTTATGAATTACTACTCTTTCGGGAAGTGTGTCTAGGGATTGGTAAAAAAGCTCCCGTATGGATACCCCAAATTGGAAGGCATCTTTATAAGAAAGATAGGGGTTATTTTGTTTGTCCAAAACATAATTATCTATTTTTGAAAGTCTGTACTTCAGTCCCTGGCCATTGGAATCGTAAATATGACTACATCCGATAACAATTTCCTGGGTATCATTTACTTTAGAAACACTGTAGCCGATACCGGCATACGCAGTTTTTCTTTCCTGATTATTTAGAATCCACGGTGTTCTCAGCGATTTGACATAGAAAGATAATGAAAGCCACCAGTAGATTTGGCATTTCAGTTTATCCTCTAATGTATCTTCCCTAATAAGCTGTGTGGATATACCAATGGAGGCAGCAAACGCTTTAATATTGTCATGCAGATCAAAGCTTTCGGTGTCATTTATGTAGCTTTCAAAAGGCTGCCATTCCTCTGGAATAAAAATTACAACGGAACTTGAACCTTGGATAGCAGATATTTTCTGGATACGGTCCTTTATAAGATGTGCCAGTGCAACCGCATTTTCGTGTGTCTGTTTTGAATTGTCACCAACAAAGTTGATGTCCATCCATGATGAAGTGTCCTGGGCAGTGGGAATATTTATGGGAATATTGTAGGCTGCGAAAAATCCGGGATAATCGATGAGATAGTCCGTATTAATCCCCAGGGTTGGATGTTTGGAATTTAAACCCGAAAGAAAGCTAAAAAATCGTTGTGCGTATTTAGAGCCACAAATTACCGCTAAATTTATCTCGTTGGAATTTATGATGCCATTAAGATTAACATCATAAGGGCGGTTATTGATGAGGCCGCGCATAGGGTGGAAGTCCTTAAAATCATTGTTATTGGCCGTGTTTTTAAAAATTAGCTGTGGCTCTAGAAACTGGACTCCGCGAAATTGGGTCTGTTTTCCGTTATAGTTCTGTGGAGTATAAGACCGGTATTTACTGTCTAGTACATCAATTTCACCATACGCTGTATTGGCACTTATCTGGAACTCAAAACCTGTTCCGGATTTTGTGGGATATTCGAATATAAGTTTTCTATGACCGAACAGAACACCGTTCCAGAAATGCAGTTCATTGTCATATTTATCGTTATAGAGCTTTTCGAGGATACCTTTGCTTACTTGCTGTTTCAAGGTCTTGGGAACTTCTGTTGGGGACTCCAAGTGTATTGTAGGAGCCAAGGCCAAATAGGCATATTTTTTATCAAAATAAAGTGAAAGGTACAAGGCGTTATGAATGGATGCATCTCCAATCCTGCTTTTGGCGTCTTTCAGCCATATTCTGTCCTTGAAGTTCGATCGCACCTCTCTGGACGCACAAAAGTGCTTTGCAACAGCCATTAACATTAGATTTTTAAAAGCGGTGACATTCGCAATGTCGTGGTTGGAAATCTGCTCACGAACAATCTTGGACTGAAGATAAGGTCTAAAAACGGTACTGATCTCACTAAGAGATCCAAGAGCGAATACTTTACCCTTAAATGGTACTGCCGATATAGTTGTTTTTTCAGTGAGTTCACGGAGAAAAGCCCAGGGCCTGTTATGTCCGTAATCTACTTGAAACTGGAAGACTTCTTTAGGAAATACGATGGGATGGAGGTTACTTTTGATGTATTTGTCGGTCTTGCTGCAATCCAGCTTAAAATCAGTGCTGACCGTTTCCTCCGCATCCGAAGCTTCCAGTACCTGCTGAATTTGGTCGGAAATGCTCTTGTTATCCTCAAATATTGTCTTTGAGAGATGTATCAACGTCTTGTCAAAGCCATCTGTCGAAATATAGTATGCCTCTCTGCCCGAAGCTCTCGCGTGCTGGATCAGTTCTTTAACGTCTTTATTGATGTTGTCACCGTAGCCGCACCAGTAGAGGCGGCCGGTTCCCCTTTTTGACAATGCAGACTTGAGTGCGTTCATCAACGAGACATCACGGCCGCTATATCCGGAAACAATAATATTTTTGTCCGTATGGTAGTTTCCCAGATGTTCCTGAAAAACTTCATGTTGAGTATCCAGTTCCTTATCTGTATTTTTTAATGTCGTATATTTATAATCACCGTGCAATGCAATACAGAGCAGTTCTTTTGTGCTCTGGTTTCTAAAGATTCGTTCCGCGTTATCCAGTGTTATTTCAATAGGTGTGAGATTATTTTGATGTCCAGCCCTTACCATCAGTCCATCAAAATTGGTTGTCCATACTGATTTTACGATTCCTTGTCCAGCCAAAAAACAGAGTAGTTTGTAGCCGATGTACGGGGTCTTACCTTCAATCAGACTTGAAAAGTATTTTCTTCTGTCTTCGGCAATAGGATATGCCTTTTCTGCATAAAATGAATATTCCTCGTTAGTATCAAGATCGGGGAAGCCACCATGGTTATCTAGCCATTTCTGGATACTTATCATAACACTTTCATTTTTATGATTTTTATAGTATTCTGCGGCGTTTACGTTTTTGGAAATGTAAATATCTCTCTTCCATTCCCAGATACAATCATAAGCTGATTGTATACCTGAACTTATAGAAGCACCAGCACCAAGTAGAAATGAATGAGGTACATCAATGTTTCGTTTTATTGAACGCAGAAACGCATCGTAATCTAAGTATAAATTTTCTTCCATTAATTATTATAGGTGTAATAATACCGAGGCAACACAAAGTTATTTGGTTTTGCTCAGTTTACGTTTTATAAATATAATACAATTTTTCTTCATCCAATAGAGCCTGATCTCAATAATTGGCCAAAAAAATGGTTGGGATCTATTTTTAATCGTTAAAGATATGTGTGGAAAATTAAAAAGTTTTACGGTTTTCCGTATGACACACTTTTTAATTTTTCATATGGAATCTTAAAGGCGCCACTGCCAATCTTTCATAAATTGATAAATCCCTGGATAATTTTTAATTCAATTGCTCCTAATGTAGAACTATTCACAGCTGCTGATAGTGTTATAATGTCAGAAAGCGGTCCTTAGGTGTTGATCTCTATATTCGAACCACGCATTTAAAAGTGTAAAGACGCCATTATACATAAAAGAAAATTACTGCCATGATTCTGCCTTTATAATCGACAGACTATGAGTTGTCATACTTTGGATCCAGCTAAAGTTCATTTGATTAGGCAACTGGAAGCATTTCAGGTTACTAAATGTATTATCGATAATAAGGGCGTTCCAAGTTATTGTAAGACCGTTGGCTCTATGGGACTGCATACCTATAATCCGCTTGGAAATAATTAATTATATGTATCAGTAATCTAAAGAACTTGGAGGCAAAAAAAGGTTTTAAGATTTCTGATTTTACTATCCGTATGGCCATTGAAGAATGAATGGCAAAGGAGATATCTTTATATGTAAAATAAAATATCCCCTCTAAAACTAGAAGGGGATATTCATTATTTATTAGCCCGCCTAAACTCTTCATCAGTTACGGGCTCAAGCCAGGTAACTTGACTCTCCTCTTTAAAATTAGTTATGGCAACATGCACCATTTGACTGTCAGTAGTAGCGCCATGCCAATGCTCTACATTTTCTGGAATATTGATAACATCTCCTTTTTTTATTGATTGTGCGGGCTTTCCTTTTTCCTGATAAAGCCCGTTTCCTTCAATAACCAGCAAAACCTGTCCTTTAGGATGGGTGTGCCAATTTGTTCTTGCACCCGGTGTAAAAGTTACGCTTCCTACCGAAAAATCATTGTTCTTATCTTTTGCCACCAAAGGTTGTAAGAATGCATTTCCAGTAAACCACTCCTTAGGTAACTGTTCTCCTTGTGGGAATATTTTTGTTGTGCTCATTGTATTATCTGTTTTATTGTTACAGGCGGATAAACTTGCGGCCATAATTAGGATAACGATTAATCTTTTCATATAGTTTGTAATTTAAGGTTGAATATATGGTCAGAATACATTATTAAGTGTTTTTTATAATTTTTGCTGGTACTCCACCAACTATCGTATTATCAGGAACATCTTTACCAACTACTGCTCCAGCAGCCACTACCGCATTTTCACCAATAGTAACTCCAGGTAAAATCGTTGCATTTGCCCCGATCCAGGCATTCCTTTTAATATGGATAGGAGCAACAGTTAGTGATTGTCTTCTTTGCGGATTAATAGGATGACCTTCGGTTAATAAGCTTACTTTAGGAGCTATTAATACGTTATCTTCGATGACAATACCGCCTAGATCCAAAAAGACACAATCGAAGTTGATGAAAACATTTTTGCCTATTGATGTATTCTTTCCATAATTAATATGCAGGGGCGTAAACACAGTTGTGCTTTCGTCAATAGTTGAACCTGTAATTTGAGTTAATAAATCTCTGATCTCTTTAGGATCAGCAGAGTTATTCATTGTTACAAGAAGTGCTTTGGTGGTAAATGATGCTTCGCGCAAACGGTAAGCGTCAGGATCGCCGGAAGAAATACATTTTTCTTTTTTTAGCCGTTCAAAAATATCTTCCTGAAATGTGCTTTCTGATTTTTCCATTGAATATTTTGTTAAGTGATATATGTAAATCAGGGAAATTGATCAGTCTATTTTAAATTGTCTTTAAAATAGACTGTCAGTTTATCAAAAGGAATTTTATCCAATCGATCATACAGATCAACGTGACCAGCATCTGGAATAATCACTAGTTCCTTTGGTTCTGAAGCTGCTGTGTAGGCATCTTCGCTGAAATATCTTGAATGTGCATTTTCACCTGCAATGATCAACATCGGTCGTGGCGCAATTTCCTTGATATAAGAAAGGATAGGCATGTTCATAAACGATAGGGGTGAAGTTGCGGTCCATGAAGCGTTTGAATTGATAGAGCGTTTGTGAAACCCTCGTGGTGTTTTGTAATAATCAAAATAATCTTTTACAAATTGGGGCTCATTGCCTGTCAGCTTTTCAGGCAAATTGTTTGATGATGGAGCATATGTTCCATTTTCAGCATCTTTCCAGCGCTGCTGGCTCAGTTGTTCAAGAGTTTGCGTTCGTTGCTCAATAGTTACCACATCATTGTAACCTTTTGACATGACGCGGGTCATATCATACATACTAGTTGTAGCAACAGCCTTAATACGCTTATCCACCGCGGTTGCATTTAAGGCAAAGCCAGCAAATCCGCAGATTCCGATAATCCCGATTCTGTTTCGGTCAATATTTTTCTGTAGCCCTAAAAAGTCAACAGCAGCACTGAAATCTTCGGTGTTAATGTCAGGAGAAGCTATATTACGTGGTTGACCACTGCTTTCACCTGTATAAGAAGGGTCAAATGCCAGGGCAATGAATCCTCTTTCGGCCATTTGGCTTGCATACAATCCAGAGGACTGTTCTTTAACTGCGCCAAACGGACCACTGATTGCAAGTGCGGAAAAAACTTTGCTGTCACTGTTTTTGGGTATATATAAGTCGCCTGAAAGCGTTATACCGTAACGGTTTTTAAAACTTACTTTTTGACGGGTTACTTTATCACTTAATTGAAATGTGTAATGATCTGTTGATGTATCCATTTTCTTTGAATTTTGGTTTGATTGTATATTTTTTGCGAAAGTATTCCCTGAAAACAGGAAAGACATAACCATCATAGCTGCTGCTATTTTCATATCTGTATTACATTTATTATTATAGATACAAAGGTAGATCAGGATAGCGACTTGATGTTAATGATTATCAAACCAAAAATTAAGAATTTCAAACTTCAGATTCCCGTAGGGATTTTGGATTTGTTCCTGTAAGTTTTTTAAAGAAATTATTAAAATAGGTGGGGTATTCAAATCCCAATGCACTGGCTATCTCTGAAATATTCCAGTCCGTGTGTTGTAACAGGGCTTTAGCTTCTGTTATAATTCTTTCAGTGATCAGCGTTGTTGTGGATTTACCGGTAACCTCTTTTACAGCACGATTCAGATAGTTGACATGGATATTCAAGTTTTGAGCGTAATCCTGCGCAGTTCTCATTTTTAATGGACTTGAAGGTGTTTCGATAGGAAATTGTCGTTCCAGGAGTTCCAGAAACACCGATGCTATACGGGCAGTACCATTCTTGGTAGGGGTATAGCTTTCAGAAGGCTGCATTTTAAGTGCTTCATGAATAATGAGGTTGATGTAATTACGTATCAGTTCATCCTTAAAAGCATAGTCACTTTTCTGTTCTTCGATCATTTTTTGGAAAAGAGTGTTGAGAAATAACCTTTGATCTTCAGCGATTTTTAGCACCGGTGTACCTCCGATTTTGAAAAAAGGAGACTGCTGTAAGCTCTCTAAGCGGTCAGACTGTTTTAAAAACTCTTCGGAAAATAAGCAAGTATATCCTATGTATGTAGTAGAAATAGTTTCCCATGAATAAGGAATATGCGGATTTCCAAAGAATAAGATTGTTCCTTCCTGTTCAAAGCTTTTATCTGCATAGTGGATTTTGCTAATTCCAGTTGTAAGACAGATCTTAAAGAAATCTTTACGGCTGTAAATTCGCGTAGCATTACTATCGTCTTCTATCTGAAAAGCTTTAAAACCTTGCAATTTAAGTTCATTGTTGAACTCCGAAACAATACGTACTATTTTTGCCTCCATTTAACAAAGTTAAGAAATTCAAATTTAAGTCCTTCTTTCTACGGTCAAAGTTTGGTTTTATTAGTATATATTTGAAGAAACAAAAGCAATGGGACATGACTGTGCTTTATGTGCAGAGAAAAGGTAGAAAGTGATATGTTAGGAGGAAATTCATTCAAATACTAGTAGTATGGAAATCTATTATTCTTGTTAACAAATAATAGAATATACTAATTGTAGTTAAGACGTAAGAGAAATTTTTAAGGTTCGAGAAGCTCCACGCTGTGCGAACTTTTATAGGTGTTGATCTCTACTCATATCCGAACTATCCTTTTTCAAGAAGGTATAAAATGGGTATTTTCAAATTACTGCCATGATTCTTCCATTATAAAGAAACTGTGTTGTAAACTTTGGATTGATTTTTTGTTGATATTTGTTTTTAAAGGAGCTCAAGACGGCTTCGCCGTGTTGGATGCTTCAAGCCAGAAGACATGCAAAGTATTTACGAAGATAAAAGTTTGTATCCCAATGATGGCGTTACAGCGACATTGACAAAGCATCTATTGGAGTCAATAATGGACGACGAATTAGAAAATCATCTAAATGATGAGAGAGCTTCGGGCTATAGCAACCTTCCTCGCGACAAAACAAAAAAGACTGCAGGGTTAGTTATAACCCAATGACACAGTTTGGGTTGCACTTCATCATTTACTCCGGGGGCGCACTTGATTAAAATACAAACCTTTCTTACAGTTCACCAAGAGATACTTTTACTCTATCAGTCATTCTCAAATTGGCTGTTGTAAGCTTTTACATGGTGGGGAAACGCCTCTTCAAAAAATGGGTAAGGAATACCCAAAATTATTATCTCAAAAATATCACCGTCCATTCCATCAACTGTTGTTCCTTGCCCTTTTATTTCGACTCCGCTTTCGGTAGTCACCACTAAGTTTGGAATATTCCCTGTTGCAATGAGTCTATCATCTGGTGAATCGTGAATTATTTCAATTTCATTATTTAGGCAATAGGCTTTGAAAAATTCATATCCAGATGAAATGTCTTCAAATTGTATATTACCAAACACAACGCCCATTGGTGCATCAGCTTTTTCAAGTTCGGTTGTTCCGATTTTTTTGGTGTCGATTAGTATATTATAAAGCTTGAGTGTCATTGCTTTCCTTACTTTTTTTGTAATTAACTACAAAGTTTTGAAGCGCTTTGACAAAATCAGGGTTGTTTATCTCTTTTAAATTTCCATCTTTATCGTGAGCTTTAACTTTCTGGGACATGCCAGATTTTAGTAAACGTTTATATTCGTTTTGTAAAGCTTCAGGGAGTCCTGTAGATATTCGCGGAGTGGAATTAATAAGTTCTAAATTGTCAATTTCTAAGATTTCACCAACTTCATTCAATCTCTTAAAGCTAGGTTGCGCCTTATTGGAATTCCACTTACTAATAGATGTATCATCAACGTCCATGTACAAAGCAAGAGCCGCTACTTGTAGTTTTGATGATTTTATAGCTTGGCCAATATTATTTAGTTTTTTTGTCATTATTTTAAAATACTTGCATTATATGCCAGTTATATTGTTTATCTTTGTTAGAACGATTTGGAAATCATGGCTTATGCCTTGATGAACGATGTTTTCTCGATTTCAAAAAAGGACTATTTTTCGCCGAGGAAACCGTGTAAATCGCTCCGTGCTATTGTATGATTAAAAAGTTTTGATACTTTTGACATATGCGGCATGCGAGCGGCTTCACGTTAGCTTTGGCGAAACATCTTCAAAATCTATTTATAGACAAGAAGATGGGGGACTAGTCCTCCCTGAAATCAAAGTGTGTTGCCGCTCCTTGCTTAGCTATCAAGTTGCAAATCACATTTCGAGATCAACATCGTTCACATAAACTTTAAAAATTATGAGAACGTTTAAACCAATTAAAGATCACCATCCACAACCTCACTTCAAGGAAGTAAGTCAATGGTACGCTCAGTCACTACTGTTAAAGAACTTAAGCTGTCCACCTGAATAAGGTATACTTTCCATACTACAGACAGTAGAGAAGGAAGAAGCGTCAATGCTCAGATGTATGAGACCCTGAACCGAGCTTGCGAGCTCACCGAAGGTAATCAAGTTCAGAATGACGGACGTAAAAATGCCGCATGACGACAAAAACTTTCCCTCCTATAATATGTCTGTATCATGCCTACCTTTTTTCCCTTAGAAATAATATTCTTTTTTCTATAAGGTCAATTGGTCACTATACTTTACTTGTTCGTACGTTAAAGATATATTGATTTTTCGATCTAAGCAAAGCAATATGCAGTAATTCGTGTATTTTCTTCAAAAGGGAGGGTTGTTTTTTTATTTAAGTGATTAGTTATTCGTAACTGGTAATTAGTAACGAGTTGGGGACGATGCCCCATAGCCAATTAAACCCATTATTATGAAGCAAATATGCTCCATCGGGATTGCTTTGTCTCTAACCAAGGGCAAGCTACACCGATCAATACCCCATCAAAGCACCAGCAAAGGCTCGACACGGTTCCGACGAGTGGATGCTGTATATGCACTGCTCGCCATTCGGACGAATGTGTACCGGGTACCCGAATGAGGCGAGAGCCTTACGCAGATGGAGAGTAGGGCAGGGCGCCAATAGGCAACTTAGCCCACTACCATCTGCGACCAGTCTCAGTTTAAATCTTGAACCAAATGCTTTGGAACACGGTCAACTATCGGGCACGATACATCAGCACTATCCTTCCTCCGGTCCGCCAAAGTAATTGTCCCTCCCATAGGGGTGGTGCAAGACTGAGGCTGGTTTCATTTTTTTAGTAATCAAATTGTGAAACAGTGATAGGGGGAGTGAGTTAACAAGTGATCGAGTTAACGAGTTATCCAGTTATCGAGATAAACGTAGTGTGATAATTGTTTAAACTCAGATTCCCCATTCACAGAATGCCTTAAATTATGAAACTAATTTTTAGGGGTGGAAGAGAACTGCCCTTTGGACAGGATGATCCGGTCATCAGTTCAACCTGTTACCAAGACCGTTCTAAACACCCAATAAATAAAGAAAATAATCTGCTTTACGCATATAGCCTATGGCCTAGAACTGTTATAATAATACTCTGTGTGCTGTTTTGTCATTCCGACTTGTTGGTAACTAGAGCTTTGTCCCAAACTTCTCAACATCGGAGCAGCGGCCTGAAGCAATCTGAGTCTATACTCCGTGGTGAAGTGCGCTCGGCTGCCGATGGACATCCTATCGGAGGGGCATCCATCCGGATAGGAAAGCAGCAGAGCAGCAGTGATAAAGAGGGGCGGTTCACCATAGCCGCTCCACAGCAACAGGGGACTCTCGAGGTCCGACACCTGGGCTATAAAAGCCAGAAGGTAAGCTACAGTCAGACATCTACCTATCTCACCCTCCGCCTGGAGCCGGCTGAGAATACCATCGAGGAGGTAGAGGTGGTCTCTACAGGTTACCAAAAGATTCCCAAGGAAAGGGCTACGGGGAGCTTCGAGTTTATCGACTCGGCACTCTTTAATCGTAAAGTCTCGCCTGATTTTGTAAGCAGACTGGAGGATGTGGTGCCGGGTATATCTGCGGTAAAGAACTTCAATAATCGCGGTAGTACACTAAATATACATGTCCGCGGCGTAAGTACATTACGATCTGAACCTTATCCTCTTGTCGTCGTAGATGGTGTGCCTTACGATAACAGACTCGCAGACTATGGCAGAGGCAACTTTAATAATATAAACCCCAATGATATTGAGAATATTACGATACTTAAAGATGCTGCAGCGGCCTCTATATGGGGTGCACAGTCCGGTAATGGCGTTATCGTGATAACCACGAAAAAAGGTAAGTTCAATACGCCCATACAGCTTTCATTTAATTCCAATGTCAGTATAAAAAGTAAACCTGATCTATACTATTACCCCCAGATGTCTACATCGGATTATATTGACGCCCAGCGGTATCTCTTTGATAAAGACAGATACAAGTATCGGTTTACAGACAGATTTGATAATGTACAGCCGCTGCTCTGGCTGATGTATGATGAGCAGCAGGGGAATATATCCAAAGCGCAACTGGAAACAGAATTAAATAGGCTCCGTAATATCGACCTGCGGGATGATTTTGACCGTTATATCTACAGAAATGCAGTCAACCAGCAGTATAATGTACAACTGCGCGGTGGTGGCGAAAAGGTCAATAGCTTATTTTCTGTAGGCTATGACAATAACCGCGGCACTGTGGTCACATCTTCGGGTAGCCGGATCAACTTAAAGTCAACGACACAGCTAACGCCATTGAAAAATCTGATGATCGACATCGGCCTGATGTATACCGAGACGAAGAACGGCGAAAGCCTGATCCCTGTAGCGTATAATATACTGGGTAAAGGACAGGCCAATTATCCTTATATGGAACTAGCGGACAAAGATGGTGTGCCAATGGTGGTAGATATCAGCTCCTATATCTCTGCCTACAGGACTGGCGCTGCAGGTGGTAAGCTGCTGGACTGGAACTATCGCCCATTAGCTGAGCTATATGACACGCGTGAGACGCAGCGCGTGAGGGAGCTATTTTCCAATTTTAATGCTGCATATACCTTGGGGATCGGCTTGAAGTTTAACCTTTTGTATTCATTCAAGCGGTCACTTTCAAGTTTTAGACAGTGGCAGGGCCTGGGTTCGTATTATCAGCGGAGCATGATCAATGAGCATGCGAGTTGGGATGCGTACAATACCATTACCTGGAATATTCCCATGGGCGATTACCTAGGTCTTCAACACTGGGACAATCAGGTGCATCAGGGTAGATTGTCCGTAGAGTATACTAAGAAATGGAACGAGAAAAATATGGTCAGCTTGCTTGGCGGATATGAGGTTCGCACATTGAACAAAGTACTGACAACATCACAGTACCACGGCTATGATGAAGAAACAGGTGCTTTCCAGCCCGTCCGATATGGCGAACGTGTCCCCTATATGAACGGTGCATTTGGTACGATCACGATAAGCGACCGGAATCGGTATGAGCACCTGCGAAATAACTACATTTCCTATTTCGCCAACGGGTCTTATGCTTATCTGGACCGATATATATTGAGCGCGAGCTTCCGAAAGGATGCCTCCAATATGTTTGGTGTCAAGAGCAATGACCGGGGGCAGCCATTTTGGTCTGTAGGTGCTGCCTGGGTATTATCGAAAGAGCATTTTATGGAGAATGCTCCATTCGAGCTGCTCAAGCTAAGGACAACCTATGGTTATAACGGTAATGCGAATAATATGATATCGGCCTATCCGGTAATGGATATTTCGAGCACAGTAAATGATATCACCAATCAGCCCTATGCCATGATAACACGGCCACCAAATCCCAAGCTGCGATGGGAGCGGGTAGGGATCACAAATCTTGGACTGGACTTCGCATGGAAAAATAACCTGTTTTCAGGATCCATAGAATATTATCAAAAGAATGCTGTAGATCTCATCGCACCGAGCCAGATAGATCCGAGTACCGGTTTTTCGAGTATGACGATGAATAGTGCTTCGCTTAAAACAAAAGGTTGGGATATCGCCTTAAATGCAAATCCTATTAGAACCAAGAATTGGGTATGGAACAGCAATCTTGTATTTACCTATGGTAGGACCAGGGTAACCAAATCTTATCTGCAGTATGACATTGCCGAAAATTTTGTCAGCCCCAATCAGGGTGCCCGTGTGACGCCAATAGAAGGAATGGACCTCTATGCAGTATTGGCTTACAAATGGGCAGGACTGGATCCCGCAACCGGCGAGCCACGAGCATTTCTGAATGGTGAGGTGTCCAAAGACTATATAGGTATTATCAACCAATCCACAAAAGATCTGGAAAACCTGGGCTCTACGATGCCGCTCTATGTGGGCAGCTTCAGAAATTCATTACGGTTTAAAAATCTGGAACTGTCATGGAATATCTCTTATCAACTGGGCCATCATTTTTTGCGCAATTCTTTTGGCAACACAGAGTTTATCAACAATGGTATAGGTCATAAGGATTATGCTCTACGTTGGCAAAAACCAGGGGATGAGACATCTACTGATGTACCGGCCTATAGCTACCCCCACAATTACTATGCAAGTCAGGTGTATCTAGGTTCTACAGCGGTAGCGACCAATGCAAGTCAGATCAAACTGCGTGATATACAGTTTACTGCCAGCATACCGGCCTTGGCTAAGTATAAGCTCAAAAACTTTAGGCTGTATGCCTATTTTCAGAATATAGGTACGCTATGGCAGGCAAATAAACAGGGGATTGATGCTGAGTATGGCTTTAATATCCCTGATCCACTGATGTCGTCATTAGGGCTTAGTTTTAATCTTTAATACCAATCGTTATGAAAAAATATATAAATCACCTTGTCCTATTCCTGCTTGTGCTGTTGAACTGTTCCTGCAATAGTCTGCTGGATGAAAAGACCGATATCAAGATGGTCATTCCCAAAACTCTGGAGGATGCTGACTTGCTGCTCAATGACTATAATACAATGAATACAGGATTTCCTGTAGTTGGCGAAATTGCGACAGATCAATATAATATCTCCGACGATGTTTTTGACGGATCGCTCAATACAGACCAGCAAAATTTTTATACATGGGCAGATCACCCTTACAATGACGCTAATGTATGGCAACGCCCTTACAAAACGGTGTATATGGCCAATCAGGTCTTAGATATCTTGGATAAGCTGCCTGCAGGCAGCGATCCGGATCGTCGGGATAAACTGATGGGAGCAGCTCACTTTTACCGTGCTTTTGCATTTCAGCAACTGGCCGAAGTATTTTGTCCCAGTTACGACAAAAGCACAGCTACGACGGATCTGGGTGTTCCCATCCGATTGGAACCGGCCATGGATCAGGTCTCTTCAAGGGGAACCTTAAAGCAGAGCATGGATCAGGTCATAAAGGATTATAATGTAGCGGCACGTCTCTTGCCTCTTGAAGACCGGATTATCGGCCGGCCTATCCGGGCGGCAGCCTACGCTGGTCTTGCCCGTACTTATTTGACGATGTCGGATTTTGATAATGCCTATAGCTATGCGGATTCATGTCTTGATCTTAAATCCAAGCTAATGGATTACAATGAGCTGGACAGCGATGAAGATCTGCCAATCCCGAAATACAACGAGGAAATACTGTTTCTTGCCATGTCTGGGGCGGCAGGTCCAATGAATTACAACAACAATACAGTGGAACAGGGGCTGTATAATAGTTACGCTGCATCTGACCTGAGAAAGAAGATCTTTTTTCAGCAAAGGGATGACGAACCTAACGCCTATAGATATCGGGGTAACTATGATAGAAATAGGGCATTGTTGTTCATTGGCCCCACCACCAGCGAGCTCTATTTGATCAAAGCAGAAACCGCTGTCCGGCTAGGGAAGTTGAACGAAGGCCGTACAGCGCTAAATACGCTACTGCGCAGCAGGTACAAGACCGGGCAGTTTGCCGAAATCAGTGAAACGGATGACCAAAAGTTGTTGTCATTGATTATCAGAGAGCGGGAGAAGGAGCTTGTATTCCGGGGACGACGTTGGTCTGACCTAAAACGGTTAAATCAAGAATCCGCATTCAAAAAGACACTGACCCGAACGGTAAAAGGGCAGCTTCATACACTGGAACCCGGAAGTGCAAAATATGCTTTCAGACTGCCGGAGCCTGTGGTTACACTCGGCAATCTACCACAAAATAGTCGATAATAAATCCATTAATAATTTAATCATACAATCCGACAGCTGGTCGAAAAATTTATTTATTCATGAAAATTTTAAAATTTATACTGCTATTTATAGCATTTTATGCCTCTCAAGCACTTGGCCAACAGGGCGCATCCAAAGACCTTAGTAAGGCCCTACATATCACGGATAGTTTTGTTCCCCCGAAAGAGGTCAAGATCATGCGTGGCAATCTAAAGAAAATGGATTGGAAGGCATTCGATAATAAGATCATCATTCTGGATTTTTTTGACACCTATTGTACAGCCTGTATCAAGGCAATGCCCAAATTACAGGGGTTACAAAATAAATTGGCTGATAAACTTCAGATATTTACGGTGACATGGCAGGATAAACCGACCATGGAGCGTTTTTTTAATACCAATGGTTTTGTAAAGCAACATAAAATAAATATCCCTGTGATTTATTCGGATAGTACGTTAAAATCACTATTCCCGCATGCTGGTATTCCACATGTGGCCATTATTTACAAAGGGAAGGTTAAAGCCATTACAATGACTGAGTTTATAACCGAAGAAAATCTATTAAAACTATACGAATCAGGTAATATCCAATTGCCACTCAAAGATGATTTTGCTGTGGGTGACCTCGCAGCAAAATTGGATGCTGGTGGCATGAGTATGAAGGCAGGTGTCATCATATCTGACTTTCAAAATGGCGTTCCCAGCTATAAACATGGAATAGTCATGGCGACCGACTCGACAACGGGCAAGTTTAAATCATCATTTTATAATAAGCCTTTAGTTATGGCTCTAAAGGCTATCTGGTCCAGGATTAAGAGGCCTACCTATATACCCAGACCGGAAAGATTCGTGTTAAAGGTCAAGGACGAATCATCATATAGGGACCTTAAAAACGAAGGGGAGGTGTGGCTGCAAAAGCATGGCATTTGTTATGAACGATTCGACTTGGTAAAAAGGCCGGATTCGCTACAGGCATTGATGCTATTGAATGATCTTCATAGTTATTTTGGCTTAAAATCTTATTTCGATAAAAAGGAGATGGACTGTCTGGTATTGCGGAGTTGTCCTGTGGTACCCTACGATGGCCCCGAAATAAAGGATGCTTTTAATTATGAAAATAGCTCAGTATTTGCCACATTTTTAGATATCAGTTACCAGTTTCCGCCGGCGGTTGATCTGGTAAAGAATAAAACGAAAATGAAGATCGGAGGCTATCAGGATCTAGAAGGATTGAACAAGCAGTTACGGGCATATGGTATAGAAGCAAAGGTAGAAAAATCTAAAATAGAGGTATTTGTAATAGAAGAGGTAAATTAATTCTTAATACAACACGAGGGAAATAGCGGTACTATTTCCCTCGTTCTATATTAGCTAAATTAGCTAACCCTATGTTCGATATTCGTCTCTATCCTTATCTCGCTTTCAACTTCACATTAGCACTTGGCACACCATCATCCAATGCTAAAATCATTTCATTTTGCAATGCATTGGTGATATCCGGATTATTGTTACCATCATTACTGGCTTGGATCGCGCAGATTGACTGTGGCGTCCCGGTACAGTTTGTTGGTTCGGATGCTACTAATGTGTAGTTAGAAGGAAGAGTAGGATTAGAGCCAGTTAATGAAAACCAAGCCATAATGATCTCCTATCTTTACTTTCATAATTTATGTTTATCGATCCTTATCCACTGGACAGTTGCACATCCAGTAATATCCTATTCCTATTTCTCTACAAAATTCCGGGTAAGACATTGGCCCCTACAGCTCCCTGGTATGGAAGGCTGTTCTGGTCTTTGGCGTCGGGACTCCTTGTTTGGCCAGACCGTTCTTCTCTTTCACCTACCGTCTGCCGGGAATACCGCAAATTTGCGCCTTATCCGTTTGAATACCGGCCGGTGGCAGTAGCTTCGCTGTCCTGCGCCCGGACATAGCATAGGGTAGGTGTGCCCCGGTAGGGAACGGCCTGTAGCTGCGGGATATCTCCCCCAGACCTGTTCTCTATCTACTTTTGCTATTCCTGCTGGATGATGTTCTACTGGTGCTTTCATTGCTGCAGTATTTAGTATCTTTTATTGTTATCGAGTGAACCAGTTATCGTGTTAACTTGTCCAGCTCTTGTCTTATCCAAATTTCAGTATCCTGCTACTGCAAAAAAGGTTCCCTAGGGAACCTTTTTTAGCGTCTTTTGCCTGTAAGCAGGAATTTTGAGGCACGTTTTACAGAACTCAATGACATATCGAGCAGCTGAGCCTGTTCTTCCAGCGTAAGTATGGCAGATAGCTCCGGGAGATGGATTCGGAAAAAGGCATATCTTTCGAATACATCCATTATCAAACGGGCATTTGTGAGCTTGTCCTGCTGCATCTTTTCTTTACTGAGGAGCCTGGCAAACATAATGTCCAGGCTGCCCCCGGGCAGCTTGGACTGGCGAAGTGTATTCCTGGAAAAGCATAGCACCACGCCGCTTCTTAAGGCAATGATCTGACCGTAGCTGGGCCTGGCTGTATACAGATGATAGGTCCCCATCAGCATCATGGGGGCCTGGGCGATCACCCGGATATTACGTCTACCATCCATGCTGTGCCACCATACCCTGGCCAGGAGCCCACTGCATACGAAAAATACCTGTTCGCGCGGCATAGCTTCATCATAGAGGATCTCGCCCCTCCGTACCCGGAGAATTCGGGCGTATCCAAGGAGCCACTCCTGCAGCTCAGGCTCAATACCAAAAGTATCCTTCCATTTCTGCATTAAAGGGCATATAGCTTTGAGGTTCTTCCTATTGTTGTACATCTTGTCTTTCCATTTTGATCTCGTTATCCATTGGTCATATTTATTTAAAGTCCACTAGTATCCTATACGGCGGACTTCCGGCTCCGTATAGGACGTGATGATAGGATATAGGATGGACATCTGCGCAGATCTGACCCGACATGCTGGATTTGCTCCCCAGCTCCCACACATTTAGTCCGGAATACAGGTCCGCTTTGTCGAAAACGAAAATCAGCGCATCAGCCCGGCATAGACAATTATTGCCTACGCTGCTGAGACATCGAAGGTGAGATCACGGCTGTAGAAGGGGTGGTACATGGCAAAGCAAACGGACCGAAAGCGTCGGTCAACACTTACATTGGGATGATAGGACGATATGGTATCGAATATGGGCATCATTGGGTCTGCCTTTAATCCAGGGTTATAAAACGTGAATTTACCCAACAAAGGTGAACAAATCAGTGATATTAGTCACACATTTGTAATTTACTAATGTGAAATATGTAACATGTTTGTGTCTTTTAACGAATTATAACAACTGTAATAAAACTTTTATACAATACAATAGTTAATTATGATCTGCAAATGTCATAAAGATATATGGCTACGGCACCACAGATAAGGATGATAGGGAGGGATCCCAACCGATTATATAATGATCAGACAACTAATGTTAAACCGCATAGTAGCTATGGCCGGACTTTGACTATGCATGTACCCTTATCATCATGGAAAAATATTTTCTCCTGCTGCTCGAACAGCAAGATCACATGAACCGACTATTCGAAAATCAAAATAAACTGCTACATACACTGATAGCTGTAATGGACAAAAGTGATAAAGAATCCTTGCAGAAACGCCTGCTGGACAATACGGATCTCAAAGAGATCCTGAAAATAGCGGACACCAAATTTTTTAAAGTCAAGAAGCTGTTCAAAACCTACCGGCTAGACCAAAAAGATTACTATCTCATTGATGAAGTACTGGATACCATCCGTGAGCATAGGCAAGACTAGCAGACCAGTGAGCAGATGCAATGTACCTGCTCACACTCTTCTTTGGTCTCTCCAAGCTGATGCTCGCTTCCCAACCGGTGCGCTATATGAACGGACCCTGGCACAGGGATGGACCTAGCCCGACTATACATTCACCCTAGGATGACACAAGGGATGCACAGGGATGAGCCTGGCCCGACTATCGCTTGAGCCTACAGACAGCCTGCCTATACACTGGCTATGCACTATAACGACACTGCAGATACCCTACTACCGATATAGGATGGATTATGCTCAGATCCAAAAACTTCAGTCCAACTACGAAACTCAATATCCTTCGATATCCTTCATATTCAACCGTCACCCTTCCTAATACATCACAACGCACTGAAACACTTTGTTTTATAGAATTATGTCCCAACCTTTGTTGTGACAGATCAGTCGAAGGGCGCCCCGATAGATCTGTAGTATTATTGTTGGACAAAGATTTCTAAAAACAAGAAAAAATGGCAAAATCAAGAAACAATGTCGTGATGCATGGAGCATCGGGCAAGATTGGAAAAATGTTGGTCTTCCGTCAAAAAGGTGATCAGACGATAATCGCTCGGACGGCGAAGGAACGACCTGACGGCAAGCCCTATACCATCAAGCAGCTAGCTGTACAGGAAAAATTCCTGGATGCATCCCTTTATGCGAAGAAGGCAATCAATGATACATTGCTCAGACCGCTTTATCAGGCAAAGGCAAATGTCAATCAAACGGCATACAATATCGCCTTTAAGGATTTCTTTACTGCACCTACCATCCGCAGATTGAATGATCTCGATTATTTAGGGCAGCCGGGCGAGGATATCACTTTCCTGATCAAGGATGTACTGATGGTGAGTAGGGTCAACTTCGAGATCATCGATAGCAGTGATACCGTCATCGAATCTGGTTTGGCGGAGTCGCTGGACGACATCGGCCTAGAGTGGAAGTATACCACTACAGTGGCGAATCCTGAATATGCGGACTCCATGTACCGGATCACCATGCTGGATACGCCTAAAAATGTAACGACAGAGATCAGATCCTATGGACAGGAGATAGGCTAGCTCCTCACGGTTGCATCAAAACTAACCGAGGGAGGAAGGAACGCCTCCCTCCGTTATCATAATCTTGTCAGTATTCAGGAATCCCATTCTTGGATACTGACTGCTAAATACAAATGAAAAATAGAAATACCTTGATCCTCCAACGGAAATATGGAGAAAAAGGAACCAACGGAACAATCTCTTACCAGGGGGAGGACATATGCCATACGATCGAACTACCCTGGCACAATAATCTGCAACGGCTAAGCTGCATCCAAGAGGGACAGTACAGGCTTGTCAAACGTATTTATACCAAGCACGGGGAGCAGATCGGGATTCCGGCTGTGCTGGGACGTGAAGCCATCTTGATTCATCCTGCAAATGATGCGCTGAAAGAACTGCTTGGCTGCATCGCACCAGTCACGGTGCTCACGGGTGAAGGGAAGGGTAATGGGAGTCGCGCTGCGCTTGCAAAGCTCAAAGCATTGGTGTATGCACTTTGGGATCAAAATGAAGAGGTGTTTGTGTTGATTAGGTCGTGATTTTTTATGCGCCTCTGTCGCCGGCGCCGGGCGATTCTAGTTTCTTATTGTCGCTCGAGCCGCGACGGGGCTCTTCCTTTTTTTTCCGCAAAAAAAGGAAGCAAAAAAACTCGTCGCTTCAATCTTTTGACTGTAAGGAAATGCATCAACCTGCAATTGTCAAAATATTGGATGCGACAATTGAGTAATAGGTATGGACTGTGCTGATCCTTTTTTTGGAGCCTGCTCATCGGTTTGATCACGCAGACGGAACACCAGGTCATCATTAGGGATGGTACAAAGGGTATGATTGCATTGCTGTTTTTATTATCGCTCGAGCAGCGATGTGCTTTTATACGCTCAAAATGTTGCCTACGAAAGTTAGCAGTTGCGCAGGATTTAGCAATGACCTTGTGGCATCTAGGAGCACTGATTAAATGCAAATCACAAGCCGTACATCTATATAAAATGTCGCCTACAGAATCTTTGCGGGAGGTAAGTACAGTAGATCCATTGTAGCAAAAATTCTAAGCGACACGGTTTTGGACACTTTTGCCAAGACAAAAGTGTTATGCCCGACCGGCATAGAGGTCAAAAATAAACGATCTCCCTGATACCGGCTTACGCAGTTGCACAGGATTTAGCAATGACCTATGGCATCTAGGAGTACTGATTAAATGCAAATCACAAGCTGTACATCTATATAAAATGTCGCCTACAGAATTTTTGCGGGAGGTAAGTACAGTAGATCCATTGTAGCAAAAATTCTAAGCCACACGGTTTTGGACACTTTTGCCAAGACAAAAGTGTTATGCCCGACCGGCATAGAGGTCAAAAATAGACGATCTCCCTGATACCGGCTTACGCAGTAGCGCAGGATTTAGCAATGACCTTGTGGCATCTAGGAGTACTGATTAAATGCAAATCACAAGCCGTACATCTATATAAAATGTCGCCTACAGAATCTTTGAGGGAGGTAAGTACAGTAGATCCATTGTAGCAAAAATTCTAAGCGACACGGTTTTGGACACTTTTGCCAAGACAAAAGTGTTATGCCCGACCGGCATAGAGGTC